>Ga0068714_10003333_pt1 | contig 19180 bp, 16 predicted proteins | sample MTBNYHSulfiMetaG_FD_62988 | JGI IMG/M metagenome (GOLD analysis project Ga0068714, IMG submission 62988) | Enrichment culture microbial communities from rom New York Harbor, USA that are MTBE-degrading - MTBE-NYH (New York Harbor Sulfidogenic)... | ecosystem: Environmental > Aquatic > Marine >... | reverse complement strand
TGCTTCGTGATCGCTGCCGTCAACGTCGTCTTCCCATGGTCGATATGCCCGATCGTCCCCACGTTTACGTGCGGCTTCGTCCTTTCAAACTTCTTCTTCGACATCTCCTATCCTCCTTGAAGATCGGTCACTTGCTCGAGCTGGAACTCAAATTCTCACAAGGGCCAGTGGCTCCACGCTGCGGAGAGCGATCCACTCAAATAACTGGAGCCCACGACCGGGATCGAACCGGTGAACCTCATCCTTACCAAGGATGTGCTCTACCTACTGAGCTACGTGGGCGTTCGGCCCGATGGCCGCGCTCGAAGGCCGGCAGGGCCATGCCTCTTGAGCGCACTACAAGCCCGCGGCACCGCTCCGGCACCTGATCGGGCTTTTCTCAACTTGGAGCGGGAAACGGGATTCGAACCCGCGACCCTCAGCTTGGAAGGCTGACGCTCTAGCCAACTGAGCTATTCCCGCTTGGATCCATAGAGGCGGAAGAATCCGAGGCGATACGCGTGGCTCACCACGATTGGGATCCTGCAAGACAAGGCCTCCAGGAACTTGGCTGGTGGAGAGGGGAGGATTTGAACCTCCGAAGGCTTCGCCGGCAGATTTACAGTCTGCTCCCTTTGACCACTCGGGAACCTCTCCATTCGAAACGGCTTCTTTCACGGCCCATCGCTGCGACCGGCTTCCACCCAACTTGGAGCCAGCGAAGGGAATCGAACCCCCGACCCACTGATTACAAGTCAGTTGCTCTGCCGTCTGAGCTACGCTGGCCAAAAGCGTAAATAGGCAAGTTAATGGTAAACGCCGACAAATTCAAACCCGATAAATCCGAAAAAACCGACATTTTTACCCTTTTTTATATAATTATCTCTTCCAAACACTGAAAATCGGCGGTTTTCAGAGAATGCCTCTAGCGTTGCCCCTCAATTTGCCGTCGCGGAGGATCGCCTGACAGAAGGGCCATGAAAATTTTCAGAAGAGCGAAAAACCGCGTGAGCTCTATTTTCATAAAGACACGACATAACAAACCCGCCGGTTTGGCCGTTCCAGGTCCGAGGCACCGGGCGCGGAGCCGGGGGATGCAAAGACGAACTGTCAGAAGCGACCGGTCACCGGCACCGGCCTTATTTTCGATATTGGCATTATGCGCTTGAAAAGGCAAGAGCCTTATGGTATAAGTAACTCTGAATGTTAGACGTTGGAGTCTGTTCGTCCGGTTGCCGCTTGGCGACAGGCAGGGTTCCTCGGTCTGAGGCCTGTGTATCGGCGTGTTGCTTTGAAGCTTCATTCCGCATGTCTTTCAACCGCTTGTGGGGAGCGGTTGGCCTCGCGGTGGAGCTGTACCGCTTGGCACGCTGATTTGTCTGACCACGAAAGGTGTGCACCGCAAGGGGCAGGCGTCTAAATCTCGCCGCCTTTGATCCTGCGTCGGTAGCTGTGATGCGCACTTAGGAGGAATTTTTTCACTTTTCACGTATTTTGAGGAGGATTGGAGAATGGTCGCATTAGCTGGTGGATTGGCCGCGTTCGTGTTGGGCGTCATCGGGATTTTTTTATGGTGGGAAGCCTTCCTTCATCTCCTGATGGGCGCAGTGCCTGTTATGCTGATTCTTGGCGGCGCCCTGGCAGCTTATCTCGGCTTCGAAGAAATCAAAGACAAAAAGGCCGCGGAAAGCTTTGACGAGAGCGGTTCCGGGCTGAAGACCGAGGTCGAATCCTTGAAGCGTGAAGTCGAAGATCTGAAAGCAGAGAAAAAGAAGCTCGAAGAGGAAGGCGCATCTGCTTCCTGAGCCGCCTTTCCGCACCGACGGATGCCGATTAAGCGCGGTTTATTCCGAAGGGGGCCGCTCAAATGAGCGGCCCCCTGTTTTAGCAAGTTCAACAGAGATTAACCCACTTCCATTGCACTGAAAAAGTACCCGATCTCGAAAGCGGCCGTCTCCGGAGAGTCCGAGCCGTGGACGACATTCTTTTCGATGTCGGTGGCGAAGTCCCTTCTGATAGTCCCCTCAGCCGCTTTTTTGAAATCCGTGGCCCCCATGATTTTTCTGTAGTGCGCAATGACATCCTCGCCCTCCAGAACCATGACAACACACGGACCTGAGGACATGAAATCCGTGACGCTATCGAAGAAGGGCTTGTCTTGGTGGACTTTGTAAAAACCTTTGGCCTGCACTTTTGTCAGACGGATCATCTTCATTCCGGCCACGCGGATACCCTCCTGCTCCAGCCTCTGAATGACCGTGCCAACAAGTTTGCGGACCACACCGTCCGGTTTGATAATCGCCAGTGTCCGTTCCATTGAGAACCTTTGCTCCTTTGCTCGTATTATTTGGTTGACCCCTCCGTTTCTTTGCTGCTATAGACCTCCTGAAATCACAGAAAGGAGCAGCATAACACGCTGATTTTACAGCAGCAGAAGCGCGTTGAGGTCTCGACGCTCCCGTATGAAAATCGATCTCCACGCTCGAGTCAAGCGATTTGTTTCCTGAAAAACACCTGGATTGAAAGGATCGAAAAATTCCATGAAGCATGAGATGAAACAGACCGACCCCCAGATGGAAAGGATGGACCCGGATTTCACCTTCCAGTTCGACTGTTCTCCCGAAGTTCCCTGCTTTACGCAGTGCTGCCGCGACGTAACGATCGTGCTGACACCCTACGATCTTCTCAGGATGAAAAACGGTCTGGGGATGTCATCGGATGAATTCCTGGATCGTCATACGCTCGTCCTTCCCAAGCCCAACCGACTCATTCCGATGGTTGTCCTGAAAATGAACGAAGACGACAAGAAATGCTCACTCGTCGGACCCCAAGGATGCCGTGTCTATGTCGATCGACCATGGGCCTGTCGTATGTTCCCGCTCGACATGAACGATGACGGCACCTTCCGTCTGATCACCGACTCATCCCGCTGCAAAGGCCTTCTGCAACAGAAACGTTGGCGCATAGCCGATTGGCTCGTCGACCAGGGAGTCCCCATCTACGATCAGACGAATGCCCTTTTTACTGAAATCACCGCCCCGTTGAAGGCCCAGAGTCCCGATATCGACAACCCGCAGATTCTCAAAATGGTGTTCATGGCACTTTATAACCTGGACAAATTTCGTGAATTCGTCTTCAACAGCTCCTTTCTACAGCGGTTCGAGGTCGACCCGAACCGCATCCAGAAGATGCTGCGCAGTGATCTCGAACTGCTGAAATTCAGCTATGACTGGATTCAGTTCGGAATATTCGGGAAAAAAACCCTCACCGTCAAGGAAGGTGCGCCGGGTGTAAAATGACTCATCGTTCCGATAATCCAGCACCAAACCCAGAGTCTCCCGCTCACACCGCCGCGCCCAAGGCGTCTTTCGAGCCGCTCGAATCCGGCCGGCGCTTCCAATTCGACTGCCACCCCGGAATCTCATGCTTCACCGCCTGCTGTGCGAAACTCCGCCTGATCCTGACGCCTTACGACATATTGCGCCTCAAGCGCCGCCTCGGAATGCCGTCCGGAAAGTTCCTGGAAGTCCACACGGAAACGTTCTTCGATACCGGCGCACGCTTCCCGATGGTCAAACTTTGCATGCAGGACACTGAAGGAGGCCGCTGCCCTTTTGTCTCTGCGGTTGGCTGCACCCTGTACGAGGACAGACCTTCCGCCTGCCGACTTTATCCTGTCGGGCGCGCCTCGGCATTCACGGAGGCTCAGCCCGCTGCGCAAGAGCGGTTTTTCCTTGTTAAAGAACCTCACTGCCAAGGGTTTGTCGAAGCTCGGGAGTGGACCTTGCAGGAATGGCTTTCACATGAGGGACTTGACGACTACAGCCGGATGAATGACGCCTGGTCGAGGATTGTAACCACCGCGAGGCCGTTCGCCATGAAAACGGCCACGGAACGAAACATCCAGATGTTTTTCATGGCCTCTTACGATTTGGACAGATTTCGATCGTTTGTGTTCGGCAGTAGTTTTCTGCGTCATTTTAACGTCGCTAGAGAACTCCAAGAAAGGCTGCGTACCCAGGATGAAGAGCTGCTCCAATTTGCCTTCCGCTGGCTTCGCTTCAGTCTATTCGGCGAACAAACGATGAACCTCTTACAGAAATGAGCCGAAGCAGACTGCTTCGAGCGCAACGAAGCGTCTTCACTCAAGCAGCCTTTCAATCCGAGCGTCTTGCGGCTCATCTTCAATCCGCCGCAAGACGGCTGCCGATATAACCAGGCTTCTCACAAATAAGTGCATCCAGCTCCGGGCCTTTCTGCGACAGAAACTTGAATATTCGCTGGGACTGGTCCTTGAGGGCAGCCATGTCCTGTTTCTCTATATCACGCCCTTTGACGAGCATCCGGTTTTCATAGAGAAAGTCGATCACCGTATCGTCTGCATCCAGTTCGATTTCGAGTTTTTCACGAACATAGCGCAGCCAGTAACCGAATTCCTGGGGATGTTCGAGTTGGTCGATCGGAATCCCCAATTCGTAACTGAGCGCCCTCATCGACCCAGGAATCAGACCCGAGCCCACCGCATAGTCCAAGACATGGGCGATCTGATGCGCCAGGGCGCTCTTCCCGATATCGGGGGAAATCGCGACATAGATATGCGCCGGGTCACTCGGACGCGTCTTCAAGAGATTGATCAGAACCCCCCCGGTTGCATCCTGTCTGGACTCGCTCCCTGTCTCTCCGCTTACTTCGAGTTCCTGATAGGCCTTCAGATCTACGAAACGAATGCCGAATTCTCCCCTGCTCAATGTTTTCAGGTCCAAAGCACGGACCATTTCATGGGCGCCGCCATAATCCACTTCAGGCAGTGCCGTGATGCGGGCGCTCAAATCCGCCGCAAACGCCCCATCCTCCTGGTGGAAGAGCTCGTCCTCCCGCCCGAGGTGGCATTTTTTGAACTTTTTGCCGCTGCCGCAAGGGCAAGGGTCATTTCTCCCGATCTTTCTCATGTAAACCTTTCCATCGGCCCCTACAGCCTAGTCTTTGGACCCATCATACCATTCATCTTCCGGCCTGCTCCAGCGCCCTCGCGAAGCAGATTACGCACTGTCCCCAAGTCAAAGGTAAGAAGCCAGGAGATCTCCCTCTTTGCAGCAAAAGAGCCCTGTGCCTTGACGCTCTTTGCCCAACAGGCAGGAATCGGCGCACATCACTTCCCTTTCCGCAGCATGGATGCAAACGGTCAGGGGCATCTCATCAGTCATCGGAGATAATGTGGTCCTTGTGGGCCTCCTGGGACCAGCACGGAAGCGGTCCACTCGACCCGGTGTGAGGATCCTTCCTGTACCGGTAGGATGCCTTGATGTTCTGTGTTTTGAGCATATGATCCCAGCCCCTTGTGTAATAGGGACATTCGTCATTGAAACATACCCACTGAAATTCCGTATCCCAGGTCGAATTCGCCGGGGGCGTCCATTTGAGCAGCACCTCACCGCAATGCGGACATCTTTCTTTAGCTTCCGCCACCGTTGCCTCCCTCTCTCCCCGCCATCGAGCATCCTCTTAACGGAGGAAAAAAGAGAACCAAACCCGAGCGGTAGAGCCCTCTCGGATTTGGTTCTCAAGAACGTTCCAAAATGTCGGATCATCCCAGAGCGGCTTGGATCAGCGTCTCAGGCGGGATGATATTATAATCCAGCGCAGCGTCCTTCTTCAGATCCATCCCGAAGGCCGCAGCCATCAACTGGGTCAGATAAACGATGGGAACATCGAAACGCGTTCCCAACGCCTTGTTGATCCGCGACTGGTAGTTCTCAAGATTCATCGCACACATGGGACAAACCGTCGAAACGAGCTTCGCCCCATGGACGAGGGCGTCATCCAGGATATCTTTGACCAGATGCATACAGTGATCCATCTCTGTCAGGAAGATGCCAGAGCCGCAGCAGCGCATCTTTTTCGGAAAAGGAACCGCCTCCGCACCAATGGCATTCAGGATTCGGTCTTGAATAACGGGTCTCTCGACACTGTCATACTCCCCGTAAGGCCGAACCGACTGGCAACCGACATATCCGGCCACCTTCAGACCATTCAGCGGCTTGACTGCCCTCTCCTTGATCCTGTCTGTGCCGATGTCGTGATACAACACATCGAGGATGTGCCGTACCCGCACCTTCCCGCTGTAATGCAACCCGCCTTCGGCCAGGATCTCGTTCACCTGCGCAGCGAGGGTTTCACTTTCCTGTATCTCGTGGTTCACCTTGATCATCTGGATATAACACGAACTGCAGGGTGCGACGATATCATATCCGCCCTGTTTTTCAGCCAGCGCTAGATTCCGTGCGTTCAAAACCTTGATGGAAAGGTCGCTGGCTCCAACATAGGAGATGCTCGCTCCGCAGCAGTTCCAATCCTCGATCTCGACGAAGTCTGTCCCCAGTGCCTTGGCAACCGGCTTCAAAGAGACCAGAAAGTTCGCTCCGCTGGATTCCAGGCTGCAGCCCCAATAAAGGAAATACTTCATGCCCGCGCACCTCCTTTCCCCATTTGCTCGGCCTTGTCCAGCATCCTTCGCAGGGCCTTAATGCCCTTGATCGGACGCTCGGGCAAGAGCTTCATGCGCTTGTGCAGAAGCATCTGAAGCCCCATATCCATCATTTCCAGACTGTTCTTGATGCCAGGGACGAGTCCGTCGGCGAAGAAATAACGCCGTGAGAGGTCCTTTTCGTCGATACGACCCAATTTATAGATCTGCCGCCAGAATTCGCCGCCAAAAACGGATGTGTTCTTCCGGGGGACGAAACCCTGGCGCAGGGCGTAATTGGCCAACCCGTGCATCACATCAACAACCGGGATCTTCCTCGGGCATCGAACCTTGCACGAATAGCAGGAGGTGCACAACATGATGGCTTGGCTGCCCAGAACTTCCTCACGCTTGCCCGCACGGATCAAAGTGAAGATCTTGCGGGGCGAAAAGTCCATTTTGAGGCTCAGCGGACAGGATGCCGCACACACACCACACTGCATGCACATCTTGATCTCTTCGCCGAAGTCGACATTCCGAAAGACCTCCTCAGCAAATGATGTGTTGTAACCCACCGGTCGACCCCCTCCCTTGTTCTCAATCTTTCCCATAAGCGACCTCTTCCTGCTGGAGAATGTGAGGGTTTCAGATCTTCTGCCTTTTCACCCTCTACACGCCTACCAGCCTTTATAGGGGTTCGGGCCGACCGACTCGATCGTCTCCATGAACTCGTCGATGATCTGAGGGATTTTGTGGTAGTCCGAGATCCCCACTTCCACGAATTTCACACGATCGGATTCGAGTGCCAGGCGGTCCAGGGTCTCTGAAACCTTTCCGAGCCGGGTGTTGGCAAGCTCGCTGCCCTTGATGAAGTGGCACTGATAGTCATCACCGTGCCGACACCCGAAAAGCAGCAAACCGTCGATCCCCCGTGAAAGCGCGTCGGCGACCCATACCAGATTGACCGAACCGAGGCACCGGACCGGAATGAAACGTACATAGGGGCTCCATTTCATCCGTTTGATGCCGGCCATATCCAGCGCGGGATAGGCGTCGTTCTCACAGATGAGCGCCACCACTCTGGGCTTTTCCTCGTCTTCTTCAGGCACATGAATAGCTTTGATCATGTTGCCAATCATCGGCACCGAGTAATTCTTGAAAGAAATGATCCGCTCGGGACAGGCACCCATACACACGCCGCATCGACGGCAGCGGGTGGGATTGGGCAGAGGATTCCCCTTTTCGTCCTCATTGATGGCACCAAACGGGCACTCTTCCGTACACCGTTTACACTGTGTACACCGATTCATGTTGAACTCGGGATAGCTCATATCACCGGCCCGTGGATGCACGGCTATCCCGTTGGCGGTCGCCTCGCAACACTGGATCGCCTTCATGGCCGCGCCCACCGCGTCGTCTAACACTTTAGCGGTTTCCATAGGTTTCCGCACACAGCCGGTCGCATAGATTCCCGTCCGTCTGCTTTCATACGGGAAACAGATGAAGTGCGAATCCGGGAAGCCGTATTTGAGCGTCGGCAACTCGGGACCCTGACGATAGGCAAGCCTCAACGCCGGTGTGGCGAAGAAACCGGAATCTGGCTGCACCTCGATCATCCCTTCTTCATCCTTGTCCGGTGCATCCTGAGGCGCCTTGATCCGCGGGGTCTGCAACGGCTTGGTGGCCGGCACCATTCCGACAGCGAGAACCACCAGGTCAATCTCCTCGATCCTGATCCTCTCCGCCAGCAGTTCGTCGTCGGCCTCTACGAACAACTTGCCGCCCGATTCTCCAACCTCCTTAACACTGCCGCGGATAAAGATATTCCCGTCGTTCTGGGCTTTGCGGTAAAAATCCTCGGCCTGGCCGACCGTCCGCATGTCCTTGTAAAGGATGTAATTGACGGCTTCGGGGTCCTGCTCTTTGAGATAGGTCGCCTGCTTGAGCGACACCATGCAGCATACGGAGGAGCAGTAGGGCAGATGCTCGGGATCACGCGACCCGGCGCACTGGATGAACAGCGTATTCTTGACCTCTTTTCCGTCGGAAGGCCGTGCGATCTTCCCGCCCGCCGCCATCAACTCGAATTCGACATTGGTCACGACGTCTTTGAACTTGCCGTAGCCCAGATGGCCCAGCTTGTTCGCATCGTACGGGACCCAGCCATTGGCCTGCACAATGGCGCCGATCCGCTCCGTGACTGCATTCCCGTCAGCTTTGATCGCGACAGAAAAAAGCCCTGGACCCCCTTCGACCTTCTCGACGCTCGCCGAGGTGTACACCTTGATCTTCGGGTTCCCCGTCACAGCGGACACCAAGTCCTCGATTCCCGTGTCGGTAAGTTCCTTGTAGGGCATGGTGATCCGCTTCTTGTTCCGGGCCAGCCATCCCCCCAAGGTCGCCTCTTTCTCGACCAGAACGGCGTTGTATCCTGCCTTGGCGGTCTCCAGAGCAGCGGTCAATCCGGCCAGACCTCCTCCGACCACCAAAATATCCTTTGCATATTCCTCTTCGGCCTTGAACGCTTCGGGCAACTTGGTGTCTTTGACCTTGGCACAGGCGATGCGCAGGTTGTCCTCAGCCAGCATCTGCGTATCTTCATCCTGGGGCGGCATACTCCAGGCCACCTGCTCCCTCAGGTTCACACGCTCCACGATCGCCTCGGGCCCAAGGTTAAACACATCATAGTTCACACGCCCTGAACATGCTGCAAGCACGAAGGTGTTGACCCCTTCGCTCTCCATGTCCTGCTTCAGCATCGCCAAGCCTTCCGGTCCGCAAAGGAACGGATGATCCTTGCACGGCAGGCTGAAGTCTTCGTCAACAACCTCTTTCAACTGATCCACATTCACGGCGTCGCCAATGCCGCATCCTGTGCATATATATACGATTGTCTTCTTGTCCATCGGGTTACCTCCTCGCGATTGATTGAATGGCCTTCAGGGCTGAGGCTGTGGCGTCCTGCACACAGGAAGCGACATCAGTGGGTCTTCGAGCACACCCGGCACCGTAGATTCCAGGTTTTCCGGGCTCACAGGCAAAGAAACCATATTCGTTCCAGGAAATATCCCCGGTCACATCGGTGCTCATCCGGTTCGGAACCATCCCTGTAGCAAGAACCACCAGATCGAATCGCATACGGATCTGCTCGCTAGTCTGGGTGTTTTCGCCTTCGAGCAGAAGATCCCCTGTCTCTTCATCTTCGGTGATCACGGCGATCTTGCTCTTCACAAAGCTGACCTTTTCATCCTGCTTGACCCGTGTGTAGAAATCCTCCAAACGATCCAGGGCACGGATGTCGATGAAAAAGACCGTCGCCGCGGATTCGGGGTCCTTCTCCCTCAGGTAGCTCGCCTGCTTCATGGAGGCGAGACAGCAGATGCCGGAGCAATATGCGAGGTGATTTTCGTCCCGCGAACCGGCGCACTGGATGAAGGCCACATTCTTCGCCGGCTTCCCGTCCGACGGTCTCAGGATCCGGCCGGCGGTCGGCCCTTCCAAGGAGGCCAGCCGCTCCATCATGACATTCGTGATCACGTTCTTGTAAGTTCCAAAACCGTAATATTCGATCTTTGAGGCATCGTAGGGATCCCATCCGCCGGCCCAGACGATGGCGCCCGCTTTCAGATCGAAGCTGGTTTCCTGCATGTCCAGATCGATCGCGTCATATGCGCAGGCCTCTTTGCATTTTTGCCCCTCTTCGGTCTTCACGATGGACGGATCGAGGACGTATCGCATCGGAAAAGCGAAATCGTGAGGCAGATACGCCGCTTTCATATTGTCCATCCCGTAATTGAACGGATTGTCGATCTGCGCTTCACAGACCTCCGCGCACTTCCCGCAGCAGGTGCATTTCTCGTTGACATAGCGGGGCTTCAGGGCGACCGTCACATCATAATCCCCCTCTTTCCCGCTGATCTTGCTCACCTCGGCCATGGTAAAGAAACGGACCCGCGGATTCGCCTTCAGGCGCCGGAAATTGATCTCCAAACCGCAGTTCGGGGGGCACAGCTTCGGGAAATATTCATACAGTTGGGCTACGCGGCCACCCAGGTAGGGCCTCTTTTCGACCAAGACCACATCATACCCCGCTTCCGCTGCTTCGAGGGCGGCCGTGATCCCGCTCATGCCTCCGCCCACAACCAATATGCTCTGGTTTGTCGTTTGTACATCTGCCATTGTATCCTCCAGGGTTGAATTATTGCTTCATCTCTTCGCGCTGTATGCCCATCCATACAAAAAGCGTACTTCGTCCATATGCATCCGATGCCCCCGTTTTCCGGTCAGCGGAATGCCCATCGACCAAATACGCTTCTATTCGTTGTATTTATGGAGAGCAACCACCAGCATGCGCGCTGCTTTCCTAGTCGGCCGGATTAAGTCCTTCGGGAGACAACGCAAAGGAGCTCCATGACGGAAATGCTCCAGGCAACTGAAATGCCTGGAGCATTTTCTCAACGGTCAGCCATTACACACCGGGAATGTTCCACACGTCGCGCTTCATCATTTCCCATTCACCCTTCGCGGGATCGAAGCGGCAGTTGGCGAAGCAATGCCAGTTCTTTTCATCCATCTTCGGGGTGTCAGCCCTGAAGTAATAGCCCGGCCACCGGGTCTCCTCGCGGAAGAGCATGGTCCGGACGTGGGCGTCACCTTGCCACATTCTGTGGACGTTCTCCCAGCATCTTTCGAGCTGATAGATATCCGCAGCACCCAATTTCTCTGCATCTTCCTTCAGGAAGACGAAGAGTTCCTCGGCCCGCAGCAGGTTCGACTTGCTGGTCTTGAAGGCCGCGGTCACACCACCTGCGTATTCGTCCATGATCTTCTGGAGACGATGCATGAACTGCAGGGGCAGGATGTAATTGGGGTTGATCTCGGGGGCCGTGGTCTCTTTGCAGTGCGCTGCATAGGTGTCCAACGGGGCCAGAATCTTGGCCTTCAGTGCATCCACCTTGCCGGCATCGACCTTGGGCTCGGCACCCTTATCCACGATGTACTTGATCGCAGCCTTGCCGGCGATCCGGCCTTCAGCATGCGAACCGGAGGAGAATTTGTGGCTGGAGGCCCCGGAGGCGTCGCCGGCCGCAAACAGACCTTCCACCGTGGTCATGTTGGGATAACCCCATTTGTAGGGGGTGTTCATATCCTCGGGACCACTGACCCAGGCACCGGATGCGCCGGAGTGGGAGCCGATGAAGTACGGCTCGCAGGCCGCGATTTCCGAGTGCTTCTCTTCGGGTTTGACGTTCTGGGATGCCCAGAGATGCGCCTGAGAAATGGTCATATCCAGGAAGTCTTCCCAGGCTTCCGCCTCGAGTTCCTTCATTTTCTTCTTGAAGGCCTTCGGGTCGTCTTTGTAAGCATCTGCAATCTTGCCGATAGCTTCGGCCGTCTCCATGTACAGGGGGCCAAGGCCGGCGTCCACATCCAGCATGCCGAGATAGTTTCTCAGGTTGGCCGGGATGGGTTTGGCCAGGCCGTAGGGGGCCCAGTTCTGGAGCTCGTCCTTGCGGACGGCCATATACTCGCCGCCTTCAGCGCTGACGGCCCTGGATTTGAACAGCAGGAACCAGGCGCCGACCGGACCGTAGGCATCCTTGAAACGAACGGGGATGAAGCGAACTTCCTGGCAGGTCATCTCGGCACCGGCCTTCAGGGTGAAATAGGCGCTGGAGCCGGTGTTGAACGGCGGATACCAGGAGCGGCCGAAGCCCTCGCCGACGGACCGTGGACGGAACACGTGAACCGCACCGCCCATGGCGCAGATGACCGCCTTCGCCTTGAAGACGTAGAATTTCTCTTCACGGGTGCTGAAGCCGACGGCTCCCACGATCTTGTTGTTTTCCACCAGCGGCTCGACGATGAAAACGCGCTCGTAGATCTCGCCGCCCGCTTCCTTCATGGCGTTCTTGGCTGCTTCAGCGATGATGATCTTGTAAGATTCACCGTTGATCATGAGCTGCCAGCGGCCTTCGTGAACATACTTGCCAGCCTCGTCCGTCCAGATCTTGAGGCCCCACTTCTCGAAAAGGTGTACGGTGGAGTCGACGTGGCGGGCAATATTGAAAACCAGGTCTTCACGGGAGATTCCCATCAGGTCCTGGCGGACATAACGTACATAGTCTTCACAGGTGTTCTCGCCGTCTTTGATGCCAACATACTGGTTGATGGCAGAGAGGCCCATCGCAACGGCGCCGGACCGATCCAGAGCAGCCTTGTCGACCAACGTCACTTTCAAGCCTTTTTTCTTGGCCCAATAGGCCGCCTCGGTGGCGGCGCCGCAAGCTGCAAATCCCCCACCAACGATCAGGAGGTCGGTACTCACTTCAACAGTCTGAAAATTTGCCATAACTTACCCTCCTTAAACTACTTTATTGTGGGGACTTCCTTCAGTCCCAATGATGCCGGTTCGGTGGCCAGGGCCGGGCTGTTCAGATCATCGTGCGCAGCAAAGCCGCCCAACGGATCCGCGGTCCCTTCTTCGGTCGTCCGGATGGGGAACTTGAAGCGCTTGAGGCTGCCGTCGCGGAATTTGACCGTCCACATAATATCCTGCGAACCACGCAGAGGCACAACACTGGCACCCATCGGGATGAAGTCGGCATAGCCGCGCACGTCCATCGCCTGCTGCGGGCAGATCTTGACGCAGCACTGGCATTCCCAGCACATCGCCGGATCGCGGTTGTAGGCCTTCATCCTCTCCTTATCCAACACCATGAGGTCGTTCGGGCAAATATACATGCAAGCGGTCTTGTCCTGCCCTTTGCAACCGTCACATTTCTCAGTGATCACATAACTTGGCATTATCTACACCTCCTGATAGACAAATGAATGGATTCTACAAAGACAAGGGTGTTTACAAAAGTTGTGAATGCCACCTCCTTTCTCTTGAATACGATCTTTTTCTAGACTGCGATCTCAAGCAATCAAGGCCCAGGAACCGGTGTCGATTTCAGGTAGACAAGCCTCGCCCCACGCAGCTTCGACACTTCCCGATTCACTCCGGATTTCCCCGCTCTTGCTACAGCCCTTCCAAGGGCATCTCGTGCACAAGCAGAAAGTCTCTGCCTTGCCTGCGACCGAGCCAGCAGGGAGCAGCGTCGTAAACCGCACAGGGGCGGTACCCGGTCCTCCTTCTCCGGCGGTGGCCTGGCTGAGCACCTCCACCGCCGCACTCGCGAGGGCAAAAGCCCGGTTTGCCTCATGTTTTATAGACATCGGCAACCCTGCTGCCCCTATTTTCAATCCGCAACCCAAAAAGCCTCTCGTGCCAGGATTTCTCCCCGATACTTTGTGCTTTTTGTAACAAGCACCCTTTTATATATAAATTCCCTTTGGTGTCAAGTAAAAATGAGCCAGCCGGGAAAGGAGCCGGCGTGCCTTCTCGTTTCTAGGCCCTCTCACCCTTACTCTTGATGCTTCGCATTCGGCGGTTTTGCCGAACGGATTGATTTATCAAGATAAATATCCTGTTTTTATTCACCGGGCTCCAACGGGCATTCCACTCCTCCTTCCGCGAGACATTTTCAAACAAGAAACATGCCACTTCCCGCGATTAAAAGCGAAAAGAGGCAACCTATCGAGAGCACTACCGATCCCTGCGTCCCACCAGGAAAACTAGTGAACCGGATCGACGTTGAAAGGTGTCAGGTTTTCTTACACTTTGTCAAGCCCGCCAGTCAGGGCATGTTTCATGGATTCGTCAAGGATTGACCGGGAACAGATTCACGGATAAGATGCCACCGTGCGGTCCGGGGAATCGGCTTCATCATCGCGCCTCTTTTTCGGGTCAGAGTGTGCATTGATCACGCATCCGGCCGCTGTCGGCCCCTTTTTTCAGCAACCTCCAGTGGTCCGGATTCTGGCCGGCTCATCTTGTTTCTCCGGACGGGGCACCGCTTTGCGAAATATAGACAGGGGAGCGCCGCACGCCCTCGCATCGAAACCGAAGGGCATCCCAGGCCGTGTCCGTAGAGATGCCGTAGCATTACCAACCTGAAACATTTGGACCGCAAACCGATGATGGATGTTGTCCTCCTCGGCACGGGCACCGCCCTGCCACTATCTGATCGCGCATCTCCAGCCATTGCCGTCCGCGAGGCAGATCACCTCTTCTGCCTTGATCTCGGACCGGGCACGCTCCGGCAAATGGCCAGAGCCGGCCTGCCCTTGACCGCTCTGCGAGGGGTGTTTCTAACGCATTTTCACCCGGACCACTGCGCCGATCTGGTTCCGCTTCTCTTCGCCTTGCGCAACCCGTCTTTTGCCGCCTCCAGAACTCAAATGGTCCTCGCCGGCCCGGCCGGCCTGACAGACATGCTCTCTCACCTCGAAGCAGCCTACGCGGGCTCTACCTTACGATGGAGTGAATGCGTATCGGTCAGGGAGATCCGCCCTGAAAATGATGGAGTCTTGGCCATCGGTTCGCTGGAGATATCGACCGCATGCACCCGCCACTCTGCGCAGGGAATCAGTTACCGCATACGCTCCTCGGACGGGAAGATCCTTGTATATTCAGGCGATACAGATTATTGCGACGAGATCGTCCACCTTGCGCAGGATGCCGATATTCTCATCCTCGAATGCGCCTTTCCAGACCAGTCGCCTGTACCCGGGCACCTGACCCCTTCCTCAGCCGCCCGTATTGCCGAACAATCCGGCGCCCGGCATCTGGTGCTGACCCATTTTTATCCGGAGTGTCTGAAAACAGACATTGCCGGAGATTGCCGGCGGGCGTATAGTGGAGAGCTTACGCTTGGCTCGGATCTACTGCTGTTGAGGCTTTGAACGGCGCATCCCGCCCCGCTTCCAGTCCCAAAAGGACAGGAACAGCCTCTCCCGAAACGGGCCAAAAGGACCATTTCCGGATCAGACCAGGTTGTTTTCATCCGGAAATGATTTCCCGATAGAACCCGAGTTTCGAATCCAGAAATGAGGATTTTTGGCCAATATCAAGGAAATCTAGCGCTTGCGCGGAGACGCCCTGGTGGTCGCCGCACAAGTAAACGTGCAGATTGACGCCTAGATCGGCCCAAAAGACCATTTACGGATGGAAACCAGCTCATCGACGATAGCTTGAGGAGAAATCTCATGACAGGCAAATACAAATCATCCGCAACCATCATATCTGTCGACCAGGCCGTCGGCACCGTCCTGGCACATGACATCACGGAGATCAGGCCCGGCCAGTTCAAAGGCCCGGCTTTCAAGAAGGGGCATATCATCCGGGAAGAAGACATACGGCATTTGAAGCGTTTAGGGAAGGAACATCTGTATGTCTTGAAGCTGGGACGGGACGAACTTCATGAGGACGAAGCCGCGCTCAGGATCGCCAACGTCATCGCAGGGCCGGGTGTGAGCTTCGAAGAGTCTCCGTCTGAAGGAAAAATCGCCCTCAAGGCGGCGCGCTCTGGACTGCTGAAGATCAACGTGGAAGCCCTGGTGGAATTGAACATGACCCCGGAGATCTCCTGCTCGTCCCGCCACACGAACACCGTCGTCCAAGCTGGCGACATCCTGGCCGCCACCCGCGCTATCCCTCTCATCCTGAAAGAAAAGACCCTCATGGAAGCGCTGGAAGCGATACGAACCTATGGACCCGTCTTTACGGTCACGGCACTGGCCCAACCCCCGACCGGTCTGGTCGTGACGGGAAACGAGGTCTACACCGGTCTCATCGAGGATAAATTCGCGCCCATCCTCCGCAAAAAGCTGGCCGCCTATGGCTGTGAGATATGCAAACTCGTCTTCTCCCCCGACAAACTGGACCGGATCGTGGACGGGATCCGCTCGGTCATTCAGGCCGGCGCCCGGCTCGTCATGGTCGCCGGCGGCATGAGCGTCGACCCGGACGACATCAGCCGGCTGGCGGTCGCTGAAGCCGGAGCCGACCCCGTCATTTACGGTACGCCGGTCCTGCCCGGGGCGATGTTCCTTTACGGCCGCATCGGAGAGATCCCGATCCTCGGTCTGCCGGCATGCGTACTTTTTTACAGGGCGACCGTTCTCGACCTCGTTCTCCCGAGGGTACTCGCCGGGGAGGAGATCACGCGGCGCGACCTGGCCGTAATGGCCCACGGCGGCATGTGTCTTCAGTGTGAGGCATGCCGCTATCCCGTCTGTCCCTTCGGAAAATGACCGTGCCCCGACTCAGCCTCCTGCTTTCCTGCAAAGGCCGAAGCGCCCGATGAAACCGCGGTGTCCCGGAGAAAACAGAAGGCCGTTTCTCTTTTTGCGCCGCTATAAGCCGGTTGCAGGTCAATAGCTCCGGTCAAGGATGTAACGGTTCATTTGGAGCAGATCACGTTTTGCAGGGGAGTCAGGGAAAATCGCCAGGCAACCGGCCGCCCGCTCGACGCTTTCAGAGGCCTCTTCGCGAACGCGCTCCAGGCAGCCGCCGGTGCGCACCATCTCCAAAACCTGCAGGAAATCCGCCTCGCTCGGAAACGCTCCCTCTGGCGTGAGGCGGGTCCGAAGGGCAGCCCGGTCCGCCTCTTCCAGATCCGCAAGCGCGTAAATCAACGGCAGGGTAATCTTCCCCTCCCTCAGGTCTTTGACCACCGGCTTGCCGAATACCTTCTCCTCTGCCGTGTAATCCAGGAGGTCGTCCATCAACTGAAAGGCCACGCCCATATGGAAGCCGAACTGTGCAAGCGCCGATTCGGCCGTTTCTCCCGCACCGCTCAAAATCGCCCCGCACTCGCAGGCAGCCGAAATCAACACCGCTGTTTTGGCCTTGACGATCTCCAGGTAAGCTTCTTTCCCGATGTCCCAGTCGAAGGTATGTTCGAGTTCCAGAACCTGGCCTTCGGCCATACGGGTGGTAGTCTCCGTCAGGCGCTGGAGAAAGGGGCGATGCCCCGTTTCAAAGGCCACGGCAAAGGCCTTGGAGTACAAGAAGTCCCCTACGAGCACCGCCGCATGGTTGCCCCAGAGACGGTTGGCCGAAGGCCGGCTGCGCCGGGTCTCCGCGTTGTCCAGGACATCGTCGTGCAGGAGCGAGGCGGCGTGGATGATCTCGAAAATACCCGCCAACCGGTAGCATTCCTGAACCCGCGATCCAAGAAGCCCGCAAGAAAGAACAAAGAGGAGTGGGCGGAGTCTCTTTCCTCCTCCAAGGAGGGTGTGCCGGGATATTTCTTCGATTTTCGCTACGCGGGATCCGACGGAAAGAGCCAGTTCGGCCTCGATTTCTTCGAGGTGAAGTCTGTGCTTGTTCAGTATAGCCTGGTCTGGGTTCATCCGAAACTCCCGCTGATGGCGCATCCAGCCGCTTTAGCTGCTTTGAGATAAATGGGTAAGGTTAAATAAGCAATGAAGTCATGTCAAACCAAATCCGACTACATCGTTTCAAGAAACAATCTCGCCGACTAGATCATAGGGGTGGGCTTCGGTAATCCTGACCGGGAGGATCACGCCTTCAGCTCCCGTCCCTTTAGTGATCAGGACCTGTCCGTCGACCTCGGGAGCCATCATGGAGGTGCGCCCGCTCAGCAGAAGCTCCGTTTCGGGGCAATACCCCTCGATCAGAACCGGAAAAACGGATCCGATCAGCCCCTGCTTGGCCTTCTTCGCCATCCGGGACTGAAGCTGCATTACCTTGCGGCGCCTCTCGACGGCGATCTTTTTGGGCACAATGCCCGTCCTGATTCTCGCCGCTCGCGTGCCACTCTCCGGACTGAACGAGAATACACCGAGATGATCGAAACTCGTCTCCTGTACAAAGCGGAGCAGATTCTCGAAATCCTGCTCCGTTTCTCCCGGGAAGCCCACCATGAAGGTCGTACGGATGGCGATACCGCGCTTGACGGAGCGGATCCGCCCGATCAATTCCCACGGACTTTCTCCGCCGCCCCCTCGCCCCATGGCACGAAGCACGGCGGGGCTGACATGCTGGAGGGGAATATCCAAATAAGGGCAGATTTTTTCCTCCCCTTCGATCAATTCCAACAATGCATCGGTAATCCCTTCGGGATTGCAGTACATCAGCCGGATCCAGGCAAGCCCATCCACCTTGACCAGACGCCTCAGGAGCCGCTCCAACCCCCCGCGCTCCAAACGATCGCGCCCGTAAGCCGTGATATCCTGGCCGACGAGGTTGATCTCCTTGACGCCGTCTGCGACCATCCGCTCCGCTTCGAGGACCAGAGAATCCAGGCTGCGGCTGCGAAGAGGCCCCCTCAGGCGGGGTATGCAGCAGTAGCTGCAGCGATGGGAGCACCCTTCAGAGATCTTGAGATAGGTGCTGAAAAACGGCGTCGTCCGGATGCGCGGCACGCCGTGGTCCGCCTGGTAGCGGGGCGGACCGATCAGGAAAAGAGGCCCTTTTTGAGCCTCCAGGGCGCTCAGCACTTCCACGATTCGGTGGAATTCTCCGGTACCCACCCAAGCGTCCACCTCGGGGATTTCCCGGGTCAGCTTGTAGCCGTACCGTTGCACAAAACACCCGGTTACGATCAGGTTTCTGAAGGTTCCCAAGGCCTTCTCGCGTGCTGCCTCAAGAATGGTTCCGATCGCCTCTTGCACAGCCTCCTGGATAAAACCGCAGGTGTTGATCACCACCGTTTCGGCCTCGCCCAGGGTCTCGGTCAACCCGCAGCCGCCTGCCTGCATCAAACCAAGCATATGCTCGGTGTCGACGAGATTTTTTGCACAGCCGAGGCTGATGCAATACACCCCATGATGGTCCAGTGGCCGATTTTTCATAGCGATGGCCATCCTCAGCGCACTCGCTCG
>Ga0068714_10003330_pt1 | contig 19192 bp, 12 predicted proteins | sample MTBNYHSulfiMetaG_FD_62988 | JGI IMG/M metagenome (GOLD analysis project Ga0068714, IMG submission 62988) | Enrichment culture microbial communities from rom New York Harbor, USA that are MTBE-degrading - MTBE-NYH (New York Harbor Sulfidogenic)... | ecosystem: Environmental > Aquatic > Marine >... | reverse complement strand
CCGCTGGCCACCAGCCAGATGAACATGCCGGTCGACAGGCCGGCCAGGCATACGTGAACCAAACTCTGCAACATGAAAAGCTGCCCCTCAGAAAGTGAAATATGATCCGGGCGCCGGCTCGGTTCGGCGGCCTAGGAGCCGGCACCGGGCGATTCTATGCTTTGAAAGGCGGAGTGGTGCCGGGCCCTTCGAAGGGCGGCCGGTTGAAGCATTCCTTTGCCGGAATGACGATCTGCTTGCCCATTATCTTGAAGGAATACTTGGGATCCGATACCGTCAGACCCCAAGGAACATCGTACATGGCCTGATGATCCTCTTTCCTGAAAACCCTTTTACCCGCAGGTGAATCCATGGTCATGCCTTCCAGGGCCTGGATAAGATTCTTCGTCTCTTTGGAGCCTGACGCCTCCACTGCATTCTTAAACGCGTAAAGGGCGGAGTAGCCTGTCTCGGAAACATAGGCCGGGTAGTGATCCCAGCGTTTTCTAAAACGGGCGACCCAATCGTTGTTGCGCTTGTCATCGGGATAGAGAAAGAAATACCTGCCCGAAATCCAGACATTCTCCGGCAATTCCGGACCGCATCCCTCCAGCACGTCCATGGCCGCACCTACAGGGAGCATGACAGTCTTGATCTTTTCAAAGAATCCGGCCTGGTTTGCCTGCTTGACCAGGCTGATCAGTTCTCCGGCCCATTCCGTCGAGTAGAAACCCTGGGGTTTTGCATCAAGGATAGTATTGATGTGCGCTCTGAAGTCCGTTGTTCCGAAGGGCGCCCAGGAGTCCGCAATGAAGGACACATCGGAACGGAACTTGGTTAGAGTGTTCTTAAACATCTCCCAGCAGGTGTAGCCGTATTCGTACTTGGGGCTAATCGTAGACCATGTCTTAACCGGCAGGTCCTTGGCAATGAAAGCCGCCGCGTTGCTGTCCTGATAGGTGGGGGTGCAAATTCGGAAGACTTGCTTGATGCCCTTTTTGAACACATGTTCTTCAGTCAGCTTTTCAGTCGCAGCATGGGTGACCATGAGGACCCGATCCAACTCTGCCATCACAGGGGCGAGGGCGAGCGCCTGACCGGAAGAGTCGATGCCTCCCAAGTAGTCCGCTCCCCAACTATCGACGAAATATCGGGCGTTCTTGATCGCTTCGTCAGCCTTGAGAGTGGAGTCCCTGAAATCCACCTCCAGTTTGACGCCTGCAATCCCGCCTGCAGCATTGATCTCCTCCGCGGCCATGATGACACCCATGTTGTGGAATGCTCCATATCCTGCAAGCGTCCCCGACAACACGGCCTGGTAACCCACCTTGACCGGGCCTTTGATCTTCGGAGTGGCCGCCCAAAGCCCCGTGGGCTTGAAGGCCCCGGGCCCCAGCGCTGCGGCGGCGGTGGTCAAAAGACCTGCCTTGATGAAATTTCTCCGGGTCAACTTTTTTTTCTCCATGACAGACCTCCTCCTGTAAAAATGGTTCGTGCCAATGCCCGTCCACCGTCCGCGAGTCGCGCCAGCGAATCTCAGGCGGCATTCCTTGATCGCTCCACCCACTGTGACGGCAGTACTCTCCGTTTGCAGTTCTCGAATTTTCCAGAGTTTGAAGCAGGCCCACTGCTTTGGTATGATGGGCGTGAGAGACGGTTCTCACAAATTGAGCCGGTTCCGGTATCCTCAGGGCCATGCATTCAAGGCACATCTGAGAGCCCTTTCGTCGGGAAAAGGTCTCTCCACCGGAGTTTCGTTATTAGCCGGTGGAATATGATTGATCGTCTGAGGATGTTCGTTGGAGAAGGATTTCGTCCCCGGTCATCTGCAAAGCGTTGCAAGGACCAAGGGGACACCTTGTCCAGAAATAATAGGATCCTGAAATTTTGTCAAGCTTTTTTCCGGCACGCAGGTTTGAGATTATCGATGGGGCGATCGACGGCTTCCTCTTCAAAAATTGGGCTAATAGACTGAAATTACAAATTTATCTTTTTAATTAATAGCTTCTCAAAAAGTCTTAACATCCAAAGAGGGAACTAGAAATTTTAAGGGATGGACAATTTTCACCCACCGCGCTATTTTTTCAATATCCTGAACTCTGAAGGACGACTCAATGGAACCCCTGGGACCCAAACTTCGATCCCTGCGAAAAGCCAGAAAACTTTCCCTCAAGCAGCTTGCCGAACGTGCCGGTTGTTCCCCCTCCTATATCTCCATGGTGGAAAACAACAAAGTGGACCCCGGGGTTTCCCGGCTCAAAAAGATTGCAGACGCGCTGGAACTGACGATTGTGGATCTTTTTTCGGCTCAGACAGGGCAAAGACACATCATCCGGAAAGAGGAACGAATCAAAGCTGAGTTTTCCGGGTCAAAGACCAGGATAGAAATTCTGGTTCCCCAACTGCTTAACAAGGCGATGGACGCCAGAGTGGCCGTGATTTACCCGGGGGGGAGCTCTGAAGGAGACTACCGCCATCCGGGAGAAGAGTTCGGCCTGGTGCTCAAGGGGGAGCTTGAGCTCAGCATAGACGGCGTCAATCACCTGCTGAAGGAAGGCGACAGCTTCTATTTTGAATCAACCAGGAAACACCGTTTCAGAAATCCAGGCAATGATGATACCTGTGTCGTCTGGGTCAATCATCCGCCGAGCTGGTAGCCGGCGAAGCGCGTCTTCTGCGAATGAGTTTGTCGGTCTCAACGGCGAAGAAAACGACGGATGAGACGGCAAGAGTGAGGAGGAGTTCATTGATCGTGAGAGGGGCCGTGTGAAAAACGGCATTGAGGAGCGGTACGTAGACAGTGGCCAGCTGGAGCGCCACCGTCAAAGCGAGTGCACCAAGCAGTGGTTTGTTCGTGAAAAGGCCAAGGGTGAAAATGGATTCGTTCTCCGACCTTATGGCGAGCACGTTTCCGAGCTGGCTCAAGCATAAGACCGTGAAAACCATGGTCTGCCAACGATCGGTCCCTGCGGCGATCCCCCAATACTGGGTGGCTACGGACACGAGACCCATGAGAAGACCGACCCAGATGATGCTTATTCCAAGCCCGTGGGCGAATATGCTTTCCTGAGGATGTCTCGGAGGCCTTTTCATCACCTTTCTATCCGCCGGTTCTGCTGCGAGGGCAAGGCCGGGAAGTCCGTCAGTAACGATGTTGATCCAAAGGATATGAATGGGCAGGAGGGGGATGGGCAACCCCAGAAAAGGCGCCAGAAACAGCGTCCAAAGCTCGCCCGAATTGCTCGTCATTGTGTATCTTATGAACTTGCGTATGTTGTCGAAAATGCGTCGCCCTTCCTTCACCGCCTTCACGATCGTGGCGAAGTTATCGTCCAGAAGAATCATGTGGGCCGCCTCTTTCGACACGTCCGTGCCGGTGATACCCATTGCCACACCGATGTCCGCTCTCCTCAGGGCGGGCGCGTCGTTGACGCCGTCGCCCGTCATGGCCACAAACTGTTTCCTGTCCTGAAGCGCCCTGATAATTTTGAGCTTTTGCTCAGGCGCCACTCTTGCGTACACGCGAATGTCTTCAACCCGCTCTTCGAATTCTTCGAGAGAAAGCTCATCGAGTTCCTGACCGCTCATAAACGCCGCGGAGCCATCTTCGATGATTCCCAGCCTTTCGGCGACGGCTAAGGCCGTCGATTGGTGATCGCCGGTTATCATGACGGGCCTGATGCCTGCAGTCTTGCACAGGCCAACGGCCTCCTTCGCCTCTTCCCTGGGCGGGTCCATCAACCCGACGATGCCCAGCAAAGTCAGTTCGGATTCCACGACATTGGGAGCGAGGTCATCCGGGGCTCTGTCCCATCGCCGCATGGCGAACCCGATAGTCCTCAGGCCCTCTTCAGCCATGCGTTCTGCGGCGGTCAGGAGGGCTCTCCTGTCTAAAGGGATCGGACCGGAGGGTGCCGAAATGAAGCCTGCCCTCTCGGCAAGGTTTTCCAGGGCTCCTTTGGTAAAAGAAAAATAGCCGCCGTCCTCAGACCCGTGAACGGTCGTCATGCACTTTCGTTCGGAATCGAAAGGAATTTCCCCGATCCTGGGAAAAGAACGCAGCAGGGCCTCCTTTTCAAACCCGTGTTTTTTGGCAAAAGAGAAGAGAGCTGTTTCAGTGGGGTCTCCTATCGAGCGGCCATCCTTGTCTTCCGAAGCGTCATTGCTCAAAGCCATGGCTGAAAGGAGGAAGTGTTCAGTTTCGTGCATGTCATTTCCGAAGTCGATCTTGCCATTTTTCAATCTCCGGCCGTCGATGTAAATTTGGTCCACGGCCATGCTGTTCAATGTGAGCGTGCCGGTCTTGTCGGTGCAGATATATGTGACGGAACCCAGGGTCTCTACGGCGGGAAGCCTTCTGATCAGTGCGTTCTGCTTAACCATCTTGCGAGCGCCGAGAGCCAGGGAAATGGTCACTACAGCAGGAAGAGCCTCGGGGATCGCAGCCACGGCAAGTGAAATCGCGGTCAGGAGCATGAGCATGAGCGGCTCCCCCCGGAGGAATCCGGCGAGAAAGAACACCGCGCATATGGCGAGAACTGCCAGGGCAAGTCTCCTGCCGAACTGATCCAGCCTTTTTTGAAGAGGCGTTTTGACCTCCTCTTCCTCCTGGAGGAGGCCGGCAATCTTCCCGATCTCCGTTTCCATACCCGTTGCAACAACAACCCCTTTGCCGCGGCCGTAGGTTACGGAGGTCCCTCTGTAAGCCATGTTCTTTCGATCACCCACAGAGAGGCCTTTCTCCTTCATGACATCCGCGTGCTTCTCCGAGGGCACCGATTCACCGGTGAGGGCCGCTTCCTCGATCTTCAATTGGACCGCCTCGGTGAGCCGCAAATCTGCGGACAGGATTTTCCCTGCATCAAGAAGAACTACGTCGCCCGGCACAACCGACGAAGCAGGCACCACGGTCGTCGATCCATCGCGCAGCACGAGAGCATCGGGCGCAGCCATGCGCTTTAGGGCGGCCATGGCCTTCTCGGCGCGGAATTCCTGGAAGAACCCTATCATCGCGTTGAGAATGACAATGACCGCAATCGCAATGCTATCGGAGGGCTCGCCTGTGAGCCCCGCTATCACAGCCGCGGCCATGAGCACCACAATCATGAAATCCTTGAACTGGTCCAGGAACATCGCGAGAGGGGTCCTCTTAGCCTTCTCCCGTAATTCGTTGGGACCGTACTGCGCAAGGCGCGCCAGAGCCTCTCCCGAAGTTAGACCTCGAGGAGAAGATTTCATTTCATGGAAGGCCTCGTCGGAAGATAAGAGGTGATACTGGGTAGACACAGATAGACTCCTCGTAGACGGCACAAGTCGCACGGCCCACGGCACAGGGAAATTCCCATTTAGGACAGCAGTCTGCCTGTGGGCCTTGCGCCTTGTGCCCTCGCAATAAAATACATCACTCAGCAGGTTCGCACGCTCTGCCCTTCAACCTGAAAAAGAAACTCAGCCCTTTTTTTACCTTGTCGGAGAATATCTTCGATCTGATGTAGCCTCCCGCCACAGCACCGCTGATTTCCCCGAGCGTGGGATAGGGATGCACGGCGGAGGCCAGGGTGGAAAGTTTCACTTTTCCGTTCAATACTGCGATCCATTCGCCGAGCAGTTCACCTGCCTGCGGACCCAGGATCTGAACCCCCAGGGGCTTTTCGCTCCTGTCCAGGAGCAACTTGATTTTCCCCACCGGCTCTCCGCGGGCGAGGCTCCTGTCGTTGCTCTTGAACTCCTCCGACCAGACAGTGTACTCCACTCCCGCATCCCTTGCCATCTTTTCATTCATCCCCACGCTGGCAAGCTCCGGGTCGGTGTAGGTACACCATGGCAAATAGGTGTAATCAGCCTTTCTGGGAAGGCGAAAAATCGCGTTGCTGATCACGATGCGGCCCTCATATCCGGCCGCATGGGTAAAAAGATAAGACCCGGTAACATCTCCTGCGGCATATATGTGTTTGTGGCTCGTTCGCAATCTGTCGTCGGTTTGAATGCCATTCTTGTTCAATTTAAGTCCAATTTTTTCTAGACCCAGACCTTTCAGATTGGCTTCTCTTCCTGCGGCAATCAGAATAATCTCGGCTCTGAGAATAAGGGTTTTGCCTTCTCTGTCCCTGACGAGAACTTCATTCTCCTTCCCCAGGTCACGGGCGCTCGACACCGTGGAGTTGAGGTAAAAGTCGACGCCTTCCGATGTCAGGACCTCCATCAACCGGTCCGCCATGTCCCTGTCATCTTTTCTCAGGATCTGGTCGCCGCGATGGACAACTGAAACCCTTGTCCCGAGTCGGCAGAAGGCCTGGGCCATTTCCGCGCCTATGGGACCTCCGCCGAGGATCACCATGGATCTCGGCAGTTGGTCCAGTGAAAAGATCTCCCGGTTGGTGACATGGGGAGTCCTGTTCAATCCCTCGATGGAAGGCTTAGCCGGGGAAGAACCTGTGGCAATCACCCAGTTTTTTGCCGAATAGGTTTTGCCGTTTAGGCGAATTTTGTGTTCATCGACAAAAGAAGGGGCGCCGAATTCAACCTTCGCTCCCAACCTGCAGAATCTCTCTTCGGAATCGTGTTTCTCTATTGTTTCGATCACGGATTGAATTCGCCTTCTCACTTTCGTGAAATCTACAGGGGGAAGGTCGGAGGCAGGCAAACCGTAGCGTTCGGCGTTCTTCATGAGGTGATAAACATGGGCCGAGCGGATGAGAGTCTTGCTGGGCACGCACCCATGGTGGAGACAGTCACCTCCGAGGGCGCGCTCCTTTTCGACGAGCAGTGTCTTGGCGCCAAGCTGAGCGGCTCCTGCCGTGACCGTAAGCCCTCCGGCACCTCCGCCTATCACCCCCATATCAAAATCATATTTCGCCATGATGCCCTCCTCCTTTTCGGTCGTTGCAATCTATCATCTATTCCGCAGCCCCTTCCATTCTTCAAATTTCCCGGCCCGGGGTTTCGATGTCATTCTCCGGAAGTGCGACGCCGAAAGTAATGGGGTGCATCCTGTATTTTGACGAAGAGCGAGAGGGGAGGAGGTGCTTTCATGCAAAATAGGTGATTTACCCCATGGAATTACCGCGCAACGGTTTGCCATTGTGGTCGGGAGGAATTATTAGAAGTTAAAACGGTTGAGGACAAAGGGAATAGAAGGAGGGCGGGAGATGTTTCATTCAAAATTGTCGAACATTGCGATCGGGGTGGGGCTGGTGGTTTGCCTCGGAGGGGGTGTTTCCTCACAGGTTTCTCAGGCCGGACCGAAGCAAGCGTCATCCCTGCAAAGGGAGTTTGCGTGTGCGCCTACGCCGGCCGACAGTCTGGGCCCTTTCTACAAACCAGATGCACTCTTGAGAGACGCCGTGGGAGAAGGGTATGTGTTGCAGGGCGCGGTGAGATCCGCCGTGGATTGCTCGCCCATTGCCAACGGCCGGATCGAGTTCTGGCTTGCCGGGCCGAATGGAAGCTACGATGACGAGCACAGGGCCACGATTGCGGCGACTAGTGGGGAATACAGATTCGAGAGCAACTTCCCTCAGGGCTACGCTTCCCGGCCGCCTCACATTCACATTCGTGCGTCAGCCGACGGCTATCGCAGTCTCGTCACACAGCATTATCCGAAGAAAGGGACTTCACAGGGGTCCATGGACCTGGTGCTGGTCCCCGAGAGGTGATTCAAAGCCGGGTCTGTCCGGTCGGCGTGAATGGTTCCATAGATTGGTTTTGCTTTCCCCACATCGACTCAGCCTCCGTGTTCGGAGCCCTGCTCGACGACGAGAAGGGGGGACGGTTCGTCATAGGGCCCGAAGGGGAATTCGACTCAGCGTCCGTATACGTGCCCCAGACCAACATCCTGGTCACCCGGTTCCGCAATCGCAAAGGGATCATGAAACTCATTGACTTCATGCTCGTCCCGCAAACAGGGACCGAAGGAGGAGAAGAAAGACACATTTTGCACCGTCTTATCGAGCTGGAGAAGGGTGAAATGGATGTTTCAGTCCTGTTCGAACCCCGCTTCGATTATGCCAGGGCCGAAACCACGGTTAAGAGGTTGGAGGGAGGGTTTATCGCCGAGGGAGGCGGACGGAGCATTGCCCTCATGAGCACAAAAGATCTCGAAAATCATGATAGCGGCGCGAAAGCCACTTGGATACTGAAAGCCGGGGATAAAGTCTCCCTGAGGGCCGGATCGACCGGGAGAGCCGGACGGTGCTGCGACCTGGACCTTCTGCCGGCGGATGTCCGTGAAGCCGAGGAAGACCTTCGGAAAACACAAGAGTTCTGGTGCGAATGGCTCAACAAGCGCGAGACAGGGCGCAGTTTTTCTTACGGCTATTACAAAGACATGATCGATCGCTCCGCCTTGGTGTTGAAACTGCTCCAGTTCGCTCCCACCGGGACGGTTGCGGCGGCGGCCACCACGTCTCTGCCCGAAGCGGTCGGCGGGGAACGCAACTGGGACTATCGCTTCACCTGGATCCGTGATACCGCCTTCACAGTGGAAGCCCTCTTCAACCTCGGGCATCTTTCCGAAATGGAAGGGTATTTTCGATGGATCGAGAGCGTTCTCTCGGACTCAGGCCCCGATAAGATGCAGGTCATGTACGGCCTGCGGGGAGAGAAGGATCTTCCGGAGACCGTACTGGCGCATCTGGACGGCTACAAGGGTTCCCGACCGGTGCGCATCGGCAACGCCGCGGCCGGCCAGCGCCAAATGGATATTTACGGCGAACTCATGGATGCCGCGCTTAAGCTGTCCGACTACGTCGGGAAGATCAAGGCCGAGCACTGGCCTTCCCTTCGAAAGATCTGCGACTACGTCGTGGATCATTGGCATGAGAAGGGCTCGGGAATCTGGGAGATGCGCAGGGAAGCCCGGGAGTTTGTTCACTCCAAAGTCATGTGCTGGGTTGCCTTGGACCGGGGTATAACCATAGCCAGACGTTACGGTTTCGACGCCGATTTTGATAAATGGACCGAAGCCAAAGACCGGATTCACAACGACGTGTGCGAGAAGGGATTCAACAAGGAAAAGAGGGCCTTTGTACAGCATTACGGCTCCGAAGTGCTGGATTCGAGCAATCTTCTAATCCCCATCCTCAATTTCCTGCCTTTCGAGGACCCCCGGGTCGTATCCACCGTAGATGCCGTCATCAACGGGTTGAGCCGGGAGGGGCTCCTTTATCGTTATTTAGGAGAAGACGGTCTGGCAGGGGACGAAGGGTCATTCCTGCTTTGTTCATTCTGGCTGGTGGAATGCCTCGTCCACATGGGGCGCCTCCCGGAGGCCGAGGGGCTGTTGCGCCGCCTCGAGAGGACGGCAAACCATCTGGGACTCTTTGCAGAGGAATATGATGCCGGATGGAAACACTCACTGGGCAATTTCCCTCAGGCATTCACCCACATAGGATATATCAACAGCGTAATGAGCCTTCTGAAAGCCAGACAGGAAGAGAGGCGCAGGGAGTCAGCGACAGTATCCGGCGTCTCGTTGCAATCCGTTAGGGAATCGCTTCAGAATATCCTGCTTTTTTCAGAGATCGTTCTAAACAAGGAAAAACCGGATTATGTCATCCCTCCAGAAAAGCTGGCTCCCACCCTCAGGTCCATAATGAATCTCCTGCGAGGAGCGTTTTTCGACACCTCGAAAGGACGGGTTGCCTATGAACGCATGAAGGGCTCCGACCTCTATCGCGAATACGTCATGGCTTCACGGAGCTTGCGGGAATTCGATCCGGCCATCCTGAAAACCAGAGAGGAAAAAATGGCCTTCTGGGTAAATCTTTACAACGTTATCGTCATTCACGGTGTCGTTGAGCTGAACGTCGAGGATTCAGTGAAAGAGGTTCTCAGGTTCTTTCGCCGCATACGCTACGTTGTCGGATCGAACGAATTTACGCCGGACGACATGGAACACGGCATATTGCGAGCCAACCGGAAGCCGCCGAATTCGCTGCTTCGAGTTTTTGGTGCAGATGATCCTCGTTTGAGATATTCCCTGGAAAGAGAAGACCCCCGCATTCACTTCGCCCTGGTCTGCGCATCCTCGTCATGTCCGCCTATTGATCTCTACACGGCCGAGAACCTGGACAGGGAACTGGACCAGGCGGGAAAGAGCTTCCTGAACGGAGGCGGTCTGGTCCTGGACAAAGAAACGGGAACAGTACGCCTGTCCCGGATCTTCAAATGGTACGGGAAGGATTTCGGGAACAACCAGGGAGAGATCCTGAGCTGCCTGGCCGGATTCATCTATGACAAGGACACCGGAGATTTCCTGAGGAAACACGCAACGGAATTAAAGGTGGAGTATCAGAAGTATGACTGGAGGCTCAACCGAAGTGATTGAAACAGTGATTTGGAAACGTTCCCCCTCCACCGTTCTTCTCGCTTGGGTTCGGCGGAAACGGAGACGAAACAGTTCTATCCTTTTCAAAAGGGGCAGGAGCCTGTTGCGCATCCGCCGGAATACTCGGAATCAACGGCAAGCGGGCCTCCCGCGTCCGAATGCTCATCCATGTTGGGATAGCCGAAGGAGAGGACCTGCTCCTTTTTGCTTCCATAGCGATAGATGGTAATTCCTTTACACTTGAGCTTGTAAGCGGTGAGGTAGATCTTCTTAACGTCATCCACCGTAGCATCAGCCGGGAGATTTATCGTTTTTGAAACGGAATTGTCCGTATACTTCTGGAAAGCAGCCTGAACCTGCACATGTTCCTCAGGAGTCACGTCAAAGGCCGTCACAAAGGTTCGCTTCACATCTCTCGGAACCCCCTTGATTTTTTTGAGAGACCCGGCATGGGCAATCTTCGCGATAAGGCTCCTGTTGTAGAAGCCCCTTGTCTTGGCCGCCTCTTCGAAGTCCGGGTTCACTTCGAAAAGTGTTGTCCCGGACAAGACGTTTCGCACGAAGCTTATCGCAAACAGGGGTTCTATTCCACTCGAACAGCCCGCGATTATGCTGATGGTGCCGGTCGGAGCGACGGTGTTCACCGTGGCATTGCGAACCCGCAGTCCCTTCTTTGCGTAGATCGACTTCTCATAGTTTGGGAATACCCCTCGCTCTGCTGCAAGAGCGTGGGAGGTCCTTAGAGATTCCCTGTGAAAGAAGCGCATGAGCCGTTCGACAAAACGGACCGCCTCGGGAGAGTTGTAAGGAATTCCCAGTCGTATCAACATATCTGCAAAACCCATCACCCCAAGCCCGATTTTCCGGTTTGCCACGGTGATGCTCTTGATCTGGGGCAGAGGGAATTCGTTCACTTCTATGACGTCGTCAAGGAAGCGGATACCCCATTTGATTTGTTCCTTCAGCTTTTCCCAGTCGACCTCGCGGCCCTTGACCATCCTTCCCAGATTGACGGAAGCCAGATTGCAGCTCTCATAAGGCAGAAGGGGCAGCTCGCCGCACGGGTTTGTGGCCTCGATCTCGCCCACGAGGGGCGTCGGATTTTTGCGGTTGATTTCATCCAGGAATATCAACCCGGGATCACCGGTGTGCCATGCAGCGTTGATGATCAGATCGAAGACGGCCCGCGCCTTGGCGCTTCCGGTCTTCTTGCCCGTCCTCGGGTTCACAAGATCGTAAGGTCTGTCGCGGATAACGGCTTCCATGAACCTATCCGTGACTCCTACGGATATATTGAAATTAGAAAGGCGGTTTTTTTCGAGTTTGGCTTGAACGAAGTCAAAAATATCAGGGTGGTCGCAGCGCAGGATGCCCATGTTGGCGCCGCGCCTTCGCCCTCCCTGCATGATGACCCCCGTTGCTTTGTCGAATATTTCCATGAACGACACAGGTCCCGATGCTTCTCCCTTCGTCGATGACACTAAATCGCCCTGGGGGCGCAGCCTGGAAAAACTGAAACCGGTGCCTCCGCCGGTTTGATGAATTCTGGCCATGTTTTTCAGTGCTTCGAATATTCCACCTATGGAATCTTCGACCGGAATTACAAAGCATGCGGAAAGCTGCCCAAGGGGGGTCCCTGCATTCATGAGCGTAGGAGAGTTGGGCATGAACTCGAGGGTTCTCATCATGCGGTAAAACCGTTCTTCTGCTTGCTCCGGAGACACGGAGGATCTGAAGTTCCTTTCACCCTGGGCGACACGGGATGCAACCCTTCGAAAGAGCTCGCTCGGGGTTTCGATGATGTTCCTGGAGTCGTCTTTTAGGAGGTATCTCCTCCTCAACACCTCCACAGTGTTGAGAGGCAGTTTCAGGTCGTCCCTCAAGCCGAGGACCGATTTGGCCATGCGAACTTCGCTTCGTTTCTCCCTGTAAAGTATGTAGGCTTTGGCGACATGGCTGTACCCTTCTTCCATCAAGGCCGCTTCCACGATGTCCTGGATGCCCTCGACGGTAGGAGTCCTGTCTCTGAAGGCGGATTCAGCCCTTTGAACGACGACGCCGGCGACGGAGGTGCCTATTTTGATCGATCTTGCCCCGTCCTGCAACACTGCATAGGCCGCCTTCTGAATGGCCCGCTCGATCTTCTGACGGTCAAAGGGGACAACTGAGCCGTCCCTTTTCTCAATTTGCCTGAGAGGTGTTGTTTTGGCCATGATCGCTCTCCACTTGATTTGGACTAATTTCTCTTTGCCTGCCCAGTATTACGAATAATCATTCTTGACCGCTTCTTAAAAAGCAAGAAAATCGTCCGGGTTGGCGTTGCGAGTCTTTCGACGCGCAGGATAAGCTTTTAGAAGCAATCTCGTAACCGCACGGATATGCACGAGATTGTCCGGCCTGCCCGACGCTGGAGGGACACGGCGTGGTTGGATCGGTGGTGGAGGCGCCTCTTTGAGCAAGGATGTGGGGCAGCATTAAGATGCTGCCCCATTAAAATCTGAGAAAGGTGATTATCTGCTCGGTTGAAAAGAACACGCTAAGACCTATTATAAAATTAGACGCTTTTCGTTTTTTTGCCGTTACACGAAACCGGGGACCTTTGATGACAAGAGCAATGATAATCATCATGTTGACCCTCTTGTGGTGTCTGAGCGCTTCCGCTCTTCATGCGGATATTTATGTCTGGGAAGACGAAGAAGGGGTGATGAGTTTCAGCAACTACTCTCCTCCTGCGGGAGCGAAAGTGTTCCTGGAAGCGCCGAAAAGACCGGTTGCTGAGCCCGTTGCCTCAGGGGCACCGGGGCGGCTCGACGCACTGGAAAAGAAGATTGTTCAACAGCAGGAAGCCATTGAAGAAAGGCTGGCCGAAACAAATGAAAACCTGGTTCTCGTGATTGAAAAGACCGAGGCCCTTGTCGAGGAACTCGACGAGAAGGTGGCGGAGGCCGATCGAAGGGCAGGTGAAGCTGCCGCCTATGCTCGCGGCTTAGCGGACGGATTGAGCGCTGCGGCAACGGAGCGGCCCGCTCCTCCGTCCACAGTATATGTGGAAAGAAACGGATCTTACCCTGTTGGGCTCGGATTTGTGGGGTTTCATGGGTTTGACAGGCGGATTCATTCAGGCTTTCACGGGAGGCGGTTTTTTGACAAAGGGCAACCGGGCTTCGTTGGGAAGAAGCCCGTCACCCCAGGAATCATTTCGTCGAAATCCGTTCTGAGAGACGTAGACGGGGTTCACAGCCCCAAGTTTCGGTTCAGCTCGACGACGAGTATAAGTCCGCCCAGGCACGACCCTGTCCCCAGTAGAGGCTTTTTCGGCAAATCTCGTAATTTCCGCAGGTAGGCGTTTAGTTAGTTAGTGTCCATCCCGAAACGCCTCTCTTGCGTCATGCCGGACGTGATCCGTCATCCAGAAGGGCGTGAGAAAACTGGATTGCGGTTTTCACCGGAATGACGATCTTGGAAAACTGACAACGGACCACAGACAATCCTTATCGTTTCAAATTGTCGTGCCTAGGGGCGGAACCTTTACGACATGGCACCTAATAAACCGGTTCTCGTTTCTCCCCTTCGCAGACCTCTTTTATCTCGTCTCTTACGAGCCTCCCGTCTTGCCAGATTTTTTCGTGTACCTTGTGGCAATTTGTTATCGTTATATGCAACGGGGGCAGCCTCGACTCTCTGCCAGCCGTCCGCACTCTGGTACGCGACGGGCTTCCCGGTATAGGCCGCTTCGCGAGCCGCTCGAGAAGATATCTCCGTCACCGTGCCTCCCAGTGCTGCGCCCAGGACGCCGCCAATGACCGCTCCACGCCAGCGATTGTTCCTGTCAATCAGAGCACCCGCTGCCGCTCCTAAAGCGCCTCCGGCTCCAGCCCCTTGATATGTCCGCTCGGTCGTCGCGCATGACCAGAGAAAAAGAGCGGCCAGTAGGACAGCAACCAAGGAAATCATCTTCTTTTTCATAAGCCTTCTCCTCTCCTCATCTATTTTTGTGCCTCTTTCTATACTGGAACTCTATCTACGATCCGATGTTTGTCAAGCGCATGCCGAGAGGGTCCCTCTGCCTGATATATCCGGCATTCACTCCGCGCTAACTACATAAAAATGCTTAGCAATAAGAATATCATGTAGATCGAAATACAGGCTTCACCTAATCGACACGGCCATGGGAACTGACGATGATTGCTGCGAACAAATTCCTGTAGCGGAAGCAGAAAAGGCCGGACTGTGCTTCCGGGAGATCAAAGTGGATTTGTATGTTGGTCAATGTCCGGAGGATGCTTGCGGAGAGCCAATGATGCAAGGCATGTAATCAGCGTAGAGTCGACCACCGTGCCGACTGGGCAGAGAAGGGGTCGCTTTCAAGCGGCCTTCTCAGGAAAAGAGCAAAGCATCGAGATGCTGATACGTAAAGCGGCAGTTCCAGTGATAATGATACTTTACCTGCTGGCACCGTCAATAATAGCTTTTCTGAAAACCCTTTCGGACGGGTATTTTGAAAGATAGGGTGACATCTTCTCGGAAATAGAGGAGAATGACGACGGGTAAGCAACTTAGACAGGATGAACAGGATTAACACGATATAGATCCCGTCCATTCTGCTAATCCCGTCAAAAAACCCGGAAAGGATATGAATATGAAGTGGATCGTGTATTGTCTGGCATGCGCTGGATTGCTGATTGGTTCAGCGAACGCAGAGGAGAAAAAGGATTTCAAGGATACTGAAGATGCAGTGAGCTACAGCATCGGCTTCCAGATGGGAGCCGACTTCGTGAAGCACGGTGTGACGGTTGACCCTGAGATGATCGTCGAAGGGCTGCGGGATGGGATGAGCGGTGCCAAGCCCAGGCTCAGCGAAGAGGACATGAAGGCAAGGCTATCGGAGCTGGAGGCAAAGATAAAGCAGGCCAAGCAGTTAGAGATGAAGGAACAGGCGGCCAGGAACCTGGCCGAGGGCGAGGCGTTTCTGGCCGAGAACGCGAAAAAGAAAGGGGTAGTGACGCTGCCGAGCGGACTCCAGTACCAGGTCCTTCAGGAAGGCGAAGGGCAACCGCCGAAAGCGACCGACACGGTGACTGTTCATTATCGGGGAACCTTCATCGACGGAACTGAGTTCGACAGCTCTTACAGCCGGGGCAAGCCTGCCACCTTCGGGCTCGAGCGGGTGATCAAGGGCTGGACCGAGGGACTCCAGCTCATGAAGCCGGGAGCCAAGTACAAGCTTTTTATCCCTGCGAAGCTGGCGTACGGGGAGAGAAGCGTGGGATCACGAATCCCGGTCAACAGCGCCCTGATCTTCGAGGTGGAGCTCATCTCCGTAGAGGAAGGCAAGAGCGGAAGAGGGGCAACAGGCCCAGGGCCCAAACCGCAAAAGTGAGGAGAAGCGGTGCTGAGCTTTCCTTGGGAATCAGGATCTGCTCTGCAAGAACATTCTTGATGTCTCACGCCCGCTCCCTGGGATCGCCAGAGGCAGCAGAGAAAATCAGAAGTTGAGAAGGTAAGAAGGTGATAAGTTCAGAGCCTTCCCACTCCCGTGCGCACTTCCCGGCGTCTTAGCCTCGGCTCCTAGGCCCGAATCTGCGGAGCTGGCGGCTTCTCCTCCGTCAATGCGTTTTGCATGGCATAGGAGACCAGCTGAACACCATTACGGCAACCTAGTTTTTTCATGATATTGCTCTTGTGCTTTCCCACGGTTTTGCTGCTGATGGAAAGGGATCGTGCAATTTCCTTGTTCTTGTATCTCTCCCCAAGAAGTCTCAGGATTTCCTTCTCCCGATGGGTGAGCACTTCGTTTCTTGTCCCTTTTCCTAATCGCAAATCACTCAGTATCCTGCGGGAAATTCCGGAACAGAAATGTCTCTTCCCGGCTAAAACCCAGCGTAGAACCTCAAGCAGTTCCTCAAACCCGCTTTCTTCAAGGCAATAGCCGTCTGCTCCGACCCTGAAAGCACCCTGAACAAGGTCTCTTGAGTCTTGAATGTTCAGGACGACGCACTTGGTATCCGAAAATCTCCTCTTTATTTCCTCGATGGCCGGCAAACCGCTTGCCCCTTCGCGTGAAAGATCGAACAGGACAAGGTCGGGTCGCTTCCTTTCAGCCATCCTTACCGCTTCCCGGCTGTCCATTACCTGCCCCACAAGCATCATTTCTTGAACAGGTCTCAGAAGGGCTCCCAACGAGTCTCTGAATATTCCTCGAGGCGATGCCACTATTATCGTCTTATCGGCTTTGGGCTTTACCTCCCTTGAATCGATCAGGAAGACAAAAGGCCCCACGTAATCAAATCAGCAGCCTTTGCTTGAAATCTAGTGCCGCCCCCCGGAAGATCAAGAGGTATTAACGGTTTCGTCGTTTTCTGCTTGCCCATGCAAGGAAAAACCTTCGATAAGTTGAAGTCCGGGCGTTTACAGGTCAGCCCGCGGATCTATTGATAGGGCGGCCACAGGACAGGGAGCAACGCCACTGATACGAGCAGAGAAACTATTGTAATAGGAACCCCGACTTTCACGTAGTCGATGAAGCGATAGCCGCCGGGTCCCATCACGAGCAGATGGGCGGGGTGAGACAATGGGCTGGCGAAGCTCGAAGAAGCCGAAATGGCCACAGTCATCATCAGCAGGTGCGGTGAGATTCCCAGAGTGCCGGCGGCGCTGAGCGCCACCGGCGCCATCAACACCACCAGTGCCGCGGTGGGGATGATCTGCGTGCCGAGGACGGTCACGACAAAGAGGGCGGCTACGACCCAGCGCGGGCCGAGTTCGCCGACAGCGGCGATTAAGGCGGCAGCCCCCATCTGGGCCGCTCCGGTATTTTCTATGGCGGCACCCAGGGGCAGCATGCCGGCGATAAGGAACACGACCTTCCACTCGATGGCTCGATATGCTTCCTCCATGCTCAAGCACCTGAAGAGGACCATCAGCACAGCGCCGGTGAGGGCGGCAATGGAAATCGGGACAAGGCCGAGAATAGCGCTCAGGAGGACCGCCAGCATGACGGCAACGGAGATGCGGGCCTTTTCCAGTCGCGGCGCCTGCACGGCGGCCTCATCCAGCACGAGAAAGTCGGAATCGCGGGCCAGAGCCTCCAGGTTTCGGCGCTGCCCGTAAACCAGCAAGGCATCCCCGAACTGTAAAGGCATGTCCTGAAGCCCAGTGCGATAGGGGCGGCCCTTTCTCCAAATGGCGAGCACGCTGATGCCGTAACGCTCACGGAAAAGCAGGTCCGCGAGAGTCCGCCCGGCAAGGGTGGTTCTCGGTGCGAGCAAGACTTCCGTTACGCCGATTTCCTGGGACTCCAGATCGGCAACCTGACGCGACGTCTGTTCCGCGATTTCCAGTTCCTGAAGGCCTTCGAGAACCTCGAGATCGCGCCGCGAACCCTGCAGCACGAGCAGATCACCTGCCTCTACCTTTTCATCCGGCGAGGGCATGCACGAGAGTTCCTCGCCGCGCAGGAGTCCCACCACGGTGAGGCCGAATACGTTTCCCAGACGGCTTTCCACCAAATCGTGCTCGGCGAGGACCGACCCTGGCGGAACACGCACCGGCAAAAGCTCGATGCGGCCGCCGGTGAACTCATCCAGACCCTTGTCCGCCACGGAGCGGAGTTCGTTGAAAAACTTCATGCTGACAAGCGCTTCCAGCGCCTGCCGCTCTCCCTGCAGGAGCAACCGGTCTCCTGCCGCAAGTCGATGACGCCTCAGACCCCCGACCCCCCCTTCAGCCGGGGAGCGCAGCCCCATCACGTGAACGCGATGCTCCCGCCGCAAACCGCTTTCCGCCAGCGTGGAACCCAGCAGCGGCGAGCCTTCGGTAACAACCGCCTCAGCAGTCTGGAGGCAGCGGGACAGTTGATCCTTCGCGAAACCCTCCGGCTCGACCCTGATGTGCTGGCTGGCGCGAAAGCGCTGCAGATGCTCGGAACGACCGTGCACGATCAGCGTGTCCCCTGACTGCAGGACATCGCTTGGGCGGGGAGCCAGCATGAGCACGCCCTTTCGTTGGAGCGCCAGAACAGTCAGATAAAGGGCCGAACCGATCCGGCTTTCGGCGAGTGTGTGGCCGTCGAGCGGCGATCCCGGCGGGATGCGCGTGGTGAAGATATGCGTTTCGAGCTGGTAAGAAGCGCCGATTGCGAGGCTGGTTCCGGTGGCGGCACTCGGGGATCGGCTGGGCAGCAGCCGGCGCCCGATGATAACCATGAAGGCGATGCCCGCAGCAACAATGGCGGCGGTTATCGGCGTGAATTCAAAAATGGCGAAGGGGCGAAGACCCGCAGTTCGGAGTGCATCGGTCACAAGGATATTGGGGGGAGTGGAAATTCCGGTAAACGGACCTCCGAGGAGACAACCAAGCGCCAGAGGCAGGAGCAGCCTGGAGGGTGGGCGTCCGCTGCGCCGCGCAAGCTCCATCGTCGATGGCAGTAAAATGGCGGCGACGGTCACTGTGTTGATCAGCGCCGACAGAAGGCTGGCGGCAATCATCAAAGCGGCCATTAGCTTTACTTCGCTGCCTTTTATAAAGCGCTGCAAAGGCCTTCCGAGTTGATGGGCGATGCCGGTGCGCGTCAGCCCCGCAGAGAGCACGAACAAGGCCCACACGGTTACCACCGCCGGACTGCTGAATCCCGCCAACGCCTCCTGGGCAGTAACCAAATCCGTCAGCGCAAGGGCCGACAGCACAAGCAGTCCCACCACATCCACACGCAGCCAGCCGCCTATGAACAGGACGAATGCTGCGGCGACAATAGCGAGCAATATGATAATCTCAAGAGGCAAGACGATCTCCCCTGCGGATTGTTGATTACTGTAACACAAAGGAAATATTGCATAAATAGGGAAACCTGTCAAGCCGGATAAAGTCTTAACATCAAGGCTCAGGGCC
>Ga0068714_10003329_pt1 | contig 19195 bp, 23 predicted proteins | sample MTBNYHSulfiMetaG_FD_62988 | JGI IMG/M metagenome (GOLD analysis project Ga0068714, IMG submission 62988) | Enrichment culture microbial communities from rom New York Harbor, USA that are MTBE-degrading - MTBE-NYH (New York Harbor Sulfidogenic)... | ecosystem: Environmental > Aquatic > Marine >... | reverse complement strand
TTACCCGCCGTGGAACGCCACCTGAACACTCCACCAGTAGCCTCACCCAGTCTGGTCTTCACCCTGCCGGCACTACGACTGCTGGGACAGCTGTCCGCGAGCTACATTGTCGCTGAGGGGCCTGATGGACTGTACCTCATTGACCAGCATGCCGCCCACGAGCGTATCCTCTTTGAAAGGGTCAGACAGCAGTTTTCACAGCGCGGAGTAGAGGTTCAGGGGCTGCTTGAGCCGGTGACCATTGAGGTCAGTCCCGGGCAGGATGCCATCCTCAAAGCCTGTTATCAAGGCCTGGCCGAGTTTGGCTTCACCCTTGAGCCCTTTGGCGATAGAACCTATCTGGTACGGGCAATACCAGCCCTGCTACACCAGAAGGACTGGCGGGGAGTGCTCAGGGAACTGTGGGACTCACCCTCGGGGAAAGAAGGCAACTGGCAAGAAAAGATAGCCATCTCCATCGCCTGCCACAGCGCGGTAAGGGCCGGCCAGGTGCTCACCGACGACGAAATGCGCGAATTGATACGGCAACTGGAGCAAACAACCACGCCCAATACCTGTCCCCACGGCAGACCGACCCTGATTCACCTGAGTTCAGGACAGCTGGAGAGAGAATTTGGCCGAATTCAGTGATTCAGGTAGCGTAAGTGCACTCCGATAATTTGATGAACGAGGAATAACTCAACCCGGAAGCATCCAGCGTCAGTAACGTTTCTTTAGAAGTTGCTTGCTGCTCTCCCGGTTCGTCATTCTGGCCAGCCATAACCAGCAACCTGTCGCCGCCAGGCCACCAACCACTAACGCTAAAGTAATCCAGGGACTTTTGCCCTCTTGTACTGCCTGTGGAACGAGGAAATCAAAGCAAACCACACCGATTGAGGCAACGGCAATGCTAAGTAACAGTAATAAAACTAGTTCCGATCGCCACATGGAAATCGCTCCTGATTTCCTCAAGTATAAGGTGGTAAATAATGGTCTGTCAAACTAACGACCTGATACCTAGTCTATCTGATAGCCAGCCTTGGCCAGTATTTTCTTAATCGATAAGCAGGCCGGAGCATTAGCAGGTAATTCCAGAAGTGATTTTCCCCGTAAATTATACTCTTTTACCCCGGCATCGTAGCCCATCTTGCCCAGGTAGGTCTCGCCGGTATCTTCAAGTCGCTCCTCCGCCTCGCCATCAAACTCATAATTACCCACCAGGTAAAGGTGCTGGTAGCTAATGCCGGCCTCTTGAGCAATCTTCTTGACCCTGGCCACGTGTTTTATCGATTTCAGGGAAGGGTCCAGTATCAAAAACAGGTCGTCAACTTTTGGTATTACCTTACGATTCAGATGTTCCAGTCCCGCCGGAGAATCGACCACGATATTGGCATAATTCCCACCAATCGACGGAATGACGAACTCAAGCAGGTAGTTGGCCGCCCGGTAATCACCCGCTGCCCAGCGCGGCCCCAGAGAAACCAGGTCAAACTTCTTCGAGCTATACTGGGTATACCACTGGAGCAAGAGTGGTATTTTGACAAACGGCGGGCCTCCACCCAGTTCCTGAAAGGCCTCATCGTCGACAAGGTCACTGGTCAGGTCAGAAACAGTCTTGATTGGTATCTCACGGTCAATTTCCGTCTTTATTCTGGTTTCCTCCAAATCTATGCCCAGCATGTCGGCCAGGCTCTGGTCAGGGTCGATATCAAGTAGCAATAAGGGAGAAGAGAGGTATCGGCTGGCTAAGGCAACAAAGGTCGACTTGCCCGTCCCTCCCCGGCCGGTAGCCAGGATTATTCTACCCGTCTTCTTTTTTGCTGCGGCCGTTGCTTTCCTCTCAATTTGTACCGCTGAAGTAACTAAGTCTTCCATTCATCTCACCTGCCACTTAATCTTTCTTTCTCAGGAAAATCTCAAGCTTGTGAACTTCTCTGACCCCTTTCAGTGAAGAGGCTATACCCAGCATGACATTGGTGATAAACTGCCGGGGAAAGATGCTCAGTGAGATAGGAACATCATTCACATACATAGCGAGCCGATTCCTCTGAGGTCGAATAAAACCTTCCTCCAGCAGGTCAGCCAGCCCTTTGATATCATCCAGGGCAAACTGCCGGGCCTTGGTCTCGATAGCTTCATCACTGGCTACGGCAAAAAGCTTTTTGACACTGCTCAGGGGTGAACCGCTCTCCTTACGGTGGACTTCTATCTTGGGAGCATTATCCTGCTTGAAACCCTCGGCCAGAATAATATCGTAGTCCTCACCGAAAATGCGGGCTATTTCGTCAAGCGTTGCCTCCGGGGCAACCGGCCTGATGAGCACCATCCTATCCTGAGCACGGATGATGGTGGCCTCGCTCCCGGCCTCAAGGTGACGAGAGCTATCTTTCTCGGGGTCAAAATTCATGCCCCGAGGGGTATGCTTGATGGTCGCTACCCGATAGCCCCTCGACTTCAACTCCCGAATCAATCCTTCGATGAGAGTCGTCTTGCCTGATTTAGATTTACCAACTACTGAAACGATAGGCGGCATTACCTTTTTTCTCCTTTCTGGCTTTCATTCCCTGTGATAATTCCTTTCCCCAAAAATCTTCGTGCCCAACCTCACCATATTTGCCCCTTCTTCCAGGGCAATTTGATAAGAATTCGTCATCCCCATCGACAGGTACTTCATCTCGACATTGGACAGGTTAAGCTGTTTTATCTTCTCAAAGATTCTTCTCGTTTCAACAAAATAAGGCCTTGAATCCTCGGGTTGGCCAGAAGCAGGCCCCATGGTCATCAGGCCCATAATTTTAAGGTTGGGCAGGGTTGAAACCTCCCTGACCAACTGCTCAACGCTCTCAGGTAATACACCCGATTTTTGCTCTTCCCGACCGCTGTTGACCTCAATCAGCACTGGCATTATCTTACCGAGCTGGGCACATCTTTTATCAATCTCCCCGGCGATTTCAAGAGAATCGATGGTTTCTATCATGTCAAATATTCTTACCGCCTTCTTGACCTTATTTTTCTGAAGATGGCCGATGAAATGCCATTTTGCCTTACTGCCGACTGCTTCATAGGCTCTTTCAGCTTCCTGGACATAGTTTTCACCGATAATCTTCACTCCAGCCTCGACGGCTTCCATGACTTCTGCCGGCTGTCTTGACTTGGCGGCAGCTACCAGTTGAACTACCTCCGGCAACTCACCCAATACCTGGCGCACATTACGGGTAATCATGCTAGCACACTTAAATAATTATTCTACCATCTCATTGATAATGGTTGCTCGTAAACAAGACCCCTCACTCATTCTAGCAGTTAGCATAGATATTTTCCAAGCCACACTAGCTGACACAACCACAAATAACCCTTGACTATTGACACGGTTAGCAGATAAGATTGAGTCAGTGAACAGAACAAGAGGCTTCGTTAATCTGAATCGTTTCAAATCTGGTAAAGCTATCAAGCGACAGACCAGAACCAGCCACGATGGACGTAAGAAAACAAAGTTAGAAAACTATCAGGCCAGCAAGCCACATGATTAACCACGAATCAGTCACAGCTTCGGGGCGTAGCGCAGCCAGGTAGCGCACCTGAATGGGGTTCAGGTGGTCGGAGGTTCAAATCCTCTCGCCCCGACTTTTCAAGACTCAAAATGGTGGATTTTGGGAGTAAAACACTTACCCGAATTTACTAAAATTACAACCGGACTCCTTTTAAAGGGGCAGGTAAGTTTTTAGTTTTTATTATTAGTCATTGGCGCTGTACTGCACAACCTTATAAGCTTCCCGCACCACGACAAATAAAGAAACTCGGTTTATCCGATCGTTATATCCGCCTTTTTCTTAACGTCCATCCCCCCGGGGATATCCAGTTTGGCCAGCAGATACCACCTAGTTTGTTGAAACGGGATTGCGCCCGTCATCGCCGCTGCTGCCTGAGCGATCTTTAGCCCCTGTCCCAGCTTGCCTCCCAGTTCCGGCATCTGTGGTTTCGTGCTCAGAATATCCGCTGGTATCTTCATCTCGAAGCGGTATTCCTGCCTCTGGTTGTATTCCTTTTCGCTATCCAGCTGCTGCTTGAAGTCGTAAATGCGGATGCGCTGCGTGGTCGTTGACGTACCCTTGCTACCAGGCATGCCACCAACCCGCGTGTTTTTCTGTTCTCCGATCAGGGATATGCTCACTCCCCGCGCTCTCACGGGCTTCTTTAATATCAGGGCAACGTTACCGGAGATGGTGTCTCCGGGAGCATAGCCGGTTCTTTGTAATGCGATGTTGATTTTCCCTTTGCCAAACATGGTTCTTCCTCCTCTATTGATTACTATGTTAGCGTAGATTACTGCACCCTGGCATAACAATATTCACTATACCTGGGTCATTTCTTCCTCCCCATCATATTTTGATAGTGGGACACTCCGACATTCAATCCTTGCTGCTTGCCTCTTCATTACCCGGTCTGTATCCCAGCGCTTGAAGAATATCACCCACAGCATGCTCTCGCTCCAGACGGTGCCGCATTGGCATCTCGGAATATACTGAATACCGATTACACCGTCCCTCCTTGTGTCGGACTATGTATCCGCCTGCCTCCAGCTCAGTGATAATCTTCTGAACCGCCCGGAGAGTGATACCGGCCTCCTGAGCCATCTCCTGAGTTGTGCTTTGAGGATGTTTCGCAATATAAACAAACACCCTTCCATGATTAGTAAGAAAAGTCCATTCTCCCTTCTTCAATTGACCTCCTCCCTGTCTTGTTGACACGATGCATGAAATACCTGTATAACATAACACGTTATATAATTCATGTATTGTAATACGTATTGAATCATAACCAGACGGTCTTGTCAATAGCCAAACTGGGCTGAATATTATACAGAATCACTGCCGAATGTGGGGAGGGATCGAAATGACCAGGATACCCAGATGTATGAGTACGCAACATCCAGATAGTACCAAGATGTCCTCTTTTATTTCTGGTAGTGTAATAGGTGGGGAAGACAAAATACTAGAGGTAGCTCTAATTAGTAAGTTTCTTGGCTAAAAGAGGTCGTTGTTAGACTTTTTTATCAACTTCATATGTAAAGCACGAAATCGCTGATTACAGGCAGGGTATGAAGGCTGTTTGACGAATTATAACTTTTCTAGCTAAACTAGATATCGGTGTAGTACGACAAAAGGAAGGGCACAAAGAATGAAAAGGGAAATATCACCACAGAGGGGCAGAGGAGGTTATTTGGAAGCCTTACTCAATGGCTGTCCTGATGCTATTCTGGCTATCGATGCCGAAGGGACGATAACCTTCGCAAACCAGGAAGCTTGCAACCTTACGGAACACGAGATGCGTGAACTTGTGGGGCAAAACATTACTATTGTCTACGCCAATCCTGAAGCTGCCAGAGAAACAAATCGTAAGCTTTATTTGAGTGGAGGAATAATTCACGATCATGAATCTACGGCGAAGACAAAAAAAGGTAAGATAGTTCCGGTACGTATCTCGGCATCTCACCTGAAGGATAGCATGGGTAACTATACAGGCGCCGTAGGCTATTTCCAGACATACCGGCCCTGGACTGAAACGGAGGTAAAAGCCAAGGCATATACTGAGGAACTGGAAGCCGAGTTAGAAGAGTGGAAGGATCTGGGCGCTCCCGCATTTGAACTTTATCCTGGACTCCTGATGGTGGAGGTGGTTGGTCGTCTCGATGTAAACCGCTTTAAGAATATTGTTGGAAACCTATTGAGCCACGTAAAAAGCATAAAGTGCCGCGTTGTTCTCCTTGACCTATCCGCCGCTCTGATAAGTGAAAGCGGCGTGGCTAGCCAACTGATAAAGACCATGCGTACTGTACGTTTACTGGGTGTATATTGTGTACTGGCCGGGATCCAATCCTCTACGGCTCAGGACATGGAATCACTGGTAGCTGATGTAGACTCTATTGCATCATTTTCTCGTTTGGAAGATGCTCTGGAGTCAGCACTTAATCGCATCGGCTTTGAAATCCGGCAAAGGGATAGGGTCTAGGGGGTAATAATCTTGGATAAAGTCTTTCATAGTGCTGATGAGGCAGTAACTGATATTCCTGACGGAGCCTCCATTGCCATAGGAGGCTTCTTTACTGCCGGTACACCAGTCCCTCTCATCCGAGCTCTAGCCAAGCAAGGAGCTAAGGAGCTAACCATAATCTGTCAGCAAATAGGACCGGGAACTGAGGATCTTACCCAACTGGTTACTAACAAGCAATTGAAGAAAGCTATTTGTAATTACCCCTTCTATCGCTCAGTGATCAGGGGTGCGAATTCTCCATTCGAGCAAGCGGTTCGTTCAGGTACGATAGAACTGGAAGTGTATCCTATGGGTACCTTTATTGAGAAATTAAGGGCTGGTGGTGCTGGAATCGCCGGGTTTTATACTCCCACCGGGGTAGGAACAATCGTGGAAACAGGTAAAGAGAAAAGGCTATTTGGAGAGCAAGAACACCTCCTGGAATTAGCCCTCAAACCTGACTACGCCTTCGTTTACGCTTATAAGGGAGACCACTCGGGTAATCTGGTCTGTCGTAAGACTGCCAGAAACTATAATCCAGAAATGGCGGCAGCCGCCAGGGTAACCATCGCCGCCGTGGAGAATCTGGTTGAAAACGGGCAGCTGGACCCAGATGCAATTCATGTGCCTGGCATCTATGTCAAGCGAGTCGTGAAAGTAGCCAGGCCCAACTATATCCCAACTATTGAATGATAACCTCAGAGGAGAAAACAATGGTAAGAGAGAACATAAAATTCCAGGGGCTATCCAGAGAATTGATTGCTCTGCGCGTTGCCAGCGAACTTGAAGATGGAACATATGTTAATCTGGGCATAGGGATTCCGACCCTGGTCTCCAACTGGATCGAGGGTAGAGACATCATATTACAGTCCGAGATTGGAATGCTCAATACTGGCCCGTTAGCTACCACCGAGAATATAGACCAGGACCTTATCAATGCCAGTTGTCAACCAGTAACCGAGATGCCAGGAGCTTGCTACTTTTCCGACTGCGAGTCCTTCGCTATGATCAGGGGAGGGCGCATAGATGTTGCCGTCCTCGGTGCCTTACAGGTCTCAGAGAAGGGAGACCTGGCCGGGTGGAACAACCCCGCCAGGGGGCTGCCAGAGAACATTGGCAACATAGGTGGTTCTATGGACCTGGCGGTTGGGGCCAAGAAGGTCATCGTAGCCATGATGCACGTCTCTGATAAAGGAGAACCCAAAATAGTCAAGGAATGCACCTACCCCCTTACGGCAGAAGCTGTGGTCAAGCTAATTGTTACCGACCTCGCTGTAATTGCGGTTACGCCGGAAGGGCTTCTACTAAAGGAGGTGGCTCCTGGTTTGACTGCGGAGGATGTTCAATCCGTAACCCAGCCCAAATTAATTGTCAGCCCAAACCTTATGGAAATACAGCTTTAGCTCACTCCCTGAAATTCAGTGATTCTTATGAGCTATCTGCTATAGGTAGCCGTCCAGAGGCCGGTAAAGAAATTTCTCACATTCACGCCGAGGACACGGGTATCATAGCCTCCCTCCTGAACTACAAGTGTAGGTAAGCGGAGTGAGCCAATCATTTGCCCGATAGATTCAAAGTCCTTAGCTTCCAGGCTCCAGCTGCCAGTCGGGTCTTCTTTGGCTGTATCCAAACCCAAGGGGACAACAAGGAACTCAGGCCCAAATCTGGCGATGCGCCTCAGCGCGTCCCGGAGAACTCCCTGGTAATACTCACCATCAATATTTTCGGGCAGGGGAATATTGATATTATAATTTCTACCGGCACCCCTTCCCTTTTCACTGACAAAGCCGCTGAAATAAGGGTAGGCGAAGCTGGGATGACCGTGAATTGATATCGTCAGCACGTCGGAGCGCTCATAGAATATCTCCTGCGAGCCGTTACCGTGATGATAATCAATATCAAGGATGGCAATCGTGCCATACTTGCTGAGTAATTCAGCGGCTGTTGCTGCCGAATTGAAATAGCAAAAACCGCCGAAGGTACTGGGCTCGGCATGGTGGCCGGGCGGCCGTACCAGGGCATAAGCCAGGTGGTAGCCTTCGAGGAGCTTTTTTGCCGCGGTCAGGGTGCAGTCCACCGCCCTTTTTGCCGCCAGATATGCGTTACCGTTTATGGGTGTGAATGTATCAATACAGTAATACCCGGCACGTATCGGCAGGTCTTTGGGAGGACGTGTCCGGTTACGAACCGGGAACACATAAGGGTAGACAGATGTCCCGGGTTCAAGATTGGCGCAGACCTTTCTGAAGTAGTCAACAAATCCTGAGTCATGAACTGCTTTGATGTGTTTCTCTGAAAAATGGCGTGGTGCGACTTTTTGAAACAGGTCGGTGCTATCCAGCTCCTTTAAAATTGCATCTATCCTGACCGGAGACTCAACGTAGCCCCTCTCTTCTACATGGTGGATATAATGACGGTCATTGATGACCAGTATGATGCGCTCGTCAACCGGAGTGGTACGTCTTACGGGAACAGACAGCTTTTTCACATACCTTGGCTTTCTCAGACGTATCGGGTCATCCTGGAACGATTCGACCACCATCTCGACATAGGCACGAGGGCATACGCCCTTGTATTTCCGCTCCAGAACCGCCCGCACAATATCCCGAGCCCTATCGCGGGATAACTCTATATCCTGCCCCAGGTCATCATAGACCAGGTACGGCGGGTTATCATCTCCCGGTTTAAGAGGAGTCTCGTAGACAGTATTGATAATGGGGCGAGCGCCATATCTCTCGTAGAAACGCAGACGCGCCGCATTCTGCTTCCTTATTTCAAGGTTGTGACTCAAACCGGGGTCGTCGGGAAGGCACTCACAGAAAATCCCGATACTATTCAGGGAAAGTGCTTCTTCCCGTACCCTTTCATAGAGAGCCCCGCCAATACCACTACCCATCTTTTTTTCGGCTGCGGAAATGTAATCCAGATAACAAAACTTCAGGGCAGGCTCATGGAACAGGAGGGCAAAGCCATTTATGTGCCCTTTTGAACCTTCCGCCACGAAGAGGATAGAACGGAAACGGTACTTCATCGGGTTGCGAAGTTGCTCGGGGAGTTTGGTTACGTCTTTTGGGGATAGGCGTGGGAACTGAGTCCGCAGAATATCCTGCACCTCGGCTATCGCTTCCTTATTTCCCGGAGTTACATCATCATACACTCGGCGAATACGAAACATGAACGTCTCTCCTGCTGATTGGCCTGGTTATATCGGCAAATCGTCCCTGAGAAAAAGCTAATAAATCATAAAGATAGGGCAAAATTAAGATAGAGTTGAGCCGCCTGTACCACCTGAGGAAAAGATACAGATTCCTCCGGGGTGTGGGCTGCCTCTAGGCGGCCCGGTCCCAGTATGATAGGGTCAACCCCGGCTGCCCAGAGTATATTACCATCCGAATGACTTCTGAAATCACGGGGCTCCCAGGCTAAAGACATATTCTGATAAACTTCTTTTAATCCCTTGACCAGTTCTCTTTCCTGAGAAATCTGATAACCCGAATATGTCTCTTCAAAACTTAGCTGCGCATCTATGTCTGGGATGCTCTCGCTGGCGGTCTTTACCAGCTGTTCCAGTTCCGCTTTGAGCACATCTATCCTTGAGTTAGGTGGCAGGTGCAAGTCTAACCAGGCCTCACAGACGTCAGGGACAATAAAACCCCCGGGAAAGCCGGTAAGTTCCCTGATATTATAGACCAGCCCATGCGGCATGGAGGAAACGTACTCCGTTACGCGGAGAAGGAGCTTCAGCATGGCTTCGATGGCGTTGTGACCTAGCTCTGGCATAGAAGAATGAGCCCGTTTTCCTCCGGTACGCAGAAAGACTTCCTGATACCCGTAGTGCCCGAGGCAGGGAGCCATATCGGTGGGTTCACCAACCACTGCCCAGGAGAAACCATATTCATCAACCAGGGCTCTGGCCCCGGCATTGTCTTCTTCTTCGCTCACTACCAGAGCTAGGCCTACCGGCGGGAAGTTATCCTTTCGTTCCGCCAGAACCGTAAACGCTTCTATCATGGCGGCGCAGCCTGATTTCATATCCGCAGTACCCAGGCCAAAAATTGCATCTTCTTCCTCACGGAAACCGTAGTCATCAAGGTCATAGGCAGTAACAGTATCCAGGTGCCCTACGAAATAAAGCTCTGTCTCCTCTTCTCCTGCCGGCAGTACTATCAGGTTAACACGGTTCTCATCCACCTTCTGCCGGTTGACAGTGAGGCCGTGGTCTTTCAAGTATCTTTCGACAAATTCAAGGACCTCATCCTCTTTGCCGGTTGGGCTGTATATATCCACCAGATCTCTGAAAAGGCTTTTCAGTCTTTCCGGCTGCACGTCAATTGTACTTCCAGCCGATTTCTTCATTCGCGGTCTCTAACGCCCATTTCCGTTTACTGACTTCTTTCCCGAACGGTTAAGTGTCTTGGCCAACCAGACATGACGTCTGGCGAGGGAGAACTCTATCGTCTTAAAAAAGGCAATCGCCTCCTTATTTTCAGCTTCGGTATCGGCGATAATCATCCTCACCCCTTGCTTACGAAACCTCTCTTCCAACTTCCGGTAGAGGCGGAGGCCAAGGTTCTTCCTCTGAAAGTCTTGGGCAACTCCTATCCAGCTGAGGTATCCATATTTCTTCCAGGCAGTACCTTCTTTCTCGACAGTGGTCGCCAGTACAAAGCCAACAATTTTATCTTCCGCCTCAGCCACCAGGCAGTAATCAGGGTCAGAGGTAAAGTAATCTGTTACCTCATAGGGGTCCCAGGTGCGGTAGAGGATGGGTAGTTCATCGCTGGTAAAAAGCTTTTCTCCCAGGTGATAGACCTGGCTGATATCGTCTATCTCCATCTGCCTGATATTTATCTGTTGTTTCTTGCTCCCGTTCGGGACAACTTCTGATGACATTTCTCCCCCTGTTTTTTATCGGGTGTTTACCCAGTAATATTATACTCATATACTTTAGTTTTGTCCCCTTGAAGGTAGAAGGGAAGCTACCTGATTTTAACCGCTAACGTTCAGTATGCCGAGCAGGTTTAACCCTCGAATAATCATGCTGACCGCAATCGCGGCGAGCAGCAGGCTGAATACCTTGGAAACTGCCTTGAGGCCACCCTGTCCCATAAACCTGACAATCTGGTTGCTGAGCAAAAAAATGAGCCAGGTTATCACTAGATTCAGGACAAAGGAGATTAAGACCATATACAGCGGGAACTGGGTGACCAGCAGTAGCAGGGTGGTTATGGTCGCCGGGCCTACCGTCAGTGGTGTGCCGATGGGAACAACGGCCACCATTTCTTCCTTAACCGCGTCTACCATCCTGCCGGTAACCATGTACATAATGGAGAGCACCAGAAGTATCAGGCCACCGGCGATGGCAAAAGAGCCTACAGAAATATCCATCACCTTTAAGATAAATTGCCCGAAGAAAAGAAAGGCAAAACCGACCACAGCCGCAGTTGCGACGGCAATATGAACCAGCTTGTATCGCTCACGCCTGGTCAAGTCCTCACTTAAAGTGACCACGAAGGGTAAGTTGCCCAGGGCATCAATAACGATAAACAGAGGGACAAAGGTCAATATAAAATTTTCCGGCCAATTTTCCAAAGCGCGTTATCCTGTGTTTTAATGTCCTGGACCGCCGTTCTCAGCGTTAGCGCAGTCTCTTTTGCAGGATTAGCTTATCATCCCCGGGGAAATAGAAGTCAGGGATGCAGCCAATCATTTCATAGCCCTGATGGTAGTGAAAGCGTCTCGTCTTATCATACTCTGCCTTGGAAGAGGTCTCAATGAGAATCAACCTTCCCTTAGCCTTCTTTATCTTGTTCTCGGCAGAAGACAGCAGAGCATGGCCCATGCCCTGTCGCTGTCTATCAGGGGCAACCGCCATCCAGTATATGTCCCACGTTCCTTCGGTCATAGGGGTAGGGCCATAGCACACATAGCCCGTGATGACCGAATCAACCTCCGCAACCATGACATGATAACCCGAGTTAATATTATCCTGCAAATAGCTGTCAACAACCTCTTCGGCAACGGCTCTCTCGGCCGGCGTGAATTCTGGCGTAGCGCGCAGTATTTTCATAATCTTCGCCTTATCCTGATAAGCCATAGGGCGAATTTTAACTATCATTATGCTTTCATCTCCCCAGCCAGTGAAATAATTTTGGCAATAAACTGCCTGTAATTTAACCCGGCAGCTTTAGCCTGGATGGCCGCTCCAGAATCAGGTGATATATCGGGGTTGGGATTCACCTCAATAACGGTAGGTCGGCCATCCTTACCCTGGCGCATATCCACCCGGGCATAGCCCCGGCAACCGGTAAGATAGAAGGCTGCCCGTGCCATCCCGGCAATTCGCTGCTGGTCGTCTTTGGAGATTCGGGCAGGGCAGACTGGCCTGGTGCCCCGAAAGTACGTGCTCCCAGCCTCCCATTTGGCGGCAAAGGTAAGAATCTTGGGTTTTCCTGGAGGTAGCGAAAAGGATATTTCCGATAACGCCAGAACGATAGCTTCAGAGTTACCCAGAACGGTAGCATTGAATTCCCGCCCGTCAATGAATTCCTCCACCAGTACCTCCTCTCCCCCGTAAAGACGGATTATCTTTGTCACTTGCCGTTCCAGCGAAACGTGGTCATGAACCACGCTTTCTTCAGACATACCATGGCTGCCATCTTCGCACCTGGGCTTGACAATACACGGGTAATTAAGACGAAAGGAAGATAAAGTATCGGGATTGAGTAACTGGAAATCAGGGGTGTTAATGCCACCGTCTTTGAGGACAGCCTTGGTCCTGGCCTTATCTAGGGAAAATCTCAATGCATCTGGAGGACATCCGGTATAGTGCATGCCCATCTCAGACAGAATTTCAGGGATATCAGCTTCGGTTGCGGGAGAATCACAGAAGCCCTCGAAGAGGTTAAACACCAGGTCTATACGCAGCTTACCAAGCTTCTCCCTGGCTGCCTCGAGAGGGGGGACAAGAGGAACGCAGATAACCGAGTGTCCCAATTCGAGTAGTGCATGGCGCACCGCAACCATCTCATCGAGAACACCGAGCACTGCCTTCTGCTCACCCGCCACATCGTAATGAGAAGGAGAGGGCCGGTTATAGACGATAGCTACACGCATACGCACTGCGGATATCTCTTTAGCGCAGTATTAAAGACGGCTTCTATCAAGCCTTCATGAGTCCAGCCCATCTTTTTAGCCATTATGACCAGGTCGCTATACGTACCAAGACCAGGCAGAGGGTTAATTTCGATGAAGTAAGGTACGCCGTCGGCGCCAACCCTGAAGTCCAGCCGGGCAAAGTCACGGCACCCCAGTATATCAAAAGCTTTCAGGCTCGACGCTATTATTTTCTTGGCACTCTCTCCATTCAGCCGGGCAGGGCACTCATAGTCAACCAGCCTTTGCCAGTCCCTCTTTACTTCAAGCGAATAGAGAAAATGCCCCTCATTTTTTCTGGGCAGGACACGCATTATCCCGATAACTTTAGGTGGCTGGTTTCCCACCATGCCCACGGTAACTTCATCACCGTCAATGAACTCTTCCACCATTACCGGCTGGCGGTAGCACTCTAACAGGCGGCTCACGGTGTCTCTTACCTGCTCTGGATTGTTCACCAGTGAAGTCGAGCGGACGCCCTTGCTTGAGCCTTCGTGGGCTGGTTTGACAATGGCCGGAAAGAGGAAATCATGCCAGTCTATTTCCGCGAGTTCCCGCTTGTCCTCTATCGTCTGCCACCGGGGAGTAGGGACTCCAGCCTGGGCCACCAGTTTCTTGGTCAAAGGCTTGTCCAGACAGATAGCCAGACACAGAGGGTCTGAACCAGAGTAGGGAATATCCAGCATCTCCAGCACAGAAGGTACCTGGGCCTCCCGGCTCCGGTAGCTGCCGCGCCCCTCGGCAATATTGAAGACAATATCAATATCCTTTAAGAGGATGCTATTGAGAAACTCCCTCCCACCACCCAGCATGATTACGGTTTGCCCGGCAGCCTCCAGAGCTGATTTAATAATCTCCACCGTCTCCACGGAGTCATACTCTTCAAGGGCATCTTCAGGGCTATCCTGATTCAGAGATACTGCTTCTTTAAGGTCGCACGCTAACCCTATCTTCATCCCTGACTCCTTCTGATAGTGTTTTTGACTCTGATTCCGTGAGCAGGCTGCCAACTGAACCGCTAACCGGACTGGCCGCCCTGACGGCTGTTTGGCGATTCCTGTTTGCCCTTGGATTTCGATATCGGAAAAGGTTACCCTGGTAGTTCTTCAGCAGCAATTCCTCTTCACTCTGTTCCAGAACATAGTTCGGCTGGAGAGGGACTTTGCCGCCACCCTGGGGCAGGTCTATCACAAAGGTAGGTATCGCCAGCCCTGAGGTACGCCCGCGTAATCCCTCGATTATCTTTACGCCAACCTCGACCGGAGTACGCAGGTGTTCAGTACCCTGCACTTCGTCACACTGGAAAAGATAATAGGGACGCACCTTTATTTTGAGGAGAGCCTGACACAGCTTCATTTGCGCCTTTACGGAATCGTTCACGCTGCGCAACAGTACGGACTGGTTATTCACTGGAACTCCGCTCCGCAGCAGCCTGTCGCAGGCAGCGGCTGACTCAGGAGTTACCTCACGGTGGTGGTTGAAATGCGTGTTGAGCCATATTGGACCATACTTTGATAGCATAGCACAGAGTTCATCATCAATACGCTGCGGCAGTACCACCGGATACCGACTACCAATACGGATGATTTCCACGTGCTCTATTTGCCGCAGCCTGGAGATGACCGCTTCAAGATGCCTGGTGGATAGGGTCAGCGGGTCACCGCCAGAGAGAATAACATCCCTGATATTCTTGTGCTTGCGGATGTAATTCAGCATGGTTTCAATCTGGGCCAGGGTGCGCACCCAGCTACCGTGTCGCCACTCTCTCTTTCGGGTGCAGTGGCGGCAGAGCATGGGACACAAGTTGGTCAGTACCATCAGCACCCGGTCAGGATAGCGATGCACCAGCCCCGGGACAACGGAGTCCCTTTTTTCCGCCAGGGGGTCTTCAAGTCCCATGTCAGCGAAAGCAATTTCTTCAAAAGAAGGTATAGCTTGTTTTTTGATGGGGTCATCCGGGTCATGGGGGTTTATTAAAGAAAGGTAGTGAGGTGTTATTGAGAGGGGATACTGCATGGTTACCAGTTTGAGCTGTGCTTGCCGCTTAACTGAAAGAGGAATATATTTTACCAGTTCTTCAACCGTGGTGATACGGTTACGGAATTGCCATTTCCAATCGTTCCAGCAGTTATCTGTTACCTGGCGGAAGAATTTATTCCTGCCAGAAGAGACCATACTACTAGACGGAGGTTCTTCCTCCGCTATTTCGTTTAGTATGGCGGTCATACCAGGAGGCTCATCTTCCGCTTCGCCCGGAGGCTGGCTTTCAATTACGGTTACTGATTCTGTCATTTAAACTCCTTTCGCCTATTTTAGTATTTAAGGCAGATTTTGTTTCTCAATCTACCGTCTCTCGATATCGCCCGGCATTATCGGGTCATCTACTCCGTTATGGTTTTACTGCGCAGCCATGATAATCTGTCAGCCACGCTTTTAGCTGCCTGAGTTCGGCTGGTACTCTTTCGCAGGTCGCGTGATAGTTTTTCATCACCAATTACATCCCTGACCCAGTTGCTAAAGTCACTCTTGGTTTCGTTCGAGTGATAGCAGAAAGTGTCCTCGCTCATCTCCTTAAGAGCATATTCCAGCTCTGGCAGGCTTGTCAGGGTCTTTCCGTCCACGCAATAGAACTGCGTACCGCCAGGTACCTCCCCGAGCATTCTCTCTGCCGTCTTTTTAGTCATCTTGGTCATTACCAACCCCTCCTCAAAATTGCAATCCAGAGCAACCTGTTCGTGAAAAAATCATTCTAAACAACCCCAGCCTTTTTAATCGGCGACCGCCGGTCAGCAACATAAGCTTTCCCCTGGCTGTCAATGTATCCTTCGTAAAGTAGCATCTCAGGATAACTCTCCAGATCTTGCCTCGTTCTTATTGCAAGGTTCTTTTCACGCGCCTTATTAGGACTGAATATCCTGATATGCCTTACCATTTTGCCATTAATCTGATCGTCATACTCAAAGCACCGCAGTAATTCAAGATACTCAGGTAGCAGCATAAAACGGTGTCTCATATAATCCTGAATGGGTTTGGGCAATCGCCTGTCTTCATCGCCGTGCCACAAATGTATGTTCATCTTTGTGTTTGCTCCTCTTCTCACCCAAGTATTAGCTAACTGCTATCATTTTCGTCTGATACAATCACCGGCTAGAACCAGTAATGGTTATGCTTGGCAAATTCCATAACCGATCCACGTTTATCCTCATTTGTCGTTAACGAGTACATGGTCACTCCGTTCTGGACCTGTGTTTCCACTAACCCTATCTCCACCATTGCTCTGAGCACACTGTCCAGTTCCCTTTTATTGCAATCCAGGGCATAACTAATGATAGGTCGGCTAAACTTTGCGTTGGGGTGCATACCCCAGAATTCATACAATTCCCTTTTTAAAAGATTATCTCTTTGCTCCATTAGACCTTTCCTCACTCTTAGCCAGTTCTGGGTGTTTCCATTCCAGGTGCTTCTTCAGGAGGTCAGGGTGGTTACAGGTAAAGGGACACCCCTCCGCCGGGCACTTTATTTCAGTGACACCGGGTGGTTGCTTCTTCTTGAATAATCCCATCTTTGTCTCTCTCTCCTTATGAGATTACTGGTTCCTTGGCTTCCGTTACGACCTTGAATGCTTCCATCAGTACTGCTGCAGGTTCCAGATAGCGTGTGTAACCACACTGGAGGCACCATTCATACCAGCCGTAATAGTTTTCCCCGGAATTAATATTGCTGTCCTGGTCAACAAATATATTCCCGTTACACTTTGGACAGCGTTTGTTAATAAAACCCCTTCTCATGACACTCCTTAGACCGCTCTTGAATCTCTTCCCCATGGGCAGGTGAAGTCTGCTCGGCGATATGCTCCAGCCGGCATTACCGGAAACAACCCCTTGACAAATCACCTTTCGTTCTAGTATACTGTTTCATGATGTTTTACAGTAGTATTTTACTACATGAAGTATTCTTCTATTAATATTATACATATTATACACGGTTTATGCTATTTGTCAAGGGGTTGTTTGAAAAATTATACAGGAGGGTCACAAAAATGGCTGAATGGACATTCCTCACGAATCACGCCTTAGTATTAGCATCTATTGCCAAGAAGCGCGACCAGACAGCCAGGGAAATTGGTGATGATGTTGGTGTAACCGAGAGAACAGCTCACAAGATAATCCTGGACCTGGAGAGTGACGGTTATGTCACGAAAACCAAGATTGGCGTCAGGAACAGGTATCGAATCGACCCTACACTCCCCCTTAAATCAGCTGATACGGCGGTAGGCGAACTACTCGAATTGATGGGCTGGAAGCGCAGGAAAAGCCAGAAGACAAACAGAACGTAATAGCATATAATTACATTAAGTATCGCGGCAATCTGGCGTAATTCATCAATAGTATTTCCCCATATCAAAAAGGCAAACAGTCCAGCATGAATTTATTCAGGTTTCTCAAGCCCAAGCCCACCATCTCCGAGCAGGATTTAAGCAAAGGTTTACGCTGGCTCACCTGGGAAGGAACCGTATCACTCGGTTTCAGCAGCATTACCACAAGTGGTTTTCTGGCTGCTTTTGCTCTGGCGCTCGGTGCCAACAACCTCCAGATCGGTATCCTGGCCGCCATACCATTTCTCATGCAGATCATTCAAATACCTGCCATCTGGCTCGTCGAGAATATCAGGCGCCGCAAGGGAATAACTGTGCTTAGCTGGTTACCAGCCCAGCTCTTATGGTTTCCTATCGCGCTAATCCCGGTTTTTGTCGGCGTGCCAAGCGCGGCCGCAATATCCTTGCTCCTGTGGCTAATGACCGCCCGTGGTCTATTGAGTGCCGTTTGTAGCGCGGCCTGGAACGGCTGGCTCCGTGATCTGGTTCCGCAAACAATACTAGGCAGGGTGTTCTCCAAGCGGCTCGCCTTTGCCACAGCAGCGGCGGCAATCTTCAGCCTTGGCGCCGCTTCCTTCGTCGACTACTGGCACAATAACATCCCTGGTGAGGCGGTCGTCATGAGCTACACCTATGTTCTCCTGTTTGGTGCTCTCTTTCTCGGACTGGCCAGTCCCACATTCATGTCACTTATACCAGAACCATTGATGGAACCCGTACCCGGACCTCAGCCCTCGCTGGGACAGAGGCTCACTGCACCAGTCAGGGATACAAACTTCAGGCGGCTGATACAGTTCTTGCTCCTCTGGGGGTTTGCCTCAAACCTGGCTATACCCTTCTTTGCCGTCTACATGCTGAAGCGGCTGGGATTACCGCTTACCTGGGTCATCGGGCTGAGCATTATGAGCCAGCTCTTCAATATATTCTTTCTACGCGTCTGGGGTCGTTTCGTCGACCGGTTTGGCAGCAAAGCAGTTCTTTCCCTCTGTGCTTCTCTGTACTTGCTGGTCATCCTGGGCTGGATATTTACCACGATGCCAGAACGATATTTCCTGACCATGCCGCTTCTGGTGATTCTACACGCTTTCGCTGGAATAGCCAACGCGGGAGTAACTCTAACTTTGGGCACCATTGGCCTGAAGCTGTCACCAAAGGGAGAGGCCACGTCTTATCTCGCCGGAGCGTCTCTGGCGATTAACCTTGGAGCCGGTCTGGGACCACTATTCGGGGGCCTCCTGGCCGACTTTTTCAGCACCCGCCAGCTCAATCTGCTGTTTACCTGGGTTGACCCGGCCAGCTCTGTCCAGCTTCCGGCTCTGAGTATCATCGGTTTCGACTTCATTTTCGGGATTGCTTTTATCCTGGGCATAATCACACTCGGCGCATTAGCCCGTATTCGTGAGGAAGGTGAAGTAGGACGCGAAGTAATTCTCGAGTCTCTCTTTTTCCCAACGCGTGAGATGTCGCGCCCCCTGAGCTCAGTACCAGGATATAATCTAATGTCTAACTTCCCCTTCGGCTTTCTAAAACGAGTACCCATCCCAGGAATTGATGTGGCTCTGGGTGTTACTGCCTACCAGATAGCCGAACTGGCCAGAGCGGCTACTCTAGCCGCGGTTAGAGGTCAAAGACTGACCAAGAAACTAGTTAAGTCTC
>Ga0068714_10003327_pt1 | contig 19211 bp, 19 predicted proteins | sample MTBNYHSulfiMetaG_FD_62988 | JGI IMG/M metagenome (GOLD analysis project Ga0068714, IMG submission 62988) | Enrichment culture microbial communities from rom New York Harbor, USA that are MTBE-degrading - MTBE-NYH (New York Harbor Sulfidogenic)... | ecosystem: Environmental > Aquatic > Marine >... | reverse complement strand
ATCAACATCACCACCGCGTCTAATTTGATTTAAAGGATAATATCGGAAAAGGAGACATACATAAAAAGCCACTGTAGGAGATAAAGGATTTTATGAAAAAAGTAGCAGTATACTGCAGACTATCAACGAAATGCCAAGATTTAGAAGCTGGAGAATTTAATAACCAACTCAGTACATGCTTGGATTACTGCAGGCAAAAAGGATATCAGGTTATTCGTATTTGTACCGAGCAATGCTCGGGTCAAATTTTTCAAAGACCCGCAATTAACGATCTCAGGGAATTAGTAACAAATCGGTCCATCGACGCTGTAGTAGTTTATAGCCTAGATAGGCTTACTCGCGATCCTGCACGCGCGCTCGCAGTGATCGACGACTTTGCGAAACAAAAGGTCTTTTTTGAATATGTTAATGGTGAGCAAAAGACATGCTGTCTTTAATATCGGATTTCCATTAGGCCATAACCATAAGAAAAATCGTTGTAATTGTGTAGAAGGGCCTATACAATAGGTTTAAATAATTGAGATTGAGGTAACTATATTTCCACGGCTCGTGCTGCGAGATAAAAGGCATAATTCGGCCAATCGGATACTGAGGGGCAAGGGACCGAAAAGGAGGAAGAGATGAATAAGAGAGCGGCTATATACTGTAGGGTAAGTACCGAAGATCAGGAAAGAGAAGGGAGCAGTCTTCGGACGCAGCTAGAAGCCTCTCTCCAATACTGTCGAGAGCAAGGATATGAAGTGTGTTATCGCTTCAGTGAGGCGTATTCCGGTCTCACCCTGGAGAGACCCAAGCTAAACGAACTCCGGGAACTGGTCAGGAAAAGCGAAATCGACGCCATCATCGTCTACTGCCTTGATCGGTTGTCTCGCGATCCTGTAGACGGCGTTATCCTCACTCAGGAGCTTGAAAAACATGGTGTTAGGCTGGAAGCAGTTACAGAAGATATCGATAACTCGGAGCTGGGCAAGCTCATTAGTTACATTCGTGGTTTTGCTTCCAAGTTAGAGGCAGAAAAGATACGGGAGCGCACCATTCGTGGAAAGAAGGAAATGGCCAAACAGGGAAGGATACCCGGGGGAGGCTCATCTAAGATTTACGGCTATAGCTACAGACCGGTCAGCCAAGAAAATGGCGGGCGCCGGGTGGAGAATGAGACCGAGTCCAAGTGGGTAAAGCAGATTTTTGAATGGCTAGCCTATGAAGGGATAAGTACAAACCAGATACTATACCGCCTGAGAGCAAATGGTGCGCCCACGAAATCAGGTAAACCCTGGAACAGGCATTCAGTTCTTGCAATACTGAAAAACCCAGCTTATTGTGGCAAAACTTTTGTTTTTACCACAGCCAAAGGTAAAAAGCAATACACCCGTCCGCGAGAGGAATGGATAGAAATAGCCGGCGTTACCCCGCCAATCATTACCCAGGAACTATTTGAAGCAGCGCAAAAGCAACTACAGGTTAACCGGGAGAAGGCAAGTCGTAATAACACCAGGCGTCAGTACCTATTACGAGGGCACATACGCTGCCGTCGGTGCGGGCGTGCATATGTGGGCGGTGTAACACTTACAGTACGGAAGGATAAACGCTACACTCAGAGACGGTATACATGTATAGGAAAATCGAAGGTATATAATCCGGTTAAAAGATGTAATAATAAAGGTTGGTCATCGGATAAATTAGAAGCCCTGGTATGGCCTGAGATAGAACGCGTTCTAAATAATCCAGAGATCATAATTAGCGAGATACGGAAGCAACGAAATGAAGCCGACCAACTGGGTGTACTGGAATCGCAACTGAAAGAGGTTGAGCATAATCTGAAAATCGTTGACCGTGAGCAGGCCCAGTTATTACAGTGGGCACTAAAGGGCTTCCCGGAAGAAACGGTGATGACTGAAAACAAACGTTACAATGAGAATCGAAAGACGTTACTGGCTCAGAAGAAAGATCTCGAAGAAAAAATTGATCTGAGCCAAAATGCTGCTATGAGTGTCCCTAAATTGGAGAATGTCGTTCAACTGGCGAGGGAGAAAATATCTAATCTTGATTTTGATGCCAAGCGGATGGCCATCGATATGCTGGACATAAAGATATGGCTCGACGGGGATAATATTGAAGTTAATGGCATACTACCTGTTACAGATGATGTTAATGTGAGTATGCAGTCTTTACGATGTTAGAACCGCCTAAAGCCTTAAGATAGATAAGGAAACCCTTTCTACCGAGGGTAACATCGTTTAATGTTACCCTTTCGGAGAGCGCCCTCTCCAGAGCGCTTACCAGTATCGCCTTATGCGCTACGAAACCCTCACCTGAACGCTTGCCCTCGATATTCAGTTGTTCTACTTTCTTTCACCCCCATTTAAGCTACTCGGTAGTCGGGCAAGGCTACCTATAGCTTTAAGTAGTAAGCTACCGATTACCCGCAACCCGCTGGCATAATCAGCGCTTCCACTATATATACTGTTATGAGAGGGCTTTTTGTGAGGTCTCCAGCAATCTTTTTTGCTCTTTTTGCCTAAAACGCCTTAAGTAGTCTCTATCTTTAGCGTCTAGTGGTATGCCCTTTACCCGCTTACCAGCTATCACTACTAATCTTATCGGGCAACCGAGTAGCCATGTTTTGGCATCCAGCCAGGCGGAGAGGTCAATCGCCTTATCATCGGCTATGGTATCTATTAGCTCGGTAGTGTCTCCATCTCCGTTAGTGATACTGGTATCAAGGCTTACCATAAGAGGCTTTCTAGTTTCCTGTCTCCAGTATAGGGCTACTACCAGAGAGGCTATACGGTAAGCTCTCTTTATCGGTATGGGCTTTCCGTCTCTGGCTCTAGCTTTAGATAGCTCAATTATGATATTATGCCGAATATCCCCTCTATCCTGTCGGGGCACTTTGTGCTCAAAGCGGTGAGCGACTTTGTACCAGTTAAGCCACTCACCATCTAGCCTCGTATAGGATAGGGGGTTATCATCTTCTGGAGAGGCTAATCCTGTAGTCATCGCTTACCCCCTTTACGTTTAATAGGGCAAGCGCTCAGGTCAAGGCTTCGTATATTCAGTTATTAAGGTGCTTTACGTTTACCGCTTCATTATTGAACAAAAAGTCATCTTGTGATACTTCAGAATGAACCTTTATTTACGTACTTTTGGGGCGGGTTACTGAAACCGATATTTTGCGCCATTGTGCTTGGGATATCTCGGATTAAACAATTTGTAAGGGGGCTTTTAGGGGGCTAAGGCCTTGAGAGACGCTACAGCGCCTCTTGGGGGCAGAGGCGCTACACTTTTTGTTAGCAGGGCAGGGGGATTGTTAAACCAGCGGCAGGCTTATGGAATACCACTAATAAGAGCGGTAAAAGGCCCAGAATCTCATTTTGAGGGTTAAGGGAGGGTTTTAAGGGATAGATCGGCGTGGTGCTAATACCTGTAGAGCGCTTTCCTGGGGTTAGACCAGAGGTGGTCGGGTGCTCTCCTTCCTTTCCGGGTGAGCCGGAAGTATATGCGGGGTTTACCCGGGGGATAGTTATTCTGGAATTTGGATTCCTCAACTATACCCGATGGCTCTACCCAGGAAAGCTGCTGGAGCATCGCGAAATAGACCACAAACGAGTGATAGCGGCAGCCCTTTGATTTATATGGAAGCTTCTCAAGGTGTCTTTTTATTAAGACCTCTATATTGTCCGGATCGATAGAGCGGTTTTCCTTTCTAGCTAATTTCTCCTCATGCCTTATCGCCCTATCCTCAGCTGTAACCCGGTGTAGGGCGTGCTTGTACTGGGAAAAGATATCTGCCTGTGGAGCACCTTGTACTGGATTGATCGGCTCGGAACCGTAGGGGCTATTTCCCAAAAGGTATTCCCGGATAAACCAGGCGCATCCGAAGGGGCGGAGGAAGCCGCCCCTATTAGGCTTAACGGGTATTACCATTTGTTTTCTTATCCCACAGTCTCTCGTACCACCTCCTGTGCTCTTCGCCCGCAACCTTCCTGTATCTTGCGGTGGTGTTGAAGCTTGCGTGTCCCAAATGCTCTTGAAGCAAGCGAAGCCCGTCACCTGAATCGTCAATCTTTACCGCGTTTACAGCAAAGCTATCCCTTAACCGGTGGGGTGAAACATAGTGCACTTTTCCCGTCTCGGGATTAACCAGTCTGGGTATTTCCGCTTTCTCGGCCAGGTCTCGGATGATCTGCCAGGCACGGTGTCTGTTGATTCCGAAGATGAGATACTTATCCCCTTTCCTTACCGGTCCGCCTCTTTCGATAAACTCTTTTAGCATGGCCAGGCTTTCTTTATCCAGGGGAAGGGTCCTTACCCTTTTATGCTCCCTCTCAGCGGTTACCACATCTTTGACTTCGCTGCCACAACCGGGGCAGTAGGCATGCTGCTTACCCAGTCTGAATCCGCACTTGGGGCAATTGATCTTCTGTCGAATCTTGAGATGCCTAATGGTTACCGTTCCGCTGGTAAAATCTATGTTTTCAGTTTCAATGCCCAGTTCCTCACTTATTCGGCATCCCGTCTTGTAAAGTAGCCTGACTAGAAGGCGATCTCTCAAATTGGAAGCTGCCTCTTCCATGAGTTCAATTTCTTCTGGGGTTAGATATACCTTAGTCACTTCCTAATAATCTTAGAAATTTAGTTATTGGTTTGACTTACTGACATGATCTATAATTCCCCCAGGGGAGAGAAGCCGCGGGCCGACCGCATTAGCCCCCTTTCTTAACAGCATCTCTCCCCCAAGGCTCATCATATTGACGGGCTTTTAGGCCTACCGCCGGCTTTTCCAAAATCCGAGAGTACTTCTTTATACAGCTCAGCGGTTCGCAGGCCACCCTTCTTTCCAATTTCCTGGTAGAATTTGCGCCCCTTTTTGTTAAGGGTTGCTAGACCTCCCCGCCTGCCAGCTTCCTTTGCGCTTATGTCTGGGTCAAGATCATGATTGGCCACTTCTTTAGCTATCCTCTATTCATACTTTCCTCTAGTATAGAGAAGTGCTATACTGCTGAATATATTTAACTTCCGTTATGGCCGCCGTTATTTTAAAGGCTGAATATGGATACTAAAGAGCTAGATTTGCTAATAGAGAAGCTTAAGAAGCTAGAAGGACAGGATGCTGAAACGAGGGAAAGGCGGGTGAGCCTGCTGGCAAGCCTTGAACGTAAAGCAGGGCACGCCGCTTTCCGTGAAAGTCTATTATTGTCCTACGAAGAGCAGAAAAGGAAAAAACTTCCTAAAGCATCTAAAAAGCTATCGGTTAGTAGAGGGGATTTGGCTGACCTTTACAAATTCAAGCCGCGAGGAGGGCGACAAGACCTCAAGGAATTAATCGCTCAGGAAATCTGCGAAATCCTGTTTGAAGATATAGACGATCCCTCCGCAATCGATGGTGGTACCCCACTTAAAGCCAGCAGGCTATGGCCGTTTGAACTAATACGTATCTATAACATTTATAAAAAGATGAAATTAAATGGTTTTGAGGATCCAAAGGTGCCTTCTAGATGGTATTTCTCTAAATTACCTGAGCCATATCGCACTGAATGGATAGACGATATCGATAAGGGAAACGTTGAATTATCGGCCTCTATAGGATCGACCTTGCTTCATTGGATAGCAAAGAGGCGTTATGAAATAAACTTTCAGGCAGGAAGCTACAGCATATCTTTGTGGCGTGAATTAGATGCGTTGCATCCTCCCCTCACCTGGGGCGAATTAATGTGGCACTGCGTTTATTACCTCAACAATTTGAATAGGATAGAACGATTAAAGGAACTTGAGCAATATTTAACCCCCGATAGACACTGCATTACTTGTGGGGAGATATTTGGCACATCCAAATACAACCGCCAAGTACGTTGCCCGCGTTGCAACAGAAATGCTCGCGCCCAGCGGTGGCGGGACAGGCAACAAGAATAAACAAGACAAATAACTAGTCTAGCCCTAAACCCTCCACTGGACTCGCCCCATGGCGATGGGCCTCTATAGCCTCTTCTTGTTTTAATCCTTGCGTGTATCGACGACTCATTTCCAAGCTCTCGTGCCTTAGAAACAGCTGTAGCAGAAAACTGTCCTTGGCTACCCGAAGATATTGCAAAGCGCTGGTATGGCGTAAACGATGTACACGGCCAGGACTGTTCACGCCAGCACGTTTCTTCAAGCGCGCAAACCACGAATTGAGACCAGTTGCCGTGAACGCCTGGCCTTCCTCTGTTAGCCACAAAGCATCACACTTTGCTCGCTTTTTTCTCTCCAATAAGTAGAGCCAGATAGCCTTCGCTGTTTTTGTTGAAAACGGACAATTACCCGGTTTACCCCCTTTGCCGATCACTCGAACTAATCTTTGTTCAAGATTCAAATCTCCGAGCTTAATCTGTGCCAACTCGCTTGAGCGTAACCCTGAGTCAAGAAAAAGTAACAACATGGCCTTGTTACGCAATCCGGTAAATCGGGCTACAGTTTTGATATCGAGCTTACAAACCTCGAGAAACCTTCTTAACTCATCTAAAGTATAAGGTTCGACGGGCGGTGACGGTGGAGTCTTGAAATGGAAATCTTTGAGAGGACTTTCTTCTAGTAAACCTTCGTCTACGCTCCAGTTAAAGAGCCGTCTTAGTCCTTTGAAATATCGCCACGCGGTTGAAGGTTTGGCTTTTATGAATCTATGCGCATTGTTTCCAGCAACGTATTCGAAACTTCTTGAGCCGACCCATGATAGAAATTGTCTAATGCGCCTGCTATCTAAGAGATCGATTCTGCAATGCCAGTTTTGACTTTTAGCATAGGATAGAAAATGTTTGAGAATTTTTTTGTAATATTCAAGCGTGAGAAGACTACGGCCTTCAGCCTGTAGAGAGAATAGGAATCCGTCTACCAATTCCTCTAATTCGATACCATTGTTGCTCTTTTTCACTCTTCATTGCGGTCGGCCCTATCTTTTATTCTTACTAGTCAACTAGTCGTCCTTAGCTTTGCCCGCCTTCCGAGCTTGAAACTAGTCATCTAGTCGCTCAGCTTTAGAGTGGCAGCGGCTAGATTTGAACTAGCGACCAAGGGCTTATGAGTCCCCTGCTCTACCACTGAGCTACGCTGCCAACAGTGCAAAATATAGCATACACACCTTTAACTGTCAATTTGGGCCTACTTAAATTAGTGTATAAATCCAGTAATTTTTAATTGTTCTGCCAAACCCCAACACCCTCACGCCATTGCACTCAGGTTAAATAATGGACTATTATTCTTTTTAAAGAAACGGAAAAGGTGTTAGAGGTGTCGCTGGATCTGGACAAGGTGCTCCCCCAGGTAGGAGACATGATACTACGGCTGAAGAATGACTCTGCCCTGCGAGAGGGACGTTTGCACACGGCTTTGGATACCCTAAATATCTATTCGGATAGTTGGGAGCGCCTCGCCAAAAAAATAGACATGAGCAAGACCACATGGCTCATAGCCGGTCTCGTAGAAGGGCTCAATAATCACAGCAAACCTATTGTGGCACCATGTGAATACAGCGTTATTGCCGCCGACGGCTCTCATATCGATGTCGACCGCCACCGTTCACCGCGGTGTTACCTGATAAATATAGGCTCCGTAGTGCTTCAGTACGGTAGCCCACCGGATGCCTCTCTGGAAAGCTTCCCGCACCTCTATTCGGCAGACGAAGACCTGGTAATTACCGCAGGTGAAAACGATAACCGAGAACAGGCTATCGAGGGTAGCCTTCTGGGCATAAAGCGCGGTATCGATGAATGCCTGCAGATAGCGGAAATTGCCCAAAAGCGATCCATTAAACAGCCGTCTCTTGCCCTTCTGGACGGCACGCTGGTACTTTGGGGCCTCGAGGCTTACCCCGATTTTGTGTCCAGGGCGCTTCTGGATAACGGTTACATTCGCTATCTGGAAGACATAAAAATGATCAGGGAGAGCGGGAAAGAAATAGCACTGGCAAGCTATATCAGCTTTCCACGAAGTAACGAGGTGGTAAATGCGCTTCGCCTTGCCCTCTGTCCGCACGATGTGCTGGATACAGATAACCAGTGCCCCAAGTGCAATGAGCGGAAATGCGAAGCGGTCTCCGGCATCAGGGACCGCGATCTATTCTATAAATTACTGGCCCAGGGGGAAAGATCATGCCTTTTTACCAGCATGTCGAAAATCGTGTATAAAAAATACCCCCAGGAGCAATACATATACTTTTTCTATATCCGCATAGACGATGAAATTGCCAGGATAGAGATACCGAAATGGGTAGCAAAGGACAGGCCACTGCTCGAACTGGCCCACTCGCTTATACTGGACCAGTGCCGCCGGGGACAGGGTTACCCGATAGCGCTGAGTGAAGCCCACGAACAGGCGGTTGTGACCGGTTCGGATCGAGAAAACTTCTGGCGGCTGGTAGATTCGTCACTGATAGAAGAAAAGCTACCCACTCCCAGCTCAGCAAAGAGCCGCAGTAAAAAAACTAGGTGGGTTTGAGCCTGATGTTAGCACTCCCATAAAATGCTCAAATGTTATATCATGGATTATAAGATAATAGAAGGAGAGGACTATGGGGAGCAAGGGAAGAAAGAACGTTAAGAAACCCAAGCAGCAGAAAGATAAGAAAGAAAAAAAGAAATAGGGAAATCTAAATGGGCGAAACCGATAGGGTCGGTGAGGTTATCGAAGCAAGCTCTACAGGCTTCACCGCACAGTGCTATGAGCTATACAGCTCACCATCCCTGGGCTCACTGGTTAAGACGGGGGAGGGAAGTACAGTGCTTTACGGGGTGGTATACCAGGCCGAGACCACCAGCCTGGAGCCGGGACGGCGGCCCATTGCCCGGGGGAAGGATGAAACAAGTGAAGATGCGGTATACCAATCCAACCCTCAGCTCTTAAAGCTACTTAAAAGCGAGTTCAGCGCGCTGATAGTGGGGCACTTCCAGCATGATCGTGTGAATCATTACCTCCCTCCACAACCAGCCCGGATCCACGGGTTTGTCTATAAGTGCCCGCTTGAAGAAGTACGCCGGTTCAGCTCATCATTTGCTTTCCTCAATATAATAGTTAACTCGAGCCTGCCCGTTTCTACCGAAGAGATTACAGGTGCCGCGCTCCGGAACATGAGTCAGGCACATGACGACCAGCGCGGTTTTCTTATTTCCGCCGGCAAGGAACTTGCCCTTTTATTCGGCGCCAATTTCTGTCAGCTCAAGGCCATCCTGGAGAGAATTCAATCATGAACGGGGAGTTCGAATCGATGCAGGTAGAATCAGAAAGGCTGGGTATGGTTACCTCAGGTTCGCTCAATTCCGGCGTGGATGCACGCATTGACAGTTCCGCCTCAGTTGAGGACATAGCGGTTGGACGTTACGTAACCATACAGGGTAAAAAACGCCGCTTCTTCGGCATGATAACCGACATCAGCCTGGGGGTAACTGATCAGAAGCTAGCCATCACCCCTCCCGATGTCTCCGACCCCTTCATAGCGGAGGTGCTTTCCGGCACCAGCACATATGGTATGATCCACATCTCTCCCTACCTTACCATCGGAGATGATGCGGCCAGCCTGATCGAAGGCCCTCAACCGGTAAAGACAATTCCATCGCACTTCTCGCCGGTAAACTCAGCTTCCCAGCAAGATGTCGAGATGGTCTTCGGTAAGGAGGATGAAAAAAGGTTCTGGATCGGGAACCCCCTTGATATGGAGACCAGGCTCTGCCTGAACATGGAAAAACTGGTAGAGCGCTCGAGCGGCATTTTCGGTAAGAGCGGCACCGGAAAAACCTTCTTCACCAGGCAGCTTCTAATCGGCATGCTCCAGAAGTCAAAGTCTGTAAACCTGATTTTCGACATGCACAGCGAGTACGGTTGGGAAGGAAGCAGTGAACAGGGACCGAAGGTAAAAGCGCTGAAACAGCTCTTTCCGGCAAAGGTAGCCGTGTTTACCCTTGATGAAGAAAGCTCAAAGCGAAGGGGGGTATCTACCGATTTTACGGTAAGGATTGGCTACGACGAGATAGAACCTGCCGATATGGTACTTTTACGGCAGACCCTTAATCTCACCGAACCGGCCATAGGTGCTGTCTACCAGTTCCGCGAGCGGTTCGGTAAAAATTGGTTTGAGATGGCTACCACCCCGGCCAGTTCCGAGGATATGAGAGAGCTCCTCAAGGAGCTAAATGTACATGAGAGCACATTTCAGAACCTGCAAAGAGGGCTTGCGATAATAAAGCGGCTTCCTTTTACCGAGCCTCATACGACAACAGACACGGTGGGAACTATACTAAACTACCTTAACCAGGGCCGAAACGTGGTACTGGAGTTCGGAAAGTGTAACGATATCACGGCTTATGTCCTGGTGGCAAACCTGCTCACGCGCCGTATTTACGAACGCTATCGCGAGAAAACAGAGAAGGCAATGGCCGAAAATTCGATCGGACCGCAACCGCTGGTGATCACCATCGAAGAGGCCCACAAATTCCTTAATCCAGAGGTAGCTTCCCAGACCATATTTGGCACCATTGCCCGCGAGATGCGTAAATATAATGCCACCCTGCTCGTAATCGACCAGCGTCCCAGCGGCATCGACGACGAGATTATGTCACAGGTCGGCACCAAGGCGACCTTTCTGCTCGATAACGAACGGGATATTGACAGCGTCCTCTCAGGTGTATCCGGTAAAGGTGAACTGAGATCAGTACTGTCAAAGCTGGCTTCAAAACAGCAGGCGCTTATTTTTGGCCACGCCGTCCCCATGCCGGTTGCATTCCAGCCCAGGGAATATGGCTCAGCCGATTCCTACCGAGACCTCATGCCGGGGAAAGCCGACACCGTTAAACAGGCGGAGCAAGACATAGAGGAACTATGGGGATAGTGCCTCCGAGAGAACGGACCGGTCCAAACAGAAAGAAGGTCGGGCTGGCGTTATCCAGCGGCGCTGTGCTGGGACTGGCACATGTCGGCGTAATCGAAATCCTCGAGAAAAATAATATCCCCATTGATCTGATCGCCGGGACCAGTATGGGTGCAATTGTCGGTGCCCTATATGCATCGGGAAAAACTATAGCCCAGATCACAACTATTTTGAAAGATCTCAGGCTGAGGAAACTTATGTCAATGGTAGATTTAGCCATACCCACCAGAGGTTTCATCAGGGGAAAGCGTCTCGATAAATGGCTTAAGTCAAACATTGGTAACCTGGAATTCACTGACCTGAAATTACCATTTGCCTGCATGGCCACCGATATTACCACCGGAGAAGATATCTATATCGATCGTGGTCCGGTAGCACCAGCGGTGAGGGCAAGCTCATCCATACCAGTCATATTTACCCCCGCAAAGTGGCAGGGACGCTACCTGGTAGACGGTGCCCTGGTCAAACCGATCCCGGTACGAGCGTTAAAGGATATGGGCGCCGACATCCTTATCGCTGTAAACGTACTACCCTACCTGAATAATAAACAGGAACAAAAAGAGAAAAATCGGGTCCGGGCGCCGTCCATAATGCGTGTTGTGATACGGATGATATATATACTTGGCTACCAGGCAGCCCAAGAAGACCTCAGTTGTGCCGACATAGTGATAACTCCGGAGGTTGGCCACATTTTTCCTGCAAGCTTTCACCGGGCAAACGAGTGCATCATCAGGGGTAAACAGGCGGCAGAGCTCGCTATCCCGGAGATAAAAAAGGCCCTGGAAAGCTAAGTAAGTTATCCAATCGATCCCGACTCAATAATATTGACAACCCAATCCTATATAAGCTATAATTTTTGCAAATGGTAATCATTAGCGATAAGGAAAATGGTAACTAAAGAGCAAAATACGGACATCAAGCATGCTATCCTGAGTTCGGCGGGTTTGAGAATGACCAGCCAGCGAGCCCTCATCATGGATATCATCAACCGGGGCGACACCCACCTGGATGCAGACGATGTCTACCGGCAGGCACGGGAGATACAGCCGAACCTGAGCCTCTCCACCGTATATCGTAATCTTAACACCCTGAAGGAACTCGGGCTTATCCAGGAACTCCACTTCAAAGATTCCCATCATCACTACGAGGTTAAACCCCAGACTGAACACCAGCACCTGATCTGCCTGGGTTGTGGTAAGGTAATTGAATTCGAATGCCAGCTATGCTCGGATATGAAAGAGGAGATCGCCCGAAAGGAGGGCTTCGAGATCACCGGTGCAGAGGTACAGTTAACCGGTTATTGTTCCAGGTGTCGCCGGAAAAGTACTTAAGCTAACAATGTTCGGGAAAGATTAACGAAGAAAGGACAAGGTATATGGCGGTTAAGGCTTTAAACGAGATGGTTATCGGTGAACGAGGCCGTATCAGCAAGGTAGCTGGAGAGGGGCGGATACACCGGCGTATCCTCGATATGGGGGTGATACCCCCGGCCACTATCGAGGTACAGCGAATCGCCCCTATGGGAGACCCGATATGGATAAAGATACGCGGCTATCAACTTTCGCTACGCAAAGAAGAGGCCGCCAGTGTGCTCGTGGAGGTAGACTAGGATGGACGGAAAACACCTGCCTCTTGCGATGATAAATCCTTCCGAAGAAGCCACCGTAACCGAAATCAGGGGCGGACGCGGCCTTGTGCAGAAGCTTGCCGACATGGGCCTCACCCCGGGAGTGAAGATAAGGGTTATAAGCAGTAATAAACCGGGACCGATTCTCATTGATATCAGGGGATCAAGGCTGGTTCTAGGACACGGTGTAGCTCAGAAGGTTATGGTGGATTTAACAGCCCATGGCTAAACAGTTTACTATAGCCCTGGCGGGTAACCCGAATTCAGGAAAGACCACCGTATTTAATAATTTGACCGGCACTCATCAGCACGTGGGAAACTGGCCAGGGGTAACGGTCGAGAAAAAGGAGGGTTTTTACCGGTACAGAGACTACAGGGTCAAGGTGGTCGACCTACCCGGCGTTTACAGTCTGACTCCTTATTCTCCAGACGAAGTGGTGGCAAGGAATTTCATCCTGGAGGGATCCCCCGATGTGGTGGTAAATGTGGTCGACGCCTCCAGCCTGGAACGAAATCTTTATCTCACCATCCAGCTCATCGAACTGGAAACGAACCTGGTAGTAGCCCTTAATATGATGGACGTAGCCAAATCCAGGGACTACCACATAGACACCGATAGCCTTCAAAGAGAACTGGGTGCTCCTGTAGTACCCATGATTGCAAGCAACAAACAAGGGAACCTCGAACTTCTTCAGGCGATAATAGATGCATTTGAGGGTAATACAGGGCTCGAAAGAGCAAAGCTTTTCTATGGAAGCGAGCTGGAAGAACATATCCAGGAACTGGAAGCCCTCATCGCCAGCGACAAAGATCTTGTAAGCCGCTTCCCGCCGCGATGGCTTGCGATAAAGCTACTCGAAGAAGACCAGGAAGTACTGGATAAGATCGGAATCGGTAAATGAGCCGTGAAGAGATAATCCAGGCAAAAGACAGGAGTCTAAACCATCTCAAGAGCATCCTCGGCGAAGAGGCAGAAACAATTATCGCCGGGGAGAGATACGGCTTCATCACGGGCCTGCTCAAGGACGTACTGAGAAAACCCCAGGTGGAAAAGGTTACTACCTCCGACAAGGTAGACCGCATTCTTGTACACCGTGTCTGGGGTATCCCTATTTTTTTAGCCATCATGTATGCCATGTTCCAGTTCATTTTTTCACTTTCCGGCCCGCTGATGCGACTGATTGACATCGGATTTACTAAACTCGCCCAAGTGGCACAAGATATCTCACCGGCATGGTGGGCTTCCCTGCTAGGCGACGGAACAATCGGCGGGGTCGGCTCTGTTCTCGGCTTTATTCCCCCCATCTTCCTCCTCTTCATAGCAATATCGGTACTTGAGGACTGCGGGTACCTATCAAGGGCAGCCTTTGTTATGGACCGAGCAATGCATCGCATAGGGCTTCACGGGCGCTCTTTCATCCCCATGATATTGGGTTTCGGCTGTACCATACCCGCCATTATGGCCTGCCGGACGATAGAGAACCCGAAAGACAGACTAACCACCATGCTGGTTACCCCTTTTATGTCCTGCGGGGCTCGTCTGCCCATTTTTGTCCTTCTCGCAGGCGCTTTTTTCCCCGCACGGGCGGGTCTTGTCGTATTCGTCCTCTACCTTATAGGTATCGGGGTCGCTGTATTCAGCGCCTGGATGTTGCGAAAGACCCTCTTTGCCGGAGAATCCGGCCATTTCGTTATGGAGCTACCACCTTACAGGCTTCCAACTGTACGCGGGGCGGTAGTACATATGTGGGAGCGGGGTAAACACTTTTTGAAGAGGGCGGGTACAGTTATTTTTGCTGCTGTGATAGTGGTATGGCTACTCGCCAGCCTGCCCTGGGGGGTGGAATACGCCAGTGCGGGAAGTATCCTGGGAAAAATAGGAAGCGGGATAGCGCCAGTATTCGGTCCCTGCGGGTTCGACCAGTGGCCGGCGGCAGCGAGCCTGGTTTTCGGATTTTTTGCCAAGGAGATAGTAGTCGGAAGCCTGGGAGCTATTTTTTCCGTCGGCGAAGCTGGACTGGAGAGCGCCCTTATGAGCCAACTGGGCTGGACGCCACTTGTTGCCTTTTCCTTCATGGTATTTAGTTTGCTATATGTACCCTGTGTGGCCAGTATTGCTACAATCAGAAGTGAATCATCAAAGAAGTGGGCCTGGTTTTCTATCTTTTATACCATCTCCATCGCCTGGATCACGGCTACCTTGATTTACCAGATAGGAACACATATTTAGCATAGAAGCTTAACTTCAGTCGAAGACACCGAGCATTCTCAGACCGAGATAAAACATCACACCGACAAAGATATAGCGTAGCCTGTTAGCAGGAAAGCGATGGGCGGTTCTGGCTCCTATCTGGGCCACGCCTATACTGGTCGCTGCCAGCAGACCCCAGGACTCCAGGTGAACATAGCCCAGCGAATGGTCGGGTAAACCGATGATACCCTGTCCGTTCACAATATAACCGATAACCCCCCCAATGCTGGTTAACATGACAAAGGCAAGAGACGTCGCTACCGCAAGGTGTATCCTGAACTTGAGCGCAAGAACCATTACCGGTACGGCCAGGACTCCACCACCTAAACCTACCAGTCCGCTTATCAAACCTATGGGGGCTGCGCAGGCAGCCCAGAGCCATGGTTTCTCCTCCGGCTGTTGAGAACTATCTACCGGCCTCCGAACAAGCATTCCTACGCCGGCCGCAATTACTATAAAACCAAAGGCAATTTTTAAGTCTGCACCGGGTAGATAACTTGCCAGGGTCGCCCCGCCAAAGGCTGTCGCTAAGCCTACCCCGCCCATGATGATCGCCGCCCTCCACCAGACCGCCCTTTCCTTATTATGGCACCAGGTACCGCTTGCAGCAGTGGGTAGAATTACCATCATGCTGGTACCGAAAGCAAGCTTAATAGCTATATCAATCGGTATACCCATATCGGTATATACGAGGTACTGAACCGGCGTCATTATAAAGGAGCCGCCCACACCCAGGAGTCCTCCGGCAAAGCCAACGCCTGCTCCGGTAGCAAGTAGTGTAAGGATATGGCCTAAAGTCATAATTCTCCCTTATTTCCGGCTTATAGTTTAACATATAATGCGCGGATAGACTGTCACTTAAGCTCGATTAAGGTGAGTTTTGTAAAAAATTACATTATTTTTTTACAGCGAATCGAAGAAATAGTTGTGACCGAGCTTACAAGTTTAGGTCCGTTCTATTGCACTAAATAAGGAGATAAAGGTAATATTATTCGCCTGGGCGCTACTTCAATAGTCACTTACTTCAAACATAAAGTGAGGAAATGGATGCTGGAAGGTTCGACGACGACATTCAAGGTGCTCTTTGCCGTTACCGAAGCCGACCCACTGGTCAAGATAGGTGGCCTGGGCGACGTCGCCGCATCGTTACCAAGGGTCCTGCGACTAAACGGCCACGATGTCCGGTTGGTTATGCCTCGATACGGGATAATCAACTTAGAAGGCTATAAGACCACAATGATCGGGAGCCTCAATGTGAGATTTATCGATAGAGAGGAATCCGTCAACGTAACCAGGGTAGAAATTAACAACGGCGTGCCCGTTTACCTTCTTGGTAACAGCAGATATTTTGATAGACATTCTGTATATGGTGAAGCTGATGACCTGGAACGTTTCCTTCTTTTTTCTCTGGCAGCGCTTGAGGTTCCCAAGTTGATAAATTGGTCTCCAGATATCCTGCATTGCCATGACTGGCACACCGGCATAATACCTGCCCTATTAAATACATCACTTCGTAACTATGAGGGCTACTCCTCATGCGGTTCCGTATTTACCATCCACAATCTGGGCTACCAGGGCTGGTTCAGTGGCAATTTTGCAGATTATGCCGGCCTCGACAGGTACCTGCCGCCCATCGATGACCCGGTACGCCAGAATTCCTACAGCATGCTGGCACTTGGCATTTATCACTGTGACTATGTATCGACGGTAAGTGAGACATACGCAGCAGAGATTCTCACACCTGAATATGGTATGGGACTCGAATCACTGCTACAGCGCAGGCAGGATAGCCTTGTGGGAATACTAAACGGATTGGATTACCGACACTACAATCCAGCAAAGGACAAAGCATTAGCGGCACACTATACTGATTACCTTCCTGACCGGCGAATAAGAAATAAGATTTCACTGATCGAAAAAGCCGGCCTTCCCGCCAGGGAGGAAACACCCTTAATAGGGATGGTTGGCAGGGTGGTATGGCAGAAGGGATTCGACATCGCCATAGAAGCGATTAGAAAGCTACTCGCCGAAGACATATTCTTTGTATTGCAGGGTACCGGCGACCCGTTTTATGAAGAACAGTTGCGGGCGCTGGAAGCGCAATTCCCAGATAAATGCCGAATGTTTCTTATTCTGGATTTCTCACTGGCTGATCTTATATTTGCAGGTTGTGACATATTAATAGCGCCCTCGCGCTACGAACCATGTGGTTTGTCCGTTCCTATCGCCATGCGTTACGGGGCAATTCCAGTCGTTAGAAGTACGGGAGGGCTCTCGGAAATGGTTACAGATTGTTCATCGGATTTAGCCAACGGAACGGGGTTCGTCTTTAAAGACTATAATGCCGATTCACTTGTGACTACGATAAGACGGGCGGTCGATGCCTGTAAGAATAATAAAGATAAATGGCATGGCCTGATAACTCGCGTCATGAAAGCGGACTTTTCCTGGCAAACATCTATCCCAAAATATGAAAAGCTGTATGATTTAGCAAAGCAGCGGAGAATCAAATCGATTTCAACGGCACCCAACGCTCTTTAAATTGCAGTCGACGCCTTTTTGAGTAGTACTCTTCTCCACTTTTTTCTTTTTACTAATAATCCATTTCACCAAACGGCTCCGATTATCTTTTCTTATTAGCTCACATTATTAAAGGGATATAGCCCCTCCCGATTACCTTCTTGATCAACTTTTACTTGACAAGGCTTAAATTTACAAATATAATCCCTAGAAAATTAGTACTTAAGTACAAGACTTCACTAATCAATATTATCAACATATTCCTAAATAATTAGGGCGATAAGGAGGGATAATTAAATGTGGAAGACGCAAAGTAGCGGAGGCGCTCGTATTGAACCTGCAACGAAACAATTTTTGCCACCCTGCCAGCTAAAATGTCCAATCAATGAAGATATCCAGCGCACCAATGTGCTGATATCGCTCTTACCGGAAGATCCAGATGCCGCCAGAGCCCCGATAATACAGATTTGTGATTATCTTTATGAAAAGAACCCGTTTTTCAATATTTGCGGTTACATCTGCGGATTATGTGAACTTGAATGCAACTATAAAACGAGGGGGGGCGCAATTAAGAGAAAACTGCTCAAGCGTTTCCTCTCTGACACCTATACCGACTATCTCAAGGATAAAGATGAGCTCGATATCATCAAGGACAAGGAAAATGTGGCGGTGGTGGGTGGCGGCCCTGGTGGTCTCATGTGCGCCTATATCCTGAGTAAAAGAGGATACCGTGTTACTGTCTTTGAAGCAACAGACCGCCTTGGTGGAGCTCTCTGGTTAATACCACAGTACCGCTTGCCAGAATCTGTATTACAGACAACCCTTGACAACCTGGTAAGAATTGCCGATATAGACGTTAAGCTTAATGCAAAGGTTGGCGAAGGTAAGCTTACCTTCGAAAGGCTACGTAACGAGGGATACAGGGCAATTTTTCTGGCCAAAGGTACACCATATCCAAGGGTACTCATATTTAACGGTAAACCCGTTGAAGGCCAGGATCTATCCGGTGTTATTTATGGTCTTAACTTCCTTTACGAAGTCAGCCATGGCAATCTCCCCCCGGATTACTTCAAGGGTAAAAAGGTTGTCGTTATCGGAGGCGGTAACGTTGCCTTTGACGTTGCCCGCATTTCCAGACGTCTTGGCGGAGAAGTTACCATTGCTTGCCTGGAATGCGAAGACAAAACCTGTCAGGACGGCATACCAGCCGATGAAGAGGAAATCGAGGGCGCCTGGGAGGAAGGAATCAAGATTGTATACTCCCGAGGTGTACAGAAGATTATCGGGGAACAGGGCAGGTTTAAAGCTATTTCTTCGCCACGATGTGTAAGTGTTTTCGATGAAAACGGTTTTAATCCCCAGTTTGACTGTAGCGATGCGATAAATCTCGAAGGCGACGTGCTGATAATAACTATAGGTCAGGCACCGGATTTTGCTTTCTTAAGAAAAGAGGACCTCCTGGACGAAAGGGGTAAGCTCGCCGTAGACCATTTTACGTTACAGAGCCTAAAACGCGGATATGTTTTCATCGGTGGTGATGTAAGGCGTATCGGATTCATGGTGGAGGCCATGCAGGAAGGTATGATAGCAGCGGACTCCATAGAGAGATTCCTCCGCGGTCTTGATATGCATGAAGGGCGCAAGCGGGACTACGAGACATTTGGATTGCCAATAAGAAAATCCTACAAACCGGAGCCAGAGGCATTCTGGATACCGCCCGAGAAGCGGTTACATTTTCAAATATTTGAGAAGGGCTTCACACTCAAAGAAGCCATCGAGGAAGCGAAAAGGTGCCTCACCTGCGGCCCATGCCTTTCCTGCAAGGCCTGTGTCTCCATCGGCTTTGAGAAGTCTTTGTATGCAGTTGAAGTGGACGAACAAAGATGTAGCGGTTGCCGTATATGCGTTTACGCCTGTAATTA
>Ga0068714_10003324_pt1 | contig 19241 bp, 15 predicted proteins | sample MTBNYHSulfiMetaG_FD_62988 | JGI IMG/M metagenome (GOLD analysis project Ga0068714, IMG submission 62988) | Enrichment culture microbial communities from rom New York Harbor, USA that are MTBE-degrading - MTBE-NYH (New York Harbor Sulfidogenic)... | ecosystem: Environmental > Aquatic > Marine >... | reverse complement strand
GGCCGACACGGGGTTGATGATCCACGACCAGCACATGTCGACGTGCGCGTTGGCATAGTGCTTGGCGACGCTGATCAGCTCTTCGTAATACGGATAGCAGATGTGCATGAACACGAACGGCGTATCGGGCGCGGCGCGGCACAGATCGCTGGCCGAGCCGGGATTGTGCAGCAGCCGGCCTTGCGGCATGTAGTTCTGTCCGGCGTAGTAGCCGGTGTGCAGCTTGACGGGCAGCTTGTGCTCCGTCGCCTTGCCGACCGCATACCAGAACAGATGGTCCTCCATCGCCTTCTTCTCCTGAGGGGTCAGCAGTTCGTTGGCCAGTCGTTTCTTGAAGATCGATTCGACTTTTTCGGCGGGCACCTGCTCGTAGTTGATGTCACGGTGGTAGGCATCCTGCGATTTGACCGCGACGGCGTACTTACCGTACTTGTCGAACCACCAGTCGATCACGCGGTGCCAGTCGGCCAGCGAGCCGACCTCGATGTCCGCCGGCTTGGCATACGCGTCGAGGTTCGGGCCTGCGTACATGCCAAGAATGCTGATATCCTGCATCAGCAGCGTGGGCATGTCCGACTCGCCGAACGGCGCGCCCAAGAAATTCACCTGGCACGACTCGATCTTGCCCATCTCGCAGAGGATGCGGCGGTAGAAGCCCGCGCGCCGCGTCTGTTCATAGCCGGCTTGCACCTTCTCGACGGTCGCCGCGGACAGATCGTCCACGTCATAGAGCCGCCGCATCGCGATCCGCACCGCCTGCCCATAGCCGGTGTTCTTCACGGCGGGCCAGTGCGGCTCCAGCAATCGCCATTTCTCCACCGGATCGGTCTTCGGCGAGAAGAACCGATCGTACGTCTCGCTCGACATGCCCGCGACGACCAGGTCGGAGTCCAGGTAGTGGCTCAGCAGCAGGCTCCAATCATCCGCTTCGTCGCGTGGGCGAGATGCCGCCGCCAGCCGCTCCTTCTCCTCCGGCAGATGCTCGTGCGTGTCGATCAGAGGCGTGCCGGACACCTTCTCGGCAATCACCGGGTGGATTCGGCCGGGAAGGGCCGGGCCCTTCGCCTCCGCCGTCTTCGACCCGAGGATGGTCGTGGCGCCCAGCGCGCCCATGCCGGCCAGCGTGTCCCGTCTGGAAATGCGACTGCCCTGTGTCATAACAAGATCCCTTCAATCACCGATGATCCGGTTGCCATTCAGGTCTGTGCGGCCAAGGCCGCCGAGCGACATCGGAGAATCTCCGCTACTCTACCACCCTGCGGCGGAAAACGCCAATCTCTGATGAATGTACTTCGCGCTTCCGTCTGATATACTGTCGTCCTGATAGCCAGTCGAGCGATCGCTGACTGCGGAAGGCAAGACCATCTGAAAGGAACCCGCCATGATCCGGCAACACACCATAGGAAGCCTGCCGATGTCCATTCTGCTCATGGGTATCGCAGGCACCCCCCTGTTCGGTGCAATACCTCGATTCGAATACCACGAGATCGGTCAGGTTGGCAACCAGATGGGCCAGACCTCGCTGGTGGACGTCGATAAGGATGGCGACCTCGACTGGGTCGTCGGTGAGCGGGCCAAGACGTGGTGGTTCGAATATGTCGGTCCCGATGAGTGGATTCGGCACGATCTGGGTCAAGGCAATCGCACCGACGTGGGCGGTACCGCGTTCGACGTCGATGGCGACGGCTGGATCGACCAGTTCTGTGGGACCGGATGGTACCGCAACACGGGCCGGCCTCGCACCGAGCCTTTCGAGCGATACGAGAGCGGCACGATCGTCTGCCACGACGACGTCGCGGCCGACATCAACGGCGATGGCAAGCTCGACGCGGTCGCGTGCAGCGATCAGGGCGAGCATGGCGTCACTGTCTGGTATGAAATCCCGACCGATCCCAAGGCCCCATGGACCGAACACAGAATCGGCAATGGCATCCACGGAGGCGTCGGGCCCCAGGGCGTCGGCGATCTGGACGGCGACGGTGATAGTGACGTCGTTCGGGGTGACGTGTGGTTCGAGAATGCCGATGGTAAAGGCCTGCAATGGACCGAGCACGCGGACCTGACCCCACCCGGCGGCAACCGGTCCGAGCGCTACGGCCTAGCGATCAAGGTCTGGGTCGCGGATATGGACGCCGACGGCGATCTCGATATCGTCGAAGCCGAGGCGGACACGCCTGACGCGCGCGTCTTCTGGTTCGAGAACAAAGACAAGGCCAAGGAATGGGTCTGCCACTTGATCTCGGCCGACCACACGAACCAGGATTTCCACTCACTGGCGGTGGCGGACTTCGACAACGATGGCGACCTGGATGCCTTCTCCGGCGGCGGACCCCTCTCGAAGGACGTTCAGAAGTGCTTCATCTGGGAGAACGCCGACGGCAAAGCGGGCGTCTGGAAGGAGCATCTGCTCCTCGAAGGCAAACGCTGCCACGAGGCGAAGGCCGCCGACGTGGACGCCGACGGCGACATCGACATCTGCACCAAACCCTGGGACGGCAATCTGCACCTCTACCTGCGCAACCTGCTCGTCCAGGACACGAAGACATCGGCCCGATAGGTCGCCTTCACGACAGGCGGTCGCAGGCACAGCGGTCGTAGAGGTCGCGGAGGCAGTTGCGGATATTGCCCTGGTGGTGATGGTAGAGTTGACGGAGGGCTTCATCGTCATCAGCTTGCGGGAGCAGGTCCCTAACGATACCAGCGAGCAGTTCCGGCGTGGTTTCGCACTGGATCAGAGGGGGCAGGCGGCCCGGCCGATGGGTCGTGATGACCAGGCCCGACGCCCGGGAGAGAATCGCACGTTTGAGGCACACCCACGTGGCGTAGCCGATGGCGTCGGCGCCATCGAGCAGGACAATACAATCGCGGGTCAATTGTGCGAGCAACCGCCGACGAGTTCCATGGTCCAGAGGTGAGGTGTCGTTGACGAAGACCATTCTCGTTCGCTTTCCCTTGTCTTCCAGAGCCTTCTGAAGGTCTTCGAGCAACGTGGTCTTGCCTGCCCCTTCGGGACCGACGATGGCGGCGCGGTAGTCCATCGCGGCGAGCCGATCGAAAATGCGCTCGAAGGTCATGTCAAACGGACGGTAGCGGATGGCACTGACACGGTCCACGCGGAATGGATTGTCACAGGCTCTCATCAATGCGCGTCCAATAGGACCTCGTGGCCCGTGGGAGACAGGACGAACTCCCGCCTGACTGACTCTCCGCCCGGTGAACATGTCAGTTCGATCGCCCAGATCAACGAGATGAGCTTGCCAGAGAAGCTGTAGGGTCCGTCTAACAGGTCAAAAGCGAATTCCTTCTGCCCAGACGCCCCAGGCTCGTCGAACTTCCGCGAGTCGACGACGCCAACGTCGCGCGTGCCCTTGCCGGCGGTGTACCAGAACAGCGACAGCTCCAGGAAGCGTGGGTTTGTGTCCAGATTCCATAGGATCGTACCCTTTACCGTCTCGCACGGAAGAAAGCTCGTCTTGTCGTCGCACAGATGGATTTGCAGACGGTCCATATCAGACACTCCTCACCGGGCACGGCGCCGGAAGCACAAGAACCGTGAACGATTCCTTCACATCGGGCCAACTCTCGATGTCACCGTGAAGATCGACGCTCCAGACGGTCTTGTTGTTCTCTGCCTCAAACGAGTGCATCGTGTCGGTGGGCAGAACGAATCCCACCTGTCCGGACGCGATGTCGAGTGCATTGGTAGTCCGATAGAGTTCCATCTCATAAAACGTGCTTGTGTCCGTGTGCGTCTTTGTCCCCCGACGGTAGGTTGCCAATTCCCGGCCGCGCAGCGTCACAGTCAGCGATCCGATGCGCTGCGTGTTGCCCGAGAGGCGCCAGCGCAATTCGGCGGCCCCACCAAGCGGAATCATGGTCGAACTCAACTCCAGCGTCGGTCGAGGATTGAACAGCGCCAGGAACTGATAGACCACAAGCCCCAGCAGTCCGATCCCGATCGCTACGAAGGGCACCATGAAGAAGGTCAGGAACCAGGGTGGATGGCCCGTGCGAAAACCCTGGACCACCTGAACGACGAAGATCGAGATAATGCCATTCCAGAACAGGGCCACGAGAATCGCGCCGATCAACTTGACCGTGGGCGTGTGCTTGGGCTTGAGCACGTGCGGCCCTACGTCCATCCGTCCCAGCACCGCAGCCGTGGGTGTGCTCATCTCCAACTCAGCGGGCCGCCAGGACCTCTGACCGCCGGCCGTCCACTTCTTGCTCCGCAGTGTGGAGTAGACGCCGACGACGCCGACGAGAATGAACGGTAACGGAAAGAGGGCAAAGAGTAGCTTGGCGTGGAAGCCTCGTTTCAACACCGCTTCGGATGGGTCTTTCGGATTCACATAGCAGATCGGCTCGGCCGTGGCCTTGTACGCCTCGATGATGCGAGCCTTGCCTTGGTATCCGCTCGACGAACCGCCAACAAAATCGTAGCGGTCGGCCTTGTACCGGGTCCCGCCAAACTCGTATTCGTAAAGGATGTACACGCTATAGGTCGTCCCGTCGTCGCTGTCGTGATCGCGAACCTCGGCGCGCAGGATCTTGCAGGGCGTCGGCACCCACGATCCGGCGTCGATCGTCCGCTTGATCGGCCGAATCCCGAGCGGATAAAGCACCGCCAGACCAACCACGCCGAAGATCGCGAAGAAACCCGCCAGGGCATATTTGCCCATACCCCTGGCACGGAGGCTGCGGTCGGCGATAGGCTCAACCCTTTCGGGTCTTCTGCGCCAGGTGAAGTAGAGTCCCCCGCCACCGATGACCACGAAGATCAGCGGGAAGAAGACCGCAAACCCAACGAGCAGACTATCTCGCCTGAGCACAGCCTCATCCGGATCGTCGGGGTTGACGTAACAGAGCGCCTCTTGACCAGCCGGATACTCCTGGACGAGCCGCTCCGCATCGGAGTATTTCTCGGACCCTCGGTAGCTTCGCGTGTAGCTCGACGAGGTCCGCCGCAGGCTGTCATACTCGTATTCGTAGCGGACATCGAACGCGTAGGGCTTGTCGCTGTCGCCTCGCTCTTTAGCCTCGCTGACAACGACCCGGCACGGGACCTCACGCCAGGAGCGCTGGCCCAAGGCCCGGGCGAACTCGCGAACGATGAGCACCTCGAAGAGCGATCCCATCGCGAAGAAGAACAGGAAGAACAGCGAGACCCCGAACTTGCCACCGGTCCCGATAGCTCTGCCAGCCGGCGTACGCGGATTGCGACGTTCGAACGTAACCACCACAGGCCCTTTCCAGGCAGATTGCTGTAGCCAAGAGCATCCCTTGTGGATAGTATCGGCTCGGTGGCCGGCGAAGGATGATTCGCTCTTCCGCCCGGATGACCATTTTTCGGTGGCTCGATTCGCGGGGAAACGCGCATGGCGAAGATCATCAAGGTGCAATGCACAGGCAAAGGGCAGCACGTCAATGAGATCGATCTGGAGGACGTGATCGGCAGCGATGTCGTGCTGTACGGCAGCCCGATTCTCACCGGACGGGACATTCCCGCCCGCATCGTCCGGCGGTGCGACGAATGTGACGAGGGCAGAGTCATCATCACGCGGGAGATGATCGAGGCCAACATGTGAGCATCTGACCTCGCAGGAACCCGACGCACCGGAGGCCAGACCGACCCCATCGCTGCGGAACAGATCGAGCCTCCCTCGGAAATCGGCCATGAGAAACTATGCGTTGCCCAGCCATGAAGAATGCCTGTCGATGATTCGGGATTGCCACGTTCCTGTTCACATCGTCCGGCATGCCGAGACGGTGGCCAGGCTGGGCGTGTTCCTGGCGAGAAAGCTCACCGAGCAAGGCATCGAGATCGACGTGGAGCTGGTGGAGCGAGCCTGTCTACTGCACGATTTGTTCCGTGTCTGCGACTTTCCGCTCGAAGATTTCTCGTGGTTCGAGCAGCCGGTGACGGAGGATGACAAGAGCCGATGGCGCCGGCTGAAGGCCCGCCACGGTCACGTCCGGCATGAGGACGCCGCCGACGCGTTCCTCAGAGACAAGTACCCCGTGCTGGCGACCACGATCCGTCGGCACCGGTACGTCGCGGTCCTGGATGAGGCGGACTGCCCCCGGTCATGGGAGGAGAAGCTCGTCTATTACGCCGACAAGCGAGCGATGCACAACAGGATCGTTCCGTTGAAGGAGCGGCTCGAAGAGGCGCACCGGAGAAGCGCCCTCGTCCTGGTCAGAGAGGGCAAAGCTCGCTGCCAGGAGACAGAAAAAGCGGTGGATGCCCGAATCTTCGAACTGGAGGCGGAGATCTTCGAGGCCATCGGCCTGTCGCCCGACGACGTGACGGAAGAACTCATCGGGCGCGACTCCGCCAGCGCCAAACACCGCACCGGATGAAGCCTCTCTATCACCGTTTCGCAGAGCTGTCGATCACCTGCTGAGGATCCTGTCGATGGGGGGAGCGTAGTAGAGGCCGAAGCCCGACAGGGTCGGGCAGACGCGGGAGCTGAGGATTCGCAGGCGTACGCGGCTGGTCGCGACGTCGTCAAACCGCAGCAGACGCTTGTAGCCGACGGTAGTGCCGCGAGCGAACTCCTTCCAGTTGCCACCATCGAGCGCATCGAGAGCGAACTCCTCGATCCGCTGTCCCACCGCGATGCACTCGCCCAACTCGGCGACGTTGAACGTGCACTCCTTGCCCAGGTCGAACTCGACCGTGGGGCCCGTCGTCCAGTCGTCAGTCGTCCAGTACGTGTCCTTGCTGCAGTCGGTGATCTTGTCCGCTGCGAAGGCGGGATTGTCGCCTTTGACATGCGAGGCTTTAGTGGAAGCCTTTGCCGCCAGGTTCTCGTCGAAGATCGCATCGAGCACTTTGCGGAACTCGCGCAGACGCTGCACGTCGTTCTCGTGGATCAGCCCCCTGCGATCGGGCGGCAGGTTCAGCAGCAGCACGCTGTTGTATCCGACGGAACTGAAGTAGATATCGAGCAGTTGCTCGACCGATTTGACCTTGTCGTCCTCTTTGGCGTGGTAGAACCAGCCGGGACGGATCGAGACGTCGGTCTCCGCCGGATACCAGATCAGGCGCTCGCCCTCGCCAAGGGCCTCCAGGCTGCCCAAGTCCTTCGCGGTGCAGTTGACCGGCCCGAACAGGCTGCCGCTGCCGTTCATTACGCTCCACTCGCTTTCGCGGGCATAGCCTCGCTCGTTGCCCACCCAGCGGATGTCCGGCCCGTTGAAAATCACCGCGCCCGGCTGAAGCTGGCGAACGAGGCCAAAGTAGCCTTGCCAGTCGTATTCCATATCCTTGGCGTCGGGCCCCTTGGCGCCGTCGCACCAGACCTCGGTGACTTCGCCATAGTTGGTGAGCAGCTCGCGGAGTTGATTCATGTAGAACCGGTTGTAGCCTTCGTTGTCGCCGTACGTCGGCTCATGCCGGTCCCAGGGAGACAGATACAGCCCGAGCTTCAAGCCCGCTTCGCGGCACGCGGCGGCCAGCTCGCCAACGATGTCGCCTTTGCCGTCCTTGTACGGGCTGTTCTTGACCGAATGCTCGGTGTACTTGCTGGGCCAAAGACAGAAGCCGTCGTGGTGCTTGGCTGTCAGGATGATCATCTTCATCCCCACGTCCTTGCAGGTCCGGACCCACTGGCGAACGTCCAGCTCGCTCGGGTTGAAGATGCTCTCCGGTTCCGTGCCGTCGCCCCACTCCCGGTCGGTGAAGGCGTTAACGGTGTAGTGAACGAAACCGATGAACTCCAGTTGCTGCCAGGCGAGCTGCTGGGGCGAAGGTCTCACGTTGGCCGCCTGGGCAATCAGGGCCTTGCGTTTGAAATGTTCGACCGTCCGGGGTTCGCCCACCACGTCGTACACGCGAACGTAATCGACGACGAAATGGTCGGGCAACATGGCCTGGGCGATGTCCCCTCCCCACTCGCCGATCTCTTCGGTCAGCTTCGCATATTCAGGGACCTGTGAGACGCCCCCGCCGGTGGTACGCCAGGTCTCCTGCCCGTTGACGTAGAAGACGTACTCTTCCGGCGTCCAGTAGAGACCGAACGTGTGGAAGCCTTCGCTCATCCCCGGGACGGTAAACGTAGTTCCCACGTGTTGATGCTCTTTGCCATAGCCGTCCCAGTGCAGGTTCTGCGTCGTGCGATCCTCGCGCCAGGGCTTTTCCATGATGTCGATTTCGGTGCCGTCACGACCGCCGTCGCCGATCTTGTTCACCGTGTCACAGTGGAGCCAGAAGGCGGGCCAGTGCCCCGGCTGGGTCGGGAACTTGCAGCGGCATACCCAGTAGCCGTAGCGGTGCTCGAATTTGCCTCGCGTACGAACGGCACCGCAGGTGTACCGGTCCCCATCCTTCTTCGTTCGCAGGACCAGGTGGCCCTGACCGTCGACGTAGGAATCCTCCTTGACCCAGAACCCGTCACGCCGTTTCCAGTCGCCCATCACGTCCCACTTCGATTGATCGACCTGGGTGCCGTCGAATTCGTCGCTCCAGGCGAGTTTCCATTGCTGGCCCGCCGGCAGCGGAGGAAGAAACTCGTCACTTGCTTGTACCAAGCCAGCGAGAACCACAACGGCCAGAAGGACAGACACAAAAACGAGGCGGTCAGGACGACGGGACGGAAGAGTCATGATGTGTTCCTTCTTGTTTGTATTGTCTCCAACTGGGCCGTCGTGTCGCGAGGAAGCCGGAGACGATGGTAGCAACGATCATGGCGATGAACGTCAATGAGGTGAACCAGTAGCCCCAGGTCTGATCCGGAACGTGAGCCATTTTGATTAGAACGGTGCCGATCGCAAAGGACTGCAACAGCATCTTGAGCTTGCCCGAGCGGGTGGCGGCGAAGTTGATTCCCTTAGCCTCCGCCATTTGTCGCAGAATCGTGACGTACGCCTCTCTGGCCGCGAGAACCGCGACGACCAGCCAGTGAATCAAGGCCAGCGTTCCGGCCGACCAGCCAAAAAGCCTGGGCTCTCCGATCAGGGCAAAACACGTGAACGTCCCAACCACGAGCACCTTATCGACCAGCGGGTCCACCATGCGTCCGAACTTGCTGGTGGCGTTGAAGCGACGTGCCACGATGCCATCCACAACATCGGTCAGGCCTGCCACGACGAATAGGACGAAAGCTCCATCCAGAAACACCGTGCGATGTACGACCTGCGGGCTGTAAAGGATCATCACGAGAAAGATGATGGACAGGCCGAGGCGTGCAAAGGTCAAAATGTTCGGGACATGTTTCAGCATGGCGGCAAGTTTACTGAAGGGCGTCGCCCGCTTCAACAGCAAATTTGCTCGACCAGCAGATCGTAGTCCCTGACCCCGACGACCTTCACGTCGGCATAGCTTCCGGGACCGGCCATGCAGTTAGTCACGACGCAAATCCCGTCGATGTCGGGCGCCTGTCCGTAGAAGCGGCCGTAACCGATGCCCTGCGGATCGACCGAATCGATCAGGCATTTCGGACGCTGGCCCACGCGCGCTCGGTTCTTCGCGAAGGCAATCTCCTGCTGCGCCAGCATGAGGGCGTCGAGCCGGGCCTGTTTGACGTCGTCCGGAATCTGGTCGGGGAACTGTGCCGCCGGCGTACCAGCTTCCGGAAAGAACGTGAACGCGCCCAGCGCGTCGAACTGCGCCCACCGGATGAAGTCGAGCAGATCGGCAAAGTCGGCATCGGTCTCGCCGGGAAAGCCCACGATCACCGTCGTCCGCAGAACGATGTCGGGGATCGCCCTGCGAAGACGTTCGATCATGGTTCGCAGTCCGTTCGCCGTGTCCGGACGTCTCATCGCACGGAGGATCTTATCGTTGGCATGCTGGATGGGGATGTCCAGGTAGTGCAGGACCTTGTCACTGCGAGCGATCGCGTCGATCAGGCTGTCCGTAATGCCCCTCGGGTAGGCGTACAACAGCCGAATCCAGACGAGGTCTGCGATCGCCTCCAACTCAGGAAGTAGATGAGCCAGGCCATCGGTCATCTTCAGATCGCGGCCATAGATGGTCGTGTCCTGCCCGATGAGGTTCAATTCCACCGCCCCCGAAGTGACCAGCTGCCTCGCCTCCTCCAGGACCAGTTCCGGGGGCTTGCTGTGAAACGGTCCGCGAATGGCGGGAATCGTACAAAAAGAACAGCGATGGTCACACCCTTCGCTGATGCGAAGATAGGCACAATGGGCCGGCCCGATTCGCAGACGGACCCGATCATCGGTTGGGGGCAGCAACGTCCGGTCGCCGTAGATCCCCGGCTCGTCGGCGGACAACGTGCGCCGAATGATCTCGACGATGCTGTCCCTCTGGCCCAGTCCGACGACGGCGTCGACTCCCTCCGCTTCATCGAGAAGCTGCACGCCCAGCCTCTGCGCCAGGCAGCCGGCGACAATCACCTTCCGAACGCGACCGCTTTGCTTGCCCTCTACCGCCTGCATCACGGCGTCGAGAGACTCGACCTTCGCCGGCTCGATGAATCCACACGTGTTGATGATGACTACGTCCGCCTGTGACGGTTCGGCCGCGATCAAGAAACCGGCCTCCACGATTTCCGCCAGCATCCTCTCGCTATCCACCACGTTTTTCGGACAGCCCAATGCGACAAATCCCACTGCGACTTTCTTCTTTCTGCTCTTCGTCATGGGACGTACTCATAAGCCAGGCGGTGACGTTTGTCCATTCTTTTAAGTTGGGCAAGATGAAAACCCCCATTTTCGTTAATCCTTTCAAATTGCCCTTGACGATAAACTTCGTAGAAATAGAATAAGTATAGCTGGCGTCTACCTGCACAGGAGGATATTGCTAGGGTAGATCTACAGGAATGTTAGGTCGTAGGTAGAAGCGACAGGTACTATGCGAATGACTGATGCCAAACACAAAATCAGCCACAACAGGGAGTTACTGTTCGTGGCTTTTCTCGTTTCCGGAGCAGTCATTCTCCAGGGTTGTCACGATTGGCCGGATGAGAGGGGCGCAGCCATCGAAGCCCAGAACATTCTGCGGGATATCGGCCGCGTAAACCCCGTCGCCGACCCCAACATCCCGCGTCCAAGCGTCTATCAGAACCCTCCGAAGAAGTTCAAGCAGATCGTCGGCGGCGCCGAAGAGTGGAAACTCGTCTACTTCTGTCGGTACCACACCGCTGAGAACATGAAGCAGGTCATCCACGAGCAGTTTGCCACGCAGTTGTTCAACCAAAAGGGGCAGTCCACGACCATACAGGACTACACCGTCACGGCCAACCCCGCGACGAACCAGCTCATCGTGCGATGCCCGCTGGAATCGGACATCGACGCCGTCCTCCAGATCATCGAAGAGACAGACATCCCGCCGATCCAGGTGAAGATCGAATGCCTGGTGTCGGAGCTGTACGCGGATCTGACCGTCGACCGCGAAACGTCCGTGCAGATCGAGAATCTGTTCGGCGAAATGGCGATTGGCGGCGAACCGACGAACGACTATCTGGCCTTCCCTGGCGCTGCACTTCGTGACCCAGCCAGACAGAAGTTTGGCCTGAAAGTCGGCGTCGATCAAGGCGAGCCGGGGCACCGGATCATGGCGCTCGTCGACATCCTGGTTTCGCGGGGCTACCTGAAGATCCTGATGAATCCTACGCTGGAGGTCGTCAACGGCCAGTTGGCCAAGATCCAGTCCAAGCAGCATCTGCCGCTCCAGCAGGTGACCGTCCAGAGCGGTGGTTTTGGAGGGACGCCCGTCCTGCGGACGCAGACGGAGTACTACGACATCATCGACCAACTGGAGGTCACGCCGCACGTCTACGCGGATGGCTATATCGGGCTGGAGACACAGGTGCAGATCGCCGCACATATGACGCCCGAAGGCATCAGCCAGATGCCGATCGTAACCGAGCGGACAATCACCAACAAAGACAATCGCATCCGAATCGGCGAGAGCCTGATCATCGGAGGCATTCGCAAGAGCGAGAAACGCGATGTGATTCGCGGCGTGCCAATCCTCAAAGACATCCCTGGCTTGAACCTTCTCTTTTCCGGTCGGGACTTCGAGGAGCGGGCCACCGAGGTCATTTTTATCCTGACACCGACCATCTCGACGGGTGGCAAACCCAATCAGGATATCGTCGACATGATGGAAGTGCGGCATTCGTCACCGATGACCCAGGCCCTGCACGAGACCGTGATGGACCCGCTGGGAATCAAGGCCCGCGAGCAGGAGCAGGAGCGGAAGGTAGACGCGGCCTACGATGCACAGATGCAGTCGGAAGCCGAGAAGAACGCCGCCCGGCTGGAAGCGATGGAGACGGGCCAGCAGATCCAGGATTTGAGTGCCGAGCTCGAGCAGGCCAAGGCACAGGTCGAACAGGCCAGCACAAAGGCCGATCAAGCGGTCTCGGCCGCTGAGGCCGCCAGGGCGCAAGCCGAGAAGGCCACGGCAGATGCCCAGCAGGCCAAGACGGAGGCCGAGCAGGCCAAGGCACAGGCCGAACAGGCCGGCAAGAGCGCCGCCGAACCGCCGCAACAGCAGGCTGCGCCGCAGGAGCAGCAGCCTCCGGCACCCCCCCAGGGCCAGGAGCCGGCACCGCCACCACAGGATGCGCCACAAGGACCACCGCAGGAGGCGAAATAGTAGCAGGAGGAGAGGACCGCACTCACGGCACCGTGCGGGTGCTTGTGTCTGCCCTTTCGTGTCTCCTGCAAGCATTGCCGTACGTCAATTGCATGTAGCTCAGGAACTCGCGAACTGACCTTTCTGGAGGGACAGTAGATGGACAACTTGGGCAACAACAGCAACCCTGGCCACAACGTCGAGAAGCCCATCCCCTTTGATAACGGCGAGAAACCGACGCCGCCGGGAGGTCCGGCAACCGCGGCTCCAAGCGTCTCTCGCGCCCCCCTGAACCTGGGCGGAGCGGGCAAGCCGGTTGCGGCCGCGCCGACGCCGGCCGCAGCGCCGCCAGCGGCACCGGCGCCGCGCCCCGCTGCTCCGGTGCCCGTCCGGAGGACCGTTCCCGAGGCCCCCGTCCCTTCCGGCGCGCGGATCACTGGTGTCAAGACCTTCTTCACCAAGCTGCACCCAGGTGCACTGGAGTTCATGGACGAGCAAATCGGTGGCTGGCTCAAGGAGCATCCGGAGGTCTATATCAAGCACACCAACATCACGACCGGCGAGGTCCAGGCCAAAAAGACCGAGCCCAACATCATCATTACCTTGTGGTACTGATCGCTATCCCAGCGTCGCAGGAGAGAATCCTCGGTCCCGGCGGCTGCTGAAGCCCAAGGTGGTCTCCGGACGTATCCGGAGGAGCGTCGGCCTGCCCTTCGGCCGGTGACGGAAGGGGCCCGGCTGGCCCGCTGGGGGTACACACCCGATTTCCGCAAAATTATCGCCACAAAAACTTGACACCACCTGCAAATTCCATTAAGTTTTTGAGATTTAGCAGTTTGCGTGACCCACGTGAGATGAGTCAGAGGCAGTTTGGAGGTCTTTGTGGCTAAACAGTTGGCGCGGGAGCTTATTAACGCAGGAGTGCATTTCGGGCACGGTGTGAGTCGATGGAATCCGAAAATGGCCCCCTACATCTTTGCAAAGCGGGGAACCATTCATATCATCGACGTCAAGAAGACACTCAAAGGCGTACTGGTGGCCAAGAAACTGCTGGCAGAGATCGTTGCCTCCGGCAGCGACGTCGTCTTTGTCGGGACGAAACGGCAGGCCCAGAAAGCTGTCGAAGCCGCAGCCAAGCGATGCGGGATGCACTACGTATCGGAGCGATGGCTCGGTGGAATGCTGACGAATTTCCGCACGATTCGGTCCCGCCTCCAGCGTCTGGAGCAGCTTGAAGCCATGGAGCAGGACGGCTCGCTGGAAGCGGAAAGCAAGAAGCAGGCCTCCCGTCTCAAGCGGGAGATGCGAAAGATTCGCACCAACCTCGACGGCGTGCGAAAGATGTCGCGTTTGCCCGGGGCCATCGTAGTCGTCGACGCCAAGAAAGAGTACCTGGCGCTGCGCGAGGCGGCCAAACTGGGCATCCCGACGGCGGGCGTCCTCGACACGGACTCCGATCCCGACACGGTGGATGTGGCCATTCCTGCCAACGATGACTCGATCCGCGCCGTGGAGATCATCCTCAACGAGCTGGCCGACGCGGTAGCGGTCGGCAAAACGATGGTTTCCGTCCGTCAGCAGGACACGGTCGACCCGCGTCCCCGACGGCCGCGTCCGAGCCGTCGACCGGCCATGGGCCGTGCCGACGGGACCTCGGGGCCCGGTGCAGCCGCGACCGACGAACCGGCCGGCGACGCCGAGTCTTCGCCGGAATCCGACAACGGCGCTGGGCGACCGGAACCCGATCAACCCGCCCCTGGCGTGTAGCGGCGGATCCGCCCTGTGCCCCCGTCCGACCCGGAAGACCTCGCGGACCGAAGGGTCTCCAAGGCAAACGCGGCAGCAGCCCGGAGGTATGTTCGGCACGTCTCGACGGAGAAACCTCCGACGGGTGCTGATGCGTTAGTCCCCTCCGCGATTTGTGAACCTTTGAAAAGAGCAAGACAGGAGTCGATCAAATGGCAGAAATCTCAGCTTCGGCCGTCATGAAACTTCGCAATAGATCCGGACAGGGCATGATGGACTGCAAGAAAGCCTTGCAGGAAGCGGCCGGCGACGTCGATCGGGCGATGGAGATTCTCCGCAAGAAGGGGTTGGCCACACTCGCCAAGAGAGCCGAGCGAGAGACCTCGAACGGCTTGGTCGTCTCCAAGATGGCCGACGGCGGCCGGACCGGTGTTTTGGTTTCCTTGTGTTGTGAGACCGATTTCGTCGCCAAGGGCACGGACTTCGTGGCCACCGCCAATCTGCTGGCCGAGTACGCGCTGGCCTGTCCCGCAGACGAAGGCGTCGAAGCCCTGCTGCACACCACCAAGGATGGAAGAGCCTTCAGCGATATCCTGACCGAACTCGTCAGCAAGACGGGAGAGAAGACCCTCGTAGGCGACTACGCGCGGTTCAAGCTCGACGGCCCGGGACTGATCACCATCTATATTCACTTCAACAGCAAAGTCGGCACGATGGTTCAGCTCGACGTCAGCGACCCGAAGGTGGCGCAAGCCGAGGGCGCCCAGCGGGCCATGATGGACATTGCCATGCATATCACCGCCAGCAAGCCGCTGGCGCTGGACAAGAGCGGCATCGATCCGGAGGTGATCGAGCGGGAGAGAGCCGTCTACGCCGAGCAGGTCAAGAACAAACCGGCGGAGATCGTCAGTCGCATCGTCGACGGCAAGATGAGCAAGTTCTTCGCCGAGAACTGCCTGCTCGAGCAGCCGTTCGTCAAAGACGACAGCAAGACCGTCCAGCAGGTGCTCACCGAGGCCGCCAAGGCCGCCGGCGGCACCGCCACGATTAAGCGTTTCGCCAGGTTCGAGGTCGGGTGATTGGCGCGGGCCCTCTCGCTTGCGCCGTGCATCGCCGACAAGACGCATGCCACGGAAGGAGCGTCGCAGTGATGGGAGAATGTCAGTACAAGCGGGTGCTGCTCAAGCTTTCCGGCGAAAGTTTCTGTGAGCCGGGCGAATTCGGCATCAACGGAGCCTGCCTGGAGTCCGTCGCCCAGCGAATCGCGGAGATCGGGCGGCTGGGCCCCCAAGTCGCCGTCGTCGTCGGCGCCGGCAACATCCTGCGAGGGGAAACCTTCTCGCGCACCAGCCACATCCCCCGGAACACGGCCGACTACATGGGGATGCTGGCCACGATCATCAACGCCTGCGCGATTCAGGAAACGCTGGAGAAGCTGGGCCAACCGACGCGTGTCCTCAGCGCGATCGAGGTGGCGGCCATGTGCGAGCCGTTCATCCGGCGGCGGGCCCTGCACCATCTGGAGCACGGCCGCGTGACCATTCTGGCCGGCGGGACGGGCAACCCCTTCTTCACGACCGACACGTGCGCGGCCCTGCGGGCCTCCGAGCTGGACGCAAACCTGCTGATCAAGGCGACCAAGGTCGACGGAGTCTACAGCGACGACCCGAAGAAGAACCCCGATGCGAAGCTCTTCGATCGAATCTCGTATGACGAGGTATTGCACCGGGGTCTGCGCATCATGGATCACGCCGCGATCAGCCTGTGCCGGGACAACGGAATCCCCATCACGGTTCTCAACATCTTCAAGAAGGGCAACATCGCCAAAGCCATCTGCGGCGAGCCGGTCGGCACGATCATTGGGCCGGCCTGAGACGACGGTTGGTTTGACGGAATCCATAGCAGAGAGGTGAGCCATGCCAATGCAAACGATGATCGCCGAAAGCAAGTCCAAGATGCAGAAGGCCGTCGAAGTGCTCCAGGATGATCTGAAAGCCTTCCGAGGCGGGAGGGCCACTCCGGGGCTGGTCGAGCATCTGAAGGTCGAATACTACGGCACCCCGACTCCCCTCAAGTCCCTCGCCACCGTGTCGGCTCCGGAAGTGGACCAGCTTGTGATCAAGCCGTTCGATCCGGCGTCGGTCCGAGATATCGAAAAGGCCATCAAGAGCAGCGATCTGAGCATCGCGCCGCAGGTGGAAGGCAAGTTCATTCGGTTGAATATCCCCCCTCTGAGCGAAGAACGACGCAAACAGCTCGTCCAGCAAGCCAAGCAGACCGGCGAACAAACGAAGGTCAGCATCCGCAACGTGCGCCGGGACACCATCAAGCAGCTCGAACAGCAGCAGAAGGACAAGGCGATCACAGAAGATGATCTCCAGTCGGGCAAGAAGCAGTGCGACGACATGACGAAGGAGTTCACCGACAAGGTGGACAGCCTGGTCGCGCACAAGTCCAAGGAGATCATGGAGGGCTGATCCTCGCTTGCGGCATCGCGGCGCGTTCTCCTGTCCTGATTTGTCGAACTGTCTTGGAAAGAAGGCCTGTAGCGGATGTCTGTGTTTGCGCAGTCCCGCGCATGGGTGTGCGCGTTGCCCTTGGCACACCGCTTCCATACCCCGAGCCCATGCGCACTCCAGACTTAAGTCGGAGTCTCCTCCCGATGTCCCCCGATGCGCTGAACCGCCCCGCCACCACAGCGTAATGCCAGGATGGATCGGCCTCTGCGGACAGACTCATCGGTTCTGCGGTTTTGCGCTGGAAACGGCACGGAATACGGTGGATCATAGGCGGCAGTCTTCTTCGAGAGCGTTGGCCATAAGGAGAAATGAGATGGCGACTCAAGGCGGCAGGCAGAGCGTGGCGAGAACGAAGCGATCCAGGAGATGGCCGTGGGTGTTGCTCGGTGTGATACTGATCCTCGTGGTGCTGGTGGCCTTGGCCCCGGTGTATCTGTCTTCGGACGGGTTCCGACGCATGATCCAGGCAAAGATCAGCCGCTCGACAGGGGGCACCGCAGATATCGGAGACTTGTCGGTGGGATGGTGGAAAGGCGTGCAGATTTCCGACTTCAGTTTCCGCGAACAGAGCGGCTGGGCCGCCGTGAGCATCGACGGGATTGATGTCCAGCCTCATCTGGCCTCGTTGCTGGGTGGAACGATTTCGCTGGGCCGGACGGTCATCGACAGGCCGGCGGTGGAGATCGACTTGCGAAAGAGGCCCGCCCCGGCTGCAGCGCCGCCCGGCGGCTCCGAAGCATCGCTCCCGCCTGGCGCCGGCCTGGCGATGCTCGGCGACATAACGATCAACGACGGAAGCCTTCACGTCACAGACACGGCCGGAAAGGCCGTTCGGATCGCACAACTGAATTCGACACTGAACCTCCGGCTTCCGGGACAGCCCTCACGCTTCGAGGCGAAGATGACCGTCGGCGAAGCAGAAGATGCCGCCACGGTTCGCGCGGAGGGCACGGTGACACCGGACAAGGCCGCCGGCGGCTGGACCTTCAAGGGCACCACGGGCGATGTGGTGATCGAGGTCAACGACCTCGACCTCGAGTCGCTGGCGCCGATCTTCGAGCTGGCGGGAGTCGAATTGCAGGCCCAGGGCCGGCTCTCTGCGGATATCACGATGGCCATTCAGGATGGTGAATTGGAGACACTCCGCGCTGCCGTCGCAGGTCAAAACGTGGATGTCACCGGCGCCCTGTTGAAAGGCGACCGCGTACAGACCTCAAAACTGGCGGTCGACGCCAGGCTGATGCGGGACGGTCAGACCGTCAAGGTTGAGCAGTTGGATGCCCATACGGATTGGGCGAATGTCACAGCGGCCGGAGCGGTCCCCCTGACGGCCAAATCGCTGACCGATCTGCTCAAGAGCGATGCAAGCTACAACCTCAAAGGCAACTTCGACTGCAACCTGCCCGCCCTGCTGTCGCAGATGCCCGCGACATTCGGACTGAAGGAGGGCATGCAGATCACGGGCGGTCAGGCCCGCGGAGATATCAGCACTACCACCGAGGGCGGCCGGGCCATCGTCCTGGCCCAGACGAAGATCGCGGGGCTGGCAGGAACCGTGGCCGGCAAACCCCTGGCCCTCAGCGAGCCCGTCGTCGCCAACCTCAGACTGTCCGCCGACGACAAGACCGTGCGTCTCGATGCGATGGATCTGTCATCCGCATTCGCTCAGGTCACCGCCAAGGGCGACTTCAACGACATCGCCTACGATGGACGGGTCGACCTCGCGAAGTTCCAATCCGAATTGGGCCAGTTCGCCGACCTGGGCCCCTACCGTATGACGGGCCAGGTGACGAGCAAGGGGCAGGTCGCGATTCAGGAGGAACGCATCGGAGCCACAGGAACCGCCTCTCTGCGCCAGCTCGTGCTGACCGGCGCCGACGGCAACAGCGTATCCGAGCCGGCGGCTGATGTCGCGTTTGCATTCGATCTGGATCAGGCCAGGCAGGCGATGGCGGTCGCCCGTCTCGACGCGCAGGGCAGCTTCGGCACCATCGCGGTCAAGGACGCGTCGATCCCGCTGGACAAGACGTCGCCCGTTCCGACGAACGTGGGAGTCTCGGCTCGCAACGTCGATCTCCAGAAAATCACGCCGTACGCCGTCCTCTTCGCGTCGCTACCCCAGAACCTCAGCTTGCAGGGCCTCGCGCAATCTACCCTGACCGTGACCGGCCAGGAGGGCGCGTATCGCATCCGCACGGAGAATACGCGCATTCAAGACTTTGTCCTTTCCACCCCCGGCAAAAAACCGTTCAGCGAGAAGCAGGTCACAGCAGCATTCGACGTGGTAGTGAATCCGGAGACCAAGACTCGCGACATTGAGATGTTCGTGCTGGACAGCGGGCTGATCAAGATCGATTTCGGCCAGATTAAGCAGGCCCGCCAGGGCGACCGCATCCAGGTCCGGGGCACGGTGCAGGGGGAATGCG
>Ga0068714_10003322_pt1 | contig 19249 bp, 18 predicted proteins | sample MTBNYHSulfiMetaG_FD_62988 | JGI IMG/M metagenome (GOLD analysis project Ga0068714, IMG submission 62988) | Enrichment culture microbial communities from rom New York Harbor, USA that are MTBE-degrading - MTBE-NYH (New York Harbor Sulfidogenic)... | ecosystem: Environmental > Aquatic > Marine >... | reverse complement strand
GGGCGCAGGTCGGCGACGCGCCCTGTGCCCTCGCACGTTGGAAGGGGGAACCACCATGGACCTGACGACTCGGGTGGACTTGTCGAAATACCGGCGGCTGAACGCCTTTGTCCGTCCAACGCCGCTGGAGGAGATGCCCAACCTGCGTGAAGCCCTGGGCTGCCGCCCCCGGCTCTTTGTGAAGCGAGACGATACGTCAGTTGTCGGTCTCGGCGGAAACAAGACCCGCAAGCTTGACTTTGTCATGGCCGAGGCGCAGGACCAGGGAGCCGACGTGGTCATCACGACGGCCGGCGTGCAGTCCAACCACTGCCGGCAGACACTCGCATATGCGAAGAAGCTGGGCATGGACTGCCATCTGGTTCTGACGGGCGACGAGCCGGCCGAAAGACAGGGCAACCTTCTGATCTTCACGATCCTGGGCGCAGAGCTGCACTTCATCGGCCGGGAAAGGGACCCCGACCAGTACATGGCTGAGCTGGCCTCAAGGCTTGAGGCTGGAGGGCGCCACCCGTACGTCGTTCCGATAGGGGCGTCAACCCCACTGGGGGCGATCGGATACGTCGAGAGCGTGGCGGAGGTCGCCAGGCAGGCGGAGGCGCTGGGTGTGAAGATCGGTCACGGTTTCCTCGCCAGTGGCTCCGCCGGGACTCAGGCCGGCGCGGAGGTCGGCGCCCGGACGGTCTACCCGGTGATGCGCATCCACGGCGTATCGGTCAGCCGTGACTCGGCCAGCCAGCGGGCCAACGTGGCGGCCCTGGCCAACAGGACGTTCGAGTTCCTGGGGCTCGGTGCCAGGGTTACGCCCGACGACATAATCGTCCACGACGAGTACTACGGGGGGCAGTACGGCCTGGCCACGCCCGAAGGGATCGCGGCGATCAAGTTGCTGGGGCAGACCGAGGGACTGGTGACGGACCCGGTCTATACGGGCAAGGCTCTCTCCGGGATGATCGACCTGCTGAGGAAGAGGCGGCTCGACGACGCGGAGGCCGTCTTGTTCTTCCACACCGGTGGGTTCCCGGCCGTGTTTGCGCAGGCGGAGCACTTCCAGAGGTAGGGGTGGCGGCGATGGTCGGAGGTGGGTGACGAGTCCCGGTCGTCGCATCCTGACGAAACCGTTCCCTGGGACGTCCCGCCGGATGTCCGGCGCGTCATATGCCGGTACCTTGACCTGGTTCAGGCTGCGTTTCCGAGATCCGCGCTCGGTTTCTACCTGTATGGCAGCGTGTGCCGGGGAGACTACGTCCCCGGGTGGAGCGATGTGGATCACCTGCTGCTCCTCAGGGGCACGGCGTCCCCTCCGGCGGTGGACCGCATGACAGCCGTCTATGCTCGGATGACGGGGGAGTTTCCCGCGGATGAGTACCTCGGCGTCGTCATTCCCGGGAGGCGCAAGGACGGGTTCTGCTTTGAGAACGAGCTGGGCCCCGGGGTATTCGGGGACCCGCTATTGCTTGAGGATTTCCTCGCCAACGGGCGGCGTGTCTGCGGCAGGGAATTGGGCGCCGGCTGGCAACGGCCGGACCGCGACGCATTGGCCGTGGCCGCCATCAACTGCGCACCCGCATGAGGCTGGGCCTGACCAGCCCTATGCTGTCGAGCGATGAGAGGCTCCTGGCCTACGGTGGCGAAGACCGGCCCCTCAGAGAGGTCGTAGACGCCCTGATCAACGCAGCCCGCGCCAGGCTCTTGGTGGACGCCGGCATCCTCGTATCCAAGGGCGACGCGGCCGTGCAGTACTCGCTGTGGTTTGCGGACGGTTACGAGGATGCGGTGGCCCGGGCAGTCGAGGTCCGCCGGAACTGGCGGACCGCCCGGGCGCTCGAGAACGGCGGGGAGCTCAGGAGGGCCTTGGACGGCTTCCTGGACCACCTGTGGCAGGCGACCTTTGCCGCCTGCCTGAGGAAAGACGAGGATCAGGTATAGCCTGGCATAGATATGCCCGCAAACACAGGCCCGGCCCAGGCTAGCTCCTGCCCGGCCGCGCCTCCAACACCCCGATGTGCTCGACGTCGTTCACGCCCACGTCGGCCCTTATCTGGTGGGTGCCCAGCACCACCCCATGAAACGACAGCGGCCTGAAGTCGGCCAGCCGCGCCATGAGAGCGACCTCCGCCGGGGTGAAACCGCGGATCATCTGGCCGAGCTCGTAGGGGCCCCCGGGATCGCCGCCGGAGGAACGGAAGGTCCAGGGCAGGCGGCCGGTCAGGAGGTCCAGGCGCGCGTGGCCGCGCGTCACCCAGCGGTAGAGGTTCCGCGAGGCAAGGGCAAGCCGTCCGCCTTCCCTCAGGGCCCGGCGTACCCGCCGCAGGAAGCCGAGGTGTACCAGGTCATCTCCAAGCAGCCCCCAGCCGCTTTCGAAGAGACAGTACGCGTGGTCAAACTCCCCGGCAAAGTCAAGCTCCCGCATATCCGCCTGTACGAACCGGACGCTCCCGCCGCCGGTGTCTTCCGCGGCCGCCCTTTCCTTGGCGAGAGTAAGGATCTCGCTCGAAACATCCAGCCCGACCACACAGAACCCGCGCCGCGCCAGCTCGCGGGCATGCCGGCCGAGGCCGCAGCCGAGGTCCAGCATTCGCTGGCCGGGTACGGCCCCAAGGGCGCCGACGAGCCAGTCAGCCTCCGCGGGCGTGCGCCGCTCGGCGCGCTCCAGGCCGGCCGCGTTGTGGTGCCTCACGAAGTCAGCGTGTTCCCACGGGCTGTGCGTATGGCTCAGGGCGAGGCGGAGGCGATGATACCTGCGCCCCGAGTCTCCGGTCTCGAAGCCGTCTACCCAGAAGCCCCGGGACAGGAACAGCCGCCGGGACCGCTGGTTCTCGGCCAGCACCCTCTTGGCCTGAACCGCCGGCCAGCCCAGCTCCCGCGCGCGCGAGATAAGCATGTCAAGCACCCGCCCGCCGATTCCCCGCGAGCGGTACCTGGTTTCGCCGATGACGATGGGCAGATCGTCAGGCAGCAGAGCGGCGTCGCCGATCGGACGCCACTGCCGCCCGCCCGCGTCCTGGATCTCGATCACGTAGAGCTCGCCCTGCCCCGCGAGGCTCCTGTACATCCGTCTGATCTGGGCGAGGTCGTACGGATCCGCCCCATCCTCGGACATCTTCAAGACCTCGGGATCGCTGTACCAGGGCACTGCCGCCTCCGCGTCCGCCTCCGGGTCGAGAGGTCTGAGCCGAACATCGCGGTCAACAAGGGTTGGCACCATCTTTCTTTCTCACCTCGGCATGGTCTGGCCTGCAACAAGACAGGCTCGAGCAAAGCATACTGGAGTAAAGCATACAATTGGCGTAAAGCATACTTTACATCAGGTAAACCCTATGTTACTATATGTACACTGTATCAAACCTCAAGGAGCTGTCTCATGACTCAACCTCAGCGGCGATCGTTATACGCACTCGTGATTTGGGGACTCGCAGCACTCGTTGTGGTTCCTCTCTTTCTACTCAATGAGGGCTACCTTCACTGGTCAGGTGAGGGCGATAGACGGCCCTTGGCCGCGGCCGTAGTCCTGCTCCTGGGCTTCATCGCCTTCTGGGTGATGCTCCATTTGACCCGCCCGCGGCAGGGCGGACAGGACGAGCGCGACGCCATCATTCAGGGCAAATCGTCAGGGTTCGCGCTCATTGCCGTCATGGCATACGTCTTCGTGACGTCGATTCTCGTCTACATACGATACGAAGCACAACGGACTGCTCCGGTAGGTTGGCTCTGGTTCCTAGCCTACACCACTTTTCTGTGCGGTTGGATCTCCGCGTCGGCCGCCAGCCTGTGGTACTACGCCTCTGGGTTAGCCGGTCGTGAATGAAGCCTGCATTTCCAACCGCATAAGGTACCTGCGGTTTGTCCGCGGCGAGATGACACAACAGGACCTTGCGGACAGAGCTGGCTGCACCCGTCAGACAATCATCGCCCTTGAACGCGGGAGATACGTGCCCTCCCTGAAGCTCGCCTTCCGGATCGCCAGGGCGTTCGGTGAAACCGTGGAGTCCGTGTTTGAGTTCAATGAGCACTACCAGGCTTAGTCCTTCGGGGAGTCGCGCGTCCCTTTGGCCCATGTGGCGGCTGGCGAACAGGTCGTGGCGCGACCTGTAGCCAGGCCGCCAGGTTTCGCCCGGATCTGCCGGCTGGTGGACACGAAGGTCGCTCCTGTTCGCCAGCCGCCACATCTGGCCGGGACCTGTTCACCAGCCGCCACATCGCCGCGAAACCTGCTCGCCAGCCGCCACATCGGCCGCGCCCACAGCCGCCGCGTCGCCAGCCACATCGCCCGCGCCCACAGCCGCCACGTCACGCCAGCCGCACGCCCTGCTTCCCCAGGGCGCCCCATCTTCCCTGTCCGCCGCCAGGAGGGTTGGGGGCCGGCCGCGGAAAAGACCCACATCACCCACATCGCCCACATCAAAGACAGCCCGCAAAGGAGGCAGCCGATGTCCCAGACCAAGCGTGTCCTGCTTCACGAGATGACGCGACCGGCATTCGAGGAGTACCTGGAGAGCACGCCCGAGCCGGTGGCCCTGATCCCCGTGGGCTCGATCGAGCAACACGGGCCGCACCTGCCCCTGGGGATGGATTCCCTGGCAGCCCTGGAGATCTGCAGGAAGGTCGCCGAGAAGGCCGACTGCGTGGTGGTCCAGACCTGTCTGCCCGGCTATTCCCCGCATCACATGGCGTTCAAGGGGACGATAACCTACCGCGAGGAAACGCTGGTCGCAGTGCTGTACGACACCGTGGAGAGCCTCGTCCGGCACGGCGTCCGCAAGATAATGCTTATCAACGCGCATGGTGGAAACCGGGAGATCGTCGCCTATGCCGCACGGATGGCCGGCCGCAGGTACGGAGCCACGATCCTCGTGCCGCAGCGGCCGGTGCCCGCCGCGGACCCCGAGGGGCTGCTGCGCGAGAATATGCGCAAGCAGGACGTTCACTCCGGCAAGGGCGAAACCGGGACCGCCCTGGCGCTGTTCCCGGAGCTTGTTGAGATGGGCAGGGTGAAGGGGTTCAGACCCACGTCCGAGTGGTATGCCGGCGTCAAGCACCTGGCCGATCCGGACCACCCCGAGATCTTCCTGGCTTCGCAGATCGCCTCCGCCTACCGGGGCGATACGCACCAGTTCACGACGTCGGGTGTCTACGGCTTCACCGATCCCAACGAGGCCGATGCCGCCCAGGCCGGCAAACAGATCGAGCGCTGGGTCAACCACCTGGTTCGGCTGATAGAGCTCTGGCGGACGGTCCCCGAGCGGAAGTAGCAGCCGCGGGACGCGCACGGCAAGGCCCCGGCCCGTACCGGGGCCCTGCCGCATCGTACGCCACTCCTGCGCACCGGGCGACAGCCGCCGCTACTTCACGGCCGCGTGGCCGGCCGGCGTCCCGATCGAAGCCGGAAGAGGCGGCGCCTTCGCCGCGGCGGTGACCCCCGCCTCTCCCGGGACGGCCGGCGCGCCGCCGTTGACCTCCGCGTAGCCTAGCTCATCCTTCACGTAGCCACGCGTAAGGGCAAAGAAGACGGCGGCCCCGCCAAAGCAGGCCAGGGCCGCGACCCGGAAGGTGAGCTCCGCGGAAAAGGCCTCGTACAGAGCCCCTCCGAAGGTGGCCCCCGCTGCCATCCCCAGAGCCTGCGCGGTGCTATCCAATCCCATCAGCGAACCCATGCCAAACCGGCGGCCCTTGTCCACCGCGATTGCCGCGGCGGCCGGGATGGACGTGCCCGCCCCCAGACCGAGCACGACTGCGGCCAGGATGAGCATCGTGAAGGAGCGGACCGCGGGGGTGGCCAGCAGGGCCAGGGGCATCAACAGGAAACCGGCCATGCACACGTAGCGCCGGTCGAGCCTATCCGCGGCCTTTCCGGCGATGGGCTGCATTACAGCCTCGGTGGTGGACCGCGCGGTGACCACGAAGCCCGTCTGCGCCGCGGTCAGACCCAGGGCGTCGGTCCCCATCAGGGGCATCAGAGTCGAGAATATGCCGCGGCCGACCGCAACGAAGGTCCGGCCGGTGACCAGGCCGACGACCTGTATGTCCGCGAACGGCCGGAAATCCAGCCCCCGGCGTCTGAGCGCCGCCCCGAGAGCAGGCGGGCGGCTGGGCACGGTACGGAGAACGACCAGGGACGCAAGCACTGACATGCCCGACATGCCCAGGAAGGGGGCCGCCATTCCGAGGGTGTCGGCCAGCAATCCTCCAATCAGAGGGCCGAGCGCGAACCCGGCGCTGAATGCCAGCGCAAACTGGCCCATCGTGACCCCCTCGTGTCCTTCCGGAGCGAGGTCGCCGGCGTAGGCGCGGGCGACAGGCATTACCATGGCCGAGAAGGCGCCCTGGGCCACCCTGGCGAGGAACAACTGCCCAGGGGAGGAGGCGAGGATAAACCCGATTGAGCAGGCAGCGTAGCCGAGCAGCCCGCCCAGCATCAGCCGCTTCTTATCCATCTGGTCGGCAAGCGGCCCGACGACCAGCGTGAAGGCCGCACGCACGAGGGGGTTGGCCCCAAAGATGAGGCCGATCCAGACGCCTGACGCCCCGAGCGTATCCGCGTAGACAGGGAGAAGGGGCATGATCAGCCCGACGCCCAGCGACGTGGTCAGCATCGCAAGCAGCAGGGCGTAAAAGGCTTTCCTCTCCATAGAGCTATGCTATTCCGTTCGGAACCCGAAACTCCTTTGTCCAGGCCCTCCGGCCGGCCGGAGGACCGGCAGCCGCGGCCCCAGACGCGATGGTCCTGAAACTTCCGGCGGGGGTCGTGCGTTAAAAGGGATAGGCACTAAGGACTGGTGGAGCAATCCATTATACCAAACTGCCAATGACAACCCTGGAGGGGATCATCAATGACGGACCAGATGGGAATCATGGAGCAGTCGCTGGTCACCGAGGTCAACTACGGACAGCTCCTCGAGCTGGAGCTCGAGATCCGCGGTGAAACCAAGGCGATCGGGTCGGGCGACGACGAGACGGCAGCGGAGCTTGAGGGCGGCACCGGCATCGACGTCCATTCAGCGAACGAGAGCTGCTGCACGCAGCAGGAGCTTCAGTACCTGAGCAGGTAAGCCGGCGGGTACACGCCCCCGTCGCCCTGCTGGGCGGTCGTACTCAGACGGCGGGTGGCGGGGCTCAAACGGCGGGGCGGGGGACCGCCCCGCCTTTGCGTCCGGGCAGCCCTCGCGTCCGCCCCGCCTTCGCGTCCGGGCAGCCCTCGCGCCCGGGAGGGTCGCCGAGGCGGGCAGGCCCTCGGGCCGGGCCGGCGGCGGTGCCGCGAACGGCAAGACGGTGCGGGGGCAGTCCCGCACCGGCCGGAGGAGGATGAATGGAGGGACCCGCTGTCTTATGCCTGGCTTTCCCAACGTCACCTGAGACAAGCATGTCATCTCCCGGTCCGGAGCCCAACCCTCTGGTGTGTGTTCTTCGATGGCACTCAAGTGTACCGTCTCAAACCCCTTTAGCAGGATAACCCTTCGCCAGGCGAAAGTTATAGTGACTGCAAACCGCTGCCAGGCCGGCTGCAGAGCGTCCGCTTTGTTTGGGGAGGCCACGCCATGAACGAGAACCGTGAGCGCGGTCCGGCCCCGGCGCAAGGGGGATTCCGCGGCCGCCCCAACTACGCGGCGATGGCCAACCTCACGGTGGCCTCCTTCATGACGGTCCTCAACACCAACATGATCAGGGTCGCCGTCGGGGAACTGCTCAAGGCGTTCGAGGTGAGCATCAGCCGGCTTACCTGGGTTTTCACCGCATACACGCTCGTCTACGCCGTACTGATGCCTGTCTTTGGGCGCGTCGGCGACATGTACGGGCGCAAGAAGCTGTTCCTTGCCGGCATGTCCATCTTTGTCGCCGGCTCGGCATTGTGCAGCGTGGCGTGGAGTTTCGGGGCTCTCGTGATGTTCAGATGCGTGCAGGCGCTTGGATCCGCGATGGTGTTCCCAAATGCGCTGGTGATGGCCACGGGCCTCTTTGGCCCGGAGCATCGCGGCCGCGCCCTGGGAATCTGGGCGGCGTCGTCATCGCTAGGCAGCGTCATCGGGCCGACGGTCGGGGGATTCCTGGCCCAGTACCTCGCCTGGAGGTCGATTTTCTACGTCAACATCCCGATCGGCTGCGTTGCCTTGACGGCGGGCTGTATCCAGCTCAAAGAGACCCTTCCGGGGAGGGTCCGCGAGCCCTTCGATGTCGCCGGAGCTCTCACGCTCGGGGCCGGCATGGTCTCGCTGTTGCTGTACCTCACGGGCGTGCAGGAGAACGGCTGGGGAGGGCCGAGAGCCCTGTTCCTCCTCGGGTCCTGCGCGATCGCCGTAGTCTTGTTTGTCCGCGCCGAAAGAGGCGCGCGCAACCCGATGATCGACCTCCAGATGTTCGCCAACCCCGCCATGCTCAAGGCGTTCAGCCTGGGGATGATCCACAACTTCTGCGGGCAAGGCTCGACCTTCATGTTGCCGCTGTTTCTCACCGAGGTCAGGAAATACAGCCCGGCGGTGATGGGCCTGGTCATGTTCCCCGGTTCGCTCGTCGGCGTCGTCGGAGGGCCGATCAGCGGCACGCTCGCCGACCGCTACGGCAGCAGGAGGCCGGTGGCCGCCGGGATGCTCGCCAGGGCCGTCGCCAATGCACTCTTTGCGCTGCTTAGCGCGGCGTCACAGGTGTGGACGATTATCTCCCTGCGCTTCATTACCGTTTTTGGGGGCAGCGCTACCTGGTCGCCCCTGCTGAGTTTCGTCCTGGCTGAGAACCCCGCGGAGCGCAGCGGCGTGGTGACGGGCGTTTTCAATATGGTCCGGATGATCGGCGGCATCCTGGGCACGACGCTGACCGGGATCATCATCGACGCGCAGATGGACGGCGGCGGCTACGCCGGCGGCACGTCGTGGGTCACGCCGCTCGGCGGCGCTCCCGGTTTCTTCCCCGGTTTCCTGATGCTATCCCTGCTGTCGGCCGGGGGAGTCGCCCTGGCGCTGCGGCTCAGCCACTCGGCGGACGCGCGCGCCCGGGTTGCCGCCGAACAGGCGGCGTCGATCATCGGGAGCAGGTAGTCTTGCCGAGTCCCCGCCCCGCCCGCCGGAGAGGGCAAGCTTTGCTCAGGCAGGTCAGGAGGGTATGGGCGGCCAATTGTTCAGTCCATGGCGAGGCTAAGGCCGGCGGCCTACGTTTTCGTCCGGGGAGAGATCGCGTTGATCAAGCGCTACGTACGCCCCGAGATGGGCGCCATCTGGGATCTGAAGAACAAATACGAAACCTGGCTCAAGGTTGAGGTGCTGGCCTGCGAAGCGTGGGCGGAGCTGGGGCTTGTTCCCCGCGAGGCGGTTGCGGAGATCAAGGCCAGGGCAAGGGTCGACCTCGACCGCATCCTGGAGATCGAGAGCGCGATTAAGCACGACCTTATCGCGTTCGTCACCGGGGTGGCCGAGACGGCCGGAGACGCCGGGAAGTACATCCACTACGGGCTGACGTCCTACGACGTCGAGGATACGGCGCTCTCCCTGCTCATGAGGCAGTCCGTCGACATCCTCCTGCGGGACCTGCGCGAGCTCGAGGAGGTCCTCCGCCAGAAGGCCCTTGAGCACCGGCATACCCCGATGATCGGACGGACGCATGGCGTTCACGCCGAGCCGACCACCTTCGGCCTTAAGATGGCCCTCTGGCTGGATGAAACCAGGCGCAACATAGCCCGGTTTCAGCATGCCCGGGAGGCCGTATCGGTCGGCAAGCTCAGCGGCGCGGTCGGCACCTTCGCCAACATTGACCCCTTCGTGGAGCGCTACGTCTGCGAGCGGCTGGACCTCCGGCCGGCCCCGGTCAGCACCCAGATCCTCCAGCGCGACCGCCACGCCCAGCTGCTGACGACGATCGCCATTTGCGCGGCGTCCCTGGAGAAGTTCGCGACCGAGATCCGCAACCTTCAAAGGACGGAGATCCGCGAGGTCCAGGAGCCCTTCGGCGCTCGGGCCGGGGCGGTGACGAAGGGTTCCAGCGCCATGCCCCACAAGCGCAATCCCGAGCTCTCCGAGCGCGTCTCCGGCCAGGCCAGGGTGTTGCGGGCCAACGCCCTGGCGGCCCTGGAGAACGTTGCCCTGTGGCACGAACGGGACATCAGCAACAGCTCCGTCGAGCGGGTGATCATCCCCGACAGCTGCATACTTCTGGACTACTCGCTGGACCTCATGACCTACGTCCTGCGGGGTCTGCACGTCGACGCAGCCCGGATGAGGCGAAACCTCGAGCTCACGGGGGGCCTGGTGTATAGCCAGCAGGTGATGCTCGCTCTGATCGAGGCGGGCATGCAGCGCGAGCGGGCCTACGCCGTGGTCCAGGCGAGGGCCATGGAGGCCTGGGACCAGGACAAGGTCTTTCGCGACTTAATATACCGGGATCCCGAGGTCCGCGAACATCTCAGCGCCGAGCGCCTCGACGAGGCCTTTGACCTTGTGCGTCAGCTCAGGTTCGTTGACTACATCTTTGGGCGGGTGGGACTCTGATGGAAAAGCTCTACGAGGGCAAGGCGAAGGTCGTCTACGCGACGGACGAGCCCCAGGTCCTGCGCATCCACTTCAAGGACGACGCGACGGCGTTCGATGGGGCGAAACGCGGGAGCATCGGCGGCAAAGGGTACTGCAACGCCCACATCTCCGCGTACGCTTTCCGCTACCTGGAGAAGGCCGGAATCCCGACTCATTTCCTGGAGCTGAGGCCGCCCAACGAGATGCTCGCCCGGAGGGTCAGGATTCTCCCGGTCGAGGTCGTGATGCGCAACATCGCGGCCGGCAGCCTGAGCGCGCGTCTCGGGATCGAGGAAGGCACCGACCTGCCTTTTGCCCTGCTGGAGCACTTCTACAAGAACGACGCCCTCCACGATCCGCTGATCTGTGAGGAGCACATCAGGATCCTCGGGCTGGCCACCGGCGAGCAGATTGCCGAGGTCAACGGCATGGCCAGGGAGGTCAACCAACATCTCTCCAGCTTCTTCTCGGCCTGCGGCCTGATCCTGGTGGATTTCAAGCTGGAGTTCGGGCTCGACTCCGGAGGGCGCGTCCTGCTGGCCGACGAGGTTTCGCCCGACACCTGCCGTCTTTGGGACAAAGAAACGAGGACCAAGCTGGACAAGGACCGTTTCCGGCGCGATCTCGGGAAGGTCGAGGAAGCGTACCAGGAAGTGCTGCGCCGGGTCCGGGGAGTGCACGGCTAGTCGCGGGAGTGCCCGCGGGCAGGCCCGGGGCAGCAACGCCATGACGGGACTGACGGGGAGGGACGCATCTTGCCAAACGCCGACCTGGCCATCTTCAACGCGAAAGTGATTACTCCGGAGGGGTCTTTCCACGGGGGCGTTGCTTTCAGGGACGGGATCGTGGTTTCCGTGGGCGAGGACGGTTCGCTGCCCGCCGCCAGCGAACGCATCGACGCCCGGGGCAGGCCGCTCCTGCCCGGGCTCATCGACGCGCACGTCCACGTACGGGCGCCTGGCAGGGAGGACCGCGAGGACTTTTACTCCGGGACGTGCGCGGCCGCGGCGGGCGGGATAACGACCATCTTGGAGATGCCGGTTTCCCAGCCCGGGGTCGCGAACGCGGCGATCCTGCGGCGCCGGGCCGAGATCGCCGGCCGCGACGCGGTGTTGGACTTCGGGCTGTACGGCGGCGCCGGCGAGTCCAACATCGACGACATCCCGGGGCTCGCCGAAGCGGGAGCGGTCGGTTTCAAAACGTTTATGCACGCCCCTCCCAAGGGCCGGGAGTCCGAGTACGAGGGGCTCCACGTGATCGACGACGGCGCCCTCTTGGCCGTCTTCCGCGCCGTCGCCAAGACCGGGCTCATCTCCTGTGTGCACGCCGAAAACAACGAACTGGTCGCCCGCGGGGCGGCCGAGCTTCAGGCAATGGGCAGGCGGGACCCGGCGGCGCACAGCCTCTCCAGGCCGCCGCTCGCGGAGATCGAGGCCGCCAGCCGGGTGATCCTGTTGGCCCGCGAGGCCGGTTGCCGGGTGAGCCTCTGTCACGTCAGCCTCCCTGAGACGGCGATGATGGCCAGGCGCTCCAGGTTCGGCGGCCAGGAGGTCCGCGTGGAGAGCTGCCCGCACTACCTCCTCGCGACGGAGCGGGCCCTTGAGGAGCTGGGCCCCTACGCGAAGATCAACCCGCCGCTGCGCACCGAGGAGCAGCGGGCCGGGCTCTGGAACTGCGTCGAGCAGGGATGGGTAGACTACCTGAGCAGCGATCACGCGCCTTTCACAGAGGAGGACAAAGAGGGGCCGGGCGACGACATATTCGCTGTCCCGGCGGGAGCCCCCGGGCTCGAGACCCTCGTTCCCGTGCTGGCGGACGAGTTTCTGCGGTCCTCTGACGACGGCCTGTCCCTGCTTGCAAGGATGTGCGCCCTCAATCCGGCGCAGATTTTCGGCCTCTACCCACAGAAGGGAACGCTGCAACCCGGCTCTGACGGGGACTGCGTCCTGCTGGAGACGGAGCGGCCGAAGGTTTTGCAGAGGGAGCGGATGAAGACCAGGTCGCGGGGCAGCGCGCGGCTGTTTGACGGCTGGGAAGTGACCGGCTGGCCGGTCCTGACCGTGGTACGGGGACGGGTGGTAATGCGCGATGGCGAGGTGACCGGCGAACGTGGTTTCGGCAAGATGGTCCGGCCGCTCGCCCGCTGACCGGAAGGCACGGGTGGTTTGATTGCCTGTGCCCTATTTCCCGGACGAGCCCTGGGAGGTCGTGCATAAGCGCATCAAAGACGGGAAGCTGTATATGATCCTCCAGTCTCCCTGGGACGAGGAGAGGATCGCCCGTTTCAAGTTCGGGTTTGAGGTCGGCGAGGATCCCGAACGGCACGGCCCGCTGAGCGCCAACGAGCGCATCGCCTACGAGCTCGGGGAGTTGCTCGGGCTGCCCCTGCGTCCGGTGCAGTTTTACGCCTATCACGGGCTGAGGGGCCATATCTCCTGGGCGGTCACCGAGACGGCGAAACCCTGGAGCATGCTCGACTGGGCAATCCGCCGCGACCCCCGGCGGTTTCTGAGTCAGCCCGATATCCTCCAGTGGATGTTCGTCTTTGACGTTTTCATCTTCAACCACGACCGGCACGAGGCGAACGTCTTGGTGACCGAGCGCAGTTACTACGGCGCTCACGACATCTTCCTCATCGACCACGACCTTGCCCTTTACGGCATCCGCGCCAAGTGGAAGACCCACCGCTGGTGGCAGCCCGCATGGCGGGATCCCGGGATCTTCATCAGGATACCTGAGGTCAAGGCTCTGGTATGCCGGATGGAAGAGATCGAGCCGGCGATCGCGGCGATCGAGTCCATAGAGCGGGATCAGATCGAGAGGATCGTGGACGGGATAAGAGATCTGGACGAGGGGTACCTGACCCATTTCGAGGCCCACACCGTCAAGCAGATGCTCTTCCGGAGGCAGGAGGAGCTGCGGGGCATCATGAGGCGCTGGTGCCTGAGTGAAGCCATCTTTTAGCGGGGGGAAAGCCATGAACAGGCGTGAGACGGCGACGGGCCAGACGGCGACGGGCCAGACGGTGACGGGCCTGGGCGGGGCGGCGGAGGCGCTGCGCAAGCCCTGTGGGTATCCCTTATACGAAGAGATCGTGGCCTTCCTGAGCCGCTGCACCAGCGCGCACCCGGGACTTTGCCGGACCTACCCGATCGGGAAGAGCTACGAGGGGCGGGACATCCTCTGCTGCGAGCTGACCGCGGCAGCCGCCGGCCCCGCGGAGGACAAGCCCGGGTACTACATCGACGCCAACCACCACGCCGGAGAGGTGACCGGCTCTGCGGTGGCGCTCTATACCATCTGGTACCTGCTCAGCCGGTACGGCTGCGACGCCGCGGTGACCAGACTCCTGGACGAGCAGGTTCTCTACGTCATCCCCCGTATCGCCGTGGACGGCAGCGAGGTCTACCTGACCACGCCGGAAACGCTGCGGTCAAGCGTCCGCCCCTACCCGGAGACCGAGGACAAGGAGGGCCTGTACCCGGAGGACGTGGACGGGGACGGGCACATCCTGACGATGCGGGTCCGGGACGCAAATGGTTCCTGGAAAGTTTCCGCCAAAGACGACAGGCTCCTGGTGAGGCGCGAGCCCGGGGAAGCCGGCGGCGAGTACTACCGGCTCTACGTGGAGGGTACGGTGCACGACTACAACGGGGTCGAGGTCAGGCCCGCGCCCCCGAGGCGGGGACTCGATTTCAACCGCAACTATCCCGGCTCGTGGGCGCCGGAGAGCGCGCAGAGAGGGGCCGGCGAGTACCCCGGAAGCGAGCCCGAGGTAAGGGCGGTCGTCGAGTTCATGCGCTCGCGCCGGAATATCGCCGGGGCGATGAGCTACCACACCATGGGCGGGATGATCCTCCGCCCGCACTGCGCGAAGCCCGACGAGAAGCTGCCGCGTGCGGACGTCGCCGTCATGAAGGCCCTGGCCGAAGCCGGCGAACGCCTGACGGGCTACCCCACCTGGTCTATCTACGAGGAGTTCACGGTCGACAAGGACCGCCCGCCGGTCGGCAGCTGGGTGGACTGGGCATATGATCTGAACGGTATCCTCCCGCTGGCCGTCGAGCTTTGGGACATGTCCCAGCACGCCGGCCTACAGAAGCTCAAGCCCAGGGAAGCCATGGAGCTTTCCTCGGCGGAAACCGAGGCCAGGGCCTTGGCGCTCCTCACCTGGAACGACCGGGTGCTGGCCGGGGCAGGGTTCGTGCGATGGAGGCCGTTTGACCATCCGCAGCTCGGGCCGGTCGAGATCGGGGGCTGGCTGCCCAAGACGGTCTCCCAGAACCCCCCTCTCGGCCTCCTTGAGGGCGAGTGCCACAAGTGCGCGATGTTCACGCTGGCTCACGCGGCGATGGCCCCGCGGCTGGAGATTGGCTCTTTCGCGTCCGAGGACCTCGGGCCGGCCGCCGGCGGCGAAGGGATGCGGCTTTACAAGCTCGCCGCAGTCCTGGAAAACCGCGGCTACCTTCCGTCGAACGTCACCCAGCAGGCCGTCCTCGCCAAGACCGCCGGGGAGGTCGTGGTCCGGCTGGAAGCCGCGGGCGGCGATCTTCAGTTTCTGGCCGGGAAGGCCAGGACGGAAGCCGGCCACCTGCCCGGACACGCGCCGGGAGCGGGAGGCTTCAGGGGGCCCGCCGGCCCGGAGACGAGGAAGAAAATCGAATGGCTGGTCGCGGCACGCCCCGGAACAACCATGAAGCTGCAGGCAGGAAGTCCGAAGTGCGGCCGCAGGCGGGCGGAGCTGAGGCTTTAGGCCCGCCGGGGCCGGTGATCGCACCAGCGGAGAGGGCCAAAGGCAGCTCCGTGTCGCTGGCCCTGTTTGCGCTGCTTCACGCGGTCAATGACCAGTACACCGCATTCCTGGCGGCGGTAATGCCGCTTCTTCTTGAGCGGTTTGGCTTTGGTCTCGGCGTCGCCGGCGTCCTCGCCGCCGTCCAGAGCACCTCCACGTCCTTTGCCCAGCCGGTATTTGGCTGGCTGCTCGACCGCGCCCCGCGGAAACCGAGCATCCTGGTTTGGCCGGTCGTCACGTCGGTCGCCTTGAGCGCCTTTGGCCTCGTCCCTTCGTGGACCTGGCTGGTCCCGTTGCTCGTGATCGGGGGCCTGAGCACGGCAGCCTTCCACCCGCACGCGACCAGTTCGGTGCCTGCGGTGGCGAGAGGCCGTGCCAGCCTCGGGATGGCTGTCTTTGTTTCCGGAGGCACGATCGGTTACGCATTCGGGCCGGTGTTGATCCTCTCCGTCGTCGGCCGGTTTGGTCTGGGCGCGAGCTGGTTGGCCGCCCTCCCCACTCTCCTGCTGTGCGCCTACCTGATGCGCAACCACATCGGGCGGATCCAACCGCCGGAAGGAGCGGGGGTGGTCGCCGGCTTCAGCTTTGCCCAGTTCAGAGCATTATTCGCCTTGTGGCTGATAGTCGCCCTCAGGAGCACGGTCGGGACCGCGTTCATGGCGTTCCTCGGCGTGCACCTCCGGGAAACCGGGTTTCCGATAATGCTTGTCGGCTGGGGGCTGCTCGTTTTCACCGCCGCCGGCGCCGCCGGCGGCATGGTCGGCGGTCACCTCTCCGACCGTGTGGGGGGCAAGGCCGTGATCGCCGCCGGCCTCCTGCTTATGGCGCCTCTCTTCTGGATGCTCCTTCGCGTTAGGGGAGCGGGGACGTGGGCGCTCCTTGCCGGCGCCGGCTTTTCCGTGGCCACCTTCAACCCCGTGACGGTCGTCATGGCCCAGAAGATCCTGCCCGGGAGCAAGGGCACCGCCTCGGGGATCATCATGGGACTCGGGTGGTCGGTCGGCGGCCTGCTCGTCGGGGCGATCGGAACGCTTGCCGAGAGCTACGGTCTGGTCCCGGTTCTCTCCTGGCTACTGGTCCTGCTGGTGCCGGCCCTGGCTATCGCCGCTTCGCTGCCCGGACGGTTCGGGGTTCCTGAGCCCGTCCGGCCCCCGGCCGCCGTGCCCGGCTCGCGGTAGACGGCTTGCGGTAGACGGCTCGCGGTAGACGGCTTGCAGACGCCTCAGAGGAGCCGCTCCATCAGGGCCATCAGCGCATAGCCGCCGAGGATGCCGGCGACGACCTCCCGGAGGTGGCCGTGACTGAATGCCTCCGGCAGCAGCTCGTCCGCGGCCGCGTAGATCATCGCCCCCGCGGCGAAGGCCAGGGCAAAGGGCAGGATTCCGGCTACCCGGCTGACCAAGAGCAGCCCGCAGACTCCTGCGACGGGCTCGCAGACTCCGGCCAGGCCGATGTAGAGCAGCACCTTCAGCGACCGCACCCCCGCGCGGATGAGCGGGAGGGCGGCCGCCATGCCCTCCGGAACGTTCTGCAGGGCTATCGCTCCGGCCAGGGTGATGGCCCTGTACTGGTCTCCGGAGGCGAAACTGACGCCGACGGAGAGTCCCTCGGGAAGGTTGTCGAGGGCCAGGGCTACCATTGCCAGCCAGATGTGCCGCTTAGAACCCGGATGCTTTGGCCTGCCGGCATCCTTTCCCCGGCGAAAGCGGTTGCAGTTTCTGCCTGACCCGTGGAGGTGAGGAATCGCCGCGTCGGCGAGAGCGAGCATCCCTGCTCCCGCACCTAGGCCGAGCATCGGCACGAGCGTGCGCCCCGTCTCGAACGCCGGCACCATCAGGCTGAAAGACGCCGCCGAAAGCATGACCCCCGCGGCGAAGCCCAACAGGCCGTCAACCAGCCGTTGGGGCACGTCTTTGACAAAAAGGAGCGGCAAGACGCCCAGTCCGGTGGCCACACCCGCGACGGCGATGGAAAGCCCTGCGACGACTGTAGGGTTCATGTTTTGTAGTCTGTCGCCCGCGCGGCACCTGGTTTCAACCGGATGGCTTGGCCCCATGCCTCGGAGGGGTGTCCCCATGCCGTGCAACAGGGCCGTCCGGGCCGGCAGGGGCGCATCTCCAGAGGCGGTCAGGATTGATTCCCCGGCTAACATTTACCTGGCATACGTTCATCGCAGGCAGAGGCAGCATAACCAGCGAGGAGGTGAATGAATCATGGCCAGAGGTCAACAGACGAACAGAGCTCTCGTCCCCGGAGCGGAGAGGGCACTGGACCAGTTCAAGTATGAGGTCGCCCGCAATATCGGTGTTCAGCCACCGGCCAGCGGCTACTGGGGAGATTTGAGCTCCCGTGACTGCGGCGCCGTGGGCGGCAACATGGTACGCGCCATGATCCAGCTCGCCGAGCAACGGCTGTCCGGCCAAGGCGGCGGGACCCTGACCGCCGGGACCATCGGTGGCGGCGGCGGGACCATGGGCGGAGGAGCCGGCGGTACTACGACACCACGCACGACAAGGTAGTTATCGACAGTCTTGCAGATACGGCAGGGGACCGCGTTCGCGGTCCCCGGTGTCGTCTTGGGTCAGCAGACTACCCGGCCGTCACCGATCCAGGCCGGCATCTCTTTCATCCAGGGAGCGTTGTAGTCCTCGACCATCCCTGCGTCACCGGCGGTCGCGAGGGCCGGGTCGATCGGGAGCCTTCCGAGGAGCCTGAGGCCGGCGATCCTCGCCGCCTCCTCGGCCGTGCTCTCCCCGAAGACGTCGATCGGCTTCCCGCAATGAGGGCAGTTGAGCACGCTCATGTTCTCGATCAGCCCAAGGACCGGGACGTTGAGGGCCGCGGCCATTTTGACCGCCTTGCGGACGATCAGGTGTGCCAGCTCCTGCGGCGACGAGACGACGACGATCCCGTCCAGAGGTATGGACTGCATCACAGTCAGCGGAGCGTCGCCCGTTCCCGGTGGGAGGTCGACGACCAGGCAATCCAGACGCCCCCAGCGGACGTCCGTAAAGAACTGCTTCACGGCCGACGATATGATCGGTCCCCTCCAGATCACCGGGTCATCCTCGGAGGGAAGGAGCAGGTTGATGGAGATAACCTTGATCCCGGTGCGCGTCTCGACCGGAAGGATCTCACCCTCTCCGGCGGACCTCGGACGTTCGTGAAGCCCGAACAGCTTGGGAATGCTCGGGCCGGTTATGTCCGCGTCCAGTACGCCGACCTCGCGGCCCGCGCGCCTCAAAGCCACCGCCAACAGGGCCGAGACGGACGACTTGCCAACCCCGCCCTTTCCGCTCATGATCGCCACCACGCGCCCAAACTCGGAGCCCTTGGCCGGGCTGATCTTTTGCATTACGTCCTCTGCCCGCGCCGTATGCTGCCCTTCGGTCATCCGGGACACCATCCTCTGCTATGATTGGCCGGAAGCGCCCCGCGGGCTGTTGTCCGGCCGTCCACCGTTCTCCGGGTCAAGCGGGGGGCTCGTCGTCGCCGGTCCGCCCGCCTCGCCGTACACTGCTCCACCGCCCCTGGCCCCGCCTGTTGCAGCCCCCGGCCGCCCCGTCACCGAACGCCCAGGGCGGACCCTCTCCAGCCTGCCGCCACCGGGGCCGGGGGAGCGCGGGATCGCACAGCCGCGGCTCGCGTACGGCAAATGGCCCGCCTTCGATCCGGATCGCCTTTCCGAAGACGAGCGCCTCGGTCACTTTCGTCCGCGCAGACGTAAGCACCCTCTGGAGGGTGCTCTGGGAGATGCCCATCTCCTGGGCGCACGATTCCTGCTCGAGGCCCGCAAGGTCTTTAAGGCGCAAAGCTTCGAGCTCGTCCAAGCCCAGGGATACCTCTTCGAGCGCTCGAAGCGGAACGCCCGCCGGTTTGAAGTAGTTTACCCTCGGGATGTGCGCCACACGTCGGCGTTTGGGCGGACGAGGCATCTGGCGGGACGCTCCTTTCGGGCAGTTTCGGC
>Ga0068714_10003320_pt1 | contig 19253 bp, 17 predicted proteins | sample MTBNYHSulfiMetaG_FD_62988 | JGI IMG/M metagenome (GOLD analysis project Ga0068714, IMG submission 62988) | Enrichment culture microbial communities from rom New York Harbor, USA that are MTBE-degrading - MTBE-NYH (New York Harbor Sulfidogenic)... | ecosystem: Environmental > Aquatic > Marine >... | reverse complement strand
TGCGGCAACCATGAAGTTCCATCGAAGGCGCGACGCCGCAGTTCATGCCGCGCAGCGGCCTCCATCGCCGGGCACCGTCCCGGCGAAGGAGTAGTCGCTGAGCCCCGGGCAGCTTCGAGAATTCGAGGCAGGCGGTCATCTTGCTTCGCGCGTCCTTTGCGCTCTTTGCGTCTTCGCGGTTCAAGTGCTCTCCTGGCATGGCCGCTGCGTTGGGGTTGGCGAGAGGGTCGTTCGAACCGCGAAGACGCGAAGGACGCCAAGTGCGCGCGACGACGGCAGCGGTGGCGCGCAACGGCACCACCGAGGCGGCAGGGAGGGGGAGTCCATCGCCAACGGCTAACCGCTCAACCGCTACGCGGCCGCTGGCCCGCCCGCTGCGGGGCTCCGTTTGGTTGCGGCCAGCGGCCGCGTTGGGGACGACGGGGCCGGAGGACGAGGAGGCGACCAGTCCGGTATCGTGGGTGCCGACGGCGGAGGTCATGGGGAGGGTCCACGGCGATGTCGAGGGGGAGCGGGGCACGGCGCGGGAGGAGGTGCTCGCGCTGGTGCGTCGCATTCCCCCCGGGCGGGTAATGACCTACGGTCAGATCTCCCACCTGGTCGCGGGGCGGGTCTCCCCGCGGGCGGTGGGGTGGATCCTCCACCGCTGCCCGGAGGACCTCCCGTGGCAGCGGGTGGTCAACGCCTCCGGCGGCTGCTCCACGGACCGCCTGCCCGACATCCCGCCGGGCGTGCAGCGGGCGCTGCTGGAGGCGAAAGGGGTCCAGTTCTGCGCGAACGGCACCGTGGATCTCGGGGTCTTCCTGTGGTGGCCGGAGTAGCGTCCTCTCGATCCGCCGTCCCGAAGTGACCCCGTGCGCCAGTGGCTGGTCGACGTTCGCGACCCGAGGGCATTCGCTCGACGCGAAGGAGCGGAGCACGCGTCTGGAGCGCGCGTCATGTACCCAGGGAGGCGCCAGCGCCAGGTGGTGTCTCGGCCGGCGAGGCGTTCCTACGCTGCCGCGATCCGGAGCGCCTCCACCAGGGCCCTGACCGCCTTCTCCATGTCGGCGACCGCGATCCGCTCCTCGGTGGAGTGCTCGTTCTGCGCGCCGATGCCCACCACCGCCATCTCGATGCCGCGGTTGTTGTAGATCGAGGCGTCGGTGAAGCCGGTGATGAAGACCGCCTTCGCGTCGACACCGACGGTGGCGAGCGCCTGGGTGGCGACCCTGACCGCCCACGCGTCCTCGGGGATCCTCACCGCCCGGCACTTCTCGTCCACCTCGATCTCCACCTTCGCGCCGGATGCTTCCACCTCGGCGCGGATGGTGCGGGTCATCTCTTCGGCCAGGGAGGCCGCCTTGTCGTGATCCGAGGAACGGCACTCGGCGAGGAACGAGCAGGAGGCAGGCACCCCGTTGCGGATCACGCCCCCCTCGATCACGCCGACGTTGGCGGTGGTCTCGTGGTCCAGGCGACCCAGGCGGAGGGCGGCGATGGCCCGCGCCGCGGCCTGGATGGCGTTGACTCCCTTCTCCGGCTCCATCCCGGCGTGGGCGGCGCGACCGGTCACCCTCACGTCGACGGCGAAGTACGACGGCCCGCCGACAACGATGGTGTCGAGGGTGTCGTTGTCCATCAGGAAGCCCCGGCGGGCGGTGAGGCGGGAGAAGTCCAGCTCCTTGACCCCCAGCAGTCCCACCTCCTCCTGGCGGCTCACCGCCAGCTCCACCGGTGGGCGCACCTCGGCTGACCGCAGCGCCTCCAGCACCTCGGCGATGCCGGCTTTGTCGTCGGCGCCGAGGATCGTATTCCCCTTCGAGCGGATGACCCCGTCCTCGAGCACCGGCTCGATCCCGACCCCCGGCTTGACCGTGTCGGCGTGGCACGACAGCAGGACCGGCTCCGCCCCCTCGCAGCCTCGGGCCGGGAAGGTCGCGATGAGGTTGCCGTAGCCGTCGAGCGAGGCCGTGCCCCCCACCTCCGCCACCGCGCCCAGCAGGTACTGCATGAACCGGGCCTCGTTGCCCGACTCCGAGTCAATTCGCACCATCTCCATGAACTGCTGCACCATGCGATCCGACACCACTCACCTCCCGCCCCTGCTGGGGACAGCCCAGCGTAGAGGTTCAGGCGGTCGGGGGCAACCGGCCCCCGGACCGAGGCCGTTGCGATGTGCTTCTTCGAGCGGAAGGCGCCCGAGGGATAGTCCTCGTCGCAGGAACGGTGTTGTCAGCGGCAGCGACGGCGACAGCAGTCAGCGACAGCGCCAGCGACAGGGCCATCCCCAACGTCGTCGCGACCGTGCTCAGGGCGGGGCCGCTCATCACCTCGGATGCAGCAGCCGCCAGGTCGTGGCGCGGACCTGGTCGAGGAGGTCGAGGGCGACCCGGGCGCGGCCCACGTCGACTGCTCCCGCTCGAGCCAGTAGCCGGAGGTGGGTGTCGACCTCCTTGGCGGACGCGTAGGCGATGTGCCAGTGGTGGAGGCGATCTCGGCCGGATCGGCCGTGCCCTTCCGAGAGGTTGGCGGCGACCGAGGTGGCGGATCGCACCACCTGGTCGGCGAGGCTCGCCAGCGACGGGGGCACCCTCCGGGCGATCGCGAGGGCGATTCCGGCAGCTACCCGTGAAGCGGTATGAATGACCCGGGCGTGACCGTGCCCCCCGCCCCGCAACTGCTCGCTGTCGCTGCCCCTGCCCCTGGGGTGAAATCGCTCGAGCCGTCCCCATGGCGCCGCTGCCATCCCCGTCACAACTGCCTTCGCGTCGTGTGAGGAGCTGCCGCTACCCCTCACAGGTCGCTCTGCGGCAAGGGCTTTTCGACGTCGCGACGGCCCCGGACCGTGCTACCGTCGCTGGGACCGGACATGGCCCCGCCCTCCGTTCCACATCCCGCACCCGACGTCGCCGTCGTCGGCGGCGGCGTGGTGGGGGTGGCGTGCGCGCTGGAGCTGGCCCGGCGGGGCGCGTCGGTCACCGTGCTGGAGCGGGACCGGGTCGGGTCCGGCTGCTCCTTCGGCAACGCCGGGTGGCTGACCCCGTCGCTGGCGGCGCCGCTGCCGGCGCCCGGGCTCGCGTGGAAGGCGGCCCGCTGGATGCTCGACCCGGAGAGCCCCTTTTCGCTGCGCCCGCGGCTCGACCCGACGCTGCTCGCCTGGTTGGCCCGTTTCCTGGTCGCGTGCCGCGAGGATCGCTTCGAGCGCGGCGTCGCCGCGCTGGTGGAGCTGGCGCGGTTCAGCGTCGCTGCCTGGGAGGAGCTCTCGCGCCGCGGCCCCGAGCGGTTCGGGTTCGCCCGCGCCGGTTTGGTGGCGGTGTGCGAGAGCGACGCCGGTCTCGCGGCAGGTCGCGCCCACGCCGAGCTGGTGGCCCGGTTCGGGGTGGCGTTCGAGGCGTGGTCCGCGGACGAGGTGCAACGCAACGAGCCGGCGGTGCGCGGCCGGCAAGCCGGCGGGTTCTTCTTTCCCGAGGACGCCCACTGCGAGCCCTACGCCGCGGTGGTTGCGCTGGCGGCCGAGGCACGGCGGGCCGGCGTCCGCTTCGTCGAAGGTGCGGAGGTCTACGGCGTCGAGCGGGAGGGCCGCTCCGTGCAGGCGCTGCTGACCACCCGCGGCCGGGTCGCGGCGGGGCAGGTGGTGCTGGCGGCGGGCGCGTGGTCGCGGCCGTTGGGGCGGGCGCTCGGGCTCGACCTGCCGGTCCTCGGCGGCAAGGGCTACTCGGTGGTGGTGCCACCGCTCGACCCGCACCCGACCCGTTCCCTCATGCTGGCGGAACGGAAGGTGGCCCTCAACCCCCACGCCGACGGCCTTCGCATCTCGGGTACGCTCGAGCTGGTCGGGCTCGACCTGTCGGTGAACCGGAGGCGGCTCGAGGCGGTGGTCAGCGGGGCCCGCGGGCTGCTCGCCCTGCCCGAGCCGCTCGAGGTCCGGGAGGTCTGGCGGGGCCTGCGCCCGTGCACGCCGGACGGGATGCCCCTGATCGGCCGCGCCCGCGGCTTTGACACCCTGTGGCTCGCGACGGGTCACCAGATGACCGGCCTCAAGACCGCCCCGGGCACCGGGCGGCTCCTCGCCGACCTCGTGTGTTGCGATCCGCCCACCTTCGACCCGGCGCCCTTCCGCGCGGACCGGTACTGAAGGTCGCTGCCGCTGGCCGCCGACTCAGTCCTCATGAGCCAGCACGCGCCCCCGTCCGGACGCCCCCGACCCCAGCTCGCCCCCGATCCCGGCCCCGTCGCCGGCCGCCGGCCTCCCGATCCTGGTCCCGCCTCCGGCCGCCCGCACCCCGAAGCCGACTCCCGGATCCCCCGAGGACGGTTCCAACAACGCCGGTAGGGGTCCTTTGATGCGGGCCTTTCGCCGCGGCAACCAGGTCGACCTCGGCTGGGACGTGATGCTGGTCAGGAGCGCGCTCGAAGGGCGACGGGGGATCCTCCCCAGCGGAGGTGCCCCTCGCCGCGCGGTTCTGCCGGAGGAGGCGGTCTTCCTTCGCTGGGGGGGATCCCTCCGCGGCCCCTTCGGGTCCGCGTTCGGGATGACATGTGATGTGGAGGGGTCCGCGTTCGGGATGACATGGCGCAGGCGCTTCACGGCGCGTCCGGCCAGGACCTCACCCCTCCGCCGGGAGGCTGGGGTCGTGGGGCATGCTCCCCCGGCTCGAGCGGAGGTAGGCGAAGGGGCTCGCCCACAGGAAGCTCGAGACCCTCGACATGTAGACGTCGGCGGACCGCTCCACCTGGCGGGCGAGGTGGCTCTTGTCGTTGCCGGCGCGCAGGAGAGGGCCCCAGTTGGGGTTGCCGATCTCCCCCGCCTCGCGGGCGAGTGGGGCGACCCGGGCGTCGATCGCCTCGATCCGCCCCCGCAGGTCGGCCACCTCGGCCAGGAGAACCGACTCGGACGCTCGCGGCTTGGGCCCGTAGCCGGAGGTGAGGCGCTGCAGTTGGAGTCGGGCCTGGCTGTGGAGGGCCTCCAGCCGTTGCTTTTCGGCCATCATGGTGGCCAGCACCGCCTCGTGAGGCCGGAACGCCTCGAGCGCCGCCACCTCGGCCTCGAGCTCGCGCAGCACCAGCGCGGTGCGCCACCGCAGGAGGCTCTTGGACATCCTGACGTCGTCGAAGATGTGGTCGCCGACGTAGAGGATCTCCTCCCCCGACATCTGCAGGTAGCTCTCCACCCGGGCGGCGTCGCCGCCGAGGTAGAGACCGGGCCCCGGGATCGGCCCCGGCACCGGCAGGAGCAGGCCCTCCTCGTCGACGATCCGGAACAGCGGCAGCTTGCGGCTGAAGAAGTCGGGCTTGCGCGCGCCGACGATTACCAGCTCGAACAGGGAGCGCCAGGTGAGCCGGTCCGGCAGGAAGCGGTCGAAGGCGTAGGCCATGACCTCCCGCACGTAGGGCCACTCGGCGTTGGTGATCACCATCAGGCGCTTGCCGGCCCGCTGCAGGTCGAGGAGGGCCAGGGGCGCGTCGGGGTCGAGGAGCACGAAACGGTCCGGGGCAGCCACGATCTCGGCCTTCAGGCGCCCCTCGATGTGGGCCTCGTCGAGGCGGGCGGCGACTCGGCGGTAGAGGTCGGGGTACCCCTGCACGCCGGGGAAGGGGGCCTGGTCGTGGAGGTCGACGAGCTGGGCGTAGAGACAGCTCGCCGACAGCGAGAACAGGGTGTTGAGGAAGACGAACCGCGCCTCGGCGAGGTCGATCGGGGTGTGGCGGTACACCTCCCGCTGCTCCTCGAAGGCCAACGGCCGGGTGCCGTGAAAGGCGCGGGTCACGTAGCCGAAGCGGTTGGCCTTGACCAGGTTGCCCAGCTCGCTGTCGATGACGAGGCCGCGCATGGACAGCGCCGGGTCGAAGGCCAGCCCGGAGACCGGGAAGCCGTCGCCGGCGAGGAGCTCCTGGAGCCGGCGGTAGGCTTTCTCCTCCCAGGTCTCGACCTGGTAGTGGACCAGGGTGTAGTCCATGTCGAAGCCGACGGCGTGGATGGAACGTAGGTTCAGGGTGCGGTTGGCGTAGATGCGGCGGGCGGCGGACGGGAGCTCGCTCGATGGTGACGTCGCCATGTCCGGTCCTCCCAACCGAGAGGCTAGCGCAAGTGAGGGCTCCGGTCGAGCCGCCCCCGAGCTGATCCGGAATCCGCGTCTCGGCCGGGAGTGTGAGCTGCCTCACAGCCGGCGGGCGGCCGGCGACCCACATTGGAGTTGCGCACGCACCCTCCTCCTTCTTCGAGCCCCTCCGGGGGCTCAACTTCTGTCAGCAGCGACCCGCTCCAGGCTTCCGTCTCCGGGCGCGGTCCCGGCGCCCGCTCATCACAGCGTTCGCGTATGCTGCGAGGGATGAGCGCGGAGCCCTTCGCCCAGCTGCGGCGGTTCGTCCGCGACACCCTCGGCTGTGGTTGTCCCGACGAGGTGCTGGCCGCGATCGAGGCCGATGAGGTGGCGGGTCCCCCGATGCCGCGCTGGCGCCTGGACGTCGGCGGCCGGCTGCTGGTGTGGGTGGTGGACGGGGATCGCGCCGCCGCGGGCGTGGTCGCGGCGTGCCTGCGCGCCGGTGTCGAAGAGCGCGACCGCCTCGGCTTCAACCGCTACCGGCTGGTGGTCGTGGGTGAGGACCCGGGGGTGGGGCGGGCGGCACGGGCGGCGTTTGACGCCGGGTGGGTCGCCGACGGACGCGTCCACCTGCACCTGCTCCCGCCCGATCTCGTACCGCGCGCCCTGCGGGCGTGAAACGGGCCGCGCCGGCAGCTCAATCAGCGCCGGCGAGGAAGGTCACGACCCGCTCGAGCACCTCAGCGCCCCCCTCGGCCAGCACCGAGTGGGCGGCTTGCGGCAGGTCGAGCCGCTCGGCCCCGGGGATCAGGCGAGCCAGGTCGGCGGTGTCCTCCGGGGCGACCACCGGGTCGCGAAGCCCCGTGACGACCAGGGTGGGGACGGACAGGCCGGTGAGTCGGGTTCGGAGGTCCCACCCCTCGAGGAGATGCTCCACCTGGGCCAGCGCTCCCACAGCGTCGGCCGGGTCGAGGCCGTAGAGGACGGTGGCCTCGCGGATGAACCCGGCCATGGTCTCGTGCGCGGGAGGGGCGAAGGCGAGGGTCATCAGCGCGTGTCCGACCCGCTCCGGGGGCAGGTAGAGCAGCAGGTCGCGCAGGACCTCGAGGAGCCGGCGCCCATGGGCGCTCAGGTGAGCCGCGCAGGACAAGGCCACCACGCGGTCTACCCGGTCGGGCGCCCCCAGGGCGGTGTGGACCGCCACCAGCCCACCCATGCTGGCGCCGAGCAGGGAGGCCCGGTCGTGGCCACGGTGGTCGAGAACGCGCACCAGGTCGTCGACGGCGCCAGCCAGGGTGAACGGAGTGCCGTCGCGCGACGCGCCGACGCCGCGGTTGTCGGGCGCCAGCACGGTGAAGCGGCGCCCCAACAGACGCGGGAGCTCGCCCCAGATCGCGCCGGTCGAGCCGAGGCCGGCGACGAGGACCAGCGGCGGTCCTTCCCCGGTCTCGCCCCAACCGATGGGGCCGCGCGGGCCTTCGACCACGGAGTGACGCACGGGGGGATCATACCCGGGCGAGGGAAGTAGAATGCTCTCAGAACGTGGAGGTGGCGTGAACGAGCTCCTTCTCGCGCTGGACGTGGGCAACACCAACACCGTCGTCGGCCTTTTCGCGGGCGCCGATCTTCGTGTCCGCTGGCGCCTGTCGACCCGGCCCAACCGCACCGCGGACGAGATTGGGATGTGGCTCCTCCAGCTGCTCGGCTGGCAGGGCTTGCGGCCGGACGACCTGCTCGACGTCGCCGTCGCGTCGGTGGTGCCGCCGATGGACCCGCTGCTCGCGGAGGGGGTGAGCCGTTACCTCGGGCGGTCACCGTTCTTCGTCGAGCCGAGCTCGCCGTCGGGCATGCCGCTGGAGGTCGACGCCCCCCAGGAGCTGGGGGCTGACCGCTTGTGCGACGCGGTGGCTGCGTACTCGGAGCACGGCGGGCCGTGCGTCGTGGTCGACTTCGGGACCGCGGTGACCTGGGAGGTCGTGTCCGACCGGGGCGAGTACCTCGGCGGCGTCATCGCACCCGGGCCGGGAGTGACCGCCGACGCTCTGTCGAGCCACACGGCCAAGCTGCCCCGGGTGGCGCTCGCTCCGCCGCCGCGGGTCATCGGCAAGGGGACCGTCGACAGCATCCAGTCCGGTCTCTTCTACGGCTACCTGGGCCTGGTCGAGGGGGTCACGCGCAGGATCCTCGGCGAGCTGGGGCAGTCCACCGTGATCGCCACGGGCGGGTTCGCGCACACCTTCGCGAGTCACAGCGAGGTCATCGACCTCGTCGACCTCGACCTCACGCTGAAGGGGATCCGACTGATCTGGGAACGGGCGCGCGGTCTGAGCCGGTGATGGCAGTGAGGTCCCCTACCGGCCGCGAGGGCCGCATCCGGACCACCGTCGAGCGGTCGTTGAAGCCGCTCACGGTGCCCAACTTCATCACCTTGACCCGAATGGCCATCATCCCCTTCTTCGTGCTCGCCGTGATCGAGCACGACTTCAAACTGGCGGTGTGGACCTTCATCATCGCGGGGCTCACCGACACCCTCGACGGCTTCCTCGCCAGGAAGCTGCACGCGCGGTCCCTGATCGGCGCGTACCTGGACCCGATCGCCGACAAGCTCCTCCTGACCGCGGCCTACGTGATCCTGACCATACCCCATGGCCAGGAGGTGTCCATCCCGCTGTGGCTGGCGATCCTGGCGCTGTTCCGTGACTTCCTGATCCTCGTGGTGGCCCTCCTGCTGTATGCCGTCGAGGGGATCAGCCGCTTCCCGCCGTCGATCCTCGGCAAGGCCACCACCTTCATGCACGTGGTCACGGTGACGGTGGTGCTGGTCGCCAACCTGGTGGCGCTGCCGCGATGGGTCCCGGGTGCGTGCTTTTACATCTCGTTCGGTCTCGTGATCGTTTCCGGGTTCAACTACATCTATCGTGCCAGCCGGCTCATCGAGAGCATGCGGGGCAAGTCCGACGACCGACCGGGCCAGCCGCCCGCCGCCGAGGCCTGACCCGGCTTGTCGCGTCACGCCACCTGCCCTATCATGGCGCCGTGCGAGGGGCGCTTCGTGGAGCGGCTGCGGCAGTCTTTCTCGCGGTGACGCTGGTCGCCGCCGCCGAGGAGCTGCCGCCGTTCCCGAGCTTTTCCTTTTTCGAGCTCGACAGCGGCAAGGTGGTGACCCTCGACGACTTCAGCGGCAAGGCGGTCCTGATCACCTTCTGGGCGAGCTGGTGCGGGCCGTGTCGGGTGGAGCTCCCCGAGCTGCAGAGGCTGCACGACGAGCTGAAGGACACGGGCTTCGTCCTGCTGGCCGTCAACGTCGACGGCTCGGTCTCGGCGGCCCGCCGTTTCCTCGAGGTGCACAAGCTCCGGATCCCGGTGTACCGGATGGAGCAGGCCGACCTGGCGAGGATTGGCGTGAGCGGCATCCCGACCAACCTCCTGCTCGACCGCGAGGGGCGGCCGGTGCAGCTCTACGAGGGGTACTCCCCGGCGGTCGCCGGGGCGATTCGGGACCAGGTGCGGGGCCTGCTTGCCGAAGGCTCCGGGGGGTGACGTCGGACGCGATGGTGACCTCGACCGACGCAGCGGCCCGCAGGGGCAGAGCCGTCCGATGGGGCCGCGGTGTGGTCGTGGCCGCCGCGGCCCTCCTCAATCTCGGGTGGAGCGCACAGACGACCCGGCACGTGGCGTGGTCCGCGGTGGATTTCTTCCCCCCGGATCTCGAAGACCAGGTGCGCAGAAACCACCGGCGCTTCGACCAGGGGATCCAGCGGGGACTCGACGCGCCCCCGGCGTGGCGCGCCGGCTCGCCCGGGCGTCTCGAGGACGCGATCCAGGCTCAGGTGACGGCGTGCGTCGAGGGGCTGCGGAAGCCGGTCCCGCTCGACGCGCTGGTGGAGGAGCTGGGGGTGCTGGCGGCCTGGGTCGCCGACGCCAACGACCCCCTGGCCGTTGCCCACGATGACGCTCGCGAGGCGGAGTACTCGGCCGAGTACGCGCGGTACGTGACCGCGGCAATGGGCAGGATGCGGCTGGTCCACTACGGCCTGGACCCCGACCTCGTGTACCGTCGGGATCTGGACTCCGCCGTCGTCGGGATGCTCGCCCGCAGCCGGGGGCTCTACCCCTTTGTCGGCGCCGAGTTCTACCGCACCGGGGCGCTCCGCAGCGCGTCCTCGTTCGACGATCGCTCGCTGGCGTTCGGCGTGGCGGCGGTCGCCCTGTCCCACGCTCTGACCGACCTTTCCAACCTGGCCGCCTACATCTGGCACGGAGGCGGCGGGCTGGTCCCCAAGCCGGTGCCGACACCCACGGGGCACATCGGGCCGACGGTCACCCTGGCCCCGCTGGATGGCGGTTTTCCAGACCGGCAACGTCCGGACCGGGGCAGGCCGGTGATGCCGCCGTCGACCATCTCGCTCCCCCCGCCGTGACCGCTCGAGCGAGTCACCGGCCGAGGCGCGGCACGACCTCCACCACCAGCAGCGCGGCGAGAATCAACGCCCCGCCGGCGAGCTGGGTTGGCGTCAGCCGGTCCCCGGCGAGGAAGTACCCGAACAGGCCGGCGAAGAGCGGCTCGCAGGCGAGAATGAGGGAGGTCTGCACGGCGGACAGGCGCCGCTGGGCCGCGGTCTGGATCGCGTAGGCGAGGGCGGAGGCGACGAGGCCCGTGACGAGGAGGGCGGGCCACACCCCGGGCGGCGGCAGCCCGACCTCTCCCACGATCGGCCACAGGGCCAGGAACACCACCGCGCAGGCCGCCATCTGGGCGGCCCCGAGGGCGAGCGGGTCGTGCCGCGGGGCGTGGCGCGACAGCACGGCGATGTGAACGCCGAAGGCGATCGCGCAGGCGAGGATCAGGAGGTCACCGGTCTCGAGCGAGGTCGGGAGCCGACCGGTGAGGAGGGTCATCCCGAGCAGGCTGACCGCCACCGCGGCCACCGCGATGGGTGGCAGAGAGGTGCGGTAGAGCACCCGAGCGGCCACCGGCCCGACGATCACGAACAAGCCGGTGATGAGTCCGGCACTGGTGGCCGTGGTGACGCGCAGGCCGAGGGTCTGCAGCAGATAGCCTGCGGCGAGGAGCAGGCCGATTCCCAGGCCGACGCGGAGGGAGCGGCGGTCGAGGCGGCGGCCCCAGAGCAGCGACGCGGCACAGGCGGCGAGGGCGAACCGCAGGGCGAGGAACCCCGGGACGTCCCAGGCACGGACCGCCTCCTGGACCGCGACGAAGGTCCACCCCCAGACCGCGGTGACCGCGAGGAGCAGCAGCGAGGCGAGCCGCCAGCCCATGGCCGTCGCAGTGTACGCCCTCGACCCGACCCCGACCCCGATCCCGACCTCGACGAGGACGAATCACGTCGGGTCGAGTCAGAGGTATCGGACGGCGTCTCGGGATCGGGAACGGCAGCGGGTGTCTACCCCGCTCGCCGGACTGGTTCCTCGACGCCAGCTTCCGCCGGTCCGTCCGCCACCCGCCCTCGGCGCGGGCAGTGGAGGTCCCGCCGTCGCTCGAGGTCGCGCACCACTGCGCGCTTGAAGTCGTCCTCCGAGCCCGCCTCGGCCATACGTTCTGCGTTGTAGGTGGGGATGTCCACCTTCTCGAAGCGCACCCTGAGCGAGCGGAACGGCCGGGGGAGCAGCTCGCCCGGGGCCTGGATGTGGTGCATGCCGGAGCTGTAGAGAATGAGCATGCTGCCGCCGTGCAGGACCTGGAGGATGTCGGCGATGCCGCCGCGAACGGTCATCGGCCGGCCGCTGGAGTCGAGCCCGTCCTTGCGCATCATCCGGCCTTCGGGGAGGATGGTCACCACCGCCTGGGTGTCGACCCGGTTCAGCACCTCGTCCCAGGTGTGATCGCGCTGGCGGGTGATGACCACCACGTGCCGCATGAGGCTGCGAAAGAACCTGCCGACGAACGGTCGCCGGGCGGTCTTTTCCGCCAGGGGCAAGACCCCGTGGCGGGCGAACTTCCACACCAGCGCGAGCGGCGCGTATCCGGCGAGGAGTACCTCGTAAAGGCTGGTGTGGTTGAGGATGCAGATGATGCGCAGGTCGCGCCACCAGCCCTTGCCTTTCGGCGTGATCCACTCCGCGCGGTGACGGTAGAAGAGGTGGCTGACGACCTTGAGCCACGCGAGGACGAGGAAGATGAGCAGTGATCGCATGCACGAGCTCCCAGGGGGTACCCCGAGCCGCAGCAGGGTAGCCGATCCCGCGCGCCGGATCACGCCTCACCGCGGCAATGGAGAGCGATCAGCTCTCAGCTTTCAGCTGTCAGCTCCACCCCCCGCCCGCTGCCGGGAGGTGTGCAGCCCCGCCTGGGAAACGCCTGTCTCCACCGCAGCAGCGCCGCTTCGAGGGGGGTGGGGAAGCTGACGGCTGACCGCTGAAAGCTGACAGCTCCTCCTCACCAGTCCACCGTGAGCCCGGCGTAGAGGCTTCGGGTGGCCGCGGGGATCCACCGGGGCTCTCCCCCGTCCACGTAGCCGAACGTGGTGTAGAGGGAGTCGGTCAGGTTGGTGACCCGCACGTCCACGACCGCCGAGCGGGCTGCGATGAGGTCGCGGACCGCGGCGCCGAGGTCGACTCGAACCGCCAGGCCGACGGTGGTGAAGGGTTGGTTGGTCCGTTCGGCCGACTCGGTGTTGTCGAGGTAGAAGCGGCCGGCGTGGCGGACGGAGAGCTGCGCGTCCACCGGGCCCCACCCGCCGGTCACCTCCAGCGAGCCCAGCCACTCGGGGGTGCCGGCGATCCAGTTGCCGGCGTAGTCGGTCGGGTTGCCGTCCCAGTCGTACTCCACGAACTCGTCGAAGGTGTTGCGCGCCCAGGAGGCGCCGAGGCGGCCTCCCCAGCGGGGGTGGGGGCTCCACGCCACCTCCAGCTCCACCCCGCGGTGGTCGGTGACGGCGCCGTTGGCGGTGACCGGCACCCCGTTGGAGTCGAGCCCGCCCGCCCACACGATCTCGTTGGAGAAGTGGAGCCAGTAGAGGTTGAGACGGGCGTGGCCGGTGGCCCACCGGTGCTCGACCCCGAGCTCGAAGTCGGTGAGCTTCTCCGGCTCCAGGTCGACCGGCTGGCTCCAGTAGTCTTGAGGGTCGTAGAGGTCGCGGAAGGCGGGCTCGCGGCCGCCCGAAGAGACGTTGGCGTAGAGGCTCCAGCCGGGGTGGGGCGCGAAGGTCAGGCCCAGCCGGGGCAGCAGGTAGGAGAAGGTCTCGTCCACCTCCACCCCCTCGAGGCGGTCCTCCCCCATCTGGTAGCGGTGCGAGGTCCAGGTGACGCCGCCGAAAAGGGTGAAGCGGGGTCCGAGGCGCCAGGTCTCCTGGAGGAACGGCTGCAGGCTCGTCTTGTCGAGCTCGTAGTCGTAGTAGCGGTGGTTCGGCGGCAGGTCCGGCGGGTAGTGCTCCGCCCAGGTCACCTCCCCCCAGTGACGCCCGTGGTGGAGGCGGAGGGCGGCCCCGACCTGCAGGGTGCCGCGACCGCCGCCATGGCGCCACTCGAGGTAGGGGATCCACCCTGCGTCCCACTCGCCGACATGACGCTTGCGCACCAGGTCGGTGGTGTCGACGAGCTCCCCGTCCGGGCCGGGGAACGGCTCGAGGTCGTACTCGGGCATCCACCGGTCGGTGCGGAGCTGTTCGTAGTACCCGTCCCCCTCGAAGTAGAAGAGGGTGTTCTGGAGGGTGAGGGCCGGGCTCAGCTGCCAGCTGTGGATGACCTGGTAGTGGGGCTGGAAGAAGTGGTCCACCTCGTTGGGGTAGGTGAAGGGGTTGTACCGGCGGTCGCGCCGGCGGTCCCCGGTCACCTGCCCCTCGAGGTACTCGCGGCCGACCCCCTCGTAGGCGAGGTGGGTGTCCTCGGGGCCGCCGAACATCAGCAGGCGCAGGCTCGACCGCTCGCCGTAGCGCTCCACGGCGAGGTGGTAGTTCCACATGGAGGTCCACGACTGGTCGCGGTAGCCGTCCGAGTCGACTCGGGACCAGCGGAAGGTGGCCGCCCAGCCGCCGTCGGACAGGCCGGAGTCGTACTCCACCGTCCACCGGGTGGTGTCCCAGGCGCCGTGGAGCGCGGACAGCCGCAGGCGCTGCTCGGCCAAGGGTGCGCGGGTCCGGAAGTCCACCGACCCGCCGATGGCGCTCCCACCGTAGAGGTTGGTGCCGACCCCGCGCTGGACCTGGATGTCGCCGGTGGTGGCGAGGAAGTCGGCCAGGTCGACGAAGAAGACGCTGTGGGAGTGGGCGTCGTTCAGGGGCACCCCGTTCAGGGTCACGGCGGTCCGCCGCATGTCGAAGCCCCGCAGCTGGAAGTACGAGTAGCCGACATCGTTGCCGTTGTCGTTGTAGGCGTAGAACCCGGGCACCTGGGACAGGAACATGGGGACGTCCTGGCCCCAGTAGCCGCGCTCGATCTCGTCGCGTCCGACGTTGCTCACCGTGACCGGGGTCTCCCCGACCCGCGCCCGCACCGCGGTGACCTCCACCTCGCCCGAGAACACGGGCGCGAGGGGCAGACGCACCACGAGCTCGGCGCTCGGGTCGCCGACTTCGAGAGCGACCGGTTCGTGGCCCGGCGCGGAGACCACTAGGCGGACCGGCAGGGGGGCGTCGGCCGGTAGTGGGAGCCGGAAGGACCCGTCGGCGTCCGGGGTGGTGCGCCACGATCTCGTCCCGGCCGTCGCGACCACGGTCGCCCCGGTGACTGGACCGCCGGTGGCGTCGTCGAGGACGCGTCCGCCGAGCTCGAGGGCCGGCGACGTCGCGGCGCCGGCTGCCAGCGCGGCCGCCACGAACAGGGCGGGAAACAGGTTGCGGGTACGAGCCATTCTCGACCTCCTCTCGACCGGGGCAGCGGGAAGGGGCCCAGCGGTGACCCGGTCGGTCCGGAGGTCGTCGTCGGGCGCTTCCAGTTCCCTCCGCCGGCATGACCCGGATCAGGTTCGAGGGGTGTGATCTCAGCTCCGGCCGTGCCGGAGCACCCCCATGGAAACGCGTCGCCCGCCTTGAGGCGGGCGGTGGCTCGAGCTGTCAGAGAGCAGGACCGTGGTCCCTGAGGCGAATATGCGCGCCGGCGGACGGGGTGTCAAGGGTAGTCGTCGCACCGGCGCTGCCCGCGACCCGAGGGTCCGGCGATGCCCGAGGCCCGATGGGGAGAACGCGAAGACGCCAAGAGACGCCAAGACGCAAGGGGGTGGCACAGAGGCGCGGGGATCACGAGCGCTGCGGAAGGAGTGTCATCCCGAGGGGCCCCCTTCTTGTCATCCCGAGGAGCAGAGCGACGAGGGATCTGCCTCGACGAAGGCTCTCGCTCCGCTGGGGCAGATCCCTCCGCTCCCCCTCGCTGACGCTCGGGGGCGCGTTCGGGATGACAGGTGGGGATGGGCGCTAACGCTCGGGGGCGCGTTCGGGATGACAGGTGGGGATGGGCGCAAACGCTCGGGGGCGCGTTCGGGATGACAGGTGGGGATGGGCGCTGACGCTCGGGGGCGCGTTCGGGAGGTGCTGACTTCCGAGGCGAGAGCGGTGGGCGCCTTCTCCCCCATTGCGTCATCGCGTCGTCCTGGCGTCGTGGCGTTCTCCTCTCCTCACGCCCTCCAGCGGACCTCGGACGGGTCCTCGTTGCACCCCAGGTAGGAGCGGACCAGGTTGCGCCGCGAGAAGTGGCCGAGGGTGATGCGCTCGATCCACATCGGCGGGCCCATGAGGGCGCGGACGATCTCCCGCTCCGAGCGCCCGTCGCGGTCCAGCGCCAGCACCCGCTCGCCCAGGCGCTCGAGGTGGTCGACCTTGTCGGCGAGCGCCCGCGCCGGGTCGTCGGGGACCCGGGCGGCGCCGGGGAACAGGGCCGTGGGTTGCAGCGCGGCCAAGCGTTTCAGCGAGGTGATGATCTGCCAGACGTCGTAACCCGCGCGCAGGGCGCGGTCGAGACCGCCGACGTAGAGGTCGCCGGTGAACAGCCACCCCCGGTCCGGCTCGAACAGACACAGGTGCTCGGGGCTGTGGCCCGGCGTGAACACCGCGTCGAACCGGTGGTGGTCGGTGGTGATGGTGTCGCCGGGGGAGACCGCGGTTCCTCGGGCCGGCTCCGGCCACCCCCACATGACCCGCCGGTACGGGTGGAGCGGCTGCCGCCGGCGGGGCTCGGCGAGAACCGGGAGGGCGTCGGGGTGGGCGAGAACCTCCACCCCACGTTCCCGTTGCAGGCGACCGTTGGCGCCGATGTGGTCCTCGTGGGTGTGGGTGGCGAAGACGCGACGCAGGGGCGCCTCGGCGACAGCGGCGGTGAGCTCGGTCGCGGTGTGCGCGCAGCCGCTGTCCACCAGCAGGCCGTCCACGTAGTAGCAGGTCGTCCAGTATCGTCCCCGGCCGAGCAGGGTCCGCGCCAGGTCGAAGCGGGTGACCGCCCCGAAGGGGGTGGCCTTCAACACCGGTCGTCCCTCACAGCAGCTCTTCGACGTGCTGCGCGAGCTCGACCTCGTCCCCCTCCTCGAAGCCCTCGTGGAAGAACAGCACCCGCCCCTCGCGGTCGACCAGGAACGAGCTGGGGTAGGCGCGAATCCCGAAGAGCCGGCTGGCGACCTCGGCGTCCCCCTCGCCGTTCTCCAGGAGGGTGTAGGTGAGGCCTTTCTGCTCGATGAACTTGCGGGCGCGCTCGGTGTCGCGCTTGCCGTCCACGGCGACGATCTCGAAGCCCCGGTAGCGGTAGGTCTCGTACAGCGGCTGCAGGCGTGGCAACTCCACGCGGCAGCCCATTCAGGTGGGGAACCAGAAGGCGAGCATCACCACCTTGCCCCGGGTCGAGGCGAGGTCGAACGTGCCACCCTCGTAGTCCGCCAGGGCGAAGTCCGCGACCGGTCGGGCGAGGCGCTGGCGGGTCGACCACAGATAGGCTTCGAAGCCCTCCTCCGAGCCGTTGCGCTCCGCCCAGATCTGCCGCAGCTCGGCCAGTGCCTGCTCGTCGCCGCCCATGACCGCGTCGGTGGCGAGCAGCGATTCGGCGCGGTCGAGGTCCCCCTGGCGCAGCGCGGCCCGGCCGCGGAAGCGGTCGACGGGGGTCTGCGCCACGCCCACGAAGTTGCGGGGCGTAATAGCCTCGGCCTCGGCAAACGTGGCCTCGGCTTCCTCGGTGCGACCCAGGTTGAAGGCCGCCCAGGCGAGGTGGGCGAGGGCGAACGCCCGCCTGCTGGTCGCCCGGGCGCTCACCTGCTCCTCGGTGAGCTTCGAGTCCGGGTTCTCCGCCCTCCAGGCGTCCGGGGTGGCGAGGTCGAGCGCGGCCCGAGACCACTCCTCGACCAGGACCCACTGCTCGGCCCGAGCCGCCGCGTCGACCAGCTCCCAGAGCTCACCGTACGTCAGCGCACGGGTAGGGGTGAGCTCACCGGCGACCTCCCTGAGGTCGCCCGGCGCCCCCTCCTCCAGGCTCAACTCCCAGAGCATCATGCGGACCTCGAACCGATCCTCGGGGTCGGTGGCGCGGGCGAGGACCCCCTCGGCCAGGGCGCGTGCTCGAGGGAGGTCGCGAAGCTCGTCCTTGAGCGGGTAAACCGCCATCGCCAGGGCTGAGGTCGCCCGCTCGTGGTCGGGGTGGTCGGCGAGGAATCGCTCGGCGAGGTCGGCACGCTCGGCCGCGCTCGCAGCGTCGGTGTAGGCGTCCCGCAGAGCGGCCCAGGGGTCACCGTTGGCGGCGGGCGGCTCGGAGCCGCCGCGGGCACAGGCTGCGGCGAACCCCACCAGCAGGAGGGCCAGCGAAAGTCGTCGAAGGAGAGGGAGCATGAGCGCCTCCAGGGTCGTTGGGACCCGCGCGACTATAACCCAGGCGGGTGCCGGATCGTCGGGGGTCAGACAGGAAAACGCCCGGGGACGGCGTGCCCCCGGGCGAGATTCACGGTCACGGTCGCTCGGAGGGGTTCAGCCCTTGGAAACCTCGGCCTCGGCCTCGGCCGCGGCCAGCTTGACCTCCGGCGCGTCGTGGGCCGCCTTGTCGTAGGCCTCCTGCGCCGACTTGGAGCAGCCGGTCTCCTTCAGGGTGGCGTCGTAGGCAGCCTGGCCCACGGCGTGGCGGTAGGCGGCCTCGGCCGACTTCGCGCAGCCGGTCTCCTTGATGACCGTCTCGTAGGCAGCCCGCGCCGCGGTCTTGGAGCAGCCGGACTCGGCGAGAGACTTGCTGTAGGCGGCTTCGGCCATCGCCCGCTGGGCGGTCTGCTCACAGCATCCCTCGGCCTTCGCCTTCTCGTAGGCCGCCTTGCCCGCCGACGACGGGCACGCGGTCGCACCGGTGTTGGACGCGGTCTGCACCGAAGCGTCCTTGGCGCACCCGGACGCCGCTTGCTGCTGGTCCCCCTTGGCGCAGCCATCCGCCTTGGCCTGCGCCGACTTGCCCTGGCAGCCGGGTCCGCCGGCCTGAGCAATGGTCACGAGCCCCGCCGCCATCACGACGACCAACGCGACAAACAGCACCTTCTTCATGTCTCTCCACTCCTTTCGAGCCGTTCGAGGTTCACGGTTCGCCGGTCGGGTTTCCGGCTGTCATCGATGAAACCCGATCTCGATCGAGAATATGCCAGAGAATCGGTCGGAATTCAAGATGCACGATCAGAGCGGCGCGAATTCCGCCTCGAGATGTCGTGTTGTGCGGGTGGGGTGGGAACCCGGGAGAGCCGGGTGGATTGGAGCCGATGGCGATGACGGAGACAGCGGTCGGGGTCCTGGTGGCGGCGTGGGCGGTGTTGGCAGCGATGGCGCCGTACTTGCTGCTCGGCTTTCTGGTCGCGGGCGTGCTGTCGGTGTTCGTGTCGCCCGAGTGGGTCGAGCGGCACCTCGGGGGGCGGGGTGCGGTCCAGGTCGTCAAGGCGAGCCTCCTCGGTGTCCCCCTGCCGCTGTGCTCCTGCGGCGTCATCCCGGTGGCGGCCTCGCTGCGCCAGCACGGCGCGAGCAGGGGTTCCACCACCGCGTTCCTGCTGTCGACCCCGCAGACCGGTGTGGACAGCATCGCGGTCACCTACGCCCTGCTCGGTCCATTCCTCGCCGTGCTGCGACCGGTGATGGCGCTCGTCACCGGCGTGGCCGGCGGGGTGCTGGCGGACCTGGTGGACCGCGACGGGTCATCCGGGACCGGCGGGGCTCTCCGCCCGGGCATCGGCGCCGCGAAGGGGGAGAGCCGCGATGACGGGTGCGCGGGCGACGGTTGTGGCTGCGAGGGGGAGGGTGGACCCGCGGGACGGTTCGGTCGGGCCCTGCACTACGGCTT
>Ga0068714_10003317_pt1 | contig 19269 bp, 18 predicted proteins | sample MTBNYHSulfiMetaG_FD_62988 | JGI IMG/M metagenome (GOLD analysis project Ga0068714, IMG submission 62988) | Enrichment culture microbial communities from rom New York Harbor, USA that are MTBE-degrading - MTBE-NYH (New York Harbor Sulfidogenic)... | ecosystem: Environmental > Aquatic > Marine >... | reverse complement strand
AGGGTTGCCAGACCCAGATCGAGGTTGCGGCGCGCCATTTCATGAATCAAGGAAATGACGATGCGCAGCCCGGTACATCCAACCGGATGCCCCAGCCCGACGCCGCTCCCGTTGACGTTGGTGATGGTCCGATCTAAGCCTAGACCGCGCTCACAGGCGATGTATTGCGCGGCAAAAGCTTCGTTGAGCTCGATGAGCTGAATGTCCTTGAGATTCATTCCAGCTTTTTTGAGCGCCTTTTGAGTCGAAGGCACCGGGCCGTAGCCCATAAGGTGAGGTTCGACTCCGGCAACCGCATGAGCGACAATCCTTGCCATTGGAGTCAATCCCAATTCTTGGGCCCTGCGGCGCGTCATAAGAAGTGCAGCCGCGGCTCCGTCGTTGAGCCCGGACGAATTCCCGGCGGTAACCGTGCCGTCTTTCCTGAAAACCGGTTTGAGCTTCGCCAGATCGTCCATGGTGAGGCCAAAGCGCGGGTGCTCATCCTGCTCGAAGATTTCCTTTTGACCTTTTTTGCCGGGGATCTCAAACGGCACGATTTCATCTTTGAAGCGGCCGCCTTTGATCGCAGCCTCCGCTTTGTTGTGGCTTTCCAGCGCGAGCCGGTCTTGATCCAGCCGGGAAATGTTGTATTTCTCGGCCAGGTTTTCAGCGGTGATCCCCATGATCATCGGATCTCCCAACAGGCGACTGCCGGAGTGGAGCATCTCCCAAACCGCATCCGTCACTTCATGATTCATTAGGCGCATGCCCCAGCGAGCATTGGCCATGTAATAGGGAGCGGAGCTCATGGATTCAACGCCAACTGCCAAAACGATATCAGAATCTTCGCAACGAATCTGCTGGACCCCTGAATTCAGTGCCTGCATGGAGGACGAGCATTGCCGCTGAACCGTAAAAGCCGGCACATGATCCGGCAATTTCGCCAGCAACGCAGCCGTGCGCGCCGTATTTGCCTCGTCGAAGCATTGCACGCAATCACCGGCAATAACATCACTAATCAGGTTCGGATCCAAATTACTCGCACGCCGTAAAGCTTCTTTCATCACATGAGCAGCCAACTGCGATGCTCTAATATCCTTCAGTGCACCGCCAAATTTTGCGATTGCGGTCCGCGCCGCCGCGACAATTACAACATCATTATCTTTACTCATAAGGAATCCTCTCTTTGAATCGGTCAGCCTGAGACGGTCGTTGGCAAATTACAAATGATGATTTAAAAATCTCTGCTCATCGCGGATTAATGGGATATGCTTCGGACTCAGCCACTTGGTTGGTTCAAGTCTCCGGCTTGAACCCGCCTGACCTTCAAGCAGCTCAGTTGCTATAAAGCTTGCGAGCAGGCTGCTTCTCCCTGTCGGATGTAACGGTCACAACGGGAGTTGTTCCAAATGTCAAAATGGTTCAAGTCGGAGTCTTGAACCAACCTGAATCCCTTTAATCGGCGAAGAGCCAAAACCTCTCTCAAAGCGTCTTGGAGATCACCATGCGCTGAATCTCATTGGTGCCTTCGTAGATTTGCGTGATCTTGGCGTCACGCATCATCCGCTCGACCGGGTATTCTTTGACATAGCCGTACCCACCCAAAACCTGTACCGCCTCGGTTGTCACCCACATGGCGACATCACCGCACACGCACTTGGACATGGAGCTTAAGCGAATCACTTCGGGGCTCAGGCGGCTCATGTCCTTAGGGAGCTCCTGCATCACCGCACAGGTTTTATACAGCAGCTGTCGTGCGGCCTCCGTGCGCATGGCCATGTCCGCCAGCTTGAAGCCGATTCCTTGATGTTCGATGATGGCTTTGCCGAAGCTTTCCCGTTCCTTGGCGTAGCCGACCGCGTATTCGAAGGCGCCGGCCGCAATGCCCAAGGCCTGGGCGGCAACTCCCGGACGCGAGAAATCCAGGGTTTTCATCATTACATGGAAGCCCTCGCCATCCTTTCCCAGCAGGTTTTCGGCCGGCACCCGGCAGTCTTCGAAAATCAGCTCAACCGTGTCCGACCAGCGGATTCCCATCTTGTTTTCTTTCTTTCCGACACTGAAGCCAGGTGTACCCTTTTCCACCACAAACACGCCCGCGTTTTTATGAGTCGGTTTTTCGGGATCGGTAACGGCATAAACGGTAATGATATCGGCCACCCCGCCGTTGGTGATGAAGTTCTTGGTGCCGTTGAGGATGTATGAGTCTCCGTCTTTCTTGGCGCGGCAGCGAAGCCTGGCCACATCGGAGCCGGCCGCGGGCTCGGTGAGAGCAAAGGCGGCGAGATGCTCACCGGCGGCGAGCTTCGGCAAGAACCTTCTTGCCTGTTCTTCGTCGGCAGCAAGCAAAATGGGCAGAGATCCCAATTCATGGTCGGCCACCAGAAGACCTGCCGCCGCGTCGACCTTGGAGAGCTCTTCCACGGTAATGGCGAGCGCCAGCAGACCGGCGCCGGAACCTCCGTAAGCCTCCGGAAAGTCGATCCCGTAAAGACCGTTTTCCCGCATCAGCTCGACCATCTCCCAGTCAAATTTGCCGTCTTCATCGCGTTTGCCGGCCCCCGGTGCAACTCTTTCCTTCGCCAAACGCTTTACCATGTTCTGCAACAATCTTTGTTCTTCCGTCAGGTCATACTGCATGGGTACTCCTTCCTTTTCATAATGGGCTCAGAGGTTCGCCGTTCACCGGCCGTGGCTCGATTCATGCGCTTAGACTGTCTTGGAAACAGGGTTTCCCAGCCAATTGCGTTCCCAAACAGAGTTTGGGAACGAGGAATAAGGACAGACACAGCTGGAGGAGAAACGGAGTTGGGAAAGAGTGAGAGAAACGCGTAAGAGGAATGAAAACTCCCCGGTCAGCATTCCATGCTCTATGCTCCCCGCCCCCTGCTCCCCGCCCCCTGCTTATTTGCCGTAGTCGTAGAATCCTTTGCCGCTCTTGCGACCGAAATATCCCGCTCGCACCATTTTGCGCAACAAAGGGGCCGGCCGATATTTATCTTCCCCCAACTCCTGATGAAGTCCATCCATGACATGCAGCAGCGTGTCGAGCCCGACCATGTCCGCCAGGGCCAGGGGGCCGATGGGGTGGTTGGCTCCGAGCACCATTGCCCGGTCGACATCTTCGGCGGAGGCAATCCCCTCCGAATAGACGAATATCGCCTCGTTGATCATCGGACAAAGGATCCGATTGACGGCAAAACCCGGAGCTTCTTTCACCTCAATGGGTGTTTTGCCGATTCTTTCAGTGAACTCCCTGGCAATGGCGAGTGTGGCATCCGAAGTTAGAAAGCCGCGAATAAGCTCCACCAGTTTCATAACCGGAACAGGATTAAAAAAATGCATGCCGATGAACTTGTCCGGACGCCTGGTTACGGAGGCCATTTCCGTGATGGAAAGGCCTGAAGTATTGGTAGCGAAGATCGTCTCGGGCCCACACAACCCGTCCAGCTCCCTATAGACCTCTTTTTTGAGCTGCATGACCTCAATAACGGCTTCGATGATCATTTCCGCACCTGAGGCCGCTTCCTTCAAATCCACGGTACCGTTGACCCTTGCATTCACGGCGGCCGCGACCGAAGCTTCCATTTTGCCTTTGGCAACCGCTCGATCGAGGTTGCTTTTAATCGTGCCCAAACCCTTTTGTACGAATCGATCTTCGATATCTCTGAGAGTGACATCGAAACCAGCTTCCGCCGCTACCTGGGCAATTCCTGCACCCATGATACCGGCGCCCAACACGCAGACTCGATTGATTTTCATTGACTCCTCCTTGGCTGGTTGTTTATCGCAACGATACCTGATGGGCATAGCTCAACAGGATCAAGCCCTGCAAATGGCACCTTCACATCCCACCATCCATCACCACTCCAGCATCATCCCGAGCAACCCCTCGGCCAGCTGGTCGATCGATTCCTCATCCTTTCTCAGCAATCCTTGAATGGCAATCCCTTGCACCGAGCCAACAAAGGCGATGGCGGCTGCTCGCGGGTCGCGAGCTTTGGGATGATTTGCCAACAGCCGTGCAAAGGCGTTGACGAACACTTCGTAAGTCTCCTTCAATCGCCTTTCCATGGGTTGATTGCTGCCGGCAAATTCCGTGGCCAGCGCCGCCAGACATATGGTGGCTTCCGGATTGCGCTTGAAATGGTCGCACATGATGACCAGTATCTCTCTAACGGCTTCACTCGAGCCGGATTCGACCTGGTCGGCAAAATCCGAGTAGACTTTCATGCCGCGGGCGAGCCAATCGACCACCGCTTCCAGCAGCACCTCCTTCGATGCGAAGTGATGGAAAATCGCTCCGGAGGTCAGACCGACGGCTTGAGCCAAACCGGTGATGGTGGTCTTGTGGTATCCCTTGCGCGCGAACAGCCTTACCGCCGCTGTAACGATCTTCTTTTGCGTCTGTCTCGCCTGCGCCTCTTTTTTTTCATTGATTCCCTTCGCCATAGCAAAAATACATACTACATAGTATGTACTATGTCAAATGAAAACCAAAAAGCAGGAAGCGTTCGCAGATCCGCGTGTCATGTCCGTCCACTCAACCTCACTGTTGGCTTCCACCGCCGCCGATCCGCGAACCACCGAAAACACTTCTCCTTTTGCTTGGTGGAAGCCGTACCCGCCAAGGCAGCCCTGCAAGGCTGCAATGACCACCATTTAGTGGCGGGCCAAGGCAGCGTCACCTTCAGTTCCTCCCCAGACAAATAGCTTGACATCTGCACATCGATAGGTAAGATTTTTTTCAATGATTATATAGGTCGCAGATTCCGAATCGCAAATATTCCACCGGCGAGCGATTTAACGCATAAAAAAGGCCTGGCGTGAAATATGTCACAATGGGAGTGGGAGAGAAGCCTGAAATATCTGGAAAGAGTCTGAGACGAGGAGAATCGCATGAGAACTATCGGACAAATTGCTTGGCTAGGTTTTGTGATGGCAGTTCTACTTGGACAGACGGTCTTTTTTTTCCCCCCTGCCCATGCCTTTCCGGCCTACGTGGTGCCGGAGGAGGCACCCTTCAAAGCGACGGGGGACGGCATCGTCGGCGTCCTGGCCTATCCCGTCGACCCCCCGGCAGATGTGGCCTGGCCCTATGGCGGTGGATCGGACGTCGGGACTATTCAAAGCCAATTTAACGCGGCCCGCAGCCAGGATCCTTCGGTTTCAGTCTCGCTCACCTTGCCTTCACAAGCCTCCTGGGACGCCATGAGTGACAGTGCAAGAGCACTCTGGCTGGTTAACCGGGAGAGAGTCGATCGAGGCATTGCCCCTCTGGCTGGAGTGGAATCCAACGTTTCTCGAGTTGCACAGAATTATGCGGACTATCTCATGCAAACCAATCAGTTTGCACATGATGCCGATGGATTGACCCCCTGGCAGCGGTTGGACGCCAACCCGGCCATCGGGGCGTGTCATGATTTTTTGAACGTAGCGGAAAATCTCTCGGGACTTTTTGGCGGGTGGAACGCGCCGGTCGAGCGAGCAATTTACAATTGGATGTACGATGACAGAAACTACGGATGGGGACACCGCCACATGATCCTTTGGTACCCGTACAACGACAACAGCGGAGACCCGGGTGAGGAAGGCTTCATGGGGCTTGGCAGGGCCACCGGTACTTTCGTGTACGACTCAACCCCTTACCCGAACTCTGATATTTTCGTCATGAATGTGTTCGATCCATGCTCCACCTGGCAGCAAAACCAAATCAACCCAAGTTTATATTTTTTGTTGGATAATTAGAACATTGCCCTGATATTTAATGATAAAGCTATGATGAGATCATCTCCAGCATATCGTGAAATCTTGCCGCGCGAGACCATCCCTGAAGATTTCTCGATTTGGTCGAAATGACACGAAACGCAACAAATGGTTCGCACAGCCCGGCAGGCTGCCAGCTTGACCGGGTCTGTGGGTAATATTGATTTCTAAACAGGATAGCTCTGCATCTCAACGGCAACAATCTATCCACACCGGCCATAGGCCACAATCCCTCCTGCGACTGGCGACCCTCGCTTCCCGATCACCCCCTGCCTGCAGGTTTAGATTGAAAGTTGAATCTGGATTGGATAGTATTTGTAATCACGAATCTCATGTAGAGGAGAATTGAAATGAGAACAGCCACTCATATTGCCGTTGCCATCATCGCTATCATAGCATTAGTGGTCCTGGTGTCCCCTGTGCCGGGTGATGCCGCCCGGTCGCACGGCGGCGGCATAGGGGCTGCACCCGGAGGAGCTCGTGGAGGCGGTCCCGGGTGGAACCCCGGAGGCGGTGCCAGAGGCGGCCCTGGATGGGGACCCGGAGTGGGTCCGGGATGGGGACCAAGAGTTGGTCCCCGCTGGGGGCCGAGAGTCGGTCCCGGCTGGGGGCCGAGGCCGTGGGGCTGGGGAGCGAGACCGTGGCCTGCTTGGGGCTGGGGTCTTGGCTGGGGTCTTGGCTGGGGCCTCGCCTGGGGCAATCCCTATTGGGGCTATCCCTATCCGTATTACGGAGCATCGGCTTATATGGAGCAGCCGGCCTATGTCGAGCCTGCGCCACAGCCTGAGGAAGCCTATTCGTGGTATTATTGCCAAAATCCTCGAGGCTACTACCCTTATGTTGAAAACTGTCCGGGCGGCTGGACGAAGGTTGCTCCTTCGCCCTCCACACCCGGCCAATAGGAGAGATGAAACGATGGATTACAGCAGAAGCCTTTTCGTACTTCCAGTATTGCTGTTGTTGGTCGGATGCGCTACCGCCCCGCCGGGTCCAAGCGTGATGGTGCTGCCGGCCCCCGGGAAGCCCTTTGAAGTATTTCAAGCCGAGGACGCTAACTGCAGATACTACGCCAGCCAGCAGATCGGAATGGATCCGCAGCAAGTGGCCAACCAGAACACCGCCACTGGCGCTATCGTCGGAACTGTCGCAGGAGCGGGCCTTGGCGCCGCAATCGGTGCAGCCACCGGCAACCCCGGAGCGGGTGCGGCTATCGGTGCGGGTAGTGGACTTGTAGCCGGCACGGTGGTAGGTGCCAACTCCGGCCAAATGGAGGGCTGGGAGGCGCAACGCCGCTACGATATAGCGTATCAGCAGTGCATGTATGCGAAAGGGAACCAGATTCCGGGCATGGCACAAAGGAATCGGAGAGGCTATCCTCCACCACCACCGCCTCCCCCCATGCAGTATTAGTCATTTGTGCGGTTCGTTGAGAGGCCGGCGGCGGATCTAGTACCTGCAGGCAGTGTGAGGAATAGTCAGGAATTTTCGGCTGGGGAAGTGTCGGAGATATCAAGCCACTTCACGAGTCTTTCAAGCAAGTGCTGGCGCCCCTGACCGCTCTCAGCCGAAAAGAGAACAATCTCTTCGGCTGGCACTGCCAAACTCTGAGCCGCGTGCGCCTGGCTGGTAGTGCGTTTACCGCGAGGCAGCTTATCGGCTTTAGTCAAGACCGCAATGGCTGGAACGCGATTGACCCGTAGCCAGTTCCACAGTTGCAGGTCGTCCGGGGTCGGCGGCCGCCGAGCATCCATAATCTGGACGACCCCACGCAAAGACTTGCGCTCGGTGAGGTAAGTTTCAACCATTGGTCCCCACTGCAATCGAACGCTTTCCGGCACCCTGGCAAACCCATAGCCGGGGAGATCCACAAAATAGAAGGCCTGGTTGATTACGAAAAAATTGAGGGTCTGGGTTCGCCCGGGAGTTCTGCTGGTCCTCACCAATTTCTTGCGGCGCACCAGACAGTTGATCAGGGAGGACTTGCCAACGTTGGACCTGCCGGCAAAAGCCACTTCGGGCAAATCGGCCGGGGGATACTGACCCCTTTTCACAGCAGAGGTGACATACTCGGCAGATTTGATGGTCAAGTTGGGATTCATGAGTTTTTTCGAGCACAAGAATTGAGATATTGTTCTATCCGCTGCAATCCTTCCGCAATATTCTCCAATGAGTTTGCATAGCTAAAACGAACGTAACCTTCGCCGTTGGCCCCGAAATCGATCCCGGGCGTAATACCTACTTTGGCTTTCTCCAGAACGTCAAAGGCAAATGCATACGAATCCCGGGTGAAGCGGCGGGCGTTGGCGAACACATAAAAGGCCCCGGTCGGCTCAACGGTGACCCCGAAGCCGATCTCCCGCAACCGCCGCAGCATAAACCGGCGGCGATGATCGAAGGTAGCCCGCATCCGTTCGACGTCTTGTTTCACACCGGGATCGGTGAGAGCGGCGTATCCGCCGGCTTGCGCAACCGAGTTGGCGGAAATGAAAAAGTTTTGCAGCATTTTCTGTATGGGACGTACCAGATCTTTTGGCACGATGAGGTAGCCAAGCCTCCAGCCGGTCATGGCAAACAGTTTGGAAAAGCCGTTGAAGACAATGCACTTGTCGGTAAATTCCAAGATGGATCGTGCCCTGCCCTCATACACCAATCCATGATAGATCTCATCACTCAAGACCCACTTGCCCAAATCGGCGATCTCCCCCATTCGCCGAGGCTCCAGCAGGTTGCCGGTGGGATTGGCCGGCGAGTTGATCAATATGGCTTTGGTTTGTGCGGTCAGTGCCGCCTTGATCGCTTCAGGCCGGTATTGAAACCCATCTTCTTCATAAACGGGAATCAACTTGGGAATTCCCTCAAGAAAGGTAACGAAATTGGGATAGCAGGCATAGTGCGGATTGGATAGAATAACCTCTTCACCACATTCTAACAGCGTACTCATGGCGATCAGAAAGGCGGGGGATGTGCCCGAAGTGACCAGCACCTGATAGGGCTCCAAATGCTTGATCTGATATGCCTCCGCATAGTAGGCACAGATCGCTTCGCGTAATTTGGCAGTCCCCAGGCTGTGTGTGTAGCGGGTTTCGCCCCGTTGCAGAGCGTCTATGGCGGCGGTTTTGATCGCTTCCGGCGTGTCGAAATCGGGCTCGCCTATTTCCAGATGAATGATGGACTCACCCGCTCGCTCCATCTCCTGAGCTTTTTCCAAAACGTCCATTACGATGAACGGCTTAATCTGCTGAACTCTGCGACAAACCAATCGATTCTCCTTTGAAAATAGCAGAGAGCAGAGAGCGTGGAGTTGATAAGCTCATCTCTGCTTGCTACCAGCATGCAGGGCTGGTTGGCTGAATGCATCCCGCCCGCCGGGCTCGTTCCGGGAACGGGCCCTGCACCATATCCCTTGCCCGTCATATCTGACAGGTCGGATGAGCTACCATGAAACGCCTGTTAAGAAGCTATCTCAAGATTCCGCCCGTTCGCCCTGAGGTATCGAAGGGCAAGCTTTCCTGCCCTGGCTGTTCGTGCTTCGATACCTCATTCCTCGTTCCCATGCTCCTGCGTGGGAACGCTTACCGCCCTATGCCACGGACAGAGCTCGTCTGCGAAGTTTGATTGTGACCTGCACTCGACCGGCACAAGTGATTTTTGTGAAAATCCTGGCGAACCGTACCTCCCGGGCTTCGTCTGGTGCCACCTCGCTTCCCTCTCTTCGCTCCCTGCCCCTTGCTCCCCGCTCCCTGCTACTGGGTGCCGCGTGCGGCAGACAACATCTGCAAATACCTGTGCGCCTCGGCTGCATAATCTGAATCGGGACTCAGCCTGACAACCTGAGAAAACGCATCGCGCGCATCGTCGGCTTCCCCTGCCTCATAGTGCAAAACGCCGATATGCAGCAACGCTTCAACCAGGTTCGGATTGTACTGCAGAGCCTTTTCAAAGCTCTGCATGGCTTCGGCATGCTGACCCAGCTGTTGCTGAATGATTCCGATCCGCAAATAGGCCGGGGGGTAGGCCGCTCGAATTCGGACAGCCTGTTGATAGTTTTGTAGAGCCGTTTGCAGGTCGCCTCGCTTCTCGTAGAGACGGCCGAGGTTGTACATCGCATTGTAAGGAGTCTGATAGAAAGGGTTGGCCAGCGCCTTTTTAAAAGCGGCCAGCGCCTTGTCAAATTGATCCCTCTCGGCATACATCACGCCCAATGCATTCGCCGCCTCGGCATAGTCCGGTTTCAACTCCAGCGCTTTCTCGAAGCGCGCCAGCGCCTCGTCAGGCAAACCGCGAGCCCCATAAGCCAGGCCGAAGTCATACTGAATCACCGGATCATCAGGCTTCATCTTTTCGGCCTTGGTGAGGTACTGCAGAGCCAGACCTGTATCGCCTGCAGCCAGGTAGCTTTCCGCCATTTTCTGCAATTGCTCGAAGCTGAATTTGGGCTTCTCCCCGGTTTTGCCCACGGTTGCGCATGCCGCAATCAGCATGAGGCAGCCAGCCCACAAAACGACGGCGCGAATGTTCGACTGCATCAAATCACCTTATTGAGGGAATACTCGATAATGCCTTCTGCACCTCGTTTGAGCAGTTTTGGTATCAGCTCTCGCACTACGTTTTTTGCCACCACCGTCTCCACCGACAGCCAGTCGCTCTGATAGAGGTGGGCAATGGTCGGGGCATTCAAACTGGGAAGCAGTTCCATAACAGCGCTTAGATTCGCTACAGACACATTCATTTTGAGACCCACCAGATCTTCAGCTCGCAGAGCCCCCTGCAGCAGCAAGGAAATCTGCTCCATTTTTTCTCTCTTCCAGGGATCTGCCCAGGCCTGTTTATTGGATATAAGCTGCGTGTTGGACTGCATCAGTTCCTTCACGATGCGTAGCCCGTTGGCGCGCATGGTGGCCCCTGTTTCGGTGACCTCCACGATGGCATCGCACAGACCCGAGATCACCTTGGCTTCGGTAGCACCCCAGGAGAATTCCACATTCACATCGATTCCAGCCGTCGCAAAATAGCGCTTCGTGAAATTGACCAGCTCCGTTGAAATTTTCTTGCCTGCCAGGTCGTTCAATTCATGCACCGGAGAGTCGAGCGGCACTGCCAATACCCAGCGTGCCGGGCGCTGGCTGACCTTGGAATAGATGAGATCGGCCACCACCAGCACGTCTGAGTCGTTTTCCATGATCCAATCCTTGCCGGTCAACCCGACATCAAAGGTTCCATTGGCAACGTAGCGCGACATTTCCTGAGCTCGGCATATGGCACAATTAATTTCAGGATCATTGATCTCCGGAAAATAATTCCGGTCCGAAAGGGATACTCGCCAGCCCGACTGGCGAAACAATCTGATGGTAGACTCCTGCAGGCTTCCCTTGGGAATGCCCAATGTCAGCTGATTCACTTCTTGTAGACCTCCTTTGGATCGAACACTCGCTCTCCAACTATTTCAGTTTCTCCATCTTTATAGCGCTGATAAAAGCAGCTCTGGTAGCCCGTGTGGCAGGCTGCACCCCCGAGCTGCTCTACCTTAAAAAGAATGGTGTCCAGGTCGCAATCCAGATAGATCTCCCGGACTATTTGCACATGTCCCGATTCTTCTCCTTTGAGCCATATCTTTTGCCGAGAACGACTCCAGTAATGGGCTTTGCCGGTCTCGATAGTCATGTCCCAAGCCCGCTCATTCACGTAGGCCAGCATCAAAACCTTTTCGCTCTCCGCATCTTGCACTATGGCCGGAAGCAGACCGTTTTGCTTACTAAAATCAGGCTTCACTGTCAACCGCTCCTGTATCGCTGGGAATTTATCTGGCTTCATCCTCACAACCTATATCAATATCCTGTTCATCTGTCATTCTCATTGTTCATCTGATTGTGCAGAGAGTTTATCTTCAGCCAACGACGGCTCGCTCAAGGTGTCAATTTATTGTCGGCACAGCCAAGCCCAGCTAAAGTGAGTTTAGTAAATCGGTCGCTTTGACATGGTGGAAACAAATGGCAGAGAATTTGCTTGTGTTTTTGGTGGGCAAGGGAATGAATCTGTTTTTGGAATGCATTTTCAACTTCTGCGAGTGGCTTACAAAACAGCTGGATCCCATCGCAGATGACGTTTGGTGAGGTTATTCTTACCCAAAACCAGTTGCAGGATAATGAGTGGCTCTATGAAATCATCAGACATCGCACGCTTGGAAGCTACCAGCCATTTGGTTAACCAGCAGCCCGAATCACCTGAAAAAACGGCGGAAAGTTTCAAATCGATGCTCGAAGGCATCAATTCTCTCACTGTCCGCAACCCCTCAGCATCGATGGAACCACCTTCGTCCTTGTCAAATTCATTGCCGGCTCCGACTCAACCCTCCGAAACCCTCAATAAAGAGAAAGCCGTAGACGCATATCGTCATGATCGGTTCTTGCCGCTAACGGATAAGCGAAAAATCCCGCAGCAGGGATTTGACGGCCAATCACAGAGCTCCCCGCCGAGGAATAACCCCTACCGGCTGGCGGACAAATCCGAAGTCGCCAAAGCCACCGGCCCAGGCTATGCAAAGGCCGACTCCTCCGTGACTGCTCCTGAAGCCTTTGGCAAGTTTAAAAACTGGCTCCACAAATTGTTTTTCGGAGATCGGCCCAAGGCCGAGAGCAACGAAGGATTAGAGGAACGCTCCCGAGGAATCTTCGGATCAATAGCGCATTTTTTTAAGAATTTCGGCGCGGCAATGGCTTCTGCAAATTCTGCTTCATCGACGGTTGACGAATTGCAGGAATGCTCCGGTACCAGCTATGCTAAAGTCTATGGAAAGATCGGCGTGAAGGAAAACAATGATGCAGTTTTTGCCGGGAAGAATGGGCAAAATTTGCCTGTCTCGAGCGACACATCGGCTGACCGATCGCAATCAGCAGCCGGCAAACAACGAGTTGAAGGAAAAATCCAGGGGCAACCCCAAATAGTGGCTTGTTCGATTGTCAATGGTAAAGTAAGGATGTACAATGGGAAACAGTATGCGGGCAACAGCAGTGCCAATTCGATACCGACCCGCTACCCCGGCTCCACAGACCGTATTTATAGGGCAATCAAGGATGCCGCCGCCAGACATCAGCTGCCTGCCGAGCTCGTTGCCGCCATCATCAAGGTCGAATCGGACTTTCATCCCCGCGCGGTGTCTCCTAAAGGCGCAAGAGGCCTCATGCAGCTGATGCCGGCCACGGCCAGGGAGCTTCAGGTCAGGAACTCCTTCGATATAGAGCAAAACATTGACGGCGGCTGCCGTTACCTGAGATCCCTGTTGGACGAATTCGACGGTGAGCTGAGGATGGCTTTAGCAGCCTACAATGCTGGTCCAGGGGCGGTCAAAAAGCACCAGGGAATACCGCCTTATAAAGAAACCAGGCGTTATTTGAACAAAGTGTTAAGCCATCTCTATGCGCGTAGCTGGTAGCCAGGAGCAGGGAAAGAAGAGCGTCCGGTACATATGCGCAAGAACCCGTGCACTTTGCGCGAACAAGGCTTCAGTCGATGGCAGCCTACCGAGAACGTCCAGATAACTGATGACAAAATACATTGTCTTGCAGCGGAGCTCTCCTCATCCGGCATCCGGTATCGGGGATCAAGCATCCGATATCCGGCATCGCGGTCACCGGCCTGCAGGGACTTTCGCCGCCGCATGTCAGCCCTTTTAAGGTTGGCAATACCGAGCCGCCAGTTGTCCGCAGGCGGCGCTGATGTCCGAGCCGCGGCTCTGGCGAATCAAGGCGTTGAGCTGGGCTCCCTGCAATATCTCTTGAAACTTCAGTATCCGTTCTTCGGACGGCTTCCGGTACGGAATGTCGGGGTGAGGGTTGAATGGTATCAAATTAACCTTGGCGCGAACGCCATACAATAGTTTGATCAATTTGCGCGCGTGCGCAGGGTCATCGTTAACACCATCCAGCAGAATATACTCAAAAGTGATGCGCTTTCTGGGGGGCAGCGGATATTCACGGCAGGCTGCCATGAGCTCTGTCAGCGGATATGTCCTGTTGATGGGCATCAATTGGCCACGCAGTGCATCGTCGGCTGCATGCAGGCTAATAGCCAGATTCACCGGACTGTCTTCGCCAAGCCGGCGCAACTGAGGCACAAGTCCGGCTGTGGAGATGGTTATGCGGCGATGGGAAAACGCCATCCCATTTGGATCCAGCATGATTTGAATGGCGCGTGAAACGGCCTCGTAATTTGCCAGCGGCTCCCCCATGCCCATGAAGACCAGATTGGTCAGGCGCGGCTGATCCCTTTGCACCTGACAAATTTGATCGACAATTTCCGCCACGTTGAGATTGCGTTTGAACCCCAGAGCTCCCGTCACACAGAAGTTACACCCCAGAGCACAGCCGGCCTGGCTTGAAAGACAAAGGGTTTGCCGCGGAGGATCAGGGATTAGCACCGATTCGATGCAGTGTCCGTCGTGCAGCTCAAACAAATACTTTCGGGTACCATCGGCTGCTTCCCGTGTTTCGAGAAGTTTTAACGCATTGATCCGCGCTCCGAATTCCAACTGCACACGAAACATCTTGCTCAGATCGCTGCACTCTTCCCAGGAACGCACCCGCCGGGCATAGATATGGCGGAACAGTTGACGAGCGCGGAAGCGCCGCTCGCCGATGCTCTCGACCCAGCTTTCCATTTCGGGCAATGTAAAGTTTTTGATGAACACAGATTGCATTTGTTCTCTGGACTGACCAACCCTATTTGACCAGGTATTGATTATGAGTGCGATCCTGCAGAAAGACCCGGTTAAAATCCGCCGCATCGGCTGTGTCATACCACTCATAGCCTAACTCTTGACAGGCTTTACAGGCTTTTCGAGGAATGTGTACAGCATAGATATGGTATCCGCTGTCCGTCTTCGAATCAATAGCCAGCACTCCGCAACAATCGGAACAAACCCGCAGCGTCTCTCTCTGCGTCTCCAAAATATTGTCGGTGTCATAAAAAATTGAGTGTTCTCGTTCGGCGAGCTTTTTACCGCCTCGAACCCTTTCTCCCAGTTGGGTGCGATTTTGCCAGTACTCCATGGTCTGGGCGACTGTTTTTTCTATGTAACGGCTGGTATCTTTCGACTGACGAATCTTTTCGGGCTGATAGTCGGGTTCCTTGACTTTGCTGAAGTCCAGGCCGGCCAGTGCCATGATTATCCCGAGGTTGGTATAAGGCAGTGCACCTTCAATGGCGTAACCGCCTTCCAGAACGGCAATATCGGGTTTGAGCAGATGTGTGAGCTGCGCATAGCCCCGGGCCGAAAAATTCATGGAAGTGATAGGATCGGTGTAGTGATTGTCCTGACCCGCCGAGTTCACAATGATATCCGGTTTAAACTCTTCCAGAATCGGCAAAATCGCGTGCTCCAGGGCGAACAGAAACCCCTCTTCCGACGTCCGCGGCGGCAGCGGTATGTTAACGGTGGCGCCGTAAGCGGTCGGGCCGCCCAGTTCATGCTGGAAGCCCGTGCCGGGGTATAGAGTGCGCCCATCCTGATGAAGGGAAATAAAAAGGGTGTCGGGATCATGCCAGTAGATATCTTGCGTGCCGTCGCCGTGATGACAGTCGGTGTCGACGATGGCGACCCGGTCAATGCCGTATGCTTCCCGCATGAATTCCACCATGATCGCTTCTATATTGATGTTGCAGAAACCCCGGCAGCCGTGCACCACGCGCATGGCGTGATGACCGGGCGGGCGAACCAGCGCAAACCCTCGACTGATCCGTTTCTGCATGACTTCGCTGCAAATTTTCTTAGCGCCGCCGGCACTGATATAATGCGATTCCGTAATAACACTCGCTTCGTCCGGAGCGCAAAAGTGCACCCGTCGCACATCCTGTATAGTTGCCAGATCGGGCTTGAACTCCACAATGCCGTCGATATCCAGGATGCCTTCCTCGAAAACCTGATCCTGAGTATAGAGCAGGCGTTCTTCGCGTTCCGGATGAGTGGCACTGATAGCCCAGTCGAAAGCCGGGAAAAATACGAGACCTGTTTTAATCGGCGCTTTCAGCATGGTTGGCTCCTGCTTGATCTGTGCGTGGCAGCGCAAATCTGACGTCACGATGGAAGCGGACAGTAATTGAAAAGAGTCTGTGCAATGTCTTTATATTCCGGAATCAATCCCGGCTTAACCTGAACTTTCACACGGATGTTTCGGCCTGCGGTGTGGAAGCCTCTCACCATGTTGAACTGCATTTCTTCCAAAACCTCCGTTTCGATCTCGCATTCACAGGCGCCTTCCGCCAGGCACTTTTGGCGCAGCAGCTTAAAGGCCAGCTCGAGGGCGGACTTTTTGTCGAAATCCCGCTTAACGGGCTGACTGAAACCTTCTTCGGGAGCGATCACAATGCCCCGTTCCGTATCCGAAAATACACTCACCTCACAAGTGTTCCTCGCCAATGCCGCACCGATTGCATTGGCTACCGACCATTGGGGAACCACATGCACTTCAAAATCGGTGAGGACCGCCAGGCGAAAGGCAAAAAACGGGGCGGGCCCGCCCAGAACCAGGATTTCCTTGGGCCGAACCTGATAGCCTTCCAACAGCTCGTGAACCGTGTAGACCGGCTTGCTGTTGATGTCGGATATCATCTTGGCGGCTTCATTCAAAATTAGGTAGCAGGCTTCGTCAAAGATGCGGGTGGCCGTTTCTTCGAGGGATAGGCCGAGCTTTGCCGCCAGCTCTTGAAGGCCCCGCCGAGCTGACTCCACATCCCCATTGGTGGCCTTGCCCAAAACAAAGAGTGCATCGGTCGGGGTCGGCGCGGGCCCGCCGTAGGCCATGGCCGGTCCCTGCCGGTCCGGTCCGATGGTTATGCGCTCACCCGAAACTCGCACCACGCTATCGCCGCCAACCGGCACGGAATGTGTGCGCAATGCACGAATCAGCGTCTTGAAACCGCCCAAGTCAATGCCCACCGGGTCAAGCAGCGGCACCTGACGGAGCAGGATGGCCATATCCGTGGTAGTGCCGCCTATGTCCAGGACCAGAGTCTCTTCGCTTTCGGCTGCAAAGGGAAGAGAGCCCATCACACTTGCCGCAGGACCCGACAGGATGGTTTGCCCCGGCGAATCGAGCGAGGCATCAAGACTCATCGTGCCACCATCCGCTTTCAAGATGTAGATTGGTATGGAGAGCCCTTTTTTCTTGAGCGATTCCTTGACCGCATCAAAAAATCGCTTATGGATCGGGTAAACCGCCGCGTTCAGATACGTTGTAGCGATGCGCCTGGGGAAATTGAGGTTGCCCGAAATACGGTGCCCCAAAAAGACATGATCGAAACTCTCGCTGATAATTTCCTTGATTTGAATCTCATGCTCGGGATTTCGAATGGAGAATTTTCCCACCACGCCAACCTGTCGGACTCCTTCTGCTCGAAGCTTCGAGGCAACTGCCTCGATTTCCATCCGATCGACAGGCTGGATCTCTCGACCGCGATGGTCGATGGACCCTGCAACGCAGTAGTAATGTTCACTGGTGCGAAAGCACTCCGGGTCCACTCCCGGCCCGCTGACGACAATCATGCCGGTGGGAACCAGCTTCTTTTCGGCGATCGCATTGGTGGTGAGGGTCGTGCTCAAGACCGCTCTGCGGATGTCCTGCGGCGGAACGTCTTTGGTAACCGCTTCGAGTCCCGCCCAGACACTCTCCAGCAAATTATGCGGATCGGTCGGCACCTTGACCTGGCGAAGAATGCAATCTTTGCCGATAAGAACCACATCCGTGTGGGTGCCACCCACATCAAGTCCAATGATCATTTCAGCCAGTCCCTTTGCGAAGGTTCGAATCCAGTGCGAGAATCAGCCACGATCAAGAATTACAAAATGCTATCGGAAAGGGTTCAAGCTGTCAATTTAACTATTTGCATAATTCATCGATTCTACATTCCATGAGCTTTTGAGTGACTCGCTTTCGGTCATACCTACGGGATTTAGGCTGCCAAGTTGTACAGTACTGCCCTGGGAAGAGTTAGCTCTATGCATATGGGACAGAGCCCTGCCTACCCTGCATCAAGCAGCCTCGCAGAGATTGGATATCCTGAGTTTTCGCTTGAAGTTTGAACGAGGGCATGTTAGTTGATACTCGCATTCAAACTGTGGTGGGTGTAGCTCAATAGGTTAGAGCACTGGGTTGTGGCCCCAGAGGCTGTCGGTTCAAGTCCGATCACTCACCCCAAGGTAAATAATAAGGGAATCATGGAGTTACATGGATTGCTCATGGTTCCTTTTTTCATTTTTTGGCCTCACGGTCAACGTTTTGGTCAACGTTTTGCAAAAAGGCACCGTACCGATTGATTGCGTCGCGCCGGTCGTCGTGGTCGATGGTGTTGTGTCGATCAAACATTCCCCGCGTCGAATGTCCGGTAATCTCCATGATAACCGATTCAGGCACCCCGGCTTTTCGCATGTACGTGTTGAAGGTATGGCGAAGGGCATGGAAGATAAAGCCGCGCTTGCTAAACCTTCCGTAATCAATTTTCGCATCCCTCAAGCTCTTATGAGCCCGGTCTTGATGGATTTAGCAGGCTTGCCCTCGTACAAAAAAACACGGTTGTCATGCAAAGCCCGCGGGATACTCTTCAAAACTTCAAGCAATTCATTGCAAATGGGAATGGTTCGCGGTTCTCTGTCTTTGGTGTCGGCGGCTTCGAGCTGAATGTTTCGCTTTTCAAGATCCACCTTATTCCAGGTGAGAGAGAGAATTTCACCGCGCCTCATGCCCGTATAGAAAGCAGTGGATAGCACATGTATAGCGGTGGCCAGAGTGGTGGAGTCGAACACCTTTCCCCGGTCGGCAAAGGGCAGATTGGTAGTCAACATTGTGGACTTTTTCTGATGCCTTGCGCTGATGACCTGGAAGAAGAGGTGTGAACCCTGCTGGCCAAGGGATAGGTAGCCAAGCTCGTCACAGACCAGGAGGTCGGGAGCCTGATAATGCTGGAGTTTTTTCAGCAAGGAATGGTCGGCCTCGGCGGCTATGAGGTGATTGATCATGTCCATGGCGGTGGTAAAGAGGACTTTCACGTTGGCATTGCATGCAGCGCCGGCGATGCAGTTGGCTAGAAAGCTCTTGCCCGTCCCGGGATTTCCGATGAGGATCACATCCATTCGCTCGCGAACGAACTCCAGGTCCAAAAGATGAAGGACCCTGTTCTTTTGCTCCTTTCTTGATTTGTGATGGTCGAAGTCGAACTGATCGATACTGACCTTCTCGGCAAGCTTGGACCTCTCCCGGCGAAGCTTTAGGGCTGCCTGCCATCGCCTCTCGATCTCAAGATCTGCCAGGCGGTTCAGCGTGACGAGGATGCTTAAATTCTGCTGCCGGGCCTGGGAAAGAACGGTATCGAAGGACCCTGCCATGGCCTTGAGCTGCAGTTTATTGAGTTTTGCCGGCTCATCGCGGATTAGCGTGATCGTGTCGCTCTGCAGCCGTTTGCCCTGAGGTATCGAAGGGCAACCCATCTGTTCGTGCTTCGATACCTCAGCACGAACCGAGTGCGTAAATCACG
>Ga0068714_10003312_pt1 | contig 19285 bp, 16 predicted proteins | sample MTBNYHSulfiMetaG_FD_62988 | JGI IMG/M metagenome (GOLD analysis project Ga0068714, IMG submission 62988) | Enrichment culture microbial communities from rom New York Harbor, USA that are MTBE-degrading - MTBE-NYH (New York Harbor Sulfidogenic)... | ecosystem: Environmental > Aquatic > Marine >... | reverse complement strand
GTACCCGCTGGACAGGAGGTCTGCGGGCGGACCTGGCCTAAGAAAAGGGGCCCATACCGGACGGTATGGGCCCCAGGATACTGCCAAGTGCACTCGCCGTGCTGGTGGTGCCGCTACCAAGTGGAAACGCCGATCAGCTCGATCTCAGCGATCTGCATGCTGTTGACCGAACCGCCGACCGGGCCACGAATAGCCGTGAAGAGCAGTTGGTAGCTGGTGTATGCCACCTCGTTCTCAAACGTGATGGGGGTGGCGTTCTTGGTGAAGCGAGGCCACTCTGTCGCACCCGCGAAGTCCACGATGTCGCCGCTGGCGATCAGCGTGTACGTCCCGCCGATGCCGTCGTTCGAGCCATAGAGCTCGAACGCGATCGGATCGCGACCGGGCACGTCGTTGGCGGTGGTGAACGTCAGCCCCGTGACAACGGTAGCGCCCACGGCCGGTGTGACGCGAATGCCGGTAGGCCCTGCATCGGGCTCGAAGTCACCCTTGAAATGCAGGTACTTGGTCGTAACGCTGTTGTCGATTGACAGATTGGGTGTTTCCGCTCCGGGCCAATCGCCGTCATTCGGAACGCCCTCAATCACGTCAGCCGGGCTGGTGACGTCGGCGAGCACGTTGTGGCTCAGCGGCGTACCGAAGCTGATCGTGACATTAACCGAACCGCTACCAGCGGCCGGAGCATCCGGAGCACCGGCACCGACGATGATCTTGGCGACGTTCGCCAGATCCACGCCTTCCAGGCCGGCCAGCGGGATGTTCCAGTTCTGCGTGGCGACCGCCTGCGTCGCAGCCGGATCGGCGTTCACGACCGTGGCAACCCCACCGGCAGCGTCTTCGACGGCCACATACAGACCAGCGGCGTCGTTCGAAGGCATAGCCGCACCGATTGCTTCCGCTGTCCAGTCACCCGTGACATCGCCTGTGGTGCTGACTTCAGAGAGCTTGGCAATGACCGTATTGCCGGCGTCGTGGCTGGTCACGGCCAAGCCGATCAGCACCGGATCTTCCATCACGACTTCACGGTCACCACCCAACTGCGTCCAGGTCTCAGCGTCGGGTGAGATGAACCCAGTGATGATGTTCCCAACGCGCTCGACCTTGACATAATACGGCGGCGCGACGGCGCTGGCGGCATCGTTGTTCACACTGCCGCCATCGGCGACCTGACGACCCTGGAACGAGGCGCCGTTGCCGGAGCCAGCGGCCCAGAAATTGCCCGTGATCACGGTCATCGAGTGTGCAGAACCAGCGGCCGTGCTCTGGCGGATCATGACGCCCGCCTTGGTCCAGTTGTTGGTGATGTTGCTGATGCTGTCGACGCGAGCGATGATCGAGCCGTCGCCGTTGAGGGTCTTGTAGGCATAGCGGAACTGATCCGCGTTGTTCCAGATGTCGGTGCCGGCGCCGCTCATGGTGACCACGCCGTCTGCTTCTGCGAAGCCGACGGGATGGCCCTTGTAGGCGACGCGCAGCGTGTCGGGAGCATACGCCGTCAGGTCCGCCCCGTCCATGGCGATCTCCAGCGTATTGCCGGTTTCGTCATACACGAGCGTATCGGCGGCGACGGACACGAATTCGGCCGTCGTGAAGCTCCACTGATCGCCTTCCCAAACCGCGGTGCCATCGTTCTCGTCGACGCTCCAGGTGTACGGCATGCCGTAGATCAGGTCGGCGGCAAAGCTGCTGCCTTCCACCGTGGCTACCTCGCCGTTGACAGTCACGTCGCTGGAGACCGCATCACGGCCCGCATACCAGTCGAGCACCGTGGCAGGGTTCACGCCCGTGGCGCCATTGGCCGGCGCGACCAGACGGGCTTGTGCCGGAACATACGCGAACGCCACTTCGGCCAGACCGGAATCCGGGAACAAGCCGCCCCACGTCGAGTTGATCGTCAGACGGACGAACTTGGCCCCGACGCCCGCCAGGTCGATGGTCGACTCGGCGGCCTGAGCCAGCTCGACATCCCCGAAGGCAGCCCATTCGGCGCCGTCGGCGGAGGTTTCGATGGTGACGCTCTTGGCGCCATAGCCGAGCAGCGCCTCAAACTGCGTGTTGGAGTTGAAGACCTTCATGTCGTACATCTTGTAGACGCGAGCGAACGCGAACTGAATCCACAGGGCCTCGCCCTCGGGCGGAGCGGCCAGCCACTGTTCGGTTGCCTCCATCGAGGTCAGGCCGTCCAGCGTCTTCTCCGGTCCCGACCCTTCCTGGGCCGTACCGTTGCTCGTGGCGACCACGTTCTGAACCGCAAAGGTCATCGGTTCGGTGGTGAAACTCCAGACCTGACCCTCGACGCCACTGGCATCAACGCGCCAATAATAGGTCGTCGCGAAGTCCAGGTCGATTCCGGCTGTGCCGGCATTCACGGCGGTCTCAATGATGCCTTCGGCGATCGGCGCCATGGCGGCCGGATCGGTGCCGAAGTACACGTCATAAACGGGGTCCTCGCCCACAGCGGGCGCATCCCAACTCAGCATCGCGTCAATGATCCCGGTGGCTCCCGAAGTCGGCGAGGGGCTCCCGGCCATCGTCTCGTACGGATGGCTCAGATACTCGCCCGGGATCACGGTGATGGTCTCGAATCCAGGGCCGGTCCAGCCCCAGTCCTGACCGTCGCCACCGCCGCCTTCCTGCATGATGCCGTAGATGGCCAGGACCTGGCCCTCTTCGAGCATCATCGGCTCGGCCTTCTGATCGGCGTACTTGGTCCATTCTTTCGAGGCCGTCCAGCCATCCACAAAAGCAACGAGCACGGCGTTAGCCGGATCGTCGTCCTGGCTGATGTACAGCCTCTGGTAGTCGTCGCCGGAGACATAGAAAGTGTACTCACCGGTGGCCGGGACCGTCAGCCAGCCGCTCATCTTCGCGACGTAGTTATCGGCGATATCTGCCCATGTCGGCTGAGCCAGGATGTCGGCCTGATCGGCCGGTGTCCCGCTGTTGACCAGCGCGATGGCATCATCGATGCCCAGGTTGACCCACCAGATCTCCCGCAGCACGCCCGCCGTCGAAACGGTCGACAGCAGCAGACACACCAACAGTGCCAATAATGCTAACTTCTTCATAACGCGTCCTCCTCGGACAAATGACATTGAGATTTTGATTACCACACACTCCTTCGGACTCTCCATGCTTCCCTTCGCTCGATGGCCACCTCCTTCCTGCCAACGCCCGGGCCGAAGTTGCCCGGAAATGCCTCCGTCATGTCACGACTGGGAGCCGTGGCTCTCAGTCACAAGAGACCGTCCATGGTTGGGATTGGTCCAGGTGCCTCTATGGGAGCCGCAATGCGACGGTCCGGACAGTCGGTCTCGATGGTATGATGCTGGTTGCAGACAGGGCTGAATCACTCACTCTCTCTCGAACCTCCTTGACCCATGTGTTGCTGCGACCGGGCCGGCGGTAGTTACGCCGCCACTACCACGAGCGTGTTCTCACAAAGGTGGCTGGAGAACACATGTCTCGGTCCTTCAGATGGTCTTCTGGTCACGGCGAAGGATGGCGGGGCCGTCCGGAAATGATCGCCCGTAGTCTTAGTACCGGCGCCGATCAGACAGCCTTTCAGGTGAAGCCAAAATGACACCACTCCTGCCGCACCGAAGAGATGCGAGGACCGATAAGCATTGCTCTATCACAGGTCGAATAAACAAATTCTAACGCAGAGAGGAGATCCGTTCAAGCAAAAAACATTGGAAAAGTGTTGGTTCCGTACCCCGCAAGAATTTTGCGGGGCATTCTGTTCGGCTGGGCGGAGCCACGGAGGCACGGTTTGCCGCTCACCCGGCGTCCGTATGGAGGTTACTCACGCTGCCCCTGCGCCTGCCAAGCCGACTCGGAGGAGGCTTGGCCGGCCTCTGGGGTGGCCATGGTAATGGGCATCTGGACCGCCAGTTCCTGCCGTTTCCGGAAGGTCCTGGCGAGCGCCTCGCCCGTTGCGGCGGGTCGGTCCGTAACCAATTCGGGCGTGTTGAACGTCAGAAGGCAGGATTCGTAGAACGCCGGGTCCTTCTGGGGCAGCACAATCGGTTTGTGGACAGCCCCGTCCAGCCCTACGTAACTGATGAAAAGCCGGGTGAACACCCCGTGAAGCCGCTTGCTGCTAAAGACGAGCCATCGGCTGTTGCTCGACCAGGTCTGCCACGATTCACTCAGATTGCTGTTGATTTCGAGTCGGCGGTAGGGGGGCTTGTCGGCTTCGTCGCGGGCCGCCAAGTCCAGCAGGTACAGGTCGCTGTTCTCCTGCCAAGCGGGAAAATAGCCATAATCGCACATGCAGAACGACAGCCATCGGCCGTCCGGGCTGCATCGGGGCATCGCAATGCTCCGGCCCGTATCCTTCGCGGAGAGCACCGTTTCCAGCGCGCCCCAGTGGTTGTTGTCGAGGTCGTACGAGACGCGCATCAGGCTGTACTTGACCTGGTCGTACAGAAGCGGTGGGTTCGGCGTGTCCTTGGGCCACAGCACCGGCGTGCTACAAAAATACAGGTGCTTGCCGTCGCCCGACCAGGCAGGCCAGTTCTCCAGATGCTCCTTGCGGGCAAGGTTGGGCTCTACGCCTATCTCCTTACTGTCATTGAAGTAACAGGCGAGGAAGGAATCGAGATCGACGGTGTCGCGTACCTCGTTCCGGCTGGAGTGGTAGAACATGGGCAGGTTGTTGACGGAATAAACCGCCATCCGCCCGCTCGGGTGCCAGGAGGTGTAGCCGAACTTGGCGCCAATCTCGTGCACCGCTGTACCGTCAACCAGCAGAGTTCCGACACCGAACGTGGGCGAGCGCACGCCCATCAGCATCTTGTCGCTGCGATTGGCAGCAAACGAATGGCAGTTGACGCAGGCGTTCTCGGTGCTCTTGCCGCTGAGCAGCAGTGACTCGCGGAATCCGCTCAGGTCGCGGAAGTGGATGGAGATCTCGCCTTTGACGCGCAGGTGCGTTGGATGCATCTTCCGGTAAACCAGAAAGCGGTCGATGTCCTCCTCGGCGATCTGATTGGTGACGGACTGGAAGTGGTCCCATTGGCCGTTTTCGCCCTTGACGAAGATGTCGATCCGCAGCTCCCGGCCACGATTCTGTTCCAACAGGGCGTGCCAGGGTCTCTCACCGATTCGGATGGCGGGCCTCCTGCTGAAGAGCTCGACCGGGTCGCCCAGCGCGGAGGAGATCCTGACGTGGTAGGCGGTCCCCGGCTCTTTGACCAGGAAATTAAGGGGGGCAATGTTGGGTGGTACGACCGCGCCCGTATAATCCGGCTGTATCCGCGGCTGACGGTCGATCTCGTGAAAGCTGCCTACAGGTTCCGGCCGGTCCGACAACCAGACAAGGCCCGCACAGATCACGGCTGCAACGGCCAAAAGCAACACACTGACCACGAAGGGTTTACGCACAACCCGCCCCCTAATCATCGAGGAAATAGTAATAGTAATACGTGTCACCGAACGGCCCTCTGAGCGCCTCACGGGCATCGGCCTTGTCCTTGCCGTGCTGCTGGAGAACCTGGAAGAACTCATGGAGCCTGATCTTGGCCTCTCTGGGGATGGTCCGGCCGGGCACGTCGATCGGCTGCTTCTTGAGCGTCCTGTACAGCAGCACGGCCTCGACGTAGTGTCTTGGGTCCTGCGACACGGCGGTGGGACGCAGCCTCTCAGCGTTCTGGACGAACTTCTCGAGGTTCTTGGACAGTAGCAGACTGGCCATGCCGTATTCGTAGGCCATTCGATTGGCGGCGTTCTCCGTCAACAGCAGCGTCAGCGTGTCCGCATCCCGGACGAAATCGTGGACGAGCTTGATTGATCGCCAGTGCTGGATCGCGGCGTCCTGAGACAGGCCGGGGTCGGTGTCGAGCCGTGCCAAGTCGGCCCGGGCGGCTCTACTCCAGAACGGGACCTTCGCCAGAGCCCGCAGGAAGACGCGCGCCGTGCCGAGGTTGCCTTTGATCATGTTGATTCGGGCCAGCCGATGGAGCAGCAGGGGTCTCTCGCCATAGGTTTCAACGCATATCATCAGGGCGTTCTCCGCCTGGTTCACGAGACCCATGTCCACGCACGTGTCGAATTTCTGCCAGAGAGCCTCTCGCTGTGTCAGGAAGAGGGCTTCTGGCCGTTGCGGGAAGGCAAACATCTCGTCCCCAAGTCTTCCCAAGTGGTACAGCGCCCGGTCGACCGCGTGGCAGACCAGATAGTGGTAGGGGTTCTCGCGGCCGATCTCGATGACCTTTGACCACTGTTCCTGACGCGAGAAGTAGTCGACCTCGAAAAGGGTCTTGACCTTGGGATCGCGGTACAGCAGCAGCGTCGCAGCGGTCACGAGGACCAACACCGCTGTGCGGAGGTTCAGTCCGAATTCGCTCCGTAGCGGATCGCCGAACAGCTTCTCGGCAACTCTGCGGACCGATTCCAGTCTTGGAGAGGGCCTTCCCTTGGTGCGTGCCCGCCATGAGCCCGCCGCTGCAACGAGCACGCGAGCGGTTCCCAAGATCAGCACGGTCACGGGAAGGAAGAGAATTTTTATCCAGACAGCTTCTCGCATCAGTTCCGAGGACGTAAAGGCCTTGATCTTCCACGAGAGCGGCAGCAATTCGAAGTAGGCGTCGTGCGGACGCTCTGCGAAGACGCCCGCTCCCAGCACCAGGGGTATGGCAGCGCCCAGGGCCAATTGTGCCGCGCCAAGCCGGAACCGGTGCCTCAAGAGAATCTCGGCCAGTCCGCACAGCAAGGCGAATAGGAGATAAGGACCGCCTGCCAATATGTAGAGCCCGACCGAGAGGGCCAGGAACCAGAGGCCTCCGCGAACCTCCTCTTTGGGTGCGAGCTTCAGATAGAGGCAGAAGGCCGCGATCGCCGCCAGGGGCCCCATCGTCTCGGGCAGATGGAAGGTGTACTGCGAGTAGATGGCCAGCAGCAGAAGGGGCCCAAGGAATCGCAGTCCCCGCCAGCGCGGCAGGCTCAACGTGCGGATCGCCGAGTCCGTGCACAGGCACATCAACCAGGCTTGGGCCGTGACCACGGCCGCCCCGGCCCAGGAATAGTAGAACAACTGCGACAGGAAGGCGCAAAGGTATTCGAGAATGCCCCCTGGATAGGTGGTGAACCCCGCGAAGAAGTCCCATCCCCAGTAGAAGGCGGGGAAGTTGTCAATCAGGCCGGCGCCGTGGTAGAGCAGGTGCGGCTCGATTTCGACGACGAAGTACACATAGTATGCAGCGAAGAAGACCGCGGACAGAGGCAGCCCGAACGTGCGCCAAGACGCGATCCTGCCTGATGTGCTGTCTGTCTCGGTCATTGGCGTTCTCTTGTGTGGGGCACTGTCTTCGGTCATTTCAGGTGATTCAGCAATACTATCGGCCGGTAAGTCCGCTGACCTGGATGGATTATATCAGGATCGCCCTGGAATCGTCCAGCAGGTCTGTCGGTGCTGTTGCCGCGGCGCCTATTGGGGGCGCTTGGCGCGCAGCCAGCTCTTGAGCTTGGCGGGCGTGAGGGTGTTGAGAATGTCGTCCTTCGTGGCCCAGCCGCGGCCTGCGGTCGCGACCCCGAACTGCATCAAGCCCAGGCCCTCTGTGCTGTGGGCATCAGTCCCGATGGCGAGCTTAACGCCTGCTTCGATCGCCATTTTGCAGTGCAGGTCCTTGAGGTCGAGCCGGTATGGATTGGCGTTGATCTCCAGTGCGGTGCGGGTCTGCGCGGCCTGCCCGATCACCGCCGCGATGTCCAGGTCCATCGCTTCCCGCTGGCCGAGCAGCCGGCCCGTCGGATGGCCGATGCAACTGACGTAGGGGTTCTCCATTGCCTTGAGCGTTCGCATCGTGACTTTCTCGCGGGGGCTCGTCATGCCCGAATGGATCGACGCGACGACATAGTCCAGATCGGCCAGCAGCTTGTCGTCGAAGTCGAGCGAACCGTCCGCGAGGATATCGACCTCGGCGCCCGCCAGCAGCACGATTCCCTTGAGCTTGTCGGCGATCCTATGAATCTGCTCGGTCTGCTTGGCGAGGCGTTTGGGGCTCTGGCCGTTGGCGATGGCGGACGACTCGGAGTGGTCGGTGATGCACAGAAACCCGTAGCCCAACTCCCGTGCGGCCTCGACCATCTGCTCGATGTCGTTCCTGCCATCCGAGGCGAGCGTGTGCATGTGAAAATCGCCCCGGACGTCCTCGACCTGCACCAGCCTGGGCAGCGCGTGCGAACGAGCGGCCTCGATTTCGCCCCGGTCCTCTCGCAGCAATGGAGCGACGGGGTCCAGCCCCAGCTTCTTGTAGATCTCCTCTTCCGTGGCGCCGGCGACCCGTGTGTCCCCCTCGAACAAGCCGTACTCGTTGAGCTTGAGCTTGCTCTTGATGGCGATCTCGCGCAGGCGAACGTTGTGCTGTTTGGAGCCGGTAAAGTACTGAAGCGCTGCGCCGAAACTCTCGGTCGGGACTACGCGCACGTCCACCTGCACCGGCGCTGTCTCGGTCTGGATGATGGCCGAGCCCTTCGTGTCGCCCGACGCAAGGACGCGATCGACAAAGGGAGCTTCCGTGAATGACTGGATGATCTGCTGGGGACTCGTCTTGGATGCTGTCTTGCCCTTGCTCACGGCCACCAGGATATCCACGTCGCCGATGGTCTCGGCCCGCCGGCGAAGCGACCCGGCGGCTTCCACGCGCTTGACCCCAGACAGATCCCGCAGGCAGGCACAAACCATCTCGGCGGCTTCCATGGCTTGGTCCAGCCGGATGCGACCCGTTGACTTCTCCAGAAACTCGATCCCTCGCTGGATGGCTGCCGCCTTCTTCTCGCCAAAGCCGGGCAGCGTTGCCAGCGACCCGTCCTCGACAACCCTCTTGAGATCGTCAATGCCCTTGACGCCGAGGCCTTCGTACACCGCCTTGACGCCCTTCGGTCCCATACCCGGGACGTGGAGCAACTCCAGCAGCGAAGGTGGGATGCGCTCCAGAAGCTCCTCGTGCGCCGTGACTCGGTTGCTGGCGACAAACTCCTGAATTTTGGCCAGGCTCGACTTGCCGATGCCCGGCGTCCGGGCCAGTCGGCCGTCCTTCAGCAGGACAGCCACGTCCATCGGCAGTTCGGCCACGGCGCGCGAAACCTTGCGGTAGCTGTTGATGCGAAAGCGGTCCTCCCCAAGAATCTCCATGATATCGGCCATCTGGTCGAAGATCGCGCTGAGTATCGCGTTTCTCATGGGCTCGATTATAAGCTGAAGGCCGCGAAAACAAAGCGGCAATCGCTCGATTCTCAGCGGCGCAGGTAATGGATCAGCCAAAGCACAAGCGTCAGGATCAGCGACAAAAGGATGCACGTGCCCAGCGGGAAGTAGACCCGCCAGTTCCTGCCCCCGAATTCGAGATCGCCCGGCAGGCGAAAGAGACCGATGCGTCCGAGCAGCATCAGCAGCAGTCCGACTGCGACGATCACGACCCCGATGCCCACCAACCACTTTCCGAACTCTTGTGGTTCAAGTTCCATGTTCTACGCGATCCCGTCCTGCATCCCGTTGGTACAGACTGATACGGCGATTATAATGATCCTGTTGCGATACGTTCAAGGAGCCTCCTGATGCACACGCCCAACGGTGACATCTGGATCGGCACCTCCGGCTGGCAATACGACCACTGGCGGGAACGCTTCTATCCCGACAGACTCCCGAAGAGCCGATGGTTCGAGCACTACGCGCGGCACTTCGACACCGTCGAGGTCAACAGTACCTTCTATCATCTGCCTAGGGCCGGCACGGTGGAGAAATGGCGCCGGCAGGCACCCGAAGGATTCACGTACGTCGCCAAGGCCAATCGGTACATCACGCACATCAAGAAGCTCCGAGAGGTCGCTGAGGAGGTGAAGCGGTTCTTCGAGGTGATCGATCTGTTCGAGGGCACGCTGGGCGCGGTGTTGTACCAGTTGCCGCCCAGCCTGCACAAGGACCTCGAAAGGCTGGACGCGTTCATCGAGTGTCTCCCGGGGCGAAAGCACGCGGTCTTCGAATTCCGTCATTCCAGTTGGTACGACGACGAGACGTTCGATCTGTTAAACCGGCGCAAGGTCGCCTTCTGCGTCCACGACATGGCGGGCAACAAATCACCTCGCATCGTAACGGGCGACGTGGTCTATGTTCGTTTTCACGGCACGACCGGCCGTTATGCGGGCAACTACACGGACGCCATGCTCGAAGAATGGGCCGGCTGGCTCAGGGGCCAACAGAAGAACGTTCCCGCCGTCTACGCGTACTTCAATAACGACGTCGAAGGCCACGCGATCAGCAACGCCAGAACGTTGAGAGACCTTCTGGCAAGCTAAGAGCGAGACTCGTCCGTTTCAATCGAGAATGGTCAAGCCCTTACTTCGTGCATATTCACGGACGGACGCGATCTCGTCACGAGTGGGTCGGCGGTCGATCTTCGGATGGGCATGCGCCTGGTGGCATGGCCGGTACTGGCCCATCACGTTGATCGTCGTATGTGGACTGATCTGGTCAGCGAGAAAGTCGATTACTCGGGAACTCCCCACCAGGTCATCGGGAAGTACAAGGTGGCGGACGAGCAGACCCTTAGTGGCGATGCTTCGTTCGATTCGCAGATCGCCGACCTGGCGGTGCATCTCCTTGACGGCTGCAAAGCAGACCTGCGGATAGTCGGCAGCCTCGGAAAGCTCTTGGGCCACCTCAGCGTCCGCGTATTTCATATCGGGCATGTAGATGTCGATCAGACCTTCGAGCAGCCGGAGAGCTGCGACGGAGTCGTAGCCGCCGGTATTGTAGACCGTCGGGATCCGCAAGCCTTTGTCACGTGCTGTCTCGATGGCTGCGGCGATCGGCGCGGCGACGTGGGTGGGCGTGACGAGATTGACATTCACGCAGCCGATTTGCTGGAGGCCGAGCATGGCATCGGCAAGCTGTTTGATGTCGATCCGCTGGCCCTCGCGGAGATGGCTGATATCGTAATTCTGGCAGAAGACACAGCCCAGGTTGCAGCCTGCGAAGAAGATCGTCCCCGATCCGCTGGAGCCCACGAGCACGCTCTCTTCACCGAAGTGGGGGCCAACCGAGCTGACGACAGGAAGGGCGGCAATCCCACAGAACCCGACCATGCCGGCGCGGCGGTGAGCGCCACAGCAACGCGGACACAGCGTACATGGATCGGTCTTCTCCCAGAGCCGCCTGACGTTATTGCTGAACGGGGTGAGGTCCATCGCCACAAGCCTCATTGTGGCAGTATGTCGGGCCTTATCGCCCATCGGATCTGCCACGCGTTGTCCGGCGTGCGTTCGAAACAGACGATGCCCGCGTTCACGAAACTCACGATCGGAGGCGATTCGTAGCCGGTCAGCAGCAGACTCGCCAGCCGACTGACGAAGGGCATGTGCCCGACGATCATGGTGTCGTCCGTGGCGACCGCCAATTCGTCCCTCAGCGGGCCGACGGGGTCTCCGGGAGCCAGTCCTTCGCGCAAGGCTGGGCGTTCGCCGACGTGGAACGCTTGGGCGTAAGTCTCTGCCGTCTGGGCGGCGCGGGACTTGCCACTATGCCATATCTGATCGACCGCCAATGCCAGTGGCCGGACGAAATCGGCGACCTTCATCGCCTCCTGGCGACCCTCCGGGCTCAGGGGACGCTCGGGGTCCTGTTTCTTGGACAAGGCCTTGGCGTGCTGGACGAGGTACAGTCGCATTTCCGTCGCTCCTTAACGCGAGTACGCATCTGTGCTCCCCCGAGTATAGCACGAGGCCTGCAATAATAGGAGTTGTTTCGGCCGCCAACGGCAAGCAGCTCCGTATTGTGCGGCACGTGCCGAAGCTGTATACTGCAACTGGGTCTTGCGACGTGGAAATCATGCAGAAAAACACACGGGCCATAGAACACCAGGACGGTTCGGCGCATCTGGCTTGCCAGAAGGTGGTTCCTCTGCATGGTGAGCGGACCGGCGGCCAGGAAGAGCCCTCGCTCGTGCAGCGTTTGCGGCATGGCGACCGGGCGGCGGCCGAGACCTTGGTCGAGCGATACCACGAGCGTGTCTACGTGTTCATGCGGTCCATGGGCCATGATCGCCAGACCAGCGAGGACCTGACTCAGGAGACGTTCATGCGGGCGTGGTACCATATTGGCCAGTTGCGGGAGGGCAAGGCCCTCACGGCCTGGCTGTTCCGGATCGCCGGCAACGTCTCACGCTTGTACTGGCGAAAGCACAAGCATTCCGATCCGGTAGAGCTCAACGACATCGAGCCGGCGCCGGATGAGGTCGACTCGGCCCAGCAGGCCGGAGACCGGGAACTGTTCGCCGGGTTGCACCAGGCTGTCGGGCGGCTGCCGTGGAAGCTGCGCCAGGCTGTCGTGCTCCACTACATGGATCAGTTGAGCATCGCTGAGGCGGCTCAGGCGGCCCAGATACGAGAAGGGACGCTGAAGAGCCGCCTGAACAGGGCTCTGGAGGCCCTGAGGAAGGAAATCGTCAAGGAGTAGGGCCGGACAACCGCATCCCTCGAGGGTAGTGGCAGGGTGGCGCATGATGACGGACAAAGAGCGAATTGCAGAATTGCTCACGGCATTCCCGAAGCGGGGGCTGGAGCCGGTCCGTCCCGGCCTGCTCCAGGAGCTCAAGAATCGCATCCCTCACCGACTGATCGTCCATCGGATGGACACGATCAACATCATCGTGGACCTGCGAATCAGCCGGATTGCGGCCGCGGCGGCTATTCTGATTGCTCTGGTCCTGGCTGGCGGGATCTTCGGCGGCCGCGAGGCCCTCAGCAGGCGGACGTACCAGGATGGCAAGGCCTTCCTCAAGTACACATTCGCCGGAGAAGACGCCTACCGGGGAGAGGTTCTCGATGGGCTTGTGAACCTGCGCGACAGCCTCCTCGCCGAGGGGCGGGAGGTGGTCTACTATGGTGACCGGGCGAGTCTTAACAACCCATACGTGGTCCTGATGCACTGGAAGCTCGACGAAGACAAGTATGGAGTGATCCTGGGCGACCTGTCGGCGCGGACGGTCAGCGGCAAGACCCTGATCCGGCTCCAGGCCTATATGCTCAGAGAACAGCGCAAATGAGTCCGGCTGGGGGCAGGAGGCCGGTTGGGTGTTGATTTCTAACGCCGGGGTTCGTAGAATCGGGTTCAAGTTGCAGGGGGGGTAGGCTCGCTTTTTGGAAGGGGCATGTCATGCACAGACGCAGGGGATTCACACTGATCGAGCTACTGGTGGTCATCGCGATTATTGCCCTGCTGATGGCGATTCTCATGCCGGCACTATCTCGCGTCAAGAAGCAGGCCCAGTCCGTCGCCTGCATGGCCCGCCTCAAGAGCTGGGGCCTGATGTTCAAGTTCTACGCCGACGACAACGACGGAAGCTTCAATTCCGGCTGGGGTGTCGGTGAAGCGACGCTGTGGCCGAATGCGCTGCGTCCCTACTACAGAGACGATTGGGAGATGCTGTTGTGCCCGACGGCAACGCGGATCGATGAAGCCGGCCAGCAGGGGACCTTCATGGCCATGACGCGAACGCTGGCCACGCCCGGCGGGGGATCGCAATACTATGCGTTCAGCTACGGGATCAACAGTTGGACCAACCACATGACAGGGGACCGCGGCGACCGGAAGCTGGAATGGTTCTGGAAGACGACTACGGGCCATACCGGGCAGTATAACATTCCCGTGTTTGCCGATTCGACCTGGCACGATGCTTGGCCGCGAGACACCGATGCTCCCATCCCGTTGCCATGGGACTTTGGTGGTGGCGACAAGGGGACGACAAATGAGATCAACCATTTCTGCATAGACCGCCACAACGGCTGGACGAACTTCCTGTTCATGGACTGGTCGGTTCGCCACGTGGGCCTCAAGGAGCTTTGGGTGCTGAAGTGGCATAAGGCGTTCGACGTGAACGGGCCGTACACTCGGGCTGGAGGGATGACGCCTTCAGAGTGGCCGGCCTGGCTGAGCAAGTACAAAGAGTACTGATTGCGTCTATTGCAGACGGTATTCTGCACGGCCGGCGCGAAGGGGGGAACGCGCCGGGTCACACGCGTGGTTCTCGTCTCAGTAGATGATCGCAGTGACTTCCTCGATCTTGCGAATCACTTCCGTTCCATCGGAGGGGTTGGAGACGTAACCGTCGAAGCCCTTCTGGATTAGTGCTGTCGCTTCCGCCTGGCTCAGGTGGTTGGCCAGGGCGATCAGTTTGATCGTCGCATACTCCTCATTGTCGCGGATGCTCCGGCAGATGCCGCCGGCGTCGATGCCGTTGGCCAGCAGGTTGATCAAGACGACATGGGGTGCGAACCGCTGGATGGCGGCCCCCGTTTCGAAACTGGTGCCCGCGGCCTGGACCTCGTAGCTGTCTCTGGCCTTGAGGCTATTGACGATCGCCAGCTTGCTGTTCGCATCGTTGTCGATGACCAGAACCCTGAGCTTGCCGACGGACAGTGCTTCGGTCGGCATGTTGTGGGCTTTCATGAAGCGGACCAGCTCGTTCAGCGGGATGCGGCGATCCTTGCTGCCCGGGATGCGGTAGCCCTTGAGCTGTCCGGAGTCGAACCATTTGGAAACCGTTCGCGGCGCGACGTTGCAGATCTTGGCCACGTCTCCGGTCGTCAGCACGTTCTTGCCTTTTGCCATCGTTGTGGTTCCTGAAACAAGGTCGTTGTGCCGCCATCTTCTTCGACGCCTGCGACAGCGGGATTTAACCGAGAGCAAACAAACCCGCACCGCGACGTTGCTATCGCCAATTTTAGTGCCCGATAGTCCCATAAGCGGGCGGCTGTCGATTGTCGAGCGGCGGGGCGGGAATTGCGTTGGATTTGGTGCACGGCGAGATTAGAATGCCTTGTCGCAATCGGCCGGTGCAACGGCGCAGGAGTGCATGATGCGGATTTTTCTGTCCCGACCCGACATAACCGACAAAGAGATTTCCAGCGTGGTCGAGGTGCTTCGCGGCCCGAACCTGTCGCTGGGGCCCAAGCTGACCGAGTTCGAGGAGGCGCTGGCACGCTATCTCGGGCGTCGCCGGGCAGTGGCGGTCAATAGCGGCACCAGCGGGCTATTCCTGAGTCTGCTCGCCCTGGGGATCGGCGAGGGCGATGAAGTGATCACCACGCCGTTCTCGTTCGTCGCTTCGACGACGTCGATCATGATGACGGGCGCCAAGCCGGTCTTCGTCGACATCGACCCCTTGAGTCTGAACCTCCGTCTGGACCGGATCGAAGCCGCGATCACCCCCCGTACGCGAGCGATTCTTCCCGTTGAGGTGTTCGGAAACCCCGCCGGATTCGACGACATATGCCGGATCGCCGAGCGGAATCACCTGCCGGTTGTCGAGGACAGTTGCGAGGCCCTCGGGTCAGCCCTGCACGGGAAAAAGGCCGGAACGTTCGGTAAGCTGAGCGTCTTCGGCTTCTATCCCAACAAGCAAATCACCACGGGCGAAGGCGGGGCCATTCTGGCCGACGACGAGGCCCTGGCAGACCTGTGCGTTTCGCTTCGCAACCAGGGACGCAGCGCCGCCGATCAGTGGCTGCTCCACGAGCGCTTGGGCTACAACTTCCGACTCAGCGACATCAACTGCGCACTCGGCCTGGCGCAACTGTCGCGGATCGATGAGATCAAGGCCAGACGCGGCCGCGTGGCCCAGTGGTACCAGGAGATGCTGGCCGACGACGAACGGCTCGTCGTGCCCGCGGCGCCGGCCGGCGGGGACATAAGCTGGTTCGTCTTCGTCATTCGATTGGCGGATTCCGTCGGATTCGAGCATCGCGATCGTCTGCTCGAGGAGATGCGCCGCCAGAGGATCCAGGTGAGCAACTACTTTCCCCCGATCCATTTGCAGCCGTTCATTGCCGAGCGGTACACACACGGTCCGGGCGACTTTCCCGTATGCGAGCAGGCGGCCCGGCGGACGGTGGCCTTGCCTTTTCACGCCCATTTGACTGAAGATGACGTGGCCTTCGTGTGTGGCGCCCTCCGCGGTATTCTCGACACCGCTCTCCACTGATTCTCTCGCCAGATCGGCAATCGTATCGGACCGCTTCATTTGATGTTTTTCTGTTTGCATCTCCGGCTTTATATCGGAGTATTTACGTAGAGACGGACGTACGCAGCAGTGCCGGGACGGGCACGTCAAGATCCAATGAAGAAGGGGGGAACACCACAGATATGGGTTGGAGAGCAAAATTCGTTTTGCTGCTCATCGTCTACAGTGCCGGCTTTGCGACCGCCGTCTATTGTCTGTCGCCGGCTCCCGATCCGGCACCGGGACAACTCAACGGCAAGGGTCGCATTCTGGCCAAACTCAAGTCCGAAGAATTCACCCAGTCGCTCAACTCGGGGATGCACAAAGCGATCGCATTCGGAAAGGAAGCCGCGACAAAGACCGCCGAGATGATCCGCGAGAAGATCGACGAAGCCCAAGCCAAGTCAAAGGGCTAAACGCGCCCGACACGAAATCTCGCCGAGGAAAACATACGCGACTGCGGCAAGGGGGGCTTGGCCGCAGCCCGGGGGGAATCGCAAGCGTCAGTAGGCCGCGGGTCTAAACGACCCGCGGCCTACGCGTACTGATGTTGATGTCACTCGTTTTCCGTTCTACTCGCTGCGAGGTCGTGTCACTTCATATCGTGAAACTCCGGGCCGATTGCGCCGGCGACCACGCCCATTCTGCCGGCAGACGTTTCCTGGATGGCTACGTTCAGCAGGCACTGCTTGGCGCCGTCCTTGGTCTCGACGGTGCAGAACACCTCCACAAACGTCCCGGGATCGCCGAGATGATTCATCGTGGTTACACTCACCCTTCCGAACGGTTGGTTGGCGCTGCACGCGGTCTGTAGATCCGTCAGGCTCTGGCCCGTCGCGAGGGGGCGAATCTTTCCGACGGTGTTCCAATCCTTGGCGTTCACCGCATGCCAGTACGCCATGCTGACCTTCATACAGGCATCCTTCAGCTCCAAATCGCCGACTGAAATCCCGAGGTCGGGGTTTTCGGCGAACAGCTTGTTGATCTCTCGGCAATCGACCACCTGAGCGCCGCTCGGTGCCGCGAACTCGAAGCAACCTTCCGGAATGTCGGGGTTGTACTCTAACATGGTGAACTCATAGTGGGGCTGGCCCTGGCGGTCTGGGTTGAACCAGACGGCCGTGCGGACCGGTAGCTTGGTCTCCACGTCGACCTGGATCAGCCAGTACTGAGCGGTGTTGACCTGCGGCCCCGAGAACGTGATGTACGCGCACGATTTGCCGGTCGCAGGGTCCTTGCGGATCTCCTCCTGCCAGTTCTCGGCCATGGCCTTAAACTCCGCCAGCATGTCACCGCTGGGGAACGTGTACATGCCTCGGTTGAGACCTTCGGTGATGTAGACCACACCCTGCTTCGGGTTCTCAAGGCGGGTGTAGACATATGTGACATTCTCGGCTTCCGAGGCCACGCAGAGATGGTCGTCCCCTTCGCTGTAGCGGCAGTCACCCGATCGGGTCGGGTCACCTGCCTGGGGCCGGGCCCAGATCTCGAACGTGGTCTCCCTGTCTCGTGACGGGTTATACATGTGCCCGGTTGTGTACACGGCCCGCACGTTCTTCAATGCCGCGAGCGTCTGCTCAAAGGCCCAGACCGGCGTCGCCGTGCGATCCAAAAGAGTGACAAACAGTCCGATCCCGATCAGGACGACCGCGGCCGTCGCCAGTTTGGCAGTGTTGCTTCTCATAACAATTCTCCATGTGTGGGGTTGTCGTTGGTGTTGGGATTCCTCGTGGGCCTTCAGGATGGTGCCGAGGATGTGCCGGTCCCTCGCGGGATGCGTCTCGACCTCGATGTGCTCGACGAGTTGCTCGATGTTCTTTCTCGGTTTCATGTCAAACCTCGCCATCCAAAAGGGACCGCAGTTTCTCCAGGCCGTAACGGTACCGGCTCTGTGCGGTGTTGATGGACACATTCTGGGATTTCGCGATTTCCCGAAACTTCATCTGGCCTTGCAGATGCAGGACAACCGCTTCACGCTGCTCGTAAGGAAGCTGGGCCAGCGCCTTGTTCAGTACCGCGCGCTGTTCGCTGGCGATCAGCCACGGTTCGGGCCCGGAATCCTCACCGGTTCCGAATGCCTCTGCCAGCGTTGTGTCACATTCCCGACGCCGGATCGACCGGTTGCTGTTCCGCACCCGGTTGACGACGCACGTCGCCAGGAAGCTCCGCAGGTTGCCACCGAGCCTGACCTTCTCGGGCGAGCGGGCCAGCCAGAGGAACACGTCATGCACGATGTCCTCGGCCATGTGCTCGCGATTCAGCAGACCCGTGGCCATCCGCAGCAGAGGCACACGGTACTTGTCGTAGATCCGGGCCAGCGCGGCGCCGTCGCCCGACTTGAACTTCCAAATGAGCAGTGTGTCTTCCAGCATCGGCTTCTCTGTAGAGAATCGAAAAACGGCCGTTCTTCACACGTAACACAATTAGACCGCTCGTTTTCGTCTACGAAGAAGAAAAATCCCGGTAGGTTAAGCCCATTCCCTCCCCCCCACGGTCGATACATCGACCTGGACCTTTCCTGCTTGCGTGCCATGGAAGGGGTGCGTCAGCCGGACTGCACCGGCATCCGCACATCAAGAGAAAGGCCATCGGAACGGTGGCCCGACGGCTCAGGGAAGCGAGACGGTTCGAGGGGTCATTCGACTTCGCGGGGTAGGCCGTAAGGGCCGTGGACGACGCAGGAGCACTGGCCGCCCAGCGTGCGGAACTGGACGATCATCTTCTCTTCGACCTTCTTGCCGTTTCTCAGCCGGACGGTGGTCGGTACGGCGACGATGGGCCCGAGCTTGGTTTGGCCCGTCCGGCAGATCGGGCCGACCCCGAGGATTTCGACGATGCGGTCGTCCTGGTCCGGCTTGAAGATGATCTTCCGCAGGAACTCGTCGCCCCACATCGCGGTTAATGGGCAGACGTGCTTGAGCTGGTCGAGGTCTTGATCGATCACCGCTTGGTAGAGGACCCGCACCGCCTGCTGCGCCGCCTGCTCTTGCGTCATCCCTTCGGCCGGAATGCCGCAGCCCGGATCGCTCAGCACGCCGATGTTCTCCTCGGGAATCGCCAGCGGCTTCTCGACGCGATTGGCTTGAGCCGGGATGCGGATGTCGAACACGCTGTCGGGCAGGTCCTCATAGTAGATGATCTTGAATGCGTCAAACGCTGGAGGGCCGTTGTGGTCCAGGTTTGGCCACTGCTTCATGGCCACGGGCAGTTTGCTGGCCGCGTCGAACTCGATGATCCAGGACTGCGCCCCATGGACGTCGATCAGACTGCACATCAACATCACGCGA
>Ga0068714_10003310_pt1 | contig 19300 bp, 17 predicted proteins | sample MTBNYHSulfiMetaG_FD_62988 | JGI IMG/M metagenome (GOLD analysis project Ga0068714, IMG submission 62988) | Enrichment culture microbial communities from rom New York Harbor, USA that are MTBE-degrading - MTBE-NYH (New York Harbor Sulfidogenic)... | ecosystem: Environmental > Aquatic > Marine >... | reverse complement strand
GGAAACATGGCCGGCAGAAGATCTCCTACGAATTTCCCGAGCTTTCCCAGATCCTTTCCGACACCTACGGCGTCATCGTCTATCAGGAACAGGTTATGCGGGTTGCCGTCGAGCTGGCAGGGTACAGCCCCGGCGAGGCGGACAACTTAAGGCGCGTCATGGGAAAAAAACTCCCCGAGGAAATGGAGAAACAGCGCGCCAGGTTCCTGGATGGGTGCCGAAAGAAGGGGACACCGGAGAAAAAGGCCGGTTCCATTTTCGATACCCTCGCTTTTTTCGCCGGGTACGGCTTCAATAAATCCCACAGCGCCGCCTATGCCCTGATTGCCTATCGCACCGCTTTCCTGAAAGCCCACTATCCTTCCCAGTTCATGGCCGCCCTGCTTACGAGCGAGATGGACAACTCGGACAAGGTGACCCAGCATATAGCCGTCTGCAGGGAAATGGGCCTGGGGCTGCTTCCCCCGGATATCAACCTCTCGGAGACCCCCTTCACCGTTGAGGGACAGGATATCCGCTTCGGACTCGGGGCCGTAAAGAATGTTGGAGGCGCTGCCCTGGAAGAGATTCTTCGGCAGAGGAAAGAGGGCGGCAGGTTCCAATCCCTCGGGGATTTCACGGGCCGGGTGGATCTGAGGAAAGTCAACAGGCGGGTTATCGAGAGCCTCATCAAAGCCGGCGCCTTCGACGATCTCGGCGGGCACAGGGCCCAGCTTCTGGCCTTTCTCGATCAGGCCCTGGAAAGGGGCCAAAGGTCCCAGAGGGATCGTAAAAACGGTCAGATCGCCCTTTTCGACGGGGTAACCAGGGATGTGGTGAAGGATGAACTCCCGCCGGAGGATCCCTGGTCCGAGCAGCAGCGCTTGTCCTTCGAAAAGGAGAGCCTGGGGTTTTATGTCAGCGGACACCCCCTCGAAAAATTCCGGAAGGAGATAGAGCGGTTCGTCACATCGGACCTGGGAAGGCTGGGAGAACTCAACACCGGCCAGGAAGTCCGCGTCGCGGGCATGAAGCAGAGCATGAAGGAGATCAATACCCGGAAGGGGGAAAGGATGGCCTTCCTGACCCTCGAGGACCTTTTCGGCACGGCCGAGGTGGTTCTTTTTGCCGATGTCTTTCGGGAAGCCGGGCCGGCCCTCTCCATGGAGGGACCCTATCTGGTTCAGGGCACCGTGGATTCGGAGGAGGAAAAACCCAAGATCAAGGCCCAGAAGCTGGAACTTTTTGAGGACTATCGAAAAAAGGTCTCGAAGGGCATCCAGATCAGCTGCTCAGCCATCGGCGTGGGAGACCAGGATCTGGAAAAACTGAAGGAAATCCTGAAGGGTTATCCGGGCAGATCCAGGGTCCAGCTGAAATTGACGATCCCTGCAAGATCGGAAACGGTGATCAGCCTCTCCGAGGATTATCAGGTTGATCCCTCCGACGAAATGATCGGGAAGGTTGAGGCGGTTTTCGGGCCCGGGGCCGTGACCTTTGTTTGACAGGGGAAATTTTTCCGGAGATAGTGATGCTTGACAGGGTCGCGAAAAGTCCGGTTCGGGACTTAACGCTTCCCGGAAAGGGAAAAGCGTGGTTTTCCCTTTCCTCAATTGACTTCCGGAAATCTATGGGGGGGGTGCGGTTGGGAAAGGCGAGCGAGGCCATTTGACATGGGCGAAGGGTATCTGGAATTTGAAAAACCTCTGGCTGAACTGGAAAGACGGATCAGCGAGTTGAGGCAAATGAACGCGGTGGAAAACGGGGTGAACCTGTCCGACGACATCCAGCGTCTCGAGAAAAAACTCGCCCGGATGCGGCGCGATCTTTACTCCGGCCTCAACAGGTGGCAAAGGACCCAGATCGCCAGGCATCCCCTGCGGCCCTACACCCTCGATTACATCCAGATTTTGATGAAGGATTTCATCGAACTGCATGGGGACCGGTGCTTCCGGGATGACAGGTCCATCGTGGGAGGGACGGCCTGGTTTCACGAGAAGCCTATCATGGTGATAGGGCACCAGAAGGGCCGTAACACCAAGGAGAAGGTTTCCCGGAATTTCGGCATGCCCCACCCGGAAGGGTACCGCAAGGCCCTTCGTCTGATGAAGCTGGCCGAGAGGTTTCACCTCCCCATCCTGACCCTGGTGGACACTCCGGGGGCCTTTCCCGGCATCGAGGCGGAAGAACGCGGTCAGGCCGAGGCCATTGCCCGAAATCTTATCGAGATGTCCGACCTTACCGTTCCCGTTGTGACCGTCATAACCGGGGAAGGAGGGAGCGGGGGAGCCCTGGCGCTGGCGGTGGCCAACAGGGTCCTCATGCTTGAAAACAGCATCTATTCCGTGATTTCCCCCGAAGGGTGCGCCGCTATCCTCTGGAAGAGCCAGGACTACGCGAAAGATGCTGCCGAAGCCATGAAGCTGACCGCCAGGGACAGCCTCGACAACGGGATTGTGGAAGAGGTGATCAAAGAGCCTCTGGGCGGGGCCCACCAGGATTACCAGGAAACGGCCCTCAATGTCGGCGAAGTGGTCTGGAAGCATCTTGAGGAATTGTCGGCCATGACGCCTGAGGAACTCGTTGAGGACAGGTGGGCCAAGTTCCGCAGGATAGGGATTTTCAGGGATGAAGCCCACAGGTGACCCGGTAAAGATCGCCTATCTCGGACCCGAGGCCACTTTCACGCATCAGGCGGCCCGACGGGTTTTCGGCAGCGGTGCGCGCTACATTCCCGCCGAGACCATCGGGGATGTCTTCTCTATGGTTCAACAGGGGTTCGTACAGAGGGGGGTAGCCCCCGTGGAGAACTCCAATGAGGGGGTCGTAACCTCCACCCTGGACCTCCTGGTGGATTCCGATCTGAACATTTCCGGGGAGATCATTCTCCCCATTCGGCACATGCTTCTTACTCGAGAGGAAGACCTGGAGGGGATCCGTACGGTCTATTCCCATCCCCAGGCGCTTGCCCAATGCCGGCGATGGCTGGAAAAGAATCTCCCGGGAGCCAAAATCAGGGACGCCCGAAGCACCACCGAAGCGGTCGCCCTCTGCGCGGAAATGGAAAAGGCTGCCGCCGTGGCCGCCGAACTGGCCTCCGAAATCTACGAAGTTCCCATCCTCGTTCGGGATATCGGTGACTGGGATGAGAACATGACGCGCTTCCTCGTGTTCTCATCGGAAAAACCGGCGCCAACGGGCGACGACAAGACCTCTGTTGTCCTGACCATCAAGGACCGTGTCGGGGCCCTTTACGAGATTTTAAAACCCTTCGGGGAAAGCGGCGTCAACCTGACCCAGATCGAATCCAGGCCCTCCCGGAAAAAAGCCTGGGACTATCTTTTCTTTATTGATGTTGAAGGGCACCGGGACGATCCCCATGTCCGTGAGACGCTGAAAAAAGTCAAGGAATATTGCGTGGAAATGAAGATCCTGGGGAGTTATCCCCGAGCGGGGAAAGGGTAAGCCGCCTTCCGGTTCCATACTTCATGTACTACATTCATCATGATAAATAACCTTTTGTTTCTAATTATGTTTTTTAATAAAAAATAAACGGGAGTCAGAATATGAGCACGCGGTTTCGCCCCGCGCACCCGGGCATTGAGAACCTGATGCCCTACAGCGGCGGGAAGCCCATCGGGGAATTGGCCAGGGAGAAAAAACTCCCCCGGATCATCAAGCTCGCCTCCAATGAAAATCCTCTGGGGGCCTCCCCGAAGGCCCTTGAAGCGGCCAGAAAAGCGGTGGAGGAGGTTCACAGGTACCCTGATGGAGCCCACTGGGAACTGAAGGAAAAGCTGTCTCACCATCTGGGGATCCCCAGGGAAATGATCGTGGTGGGCAACGGATCCAATGAGATCCTCGAGCTCATGACCCAGATTTTTCTTTCCGAGGGGGGGCATTCCCTTTACGCCTGGCCGACCTTCGTCGTTTACCGCCTGGCGGCCCTGGCGCACGGAGGGGAAGTGGTCGAGATCCCCATGGACGAGTCGCTTAGGTTCGATCTCGCCCGTCTCGCCGCGGCTATCACCCCACGGACGAGGCTCATCTTCGTTTCCAATCCCAACAACCCCACCGGGACGATCGTGACCAGGAACGAGGTGCGGACGTTCATGGAAAGGATTCCGGAAGGGATCCCTTTTGTCCTCGATGAGGCTTATTTCGAGTTCGCGAGGCACGTTCCGGAATTCCCCGACGGTATGGAGTTCCTGCGGGAGGGGTGGCCGGTGGTCGTTGTCAGGACCTTTTCGAAGATCTACGGCCTCGCGGGACTTCGGGTCGGATATGCCGCTGTTCCCGAGGAGATCGCCCGGCTCATCGAGAAAGTCCGCCAGCCTTTCAACGTCAACCACGTTTCCCAGGCAGCCGCCATCGCGGCTCTGGATGACGAGGATTTTGTGCAAAGGACCCTGACCCACAACCGGATTGAGATGGCCAGGATTCAGGAGGCTGTCGAGGGGATGGGCCTTTCGGTGACCCCGTCCTTCACCAATTTTCTTCTTATCGATCTTGCGGGCCGGGATGGTCAGGGTGTCTACAACCGCCTTTTGGAAAAGGGGATCATCGTGCGCCCGATGGCCGCCTATGGCCTCCCCGGCACCATCCGGGTCACGCCGGGACTGGTCGGGGAAAACGATCTCTTTCTCGAAGCCCTGGAGGATATCCTTGAGGGTTGATGCGGAAAAAAGGTCCGGAACCCCGGTCCCGACACTACCAATGGGGGTGAATGAAGAATGATCATTGTCCTGAAACAAGGTGCCAGCCAGTCGGATATCGACGGGATCAGTGAGAAGCTCCAGAACCTGGGACTTAAGGTCCACGTTTCCAAAGGAGAGGAAAGGACGATCATCGGCGCTATCGGGGATGAGAGGATCCTTCGGGAGACTCCCCTGGAAGCGTACCCCGCCGTCGAGAAAATCCTTCCCATCCTCAAACCCTTCAAGCTCGCCAGCCGGGATTTCCGGGCTGATGATTCGCTGATATCCGTGGGGGATCAGGTCATCGGGGGCCCAAAGGTCGCCGTGATGGCCGGGCCCTGCGCGGTTGAGTCAAGGGAAGGGCTGCTCACCGTCGCGAGGGCGGTCAAGAAGGCCGGGGCCGGTTTTTTAAGGGGAGGGGCTTTCAAGCCGCGCTCCTCTCCCTATTCCTTCCAGGGACTCGGGGAGGAGGGGCTTAAATACCTCGCGGAGGCAAGGGAGGAAACGGGCCTTAGAGTCGTCACGGAGCTCATGGATCCGAGGGACGCGGAGCTGGTGAACCGCTACGCCGATCTCATCCAGATCGGGGCGAGGAACATGTCCAATTTCACCCTTCTAAAGGAGGCCGGGAAGTTGCGAAAGCCCGTTCTTCTAAAGAGAGGGCTGTCCGCAACCGTCAAGGAACTGCTCATGTCCGCCGAGTACATCCTGAGCGAGGGGAACCATGACGTCATCCTGTGCGAGCGGGGCATTAGGACCTTTGAAACCGATACCCGGAACACACTGGACCTGTCCGCCGTTCCCCTGATCAAGGGGATGAGTCACCTGCCCGTGGTGATCGACCCGAGCCATGGCGTTGGCCGGGCCGACCTCGTTCCCGCGATGTGCCTGGCCGCGATCGCCGCGGGGGCGGACGGTTTGCTCGTTGAGGTCCACCCGAACCCCCAGGAAGCCGTTTCCGACGGCCCCCAATCCCTGAGGATAGAGGATTTCACGGAACTGTTACCGAAACTCAGATCCCTTGCCAAGGTCGTGGGCAGGACCCTGTGAATCCCGGCCAGACAGCATCTCCCTTTTTCGGGAAAATATACCTTCTGGGCACGGGACTTATCGGGGGTTCCCTCATGCTGGACCTGAGGGAAAAAGGGTGCGTCGGGAAGGTCTGCGGATTTGACAGCAACCCCCAAAACCTCCGTCGGGCCCTGGAGATGGGTATCCTCGATGAGGCCTCCGATCCCTCTGCCCTGACCTTTCAGGACAGCGACCTGATTGTCCTGGCCATACCGGTCATCGCGCTGGATTCGGTCCTGGAAAAGGGGTTTGGCGTCGATGCCCTTGTGACGGATGTCGGAAGCGTCAAGGCAAGCAGCGTGAGGGCCTACAGAAAGGCTTTGGAGGGGGGGGCGAAGTATTCCTTTGTGCCGGCCCATCCCATAGCCGGAGATGAGAAATCAGGACCCGAGGCCGCCAGAAAGGGGCTTTTCGAGGGCGCCAGGGTGATCATCACCCCCCTTGGAGAACCAGGACACCCGGAAGACACCGTGAGGAGGATGTGGGAGACCGTCGGAGGGAAGGTGCAATTCATGGATCCGGGGGAACACGACTCCGTTTTCTCCTGGGTCAGCCATATGCCGCACATGGCTGCCTACGCCATCATTGACAGCATCCTGGGTGAAAACCCCGATCTCATCGGTTTTTCGGGAGGGGGCCTGCGCGATTACACCCGGATCGCGGCGAGCAGCCCGGCCATGTGGGCCCAGATAGCCGTGGCCAACAGGGAAAAGCTCCTCGAATCCACGCGGGGGCTGAAAGACTCCGTCGAAAAAATTATCCAGGTTCTGGAAAAGGGGAGCGCGGAGGATCTCGAAAGGATCTTCACGGTTTTGGCCGGGGTTCGGAGGGGTCTGTGATGGACTGGGAGATCACCCCAACCGGTCCCCTGCGCGGGGAAATCAGGATTCCGGGGGACAAATCCATAACCCATCGGGCCTTCATCCTGGGGGCCATGGGTCAGGGAGCGACCACCGTCGAAAATCCCCTGAGGGCCGAGGATACCGACAACACCCTGAAGGCCGTCAAATCCCTTGGGGTGGAGGTCGAGGACAAGGGAAGCGCGGTCATCATCCATGGAGCGGGCCCTGAGGGCCTGCGGGAGCCGGGTGATGTCCTCGATCTAGGAAACAGCGGCACGGGGGTCCGGCTGATGGCCGGCGCCATGGCCGCCCGCCCCTTCTTCACGGTCCTGACGGGAGATGCGTCCCTGAGGAGAAGGCCCATGGGGCGGGTCACGGAGCCACTGAGGAAAATGGGGGCCGTTCTCGACGGGCGGGCCGGGGGGACGCTTCTTCCCCTGGCCATCCGGGGGGGGTCGCTGACGGGAATGGACTACGAAAGCCCCGTGGCGAGCGCCCAGGTCAAATCCTGTGTGCTCCTCGCGGCTCTCGGGGCGGATGGGGCCACCCGCTTCCGGGAACCGGCCCCGAGCCGGGACCACTCGGAAAGGATGCTCGCCGCGATGGGGATTCGCCTTGATCGGGAAGGGGACGCCCTCTCTCTGTGTGGAGGGCAGGTCCCATCCGGGATATCTATCAGGGTGCCGGGGGACATCTCATCCGCGGCTTTCTTTCTCGGCGCCGGGGCTGTGGTGGAGGGGTCCGACATCACCCTCAGGGATGTCGGCATCAATCCCACCAGAACCGGGATCCTTGACCTCCTCCGGGAAATGGGGGCGACGATCGATATAACCCCGCTGGAGCGGGAGGTCGAGCCGGCCGCCGACATCCGGGTCCGCTGTTTAAAAAGGCTCAAAGGCATCCGGATCCCCGAGGAATGGATCCCTTCCCTCATTGACGAGCTCCCCCTGGCGGCGGTTCTCGGGGCCTGCGCCGAGGGTGTTACGACCATAACGGGCGCCGGCGAGCTGCGGGTGAAAGAGTCCGACAGGATTGCGTCCACCGTGGAGATGCTCGCGAGGGCCGGGATCGAGGTCGCCGAAGAGAAGGACGGTTTCACCGTCAAGGGGGGCAAAAGGCCTGGAGGGGCCGTTTTTCAGAGCCACGGGGACCACCGGATCGCCATGTGCTCCGCCATCCTGGCCCTGGTCTCGGGAAAAAAAAGCGAGGTCCGCAGCACCGCTTGCGTGGATACCTCCTTCCCCGGATTTCCCGATCTGATCCGCGAGCTTGGCCCCGGCTGCCTGACGGTTTTGGGCCCCCGCTGATGGCAAAGCTGGTGGTGACCATTGACGGGCCCTCGGGGTCCGGGAAGAGCACTGTCGCCCGGATGCTGTCTGAAAAGTTGGGCTATCTTCATCTGGACACCGGCGCGATGTACCGGGCCGTCGCCCTGGCCGCCGAAAACAGTGGGATCCCCTTCGATGACGCCCCTTCCCTGGACCGGATGTGCGGCGACATCCAGATCGAGCTGAAGGAAGATTCCCGGGGGATGCGCGTCTTCCTCGACGGGGAGGATGTGACGGACCGGATACGCCTGCCCGAAATGAGTATGGGGTCTTCGGCCGTATCGGCAGTCGCCCAGGTGCGCTCCCACATGGTCCGTCTCCAGCGGAAAATAGGAAGATTCGGGGGGATCGTCGCCGAGGGAAGGGACATGGGCACGGTAGTGTTTCCGGATTCCAAGGCCAAGTTTTTCCTGGATGCCCCCCCGGAAGTGCGGGCCAGAAGAAGGTGGCAAGAGCTTAATGACAGAGGGCACCACGGGGACGATTTTTCCACGGTTATGGAGGAAATGGCACAAAGGGACAAAGCTGATTCCTCCAGGGGCATCTCGCCCTTGCGGAAGGCCGATGACGCCATCCTTGTGGACACGTCCGGAAAAACGGCCCGGGAAGTGGCCGATATCCTCTACAAACACGTCATCGAACTGGAGACCCCGAGTGGCTGAGATAAGGGTGGCTTCCTCGGCCGGTTTCTGCTTCGGCGTGCGTCGGGCTGTAGATTTAGCCGTCCAGGCCCTTGTGGATTTTGGAAATCCGGTCTACACCCTCGGTCCGATCATCCATAATCCGCAGGAGGTCAACAGGCTCCGGGAAAAGGGTCTCCTCATGGCGGAATCCTTGATTGAAATTGAATCCGGAACGGTTGTCATCAGGTCCCACGGCGCGCCGCGCGGGATCATCGAAACAGCTGCCAGGCGGGGTCTTGGGGTGGTGGATGCCACCTGCCCCCTCGTTAAACGGCTGGAGGAAAAGGTCCGGGAGCTGGGGGAGACCGGGCTTCAGGTGATCATCGTAGGGGAATCCGACCATCCTGAGGTGAAGGCGGCCCTCAGCTATGCCGCCGGCCGCTGCCTCGTCTGGAGGGGTCCCGAAGATATCGATCCCGGGCAGATGGAGCCGTCGGTGGGGATCGTGGCCCAGACAACCCAGTCCCTTGAAAACCTCCAGCTTGTTGTGTCAGGGTGCGTTCCCTTTTGCAGGGAAGTCCACGTTTTCAACACGGTCTGCGAAGCCACCCGGAAAAGGGTTGCCGAGGCCCTTGCCCTCGCGAGGGAAGTCGACCTTATGATCGTGGTCGGAGGAAAGAACAGCGGGAATACGAAAAGGCTGGCTGAGGCCGTTCGACGGACCGGGACGCCAACCTGTCACATTGAAAGCTCTCGGGAATTAAGGGAAGTGAGCATTCCCAAGGGTGCGTCCGTGGGAGTGACCGCGGGAGCGTCCACCCCATCCTGGGTTATTCAGGATGTCGTGGCAGTTCTGGAGTCCGTCTGATAAAAAATCCGGATCAATTTAATGACAATCCGGGCTTCATTGACGCCAGTGCCAGCAGGGTTTCGGGGGACGTCCGCGACCCGGGAATGCAAATCCCCTATTTTCAACGGCTTTCAGACAGGTACCTGATTGACATGGATTTTCAAATGTAGGATAATCCGCGACCGCACAACAGACAAAACCAAGGAGGATAATGAGCTGATGATGATTGAAGAAAAGGGTCTCCAGGATCCCGACATGGAAGAGTTTGAGGAGGTTTCAGAAGGGACAGGGGACATGGATGGTGTTGATTCCCCGGAAGATGACGATGAGGATTTCGCGAAACTCTACGAGGAAAGCATCCGGGATCTTCGTGAACGGGAAGTTGTGACCGGCACTGTGGTCGGGATCACCAGCGATGGAGTCCTGGTGGACGTCGGATATAAATCCGAAGGGATCATCCCGAAAGCCCAGTTCAACGATGAAAATGGCTCCCTGACCGTCGCTGTCGGCGACGAGGTTGAGGTTTTCCTTGAGAAAAAGGAGGATTCCGAAGGGCTGATCTACCTTTCCAAGGAAAAAGCCGACAAGATGAAGATCTGGAACGAGATCGGCCAGGCTTACGAGGACAATGTCCCCGTCAAGGGTAAGATCATAAGCCGGATCAAGGGCGGTCTCACAGTGGATATCGGTGTGAGGGCTTTTCTCCCGGGATCCCAGGTGGATATCCGCCCCATCAGGAATCTCGATCGCCTCGTCGGCGAGGATTTCTTCTTCAAGGTCATCAAGTTCAATCCGCGAAGGGGCAACGTCGTCCTTTCGAGGAGGGTTCTCCTGGAGGAGGAAAGGGAGAACAAGAAGGGCGAAACCCTGAAGGTCATCGAGGAGAACGCGGTGATGGAAGGGATCGTGAAGAACATCACCGACTACGGCGCCTTCATCGATCTCGGCGGGATCGACGGCCTTCTCCACATAACGGATCTTTCCTGGGGCCGGCTGCAGCATCCTTCAGAAATGCTGGCCGTCGGGGACAGGGTCCAGGTGAAAATCCTCAAGTTCGACCGCGAAAAGGAACGGGTTTCCCTTGGGATGAAACAGCTGACGGAAGATCCCTGGGAGAGCGTCCCCGCCAAATACCCTGTCGGTTCCCGCGTGGCAGGGAAGGCCGTGAGCGTTACGGACTATGGTGCCTTCGTCAAGCTTGAGGCAGGGGTCGAGGGGCTTGTCCACATCAGCGAAATGACCTGGAACCGGAAAATCAAGCATCCCTCCAAGGTCGTTGAGATCGGCGATTCAGTGGAAGCCGAGGTCCTGAGCATCGACGCTGAAAACCGCCGGATTTCCCTCGGCATGAAGCAGATCGAGCCCAATCCGTGGGATGTGGTCGCGAATAATTACCCCGTGGGCAGTATCATTGAGGGCAAGGTCAGGACCCTGACCGATTTCGGGGCTTTCGTGGGGCTCGAAGAGGGGATTGACGGTCTGATCCACGTCAGCGACATGTCCTGGACCCGCAAGGTGAATCACCCTTCCGAGGTCCTCAAAAAGGGAGACACTGTCAAGGCCGTCGTCATGAGTGTGGATAAGGAGAGGGAGCGTCTTTCCCTTGGCTTGAAGCAGCTCACCGCAAACCCATGGGAAGAGCTGGTCAGGTCCAATCCCGCCGGGTCCATCGTGACCGGGAAAGTCGTCAACCATGCTGATTTTGGAACCTTTGTCCAGATCGCGGAAGGCGTGGAAGGTCTCATCCACATCTCGGAAATGGAGCTCGCGGATGGTCAGAGCGCCCAGGAGGCCTATCCTTCGGGGTCTGAGGTCACCGTCAAGATCCTGAGTGTTGATCCGGAAGAAAGAAAGGTCAGCCTCAGCATCAACGCGGTAAAGGGCGGAGATGACGCGCCCCATTACACCAGCTATCTGAATTCCGGCAGCGGCCGCGGGACGTTAGGGGATATCCTCGGCGCCTCTTTGGCGGCGCACCGGGTGGGAAGCTCCGCAATGGACCAGAGCAAGACGGCGGAAAAATCTGCCTCTCCGGAAGAACCGGAAGATTCGGAGGAGCCGGGCGAGCCCGAAGCCGTTGATGAAGAGACCGACGGGGAGGAAGAGGACATCTGATCCGGCCCCGGTTTTTGTCCTGTGAATCAAAAAAGCCGCTGGAAAACAGCGGCTTTTTTTTGGGGATTGGATAAAAACCTGCTGTAACGAACTTGCAAAACCTGTAAAATGAAGACCATGCTTCGAATAAAAAAACTCTTTATTCCCCTGGTCATCCTCGCCCTTGCCGCGGCCTTTTTCATGGGGCTCGCCCAGCGTTTCCGTAAGGACATTCCCGGAAAGGCGCCGATAGCGATTTTGCGTCTGGAAGGGCCGATTCTCGACGTACGCTGGCATATGGAGGAAGTCCGGAAGCTCAGGGAGAACAGCGGGATCAAAGGGGTCATCCTGCGCATCGACAGCCCCGGGGGGGCGGTCGCTCCGACCCAGGAACTTTACAGGGAACTGACCCGTCTTCGCGAGGTCAAACCCGTCGTCACCTCCATGGGCACCATCGCGGCCTCGGGAGGGTATTACCTGAGCTGCGCCACGGACTGGATCGTTTGCAACCCCGGCACGTTGACGGGCAGCGTCGGGGTCATCATGGAGTTTACCAACCTGCGGGCCCTTTTTGACAAGATCGGGGTGGATATCAAAACCATCAAGAGCGGGAAATTCAAGGACGTCGGCAACCCCGCCCGGGATATGACTCCGGAGGAGGAAAGTCTCCTTACGGAAATGATCCTCGATACATACGAGCAGTTCGTCCAGGCCGTCCTCGAGGGCCGGAACCTGGACGAGGAGGCCGTAAGGCCATATTTTGACGGCCGGATCCTGACCGGGAGACAGGCCCTTCAGATAGGCCTGGTGGATGAATTAGGAAATATCAACGACGCCATTGTCAAGGTCACGGAAATGGCAGGGCTGCCGGAAGTGCCGAAAGAATTCTACGAGCCGGAAAGGGACAGGCCCGGCCTGATCCGGATACTCATGGGAAGGGCGGTTTCACAGGCCCTTGAAGGCTTTGCCGGGGACCTGAGGGATTCCGGGGACGACCGGTGGCTCCAGTTGTGGAGGGTGTTTTAGGAGGAGCGAGGGAATCAGGTTCGAAGTTCCGGGTCCAGGATTCCTTTTGTCCCTCTAACCTCTTGACTTTCAAACATATTTTAGATAGCTTGGCCCTTGCGTGCTCAAGGTGGATCAGAGGAAAGGGAGAGGGTATGACAAAGGCAGAACTCATCGAGTTGCTTGTAGAACGAATCGAAAGGCTCACCAAGAAAGAAGCCGAGCTCATCGTCAACACCGTTCTTAAGAGCATTTCCGATTCCCTGGCCGAAGGTGACAAAGTTGAGCTACGGGGGTTCGGCAGCTTCAAGGTCAAGGAAAGGAGGTCCCGGGAGGGGAGGAACCCCAAGACGGGGACCAGGGTTCAGGTTGATGAGAAAAAAGTGCCTTATTTCAAGGCCGGGAAGGAATTAAGAGAACGCGTGAACAACTGAGGTTGTTTGCGTGTTTTATAGTGTCAGGAAAAGCCGGATCGAGTCCGGTTTTTTCATAGCGGCGCTTTCCGATGGCAAGCTTTTTTGCTTCGGTAAAAACAGGGTGGAAGCCTGATTTATTCCGTTTCGCCGGATCCTGCGCATAGAATTTCAGGGAGGGAACATGTCCGGACATTCCAAGTGGGCAAATATCAAGAGGCGCAAGGGGGCGCAGGATGTCGTTCGCGGCAAGATCTTCACCAAGCTGAACCGTGAAATCATGGTTGCCGCCAGAATGGGCGGGGGGGACCCGGAGGCCAATCCGCGGCTAAGGCAGGCCATCGCCAAGGCGAGGGCCGCCAATATGCCGGCCCAGAACATTGAAAAAGCCATCAAGAAGGGGACCGGGGACCTTGAAGGTGTCCATTACGAGGAAGTGATCTACGAGGGCTACGGTCCGGCAGGCGTGGCCATTCTGGTCGAGGCCCTGACGGACAACCGGAACCGCACCGTATCCGAAGTCAGGCACACTTTTACCAAACACAACGGAAATATGGGGGAGGCCGGGTGCGTTTCCTGGATCTTCCAGATGAAATCCTGTTTTGTTTTCTCCAGGGAGGACACGGACGGAGACGTCCTCGTGGAGACGGCTCTGGAATCCGGTGCCGAGGACGTATCTGAGGAAGAAAGTGAGTTCGAGGTCACGGGGCCCCCGGAAAATTTTGAGGAGCTACGCACAGCCTTTGACAAGGCCGGCCTCAAGTACATCGATGCCGAGGTTACTATGATCCCCCAAAATACCATCGAACTTGAGGGGCAGCAGGCCATCCAGGCGCTCAAACTTGTCGAGGCCCTGGAGGACAACGATGATGTCCAGCGCGTTTCGGCCAATTTCGATATTTCCGAAGAGGTCATGAAAGACCTGTGATCCTTTTTTCGTCATGAGGGTTCTCGGCATCGACCCGAGTCTCCGAGCCACAGGGTACGCGGTCCTCGACGGCAACCGCAAGAGGCAGAAAGTCCTCGAATACGGCGTCATCCGCAGCCTTAAGAGTGAAGCCCTCGAGGTGTCCATCGAAAAGATCACGCGGGGTATCGAGGACGTGATCCTTCGCCACAGGCCCGAAACCCTTGCCATCGAGGAAATATTCACGGCCAAAAACAGCCGGGTGGCCCTTCATCTCGGGCACGTCCGGGGAGCGGTGATGCTGGTCTGCCACAGGCAGGGACTGGAAATCGCGGCCTATGCGGCAACGAGGATCAAGGAGACCACTACGGGGTACGGCAGGGCGGAGAAAAAACAGGTCCAGAGCATGGTCGTCAGAACCCTGGGCCTGGCCGAAGTCCCGCCCCCCGATGCCGCGGACGCCCTGGCCGCTGCCCTGACCCATCTTTTCTGGTCCAGGGAGGAATGGGGGCTCCCGGAATGATCGCCCTTGTCAGCGGGCGTCTGGCGGTAAAGAATCCCGGAGGGACCATCGTCGTTGATACCGGTTCCGTCGGCTATCGGCTTTTTGTTTCCCTCAACACCCTCATGGATCTGCCGGAAATCGGGCAGGAGGTCTCCCTCCAGACGGTGACCGTGGTCCGTGACGATGCCTTCCACCTGTATGGCTTCGCGAACGCAAAGGAAAAGGATCTTTTTAACCTTCTTCTCCAGGTAAAGGGCGTCGGGCCCAAAGTGGCCCTGCAGCTTTTGGGCGGGCTGAAACCCGCGGATCTGGAAAAAGCCATCTCAACCCAGGATTCCGGCTGGATCAGCACCATTCCTGGAGTCGGGAGGAAAACGGCCGAACGGATCATCCTGGAGCTGCGCGACAAGGTAGGGCCGGCAGGTCCCGATTCCCTGCCCAGGGCATCCGGAGTCGATGAAGAGATAGTTTCCGATGCTGTTTCGGCCCTTTTAAACCTTGGCTACCGCCAGGCGGATGGGCAAAGAGCGGTTGGGGAGGCCCTGAAAAAGCTCGGGAATACAAAGGATTTCCCGGAACTGGTCAGGGAAAGCCTGCAACTGTTGTCGGGAAGGAAAGGCTATAGGAGAGGGTTGAAAGAAAAAAGGAAAAAGTGAAAAGTGGAAAAATACCCGCCGCGCAACAGGATTATCCCCTTTTACCTTTGACCTTTTCCCTTTCACCTTTAAACTGATTCCCCATGGATGATGAGCGCCCGATAACCCCTGGACAGATTGAGGATGAAGATCTCTTCGAGGCCCACATCCGTCCCCGCAACCTTGAGGAGTACATCGGTCAGGACCAGGTGAAGGAAAACCTGAGGGTTTTTATCCGGGCCGCGCGGGAACGGAAAGAAGCCTTGGATCACGTCCTCCTTTTCGGTCCTCCCGGCCTGGGAAAGACAACCCTCGCCAACATCCTGGCCTGGGAGCTCGGGGTGGAAATACGGTCCACCTCCGGCCCCGCGCTGGAGCGTTCCGGGGACCTTGCCGCCATCCTGACCAACCTGGAGGACAAAGGGGTCCTTTTCATCGACGAAATCCACAGGATGAACAGGACCGTGGAGGAGGTCCTCTACCCGGCCATGGAGGATTTTGCCCTCGATCTCATCATCGGAAAGGGCCCGGGGGCGAGGACCGTCAAACTCGAGCTTCCGAGGTTCACCCTGGTGGGCGCCACGACCCGGATGGGGCTTTTATCCTCTCCCTTCCGGGATCGTTTCGGTGTGGTGTCGAGGCTCAATTTCTACTCCGTCCCTGAACTGACCGCCATTGTGGCCAGATCCGCCGTCATCCTTGGGGTAAAGGTTGACACGGATGCCGCTTGCGAGATCGCCCGTCGGTCGCGGGGAACGCCGCGGGTGGCAAACCGGCTCATGAGAAGGGCCAGGGATTTCTGCCAGGTTCGGGGGGAGGACATCATAACCCTCGACATTGCCCGCCACACCCTCGAGCGGCTGCAGGTGGACGAGGGGGGTCTGGATTCCCTTGACCGCGCCGTCTTGGAGAGCATCATCCACAAATTCGGGGGGGGACCTGTCGGGATCGAAACGATCGCAGCCGCGGTCGGCGAGGAAAGGGATACCATCGAGGATCTGTGCGAACCCTTTCTTCTCCAGGAAGGCTATATCCAGCGGACGCCGCGGGGCAGGACTGCCACCGAAATCGCTTACAGGCACCTCGGAAAGGTAAAAAAAGAGTCAGGATCCCAGAAAGAGCTCTTTGGTCCCGACTGAAAAAGGTCCAGGGCCAAAAAACTTTCCCGCGATTTTTCCTCCTTTTTCATCTGTTTTATCCTTTTTCCCGGCTGCTTCCCGTTTCCTCGAAGATGTTGGCCTCGCGGTTTTTGCGGACGCCGTCCGGCGGGAAAACCCTCCCGTTCATGACGATGTAGACCCCTTCAGGAAGAATCTGGACCGCGGTGACGGCAGCGCCGATGTTGAAGATGGCATCCGTGCCCCGAAAGAGGGCGGGCTGCATGGCCCCGGTCAGGACCATGACCTTTCCAGACAGTCCCTCGAGAAAACGGGCTGTTTCCACCATTGTGTCCGTTCCGTGGGTGATGACCACCATCCGTTCCGGACAATCCGCCGCGTTTTTCCGAATGACCAGGCGGTCCCGGTCCGTCATGTCCAGGCTGTCCTTGCGAAGAAGGGACGTAACCTTAACCGGGACCGTGATGTTGGCATCGCGAAGGACCGCGGCCACCTGCGGTTCGCCAATTTTGAACGCGCTGGCCGCGTCGAAATAGACCTTGTCAATCGTTCCCCCCGTCGTCAGGATCCGGATCGTCTTGGGCATAACGCTTTCCCCTTTTTTCCTTACAGGTTGAGAAGGACTTTCTCGTGGGACAGGCGTCTCTCAAGCCCGCGGGCGATGAGGCTCATGGAGTAGCAGCAGATAAAATAAAGGAAAGCTACGCTTGTGTAGATTTCGAAGGGATAGACCATAAGGCGGTTGTTGATCATCTGGGCCACGAAGGTCAGTTCGAGGACGCCGATGACAAAAGCGAGGGATGTGTCCTTGAAGATGGCGATAAACTGCCCCACAATGGCGGGGATCATCTGCTTCAAGGCCTGGGGGAGGATGATATGGTGCATCGTCTGCCAGTAATTCAAACCCGTGCTTTTCGCGGCCTCAAACTGTCCCCGCGGGATGTTCTGTATCCCTCCCCGGACGATTTCGGCCAGATACGCCCCGGTGAACAGGGTGAGAGCAATGGTGGCGCTCCAGAACACATTCAGATACGTCTTGATGAAAATTGGGAGGAAAAAATAGATCCAGAAGATGACCATGAGCAAAGGGGTGCCGCGGATGATTTCGATGTAGAGGATGGACGGGATCCTGATAAAGCGGATGGTGCTCAGGCGTCCGAGCCCCATGGCCAGTCCTATCCAGAAGCTGACCCCGATAGCGATCAGGGCCATAAGGATGGAAAAGCTGAGTCCGCCCAGCCCCCAGAATAGTTCCGATTCCCCCCCGGCGGGGAACCTCCAGATCAGCAGAGTTCCCAGATTCTCCCAGACTATTTTCCAGTTTAAAGAGGCCAGGCCGCGGCCTGCCACGTAAAGGAGATAAACGAGCCCTCCGGCAAAAATCCCCCGGACCAGAAGCCCGAAACCGTTAAAAAACCATCTTGCCGCAACGCGGACGCCGGCCTGGAAAGGGCTGTATTGCAAGACGCTCCGTTTTTTCCGAAAGAAGAACCATCGGACGGGGTGGACAAACATTTCCCATATTCGCTCGAAAGGCCAGAACATCAGGTCGCCCAGGGTGGAAGCCAGGCTCTTTTCGGGGCGTTGGCCAACCTTGAGCCTGATGTTCACGGCGTTGTTGAAGGAAGAGATGATGAGGGAAAGGGCCAGATAAATAAGGGTCGCGGCTGTGGTTGCCTCGAAGCCCCGGAAGGTCAGGGATTCGATCTGCTGGGATTGCCAGGTCAATTCTCCCACCCCGACCACCATGGCCAGGGATGTGTTCTTCATATGGCTGAGGAATTCGCTTCCGAGGGGCGGGATGATCGCGCGAAAGGCAAGGGGCAAAATAATGGTGCGAAGGACCTGAAAATAGGTGAGTCCCGACGAATAGGCCGCCTCAAGGAGGCCCCTGGGGATGGACTGAAGGCCGGCCCTCACGACCTCGGCGATAAAGGAGGCGGTGTAGATGGAAAGACCTGCGGTCGCCGATAGAAACTCGTAGCTGACAGGGGAACGGGAAAAAACCAGTTCACGGGCGCCCTCGGGAAGGGCCATCGGCATGGCGAAATACCAGAAAAACAGCTGGACCAGCAGGGGGGTATTTCTGAAAAACTCCACATAGACGGTGGAGACCCAATAGACCGGCCTGAAGGACGAGAGACGTCCCAGACCGATGATCGTACCGAGAAACAGGGCCGCGGCGGCGCTGATGAGTGTGATTAAAACCGTCAGCTTGAGGCCGGTGAGGAGGCTCAGGCCCAGGACTTCCCCGTAAGTCTGGTTGGTTCGGTAAAGGACCGACCACTCGAAGTCGTAGCCGAAATCGAAGAAGAAACCCCAGTAAACAACGGCGGCCCCCACCAGGATCAGGAGGACAATGTACTGGAGCCATCGTTTTTCAAGCCAGTAGCCGAGCATCGGTTTTTTTAGTTCTGCCGTTTTTCAGGATCGAGCGGACCCGGCAGTTGGCCGGGCCCGCTCGAGGAAAGGTGCCCGTGTTTTAAAATTTACGGCCACATTTCGATTTTTTCGGTCATGGGGAAGAAATACTTGGTGTCCGGGCCATACCATTTGTTGTAGATCTTCATGTAGGTTCCATCGGCCCACATATCCTGGATAGTAAAGTTGATCGTGTCCCTCCACTTTGAATCATCCTCGGGAAGCCCGATGCCATAGGGTTCGTCGCTGAAGAAATCGCCCACCAGTTCAAATTCCCCCGGCGCCTGGGCGGCATAACCGAGGAGGATCGTGCTGTCCGTTGACCATGCTTCGACCCTGCCCATGCGAAGGGCCTGGAAGCACTCGGATTCCTTCTGGAAGGAGATGACGTTCTTTTCGTAATCAGGATCGCCGAGGTCCTTTAGGAGGTTTTTGACGTTGATTTCGCTGGTTGTCCCCTGCATTGTCGCGACCTTCTTGCCCACGAATTCCGAAAGGCTGGTGTATTTTCCCTTTTTGGCGAGCATCTTCTGGCCATCGAAGAAGTAGGTGATGGAAAAATCGATGGATTTGTCTCGTTCCCTTTTGTGGGTCATGTTGGCTACCGACATGTCGATGCGGCCCTGCTGCACAAAAGCGATCCTGGTTTTGTTGGTTACCGAAACCCTTTCGAGTTTGGCCCCGATCCGCCGCGCAATCTCCTCGGCCATGTCGACGTCGAATCCCACCCATTCCTTTTTCTCGTTGTAGAAAGCGCCGGGGATCGAATCAGTCATGATGCCGGCCCGGACCACCTTGTCGGCCATGACCTT
>Ga0068714_10003307_pt1 | contig 19316 bp, 16 predicted proteins | sample MTBNYHSulfiMetaG_FD_62988 | JGI IMG/M metagenome (GOLD analysis project Ga0068714, IMG submission 62988) | Enrichment culture microbial communities from rom New York Harbor, USA that are MTBE-degrading - MTBE-NYH (New York Harbor Sulfidogenic)... | ecosystem: Environmental > Aquatic > Marine >... | reverse complement strand
GGACGCGTACGAGGTCGGCATCTCCAACCCCGGCCTGCAGATCCTCTACGAGCTCGTCAACGACCGCACGCCGGCCGCGGCCGAGCGCGCCTACTGCCCGCTGCCCGACATGGCCGACCTGATGCGCGCCCGCGGGGTGCGGCTGTGGGCCCTCGAGTCGGCCGCGCCCGTGGCCGAGTGCGACCTCTGGGGCTTCACACTCCCGCACGAACTCGCCTTCACCAACGTGCTCGAGATGCTCGACCTGGCCGGCGTGCCGCTGCACGCCGCGGAGCGCGGGGAGGAGGACCCGGTCGTCATGGGTGGCGGCCCGGCGGTCGCCGACCCGTGGCCGCTGGCGGCGTTCTTCGACGCCTTCTTCATCGGGGAGGTCGAAGGGCACATGGCGGCGATCGTCGAGGCGCTGGGCGCGCCGTCGCGCGCCGCGCGCCTCGGGCGTCTCGCCGCCGTCCCCGGGGTCTGGCTGCCGCACGCCGCGGCGCAGGGCCCGGTCGAGCGCCAGGTCTTCACGGAGTTCTCCCGGACCCCGCCGGTCGAGCGGCCCCTGGTGCCGCTCGTCGAGGCGGTGCACGACCGCGTCGTCATCGAGGTGATGCGCGGCTGCACCGCCGGCTGCCGCTTCTGCCAGGCCGGGATGTGGTACCGGCCGGTGCGCGAGCGGCCCGTCGACATGGTCGTCGAGGCGGCCGCGCGAGCGCTGGCGGCGACCGGGTACGACGAGGTGTCACTCGTCTCGCTGAGCTCGTGCGACTACTCCGGCATCGACGAGGCTGTTCGGCGCATCCGCGCCCTGCGCCCGGGGATCCGCGTCTCGCTGCCCTCGCTGCGCATCGACTCGGCGGCGAGCTCGCTCGCCGGGTTCGCCGCCGAGCAGCGCGGGTCGGTGACGCTGGCGCCCGAGGCGGGCACGCAGGCGCTCCGCGAGCGCCTCAACAAGCGGGTCGACGAGCGGCAGTTCGACGAGGCCGTACGGGCGGTGTTCTCGGGCGGGTTCACGGGGCTCAAGCTGTACTTCATGATCGGTCTCCCCGAGGAGACCGACGACGACGTGCTCGGCATCCCGGCGATGGCGGCGGCGGCGGCGCGGCGGGCGAAGGAGATCGCCCGAGGGCGCGCCCGGCTCTCGGTCTCGGTCTCCTCGTACGTGCCCAAGCCGCACACGCCCTTCGAGCTCGAGCCGTTCGCGGGGGAGGACGCGCTGCGCCGGCGTCAGGCCCTGTTGCGCACGGCGATGCCGCGGCACGTGCGCCTCTCGCTGCACCACCTGGAGAGCTCGCTCGTCGAGGCGACGCTGGCGCGCGGCGGTCCGGGCTCGGACCATCTGGTCGAGGACGCGTGGCGCCGTGGCGCGCGCTTCGACGGCTGGACCGAGCACTTCGACGAGGCCGCCTGGCGGGGTGCCGCCGCGGCGGCCGGGCTCGCCCTCGGCGAGCCCGGCGGTGACGAGGCGCCGTGGGGGGCGGCCGGCGAGGGCGCGCCGTGGCGCGCCGCCGTGGACGCCCGCGTGAGCCCGGGGTTCCTCGAGGAGGAGCGCCGCCGCGCGGCCGCGCTCGCGGCGACCGAGGACTGCCGCGACGGCGCCTGCGTCGCCTGCGGCGTCTGCGGAGCCGGGGTCGAGATGGAGGTGCTCGCGTGAGGACGTGGCTCGTGAGCTTCGCCCGGCGCGGCCCGGCGCGCTACCTGTCGCACCTCGACACCCTGCGCGCCGTGCAGCGCACGTTCGCGCGCGCCGGCGTCCCGCTCGAGCTCTCCGAGGGGATGCGGCCCAAGCCGCGCCTCTCGCTGCCGCTGCCGCTGCCGGTCGGCGCCGCGGCCGAGGACGAGCTCGCCGTGGCGCGCGTCGGCGACAGCGCGCCCGAGGCGCGCCGCGGTCTCGCGGCGCTCAGGGCGGCGGCGCCGGCCGGCCTCGAGGTGTCCGCCCTGAGAGAGTCGCCGCGCCGCGTGCGGCCGCAGCCGCTGCGCGCCCGCTATCGCTGCGAGGTGCGCGGCGACGCCGCCGCCGTCGCGGCGGCCGCACGGGGCATCGAAGAGGGAGGGCCGGCGCACGTCGTGCGTCGTGGGCCCAAAGGGACGAAGACGGTCGACCTGCGCGAGAGCGTGGGCGACGTGAGCTGCCGCGCCCTGCCCGGCGGGGCCCGCCTCGAGTTCGAGGTGCGCTACGACGCCGGGGCGGCGGCGCGGCCGCAAGAAGTCGTCGAGTTCATCGCGGACACGGCCGGCATCGAGCCCGTGCTGCATCGCCTGCGCCGGGTCGAGGTCGTGTTCGCCGAGAAGGGGCGCGCCAGGCGCGCGCCCGAGAGAAGGAGCACAGCGACGTGAGAGAAGACAAGGACGACGAGACACGGGGCAGACGGGCACGCGCCGCCGACGACAGCGCGGAGCCTGCGTCCGGCGACGAGGGCGGAGGGTCCGGCGGCGCCGCCGACGCGAGCGCGGAGCCGGCCCCCAAGCGGCGGTCGCGACGCGGCGGCCGCACCCGGTCGCGCAAGGCCGCGGCGGCGCCGGACGGCGCCGCCGACGCGGCAGGCGAGGCGTCGGCCCCGGGTGGCGACCTGCCCGCGGAGGCGCCGGCAGAGCGGCCTGCCAAGCCGGCGCGCGCGAAGCGGCGCCGCACGGCGTCCGCGCCGCAGGGTCCGGACGCCGCGCCGGGCGCGGAGAGTGCGGCCGCGGCCCCCGAGCCGGAGGGTGCGGGGGGGGCAGCGCACGGCGACGGCACCGCCGCGGCGCCGGAGACCGGCACGGCCGCGCGGCCGCCGCGACGCCGGCGCAAGAAGGCCGCGCAACCGCACGCGGATGAAGCTCCCGCCGCGGGCGCGGAGCAGGAGGCGCCGACGGACGAGCCGACGGACGCGCCGTCCGGGCAGCCCGAGAAGAGACCGTCGCGCACGCGACGGGGCGGCCGGCGCAAGAAGAGCGTCGGGCAGTCCGCGCCGGCGCCGGGCGCCGGGGCCGCCGGCGAAGCGGCGGGTGAACGCGGAGACGCCGCTGCCCAACCGGCCGCCGCCGAGTCGGCCGACGCCGGCGCGGCGCCGGCCGCGGCGAGCGGCGTGACCACGGAGGCGGCTCGAGCCCGCGTCGAAGGCGAGACGCCCGAAGGCGCCCGTGAGGGCGGGGCGACCGGCCCCGGCGAGAGCCCGGCGACGGCGCACCGCCGGCGCGGGTCGCGCGGGGGGCGCCGTTCGCGTGCCCGCAAGGCGCGCCTGGCGGCCGCCGAACGGGAGGCGCTGGACCGCGCCGCCGGCGAGGTCGCGCCCGAGCACGGGACGCTGTCGCCGGAGTCCGAGCTCGCCGAAGGCGCGCTCCCGCCGCTGCCGGAGGAGCCGGAGGCGGGGGCCGCGGGCACGGCCGCCGGCCCCGCCGCGGCTGCGGCCGCCGAAGCAGGCGCTCCGGCCGGCGGCGACGAGCAGGCGGGGGCGAAGACCACTGGTCGCCGCGGCCGTCGTGGGGGCCGTGCGCGTGGGCGGCCCGCGGGCGCCACGGCCGTGGAGGCGGAGCCGTCCGCGGCCACGCCGGAAGAGGCGGCCGCGACGCGCCCAGCCGAGAGAGGCACGAAGGCCGCGGCCGAGAAGGGTGCCGCGGCCGGGGCGAAGAAGGGCACCGCGGTCGAGAAGGGCGCCGCGGCGGCCGCCGAGGCGCCGGCGAAGCCCGGGGCCGCACCGGCCCCGCGACGCGAGCGCCCCACGCGCCGCGACAGGGGGCGCCCCAAGGCGATCGTGCGCGAGAACGCGGCCCGGGCGGCCACGCCGCCCGGCGACCGTGCGGTGGCCGGCGTCGAAGGTCCCGAGGCGGTCGCGCACAAGGTGGTCCTGGTCAGCGAACAGCGCAACGAGGTGCGCGTGGCGCTGGTCGAGGACGGCCGCCTGGCGGAGATGTACTTCGAGCGCCCCGGCAAACCGTCGTACCTGGGGGACATCTACCGCGCGAAGGTCGAGAACGTCGTACCCGGCATGGACGCCGCCTTCATCGACTTCGGTCTCGAGAAGAACGGCTTCCTCTACGTGGACGAGGTCGAGACCGAGGACGGCCGCCGCCGCGGGCGGCGCATCGCCGACGTGCTGCGCCCTGGTCAGGAGCTGACCGTGCAGGTCATGAAGGACCCGATGGGCAGCAAGGGCGCCCGGCTGACGACGCACCTGTCGCTGGCCGGCCGCTATCTCGTCTACGTGCCCGGCGGCAGCGGTGTCGGGGTCTCGCGTCGTCTGGGCCAGGGCGAGCGCGAGCGTCTGCGAGACCTGTCGAAGCAGCTGCGCCCGCGCAACGCCGGCCTCATCGTGCGCACCTACGCCCAGGGCAAAGGTCTCGACGACCTGCGTCGCGACCTGCAGTACCTCTCGCGGCTCTGGTCGCGCCTCAAGAAGAAGGCCGCGACCGTCAAGGCCCCGGGTCTCGTCTACTCGGAGGTCGACATCGCCCTCGAGGTGGCGCGGGACACCTTCAACGAGACCTGCGAGCGTATGCTGGTCGACGACGAGAAGCGCTTCAAGGCCCTCACGGCCTATCTGGAGAAGATCGCCCCCGAGCTCGCCGGGCGCGTCGAGCTGTACGACGGCACGGAGCCGCTCTTCGAGGCCCACGGGGTCGAAGAGCAGATCGTCCGCGCCCTCGAACGCCGCGTGCCGCTCCCGAGCGGCGGCAACCTCGTCATCGACCACACCGAGGCCCTCACCGTCATCGACGTGAACTCGGGCCGCTTCACCAGCGGGCGCTCGCTCGAGGACACGATCCTGCGCACCAACATGGAAGCGGCCCGCGAGGTCGTGCGGCAGCTCCGCCTGCGCGACATCGGCGGGATCATCGTCATCGACTTCATCGACATGGCGCACGCACGCAACCGCGAGGCGGTGCTGGCGAAGCTCGAGGCCGAGCTCGAGACCGACCGTACGAAGACGTACGTGGTCGAGCTCTCCCCGCTCGGCCTCGTCGAGATGACCCGTCAGAACACGACCGACGGCGCCCGCGGCATCCTCACGCGCACCTGCCAGACCTGCATGGGCAAGGCGCGCGTGCTCTCCGAGGAGACGGTGGCGCTCGCCGTCGAGCGCCGCGTGCGCACGCACGCCCGCAAGTCCAACGCCAAGGCCCTGCTCGTCGAGGTCAACAGCGGCGTCGCCGAGCGGCTCGAGGCCGACGGTCGCCTGAAGCTCGTCGAGCGCGAGACGAAGCGCCGCGTCTTCCTGGAGAGCTCGCTGCGGGTGCCCGTGGAGAGCATCCGCATCCTCGCCGAGGGCTCCGTGGCGCACGTCCAGAGCCTGCGTCTCCCGGTGAGCGAGGGTCAGGAGATCGAGCTCGACCTCGAGTTCGCGCTCACCTACAGCCCGCGCGACGCGGTCGGCTACGTCGAAGGCTACATGGTGATCGTCGAGGGCGGCCGGCAGTACCTGGGCGAGCGTCGCCGGGTGCGCGTCACCTCGACCACGCGCACGGGAGCCACGGCGGTGCCGGCGTCCGCCGTGGAGGAGGGGAGACGGTCGCGTTGACAGCCCCTGCCGCGATTGACTACCATCATGGGCCGTTGTCCCGAGGGAGATCCTATGAAGCAGAGTGACGTGGCCTACGCGATCGTGCGCGTGGGTGGTCAGCAGCACAAGGTGAGCGTGGGTGACAGCTTCGTCGTCGACCGCGTCGACGCCGAGGAGGGCAAGAGCCTGACCCTCGAGCCTCTGGTCGTGCGCACCGGCGACGGCGAGTACCACGCCGACGCCGCCCGGCACGCGAAGGTGAAGGTCAAGGTGACCGGGCACGTGCTCGGCGAGAAGGTCCGCGTCTTCACCTACAAGCCGAAGTCGACGTTCAAGAAGACGCGCGGGCATCGCAGCCGTCTCTCGCAGCTGACCGTCGAGTCGATCACCCTGAAAGAAGAGAAGGAGAAGAAGGGTGGCGCATAAGAAAGGCGCCGGCACCAGCCGCAACGGCCGCGACTCCGAGGCGAAGCGCCTCGGCGTCAAGGTCTTCGCGGGCCAGGTCGTGCCGGCAGGTTCGATCATCGTCCGCCAGCGCGGGACCCGCTTCCGCGCCGGCGAGGGCGCCGGCATCGGCGTCGATCACACCGTGTTCGCCAGGGTGGGCGGTCGCGTGGTCTTCAGCGAGAAGGCCGGCGGGCGCTTCGTCTCGGTCGTCCCCGAGGTCTGACCCGCGCCGGCGGCCGCCGGCCGGCCCGCCATGCTCGACAGGGCGACCATCTGCGTGCGCGCCGGGCGCGGCGGCGACGGCGCGGTCAGCTTCCGTCGCGAGAAGTACGTGCCCAAGGGCGGGCCCGACGGCGGCGACGGCGCGCCCGGGGGCGACGTGGTGCTGGTCGCCACGCACCAGCTGCAGGACCTGAGCCACTTCCGGCATCGCCACCACTTCACGGCGCCTGCCGGCGGCCACGGCCGCGGGGGCGGGCGCCGCGGCGCCGACGGCGAGGCCCTCGTGGTCGAGGTCCCGGTCGGGACCGAGGTGCACGACGAGCAGGGCGCCGTCGTCGCCGACCTCACACGGGACGGCGCCCGCGTGCTCGTCGCCCGCGGCGGCGAGGGCGGCCGCGGCAACGTGTGCTTCAAGAGCTCGACCCGGCAGGCCCCGCGCTTCGCCGAGAAGGGCCTGCCCGGCGAGGAGCGCTGGCTCACGCTGACCCTCAAGCTGCTCGCCGACGTCGGTCTGGTGGGGCTGCCCAACGCCGGCAAGTCCTCGCTGCTCGCGGCGCTGACGCGGGCGCGGCCGAGGGTCGCCGCCTACCCGTTCACGACCCTCGAACCCAACCTCGGTGTGCTCGAGCTCGACGAGCGCCGCGCCGTCCTCGCCGACATCCCGGGGCTGATCGACGGCGCCAGTCGGGGGGCGGGGCTCGGCCACCGGTTTCTCGCCCACGTCGAACGCACGGCCGTGCTGGTCTACGTCGTCGACGGCGCGGAGGGCGCGCCGGCGGCGCTCGCGGCGGTCGAGACCGTGCGCCGCGAGCTCTCGGCGTTCGCCGCCGCGCTGGTCGAGCGGCCGGCCGTCGTCGCCGTGAACAAGGCCGATCTGATGGGCGCGGCGGCACGCGACGAGGCCGCGAGTGCGCTGCGCGCGCTCCCCTGGCCGCGTGCGGTGACCCTGGTCTCGGCGGCCACGGGGGAGCAGCTCGACCTCCTCGCCGACGAGCTCGACGGCCTGGTCGCGGCGGCTCGTCCCGAGGAGCTCGCGGTGACGCCCGCGGCGCCCGCCGTCCTGCGCCCCGGGGCCGAGCGCCTCGAGGCGTTCACGGTCGAGCGCGAAGAGAAGGACTTCAAGGTGCGGGGTGCGGCCCTCGAGCGCCTGTTCGCGAAGGCCGACCTCGACAACCCCGAGGCGCTCGCCTATCTCCAGGAGGTGATCGAGCGCGCCGGGCTCAACGCCGCCCTTCGCCGCGCCGGTGCCGCGCCCGGCGACACCGTCCTCGTCGGCGGGCGGGAGTTCGAGTTCGCCTGAGGCGACGTCGTGGGCGCCGCCTCGCCGGGGCGGCCGCGCGTGGTACCCTTGGCCGGGGCCGAACGAGGAGGATCCGGGGTGAACGTCGACGGACTGTGCGCCGCGGCGCAGCGCGCGGCGCGTGAGCTGGCCGCGCTGCCGCGGGAGCGCAAGGACGCGGCGCTCGCCGGCGTCGCCGAGGCGCTCCAGCGCCGCGCCGCCGAGATCCTCCGTGAGAACGAGGAAGACCTCCGGCTCGCCCGCGTGCAGCGGCAGCCCGACGCGCTGATCGACCGTCTCCTGCTCGACGAGGACCGTCTGGCGGAGATGGTCGCCGGCGTGCACGCCGTGGCCGCGCTCCCCGACCCCGTCGGGCGCGTGGTCGACGGATGGCGGCTGGCGAACGGGCTCGAGCTGCGCAAGGTCCGCGAGCCCCTCGGCGTCGTCGCCGTGATCTACGAGGCGCGGCCCAACGTGACCGTCGACGCCGCCGCCCTCTGCCTCAAGACCGGCAACGCCGTGGTTCTGCGCGGCGGCGGTGCGGCCAAGCACTCCAACCGGATCCTGGCCGAGGTGGTCCAGGGGGCCGTGCTCGAGGCGGGCCTGCCGCGCGCGGCCGTCGGCTGGCTGGGTCCCGACCGCGCCGAGCTCGACACGCTCATCGCGCAGAGGGGCGTCGTCGACGTCGTGATCCCGCGCGGTGGGGAGGAGCTCAAGGAGTACCTGCTCGAGCACAGCCGTGTGCCGGTGGTCTACGCGGCGGGCGGCAACTGTCACGTGTACGTCGACGCGAGCGCCGACGTCGAGATGGCGACGCGCATCATCGTCAACGCCAAGTGCCAGCGGCCGGGCGTGTGCAACGCCGCCGAGACGCTGCTCGTCCACCGCGACGCGGCGGCGGCGTTCCTGCCGCGCGCCGTCGGCGAGCTCAAGCGGCGCGGCGTCGAGCTCGTCGTCGACAAGGCGACCGCCGAGGTCCTCGACGACGGCGACCTGAAGCGGGCGAAGCGCAGCCACTACGAGACCGAGTTCCTCGGCCCGAAGCTCGCCGTGCGCACGGTCGCCGGGCTCGACGAGGCCCTCGAGCACATCGCCGCCTACGGTACCCGGCACTCCGAGGCCATCGTCACGAGCGACCTCGAGGCGGCGCGCCGCTTCACCCGCGAGGTCGACGCCGCCTGCGTCTATGTCAACGCGTCGACGCGCTTCACCGACGGCGCCGAGTTCGGCCTCGGCGCCGAGATGGGCGTCTCCACGCAGAAGCTGCACGCCCGCGGGCCCATCGGTCTCGAGGAGCTCACCTGCGTGAAGTACGTGCTCTGGGGCGAGGGCCAGATCAGGCCATGAGCGCGCCCTCGCGTCGGCGCCGCGTCGGGGTGCTCGGCGGCAGCTTCAACCCGCCCCACCTCGGGCACCTCGTCATCGCCTCCGAGGCCGCCTACCAGCTCGGCCTCGAGCGCGTGGTCTTCGTCCCCGCCGCCGACCCCCCGCACAAGACCGTGGCCGACGCCACGCCGGCCGAGGTGAGGGTCGAGATGACCCGGCTGGCGGTCGCGGGGGACGCGCGGTTCAGCGTCTCCACGATCGAGCTGGAGCGCGGCTTCCGCTACACCGTGGACACGCTACGGGCGCTGGCCGAGGAGCACCAGGGGGCCGAGCTGGTCTTCATCATGGGTTCCGACTCCCTGCTGCAGTTCGAGACCTGGCATGAGCCGAGGGCGATCCTCGAGCTCTGCCGCCTGGCGGTGGCCGTGCGCCAGGGCGACGACGAGCGGCGGCTCGACGAGGTCGCCGCCGGTCTCGGGCGGCGCGCCGCCCTGGTGCTGCGCACGCCCCTGATCGCCGTCTCGTCGACGGAGCTTCGCAGCCGGGTGCGCATGGACATGCCGCTGACCTACCTCGTGCCGCGCGCGGTCGAGGAGTATGTGTGGCGGCACGGGCTCTACGTGGTGCGGTGATCGGCGTCGCCGAGGCCGAGGCGCGGCTGGCCGGGATGTCCGTGAAGCGCGCCGCGCACGCGCGGCGGGTCGCCGACGCCTGCGCCGCGCTGGCCGCCCGTTTCGGCGCCGACGCCGAGACCGCGCGCCTCGCCGGCCTGCTGCACGACGCGTGCCGCGAGTGGCCGGCGGACGACCTGCTCGCGGCTGCCGCCCGCCACGGCATCCCCGTCGGCCCTCTCGAGCGCGCCCAGCCCGTGGCCCTCCTGCACGGCCCGGTCGCCGCGGCCGAGCTCGAGGCCGAAGGCCTGCCGGCCGCGGCGGCCCGCGCCGTCGCCCTGCACACCGTCGGGGCGGCCGGCATGACGACGCTTGAGAAGTGCCTCTACCTTGCCGATTTCTGTGAACCGGGACGGGAGTTCCCCGGCGTCGACGACGTGCGCCGCCTCGCCGAGGTCTCGCTCGACGACGCCGTGGCCGCGGCCGCGCGCATGAGTCTGGCGGCCGTGCTCGCGAAGGGCCGGGGAATCGCCCTCGGCGGCGTCGAACTCTACAACGAGCTCAATGACAGACTCGGGCGGCTATAGGATCAAACGACTGCAGGAGCGGCGTCGCGGCAAGCTGCGCCGCTGGCAGTCGCTCGCGCTCTACGTCCTCGCGGGCGCGGTGGCGCTCGGGGCGGTCCTCGGGGCCCTCCACCTGGCCGGCTGGATCGCCGGCGGGGACGACGGTCAGGTCGAGGACCCGGGCTACCTCCTCACGATGACCTTCGGCGTCGGGGAGCCCGGACAGGCCGCGATGGGTCTCCTCACCCTGCGCGGCCGGGAGGGCGACCTGTCGGCCTGGACGCTGCCGCGCTCCCTGCTCCTCTCGGGCCCCCAGGGCGAGTACATCATGGCCGGCGACGACTTCGACCACCCCGAGTTCGCCGCCGACCTGGGCCGGGTGCTGCGCACGCCCGTCGACCACGTGGCCGAGCTCCCGCTGTCGGCGCTCGCCGAGCTCGCCGGCGGGGAGCCCCTGGTCTTCAGCCTCGACGACCCCGCCACGGTGGAGGTCGACGGGATCGGCCGCACCTACGAGGGCAAGGTGCGGCTGCCGGGCGACGAGCTGGTCGCCGTCCTCGGCGCCGGCGGGGAGGAGGACGAGGCGCGCGTCGCCTTCGACGCCGCTCTCCTGCGCGCCGTCTTCGACGCCGCCGCGGCGCGCCCCGAGGCCGAACTCGCGGCCTCGGTCGACGCCGTCGCCGCCCAGGCCGGCGACGAGGAGGAGCTCGTGAGCGACGCGCTCACGGAGCTCGTGAAGGGCGAGACGTTCATCGGCCCGCTGCCGGCCGAAGGCCGCGTCGCCGAGGGGCAGTTCGCCCTGGTGCCCGACCAGGAGCGGATCCAGGCGCTCATCACCCGGCGAGCTCCCGGCTACGACGCACCCTACACGGTGCTCGTGCGCAACGGCAGCGGCGAGCTCGGCATCGGCGAGCTGGTGATCGAGCGCCTCGCCGTCCTCGACGTCGCCCTGCCCCCGGCCGACAACGCCGACTCGTTCGACTACCGCGAGACCCAGATCCAGGCGTCCGCCGGGAGCCTCCAGGTGGCCCGCGAGATACGTGCTATACTCGGCCGCGGCGTCGTGCTCAGCGGCGCGCAACTCCCGCCCGACACCATCGTCGTGGTCGTCGGTTCCGACCTCCAGGCAAAGGACTTGCAGTAGCAGAGGACGCACAGCTCGACGCTGCCAGGGACCTGGCGCTCGAGATCGCCGGGCTGGCGGCCGGCAAGAAGGGCGGCGACGTGACCGTCCTGGCCATGAGCGGGGCGGTCACCTACACCGACTTCTTCGTCCTCGCCACCGGCGCCACCACCCGTCAGACCAGGGCGATCGCCGACGGCGTCCTCGAGGGACTGCGAGCCCGGCGCCGCCCGGCGCGCGTCGAGGGCGAGCGCGAGGGCGAGTGGATCCTCCTCGACTTCCTCGACGTCGTGGTCCACGTCTTCACCCCCGGGGCGCGCGAGTTCTACCGCCTCGAGGCGCTGTGGGGCGACGTGCCGCGCGTCCCCGTGGCCGACGCCGGGGGGAGCGGGCGCGGCGAGGACGGCGGCGGCGCGCCGCCGCGGCGCGTCGCGGGAGCCGGGCCCGGCTGACGTCGCCCTCGGGTCGAGGCTCCGAGATCGCTCTGCGGCACGGCGCCGGCCCGGGGGCCGTCGTCGGCCTTGCGGTCGCCGGGGCGGCCGTCTAGAATACGAACGTATGTTCGTCTCTCAGCGCGCACTCCTGCACGTCGACATGGACGCGTTCTTCGCCGCCGTCGAGCAGGCGCGGCGCCCCGAGTTGCGCGGCCTGCCGGTGGTCGTCGGTGGCGAGCGCGGCGGCCGCGGGGTCGTCTCGACCTGCTCGTACGAGGCGCGCGCCTTCGGGGTGCGCACGGCGATGCCGATCGGGCAGGCCGTGCGCCTCTGCCCGCAGGCCGTCTTCCTGCCGGTCGACATGAAGGCGTACGCCGCCGCCCACCACCGGCTCGTCGAGCTCTTCCGCACCGTCACCGACCTCGTCGAGGTGGTCTCCATCGACGAGGCGCGTCTCGACGTCACCGGCAGCCGGCTCCTCTTCGGGCCGCCGCGCGCCATCGCCCGCCGTTTGCAGGAGCAGGTCCACGACGCGTGCGGTCTCGGCTGCTCGATCGGCATCGGTCCCAACGTGCTGCTCGCCAAGCTCGCCGCCGAGCTCGCCAAGCCGGGCGGCATCGGCGAGCTCGGCGAGGCCGACGTCCGCGGCCGTCTCCGCGACCTGCCCGTGGGCGAGCTCCACGGCGTCGGGCCGGCCACCGAGGAGCGCCTCGCCGCCCTCGGCCTCACCACCGTCGGCATGCTGCAGGACGTCCCCTTCGCCGTGCTCGCCGCGGCCTTCGGGCGCGGCGCCCACGGCCTCCGTCAGCTCGCCTTCGGGCGCGGCGTCACGACATTGCGCCGCGCGCCGGCGGCGCCCAAGTCGGTCGGCCACGAGACCACCTTCTCCGAAGACGTCAACGACGCCGAGACGCTGCGCCGCACGCTGGTCGCCCTCGCCGACCGGGCCGCCGCCGACGCGCGCCGCCACGGGCTCGCCCCGCACACCGTCACCGTCAAGGTGCGCTTCAGCACCTTCCACACCGTCACCCGGCGGCGCACGTCCGCGCGGCCGCTGGCGACCGCGCCTGCGGTGGCCGCCGCCGCGCTCGGGCTCCTCGACGAGCTCGCCGTCGGGGCGCGCTGGGTCCGCCTCCTCGGCGTCGTCGTGAGCTCGTTCCGCCACGGCGCCTCCCAGCTCACGCTCGACGACGGCTGGCGCGAGGTCGCCCTCGCCGAGGCGGTCGACCGCGTGCACCGGCGTTACGGGTCCGGCGCCCTGCGCCTCGCCGGGGGGCTCGGCGGCCGCCGCGGCCCCGGCGCCGCCACCGCCCCGGAGAGCGGCCCCGGCGAACCTCCGCCCCTCTTCGCGCGCGGCGCCGGCGACCCCGCGACCGCGCGGCCCGGCGTCGCCGGTCGGGGCTTCGCCGCCGCCTCTCGCGCGCTCCCCGCGCGCACGTGAGCCGCCACGCTCCTGTGCTAGACTTCGTGGTTCTGGACGCACGCCATCAGGCGCCCGCCTGCACGCTCGCGGCGGGCGCCGTCCGACCACGAGGAGACGGCACGTGAACGACCCAGCGAAGATCAGGAACCTCGCCCTTGTCGGCCACCGCGGCACAGGCAAGACCTCGCTCTTCGAGGGGCTGCTCTACAAGGCCGGGGTGACCAACCGGCTGGGTCACGTCGCCGACGGCACGACCGTCTCCGACTGGGACGAAGACGAGAAGCGCCGCCAGCTGAGCCTCTCGGCCGCCCTGGCCCACGTCGAGCGCGGCGGTCTCACGTTCAACCTGATCGACACGCCCGGGGACTCGAGCTTCCTCGCCGACGCGATCGCCTCGCTGCACGTCGTCGAGACGGCGCTCATGGTCGTCAACGCCGTGCTCGGCGTCGAGGTCCAGACCGAGCGCCTCTGGGCGCGCGCCGCCGACCGCGGCCTCGCGCGCCTCTTCTTCTGCAACATGCTCGACCGCGAGCGCGCCGACTTCGACGCCGCGGTCGCCGCCCTGCAGGAGGCCTTCGGCCAGCAGGTCGTCGCCGTCCACCTGCCGATCGGTCGTGAGCACGAGCTCAGCGGCCTCGTCGACCTGCTCGCCATGAAGGCCTACACCTACGCCGACGGCACGGCGCAGGCCGGCGAGGTGCCGGCCGAGCTCGCCGACGCGGCCGCCGCGGCGCGCGACAAGCTCGTCGATGCCGTGGCGAGCACCAACGACGAGCTCGCCGAGAAGTACCTCATGGAGGAGGAGATCGGCGAGGGCGAGCTCAAGCAGGCCTTCGCCGACGCCGTGGCCGGCGGCCAGATCTTCCCCGTCGCCGCCGGCTCCGCCACCCACCTGGTCGGCGTCGACCTCCTGCTCGACCTGCTCGCCCTCGCGCCGGCCCCGACGAAGGCGACGGCGCCCGTCGCCACCGGGGCCGACGGGGCCGAGGTCGCGCTCGAGAGCGACCCCGCCGCGCCGGCGGCGGCGTTCGTCTTCAAGACGCTCGCCGATCCCTTCAGCGGGCACATCAACGTCTTCCGCGTCTTCCAGGGCACGATCGACGCCGACACGCCCGTGGTCGTCACCCGCGACGGGCACAAGGAGCGGCTCGGGCAGCTGCTCAAGCCGCAGGGCAAGGAGACGAAGCCGGTCGACGCGCTGGTCGCCGGCGACATCGGCGCCGTCGCCAAGCTCAAGGACGTCGTCACCGGCGACGCGCTCTGCGCCGAGGGCGGTCCCGTGAGCTTCCCGCCCATCGAGTTCCCGGCGCCGCTCATGTCGTTCGCCGTCTCGGCCAGGAGCAAGGGCGACGAGGACAAGGTCATGCAGGCACTGCGCCGGCTGGCCGAAGAAGACCCGATGCTCGACGTGCACCGCGACACCCAGACCGGCGAGACCATCGTCGCCGGCATGAGCCAGGTGCACGTCGAGGTCATCGTCGAGCGCATGAAGCGCCGCTTCGGCGTCGAGGTCGACCTCAAGCCGCCGCGGGTGCCGTACCGCGAGACGATCCGCGGCACCGCGAAGGCCCAGGGCAAGCACAAGAAGCAGACCGGCGGCCGCGGCCAGTTCGCCGACACCTGGATGGAGGTCTCGCCGCAGCCGCGCGGCGAGGGCTTCGAGTTCGTCGACAAGATCGTCGGCGGGGCGATCCCGCGCAACTTCATCCCGGCCGTCGAGAAGGGCGTGCGCGCCGCCATGGCCGAGGGGTTCCTCGCCGGCTACCCCGTGGTCGACGTCCAGGTCAGGCTGTACGACGGCAAGCATCACCCCGTCGACTCGAGCGACATGGCCTTCCAGATCGCCGGGTCCATCGGCTTCAAGGCGGCGGCCGAGAAGGCCCAGCCCGTGCTTCTCGAGCCCATCATGAACGTCGAGATCACCGTGCCCGAGGAGAACGTCGGCGACGTGATCGGCGACCTCAACTCGCGCCGTGGCCGCGTCCTCGGCACCACGCCGCGCGGCCACAGCAACGTGGTCGCCGCCGAGGTCCCGCTCGCCGAGATGCTGACCTACGCCCCCGACCTCACCTCGATGACGGGCGGCCGGGGCGACTACACCATGGAGTTCCTGCGCTACGAAGAGGTCCCGGCGCACATCGCCCAGAAGGTCGTCGACGACGCCAAGAAGGAGCGCGAAGAAGCGCAGAAGGGGTGAGGCGCGGTACAATTGGCACAGGCAATCCGTAGCTTCCCCCCGGAGGTCCCAAAGTGACAGACATCGGCACCATGCGCGTGAAGAGCGGTCTCGCCGACATGCTCAAGGGAGGCGTCATCATGGACGTCACCAACGCCGAGCAGGCGAAGATCGCCGAAGACGCCGGCGCCTGCGCGGTGATGGCCCTCGAGCGCGTGCCCGCCGACATCCGCGCCCAGGGCGGCGTCGCCCGCATGGCCGACCCGACCAAGATCCGCGAGATCCAGGAGTGCGTCTCCATCCCGGTGATGGCCAAGGCGCGCATCGGCCACTTCGTCGAGGCGCAGATCCTCGAGTCGCTCGAGGTCGACTACATCGACGAGAGCGAGGTCCTCACCCCGGCCGACGAGGCCAACCACATCAACAAGTGGAAGTTCACCGTGCCCTTCGTCTGCGGTGCCGTGAACCTGGGCGAGGCCCTCAGGCGCATCAGCGAGGGCGCCGCGATGATGCGCACCAAGGGCGAGGCCGGCACCGGCGACGTCGTCGAGGCCGTGCGCCACATGCGCACCATCATGGGCGAGATCCGCCGCCTCGAGACCCTCGACCCCGACGAGCTCTACATGGCCGCCAAGCAGCTCCCGGCGCCCTACGAGCTCGTCGCCTGGGTGGCCGAGCACGGCAAGCTCCCCGTGGTCAACTTCTCCGCCGGCGGCATCGCCACCCCGGCCGACGCCGCGCTGATGATGCAGCTCGGCGCCGAGGGCGTCTTCGTCGGCTCGGGCATCTTCAAGAGCGACGACCCGGCCCGGCGCGCCGCGGCGATCGTCAGGGCGACGACCAACTACAAGGACTCCGCCGTGCTCGCCGAGGTCTCGGTCGGGCTCGGCGAGGCGATGGCCGGCATCGACGCCGCGCGCATGGCCGCCGAGGCCAAGATCCAGCACCGCGGCTGGTGAGTCGCGGAGCCTGGTGACCTGGTGCCGGGCGTGCGGCGTCTCGACGGGATCCTCTCGCCGGAGCCGGAAGAGGGTGCCACATCCGTGCCGGCTGTACCGGCGCACAGCGCAGCGCGGGCAGGTGTTGCCCCGCCTTCGACGCCCTCAGAGACCGGTCGGGGTCGCCCTGCGGTCGTCGCCGCAGAGCGGTGCGGAGGTGCGGGAAGCCTGCTCGGCGCACATCGGGCCTTCGTACGCGGCCGCATTTGCCGAGCGGCTCGACGTGCTTCGCGTGTGCTCGGTCGGCATGGACACGGGCCGTCTTGGCGCGCATGGAGACGGCGGGGCAGTGACGCCGTGGGGAAGAGCCGGGATCACATCGCCTTCCTCCCTCGGCGTGCAGCGGTACGACCAGCGGCCATGCAGGTACGCATGCGGTCAGGTGGGCGGTACATCCGGAACACGCGGAACATGCCTGGAAATGGCTGTTATCTCTCGCGGAACGGCATCGTTGCCCGTTCCACATCGAGAAGTACCGGTTTGCAGGCATGTTCCGGACGTTCCGCTGAGGTAGCGGGTGAAGGCGTCCCTGAGCTCCTCGAGTAGGTAGCCGCGGGCGGTCTCGGCCCCGTCGCGGTACTTCACGGGCTTGATGCCGAAGGGCTTGAGCAGGGCGGCGAGCTGGCGGGGGGTGATGCGCTGTCCGTGGCGCCACTCGGGCCAGGGCCGTTCCTCCATCTGCCCGAGCACGCGGACGATGCGGTCGCTCGGCAGACGGTCGACGCCCTCGGCGGTGAAGAGCTCAGCAAGGTCGGCGAGCAGCTGCACGCCGGCGCCGTCCGACTCGTCGGCGCCCGAAAGGACGATGGCGGCCCAGCGGGCACGTTCGGGCCACTCTCCGCCGGCGGCGTCGGCGATCGCCAGCATAGGCCGCCAGTTGTCGGCGGCGCGGTCGGAAGTGAGGTCGGGGATCTCGGGGTCGGCGTGGCCGATGGCCACGCGGTTGTCGTCAGCGAAGCGGCGGCAGCGGCGCGCGAGGGGCTCGAGTTCGTCCAGGCGGTCGAGGCGCAGGCGCTCGACCTGTTCGCCCGGCGCCCGACGTCGCATGGGGACGATGATGGAGCGGTCCTCCAAGGTGCCGGCGAGGCGCCCGATGCCGGCGATGATCTTCGGCCCCCAGACGGAGAAGACGACGGGCTCGTGGTCGTCGCCGACCAGGCGCACGACGTAAGCGGTCGCCTTCGTGTGCCCGGCGTTGAGGATGCCCCTGAGCTCCTCATTGTCCTTGAGGAACGCGTCGGCCTCATCGATCAACAGCGTGGGGTGGTGGCGCTCGACGATGCGAAACACGGCCGCGGTCGAGATGTTCGAGGCCGGCAGCGGCCGGGCGACAAGCGCCGAGGCCACGGCTAGCGCCGTCGTCTTGCCCGACCGCTTGACGGCGCTGAGCAGGGCGAGGAGGGGGAAGATTGAGAAGGCGTCGGCGAGGTAGGTCGCGACGGTGTAGAGGGCGAGCGCCTCGGCACCGGCCTCGGGCAGGGCGACGTGCTTGGTGTAGACCGTAGCGAGATCACTGAGCAGGAGGGCGCCCTCGACCGGTTCCTCGGCGGGTGCGACCTCGGGAATGGCGAGCGAGCCCTGTCCGCGCTCGCGCGCTGCGACCTGCGCGAGGGCGGCGTCGACGAGCCGCGCTGGCGAGCTGACGACGCCGCGCAACTCCGTGATTTGACGCTCGCGCGCGAGGGCACGCTCGACCGGAGGGAGGGCAGCGGCGTGCGTCGCCCAGACTTCGAGTCCATTCCCTATGCCGCTGTCGTCGGCCAGCGCCGTCAAGGCAGGTTGCAAGGTTGTATCTGTGTCGCCGGGAAGAGACACCCTCGCTCGCCCGGAGCCGTTGCCGCCGACGCGTTCGATTGCAGCAAGCACTTCCGCCAGGGGATTGTCGAGGACGCCTTGGAGAGCGGTAGCCTTGTCAGCGATGAGCAGGTCGCGCTCGATGCCGCTCTTGCCGGTGAGCGCGTGCCGCGCCCAGTCATCGAGGGCGGCACGGGCATCGCGGTCGCCGTCGCCGGAGTGACTACTGGCCACGCTCGGACTCCGGTCCGGCCGACTCGATCTGCGCGAACCGTGCGAGCGCGCGCTTGGGGATGCGAATCGACCGGCCGAGACGGATCGAGGGCACTTCGCCCGATCGCACGAGCTCATACGCCTGGCGGATTCCAATCCGAGCCCAGCAGGCCGTCTCCTGCACGGTGAGGAGGTCGGGCAGGTCCTCCAGCCTAGTCTGCGTCGCCGGCATCCTGCACCTCCTCGAACAGCTCATCGGCGCGGTCGGCTGGCCACCCCACGGCCTGGGCGATGCGGGCTCGCTGTCCCGGCCACGGGATGAGCCGGCCGCGCTCGATGTTCGAGATGGTGGAGACGTGCACGCCGCTCCTGTGCGACAGCACGGACTGCGACCATCCGTTCTGCTTGCGGATCCGCGTCACCAAGAGCATGGGCGGTCCCTCCGATGTTGACTCGACTGCGTCCAAGACGTATTGTCCGGTACAGGTATTGCGATGACAACCGTCTAGGAGCGACATAGCCGTGACTATCAGAGCAGGCGCCTCACCCGCATCGCTGGCATCCTTTCGATGGCGGAGGATGCAGGAGGTCGAGTTGAGTGATCACGAGGGCGAGGCGGTGATCTCCGGATACGAGAGCGAGGAGTGGTACACACCGCTGCAGTCAGTCCCGACCCTGTTCCTCGAGTTCGCCTCCCTAAGCGACGACCCCCAGGTCGTCGCGAGCTTCGCGGAGACGTATGGGAACCTCGACCGAGGCGGGCTCGCGGTCGCGAGAGGCGACTTCTGGGCGATGGGATGGCCGGTGGGATTGTGGCGTGCTCACCGTCGTCTCTTGGCGTTCGCGGTGGACGTGTGGGAGGCGCTCCAGGCCGGTCGGGCCGAGCGCCTGATGGACAGCAAGCTCTTCGTCGAGGAGCTCAGAGGCCAGGAGGCTGAAGGGGTCTTCGACGATGACGGGCGAGTCGTCGCGGCGAAGGTCTGGGCCCCGATCGGGGAATCGGCCCACGACGTGCGGCAGTGGCGTGGTGGGTGCTTTGGCGAACCACAGTCGCTCCACCTGCGGAAGCGAAAGGAGACGATCGCCTACCTCGAACACCCCAACCTTTCGCCAACGGCCATAGCGCGCAGCGCCTTGAGCCAGTTTGTGACGACGCAGTGCACGGAGGTGTCGATAGCGATGGTGACCACTCATTCTCCCTACAACCCGCTGCGCCTGACGTTCCGACCGGACACACTGGTCGAT
>Ga0068714_10003305_pt1 | contig 19323 bp, 13 predicted proteins | sample MTBNYHSulfiMetaG_FD_62988 | JGI IMG/M metagenome (GOLD analysis project Ga0068714, IMG submission 62988) | Enrichment culture microbial communities from rom New York Harbor, USA that are MTBE-degrading - MTBE-NYH (New York Harbor Sulfidogenic)... | ecosystem: Environmental > Aquatic > Marine >... | reverse complement strand
AAGGTCTGGTCGAGGCTCCACCGGCAATAGGCAATTGCCGATCGAAGTTTTCTCTTGCGCCGTTTCGCTAATATGCTATTTTAATTAATTTATATGCTTATGTATTTGACTCCTAATTGGATTCACATTATGTTCTTGGGCAGGTGGAGAAATGCCCAAGAGATACAGACAACGTAGCTTGATAGAATTCCAGAAAGAATTTTCGGATGATGAAGCCTGTGCAAAGCACCTTGCAGAGCAACGATGGGCAAATGGATATATATGCCCGAGGTGTGGCCATAAGGAAGCCTGTTACCTTTCCAATCGGCGCCTTTACGACTGCAAGATGTGCAGGTTTCAGACAAGTCTGACAGCAGGAACGATTTTTCAGGGGACCCGAACACCTTTGGTGAAGTGGTATTGGCTGCTCTACCATATGGCAATGGACAAAGTTGGGGTATCGGTAGCCGAGATGCAACGACTTCTTGATATCAAGCAGTACAGAACCGCTTGGTTGATGGGTCACAAGATTCGGAAAGCAATGGCGGATAGAGACGCCAGATACAGCCTTGCGGGTTTGGTTGAGATGGACGATTCGTTTTTCGGACCCAAAGGAACGAAGCGAGGAAGAGGAAGCGAGCGAAAAAGCACTGTTCTTTGCGCTGTGTCTCTTTATCGAGATCGCCGAGGTGAGGAACATCCTGGCTTCGCCCACATGCAGGTAGTGGACAATGCTTCGGCTGACACCATCGAGAACTTTTTGGATAGACTGGGATCCGGAGCAAGAACCAAGGAGGGTCAGGATCTTTTGCAAGCGATTCGAACTGATGGATGGCGATCCTATGGAAGAGCAGCGAAAGATAGGGATATGTCTCATTACAAAGTTGTTCTTCGAGATCCTAAAGCTGCCGGAAAACTTCTTCCATGGGTTCATCGCGTCATTTCCAACGCCAAAGCCGTAATTCGAGGTTCTCACCGGGGGGTCTCTGAAAAGCATTTACAATCATATCTTTCTGAAATCTGTTATCGCTTCAATCGCAGATTCTGGGAAAAGGAACTTTTCGACCGCCTTGTAGAAGCTTGCATATCTACCAAAACAATTACTCATCGCGACCTCGTGCGCGGAGAACAAATCACTGAGAAGCATTAGGAGTTAAATGCATAGGCATTTAAGAAAAACAAAAGAGAGAAAAACCATGAACACGCTCGAAAGGTGTTTGATCGCTGTCATGAGTTGCCTTTTGCTAGCGCCACTCCCTGTCCTGGGGGAGACGGTGAATATCAAGGACGGCCGCATCTCTGTAGATATTAAGGACGCTTCTTTGGCAGGCATAGCCAGAGATATCGAAAAGCAGTCGGGCATCTTGTTCAAAGGGGACGAGTCACTCCTCGAGGAGAAGATTTCGGTTTCTTTCAAAGACCTGCCCCTGGAGCAGGGGATCAAGCGGATTCTCGCAAACGTGAACTACAGCCTCATTTTCGACAGCCGGGGCGAAGTGTCGGAAGTAAAAATCATGTCGGAGGGAAGCGATACCGGCGTTTCCCAACCCCAATTCAGGCCCGGACAAACAAGACCCGGAACCCCTTCGCCGGCAGGGAGAAGGCCCGTAGTGAGAAGACCCACGCCCTCATCGCCTGCGGCCGGAAGCGGGAGCAGGGCACCTGCGGTCCGCACTCCTTCAGGCGCGGGACGCACAGTCCCTCAAAGACCGGTCAGGCCTGGGCCTCAAACTGTAGAGGAATCCAATCTGCCTGAGGCCTTGAGGACGCCCGAGAGCCCACCTTCTCGAGGGGTGTCTTCTGATGAAGCCCTCCCCCCGGCTTTCAGGGCCGTCGAGAGGGAGCCGGCAGAGCAACGGGCAAAAGAGACGCCAGAGACACCTGATGCCTCGAAGGTTAGAAAGAGGGTTCCTCCGGCTCAAGGTGCTGCCGAGAGTTCGGGGGATAAGCCTCCGGAAGAAGAGGGGGAAAAATGAACTTCCAAAAGGGCTCGGCGGTTCTTAGAGGAAGAAGTTGCTCTGTTATCATCTCAGGCAGGATTTCAGCGGGGCTTAACAACAAGTCTCTGTCCCGGAACAATAGGTCGATCGGATCTTAAGCTGTTCATGCGGCGGACTTCCTCAACCGTCATGTTGTAACGGGAGGCTATGCGGTAGAGCGTCTCTCCTTTGGAGACGACATGGTAGTGTGCATTCTCAGGCCGCTCCTGCTCCTTCTTGGATGCAGTGGCGGCCTCCTCTTTCTCTCTCTTAGCCCTTTCCGCTTCCGCCTTCATCAGGCTTAAGTCCTTTTCGAACTGCTCCATTCGCTCGGACATGCCCCGGGAGAGACTTCCCACCTTTTCGTCCAGTTGAGAGAGAACTCTGGATTGCCCCTCAAGTTGGGCGATCCTTCTCTCTAAGCCTTCGATTTTCGTCGATATGCCGCTTTCGGGGATTGGCGCACGCACGCCGGGTTCGAAAAAAAGATAGAAGAGAATACCCGCGACCACGATACCGGCCCCGGCAAGCATGTACAGCATTCTGTTTTTCCCCTTCGGCAGGCCGATGCGGAAGTTTTCTCCTTCTTCTTCCAGCCGCGCATGCGCTGCCGTTGTAGGCGCATCCCCCCTTGAGTTCTCCATGGCCTCCGGCAGGGTGGGATAAACCGTGGCAAGCTCATCCAGTCCGACGGGGCTTAAGAGCTCCATGATCTTGGTCGGCACCTCTGCAAGGCTGACTACCCCTCCCCTGTCCTTGATCCACTTGAAGTATGAAAGCAAGGCTCCTATTCCGCGACTGTTGACGTACTCGAGGTCTCTGAGCAGAAAAATGACGTTGCTCTTTCCTGCCTCCTTGACCTGCCTTATGCCTTCGTGGAACTCTCCGATGGAGAAGCCGTCAATCTTTCCTGCCGGCGCCATGATCACCGTGTCCTTGTCTTCAGTGATCGTTATTTGAAGGGTCATGAGGGGATTGCCTCGCTTCGAGTCTGTTCACGTCGCTGCCCGATCCGGACCATTGGCCGCAGCCAAATCCCGCCACAAAGACACAATGGCTTTGTGGCAGATCTTCTCCGCAATTCGGAGAGAAGCGTCACTCTAAGATATCAAGACAGGTTTCGCCGATACGCAGTCTGTATACCACAAAGAGCTTTTCCGCAATAGCACAAAAAAAACTCCCCGGAGGACTTTCCGGGGAGAGATCACTTGCTCCAAACAGAAGAGATTCGGGAAAACTCTACAGTTCCAGCCACGAATCCGAGTAAAGCGAATGGCCCAGAATGACCCTCGCAGTTTTCACATAATCCTGCAATTCCTTGGACAGGGCACCCGTGTCAACGGATTCGCCGTCCATGACCTTGTGGATGACTTCAACCACATCAGGCCTCTTGCCCCTGGCGATCTCTATGAGCTTGTCGTCGTAAGCATCTGCTATGCAGGAGTACATCCCTTTTCTCTCCAGCATCACCATGTAGGTCCTGTTCAGGATGCCCCTCAGGTGGTCCGGAGGGCCGTTGGAGATATTGGAAAGGCCGCACGTGGATTTGATCCCCGGAAACATGTCCTGGAGCATTTCCTGAAAAGCCAGCAGGCTCATCAGCTGCGGCTGCTGAATGTTCACAGGTGTCACGATCCCGTCCACGAATATGTCTTCGTTCGGAACCCCCGCCTCATTGGCCGCATAAATCAACTCCGCCGCCAGGGCGCCCCTCTCGTTCTCGTCCCTGGGAAGGCCTTGGGGGCCCCACATCAGGGCGATCATGCTGGCTTTGTACTTGACGGCCAGAGGGATCATCTTCTCGTATCTTTCGGGGCGGCACATGATGGAATTTATGATTGCCTTGCCTTTGTGGGCGGCAAGACCCGCCTCCATGGCTTCGATGTTTGACGTATCCAGGCAAAGGGGAGGAGACCCGCCGATTGCTTCCTGCGCGGTCTTGACCACGAATTCCATCAACTCAGGCCCGCCTTTTCTCGCCGGACCCAGGTTGATGTCGATCCAGTCCATACCCTTTTCCTTCTGTCTCTTAGCCTCTTCGGCGATCGGACCGGAATCCTTTTCCTTGAAAGCCTTCCCTATGACCCGGTTGATCACATTGAGGTTCTCGCCAATCAGTAACATCGCCTTCCTCCCTTTCTGTCTACTTTGCCCATGTGTCCTTCAGGAACTTCGGAATAAGAGAAGCATCCCTGGGTCCGATGATAATCTCCCATCCCGGCAGTTCCTCCTCCATATCACCGCTGATGGAGGCGGCATACCCGGGAATAATGATCTTCTTGTGGGTCACTTTGTCCGCAATTCCGCACTTCTTGACAAAAGTTCCCACCGCGTCCCCGGAAAACTTGCCGGCGGCCCATGCAGTCATCACCGAGAGCCCTTCCGTGTCCATGATGAGGAGCCAGCTCGGCACCCTGCTCCCTTCGATTTCGCCACTGACGATAAAGTAGGTCAAAGAGAAGTTTGTGGTGACCAGGACAGGCGAGTTCTCATTCGGCGCGCCGATCTCGTAGATACCCTGGGTTACGGTCATGGGCCTCTGGGGATCGGTGTATATGTTGAGCCGCTCCAGCAAGAGGGGGAACAGGCTCTCGCCTTTCAGGTCGGAGAGAACGACGATCCCTGCGTACTTGGCCATAAGCATGGCGGCAAGAATTACCTCCACATCGAGGTTGCTCGCCATTTCACAGGGGAAGGTGATGGTGGGGAATCCAAGAGATCGGTTCCCCGCCTTCAAAGGGGCCCTACGGATCGCCACCTGGTCCTGGAAAAGCTGCTTGGGCTCTCTGGCGCCCGAATCCAGAACCAGGTCTTTGAGGCCCATGCCGGCAAGCTTATCGCTCAGGGCAATCAGGCCGTCCATGTCGTCTGCTTTTACCCCCAGGGGGAGACCCTTCTCCTTGGCCAGAGCGCCCATCTGATCCGCATTGCGGGCCGTTGCCGCATAGAGAAGAGGTTTCTTGAAGGCACACGCCTCAACTGCGGATTTCATGGCCTCCACGTTCTCGCTCATGAGGACGAGATTGAATTCGCTCTCCTCGGCGATCTTCTTCGCAGCGGCGGCAAAAGCCGCGCCGTCTCCGTTTACGTCTTTCAAAGCGATCAGCTCGGGGCGCAGGTTGAGTCCTACCCTTTCGTATTGAAAGGCATTCCAGGCCTTCAGTTTCTGATCCAGAACTTGAGGACCGTCATCCGACTTGACCATGACGGCGACCCCGGTGGGATTGTAGAAGGTCTTTTCATGCCTGAACATGACGGTTTCGCCGCCAATCTTGAACGCCCGCACCCCGGCGCCGATGGCTACCTGCCTGATGGGGGGAGCGGAAGCCTCTGACAGCTTCTCTCTCGCCTCGTCGGACACGTAAGGACAGGCGTCGAGCTCCGCCTTTCCTGCGGCGAGGTTCATGGCAAAGGCCAGGCACGTGGGAACGCCGCATTCACCACAGTTCGTCTTGGGCAGCAGTTTGAAAATCTGAATACCAGTCAGTCCCATAATCGTCTCCTATCCTTACAATTAACCTACAATGGGGTCCATCTTCAGAGCGGGATGATCCTTTTCCTTGAGGAAAGACATGATCTCCTCCTCGGTGGTTCCCACGGTTTCGTCTGCGATCCTGTCGATGAGGTCGGGCATGCCGAGTTCCTTTCCCCGCTTGACGAGGCGCTCCCGAATCTCCTCTTTCAGCGACTTGGGCATCCACACCATTCTCAGGAGCCCCCCGTCGCCGACGATGAACTTTCGCTGAGTGATGTTATACTTGGAGTGGCCCACGAATCCCGGAGAAGACTGTCCGCCTCCCATGACACCCGCCAAGGTCGTGAACTTCATGCCGCATGGGGTCTCTCCCGTGTAGTCGCGGTGGACCGTCATGATCCCGTTGGCTCCCGGAAGGACCGCGGCTATGCACTCGCAGCACCCGCACGTGGTCATAGGATCGACAACGACGCTGTAGAAGTTGTAGTGGTCGATGGCCTGTCGCGAAGCCTTGAACACAAATTCATTCACACCCTTCCACTGGCCGAGCTTGGGATCCAGACACTCCCCTTTCTGAACAGGCTGGTTGGGCCCCGTGGGGTTGATCTCGAAGGAGGCTTTGCAGTCCATCCAGTTGTAGGCGCCGCACAGCCCCGTCCTTTCCGGGCTGATCACGCACACGTGGCTCGGGGCGAAGGACTGGCAGAGGGTGCAGGAGTAGTAGGTCTCCACGGCTTCGTCGGTCATCTTTTCGACGCGGTCGTCCCTGGTCTTGTATTCTTTCCTGGCCCTCTCGGTCAGTTTGTCCACGTCCTCTTTCTTCGTGTAGAGCGTCACCTGAACCTTGTCCAGAATGCTTCCGAAGTCCTGATGAAGCTTGGCATGGAGGATGGTCCCGATGTGCTTGAGGGAAAACCCTTTCTCCACAGCCTGATCGCCGACGCGGATCCACGCTATGTCTCTCTGCCCTATATGCATAATCCCTTGAGCGTAGTTGATCAGGTGGTGGATCTGTCTTTCCAGGATGGGCTCGAAGTCGGGCTGCATCTTCCTGCCTGCAACCTGGACATAGATACCCAGGGGCAACCGGCTTCCCTTTTTCACGTCCTTGACGTCCTGGCCCACAAGCTCCACCTTGCCGTCTTCGATTTCATTCATCTCCGCCATCTTGCAGAGTTCGGTGCACTGGGTCTTGCCGCCACCCATTTCCAGGTAGAGGTCGTCTTTCCTCACCCGCTCACCCTCGAAAGCCGGCCCGTACGCGAGGGGTATGTCGATCTTGGCCACCGTCACCTTGAGCCCGCGAATCTCTATGGACTTGGCGACGATCTCTTCGTAGCCTACATTGGCCACCACGTGCTCGTACGTGCACACGCCCGTGGGCAGTATTTCCGGAATGTCGGTATCCGCAATCGTCGGGAATCCCCAGTTAACAGCACCGGCCGCATTGGCGGCCCACTCGGCGTTCACTTCACCCAGCGCGTTGACGAACGCGAAAATCCTGTCTTTCTGGTACTTGAGCTGTCTCTTGTAGTCTCCGGGCTGAATGCCGCCGAAGGCCATGCCGGCACGGTTCGCGAAACCTAGTGCGAAGACCGCCGCCGAGATATCCGGCCCAAAGGGCACCAGACGGGTGTTCCATCCGATTTGAACCTTTTCCTTAACGAGCTGCTCCGCGAAGGTCGTTCCGTTCTGGTTGGCAGCCATAAACACGTAAATGGTCTTGAGCTGATACTCCTCGGCAATCTTCTTAGCTGTTGCCGAATCCGGGGCTGCTCCCACAATGGCTGCGAAACCGGGCGCTGTTCCGTCTACGAACTCCACGCCCCTCTTTCTCATAATTTTGTCGTCAGCGGCTCCCAGCCACAGCTTTCCGTTGTCCAGATCCGGATCCTCCACCTCGGGCTGGTAGAAATCCGGGTCTTCCACGTAGCGTATTGCTTCCACGATTTCCTCTGCGAACAGAGCGGCCATACCTGCATCTAGAAGAGGCCCGAGATAGGGGATATGGCAGTCTTTCTTAACGTGCGGGGGCAAGAGCTTTCGCGCGAATTCGAGCGGCTTTCTGGCCGAATCGAGATCAGTGACCTTCATCCCCGTAAGAGAGTAGATGATGGGCAAGAAATACGCTGTGTTGGGAAACTCCAGTTTCTGGCTTCCACCGTGGGTTTCCAGGGCCTGCTTGTACTTTCCTTCCGCTTTGGAAACAATATTGTATGCACCCTGGATAGCTGCAAACGCGACCAATTTTGACATAACCTTGTTCCTCCCTTCCTAAGAGGCATTTTATAGTTTCATCCAGCTTCTGCTGGCGAGCGTCCCTTCCGCTCTCCCGGCCTTCCTGCACACGGGAGAAGATAAGCTTAAAATCCTACGAATGCTTGTGCATCCGCACGAGATTCAAGAGGAGACGGTCCACCACGCTCTCCGGTGCCACGGCGCCGGCCTTGGCGGCTTTTTCCTCTTTTTTCTCAGCTTCGGGAGGAGCCGCTTTGGCTGCCTTTTCGACTTTTTTCACGGGCGCCGCCTCGGCTCTCCTCTTTCTCAGGGCCTCCAAGTCGGCCTTCTCTTTCTCCTTGGCTTCTATTTCGGCCCTCTTCTTGGCCTCAGCTTCGGCTTTGACCTTCGCCGCCTCATCCGCCTTGGCCTTTGCTTCGGCTTCCGCCTTGGCTTTCGCGTCCGCTTCTGCTTTGGCCTTGGCCTCTTCCTCGGCCCTTTTCCCGGCTTCAGCTTCGGCTTTGGCCTTCGCAGCCGCATCCACCTGGGGTTTCGCTGGCGCCTGCTCTCTTGCCTTGATCTCCGGCTTCAGCTCCACAACTTTCTCGGCAGCTTTTGGGGCCGCCTTGGGTTTCGCTTCGGCTTTGGGAGCTGCCGCCTTCTCTTTTGCCTTAGGCGCAGGAGCGACTTCTTCTTTTCCAATGGTGAGAACAGGTTCAGGCGCAATAGCCGCGAGATCGGCTTCCTGGAGTTGGAGCCTCTTCGAAATTCCCTGAACGTCCCCCAGGGAACCGCCGTTGACCAGACGGTCGATGAAAGCTCGAACAAGCAGCACCGTTTCAGGATGCCGAAGGATTACAACATCGGCACCGGCCAGAAGATAGCAGATCGCCGCAGTGGCCTCCATGGAGATACCCCTTCTTTCAGGGTCACCCAGGGTAGGTGCGCTCTCGATGCTCTGACCGGCTTCTTTGCATTTCCATACTTCGTTTCCGATATTGGCGATAATGGGGATTTGAAGTTTGTCATCCTCCTGGGTAAGAGCCGCCATCCTGATCCTCTCCATAACGGAATAGGAATACTCCAGGCCGTAACCAAGTCCACCCGTAGTCGGGTCGATGATGATTTTCCCCCCTGGGACACCCAGATTCCCCAAAAGGATGTTGAGCTGCTTTGCGAGGTTAACGTCGATGGGGGACGAGGCGACAATCGTCTGCCCATAGGCCAGAGCGCTCGCGCCCACGCCCTTATGATTCGCCTCTTCGACCGGAGATAAACCCAGGTTTGCGCCCTGGCAGGCTTCTCCGATTTTCTTAAGAACATCCTCGTCTTTTTGGTTGTTTGCCGTACCCCAGGCGATGACCGGAACCTTCACTGCATCAACTACCTTCTTCAACACTGTGGCGGCGTCATCCGCTCCCCTGTTCATGCCGTTGGGATCGGTACTCTTAAGTTGTACAACGATCAACTCCGCGCCGTACTCCTCCACGCATTTCTTGGCCCAAGCGTCCGGCGAGCCGATCACGTCTTTGAACGGTTCCACTGCCGCGGCAGGCCATTCCTTCGAAGGATCGTAGTCCCACACCTCCATTGCAATCCTGGGAGGATTCGGCATGGATCCTTCAAAAAGATAGAACGGATAAGAGTCTGATCCCCCGAGAGTGAGAGCACGGTCACCCGTTCCGATGGTCGTCGTCCCTATTTTCCCGGAATAGGGCTGTTTCGGAATCTGAAAGGCCAATTTATATCCCTCCTTCTTCAATGACGATCGTGTCTGAAGCATTCCTGCTTCTTCATCGCGGCAAAACGAGCGCCGCGATATCCTATATCTTTCCTTTCCAGCCAAACAAGACGGAGCAACCCTTCTCCCTCCCCGGATAGCACTGCGACAGGAGGTTCTGCCCGAGCCTCTTGACAGCTCAGCCCAGTCTCGTTTAAATCGCTTGGGATCAGCCCGCAAAAGAGAGGCTTCCAAGCGCCGTATCAAGGGAATAAGGGGTTGTCCTCAGACGGGAAAAAAATACCCCTTTTCAGAGGATTTCACACCATATTCAACCGGACAAGGGGTTGTCAAGTACTTTTTGTCAATAATATGAATACCTTCTATTATGGTAGAGAACTGTCAATATCTTGTTGCAGGCTTGAGGTGAATACAATATATTGCTTTACAGGGGTTTAAAAAACCTTATTAGGGCAACAGGGCATCGAAAATGGCAAAAGCGGCGTTCAGGGCGACACTTTTCCGGTTCAACTCCATTGTCGGCCTTCCTTGAAGATCAAACTGCCTCACCAGCGGATCTTCAGGAATAATTCCCGTCACTTCGAGGCCGAATTCTCTCGCCCTTTCTCTGATCTCTTCCTCCTGCCCGTCCTTGGCTTGGTTTACTATGAGACACTTTTGATCTATTTTGAGACCCAGTTCTCGAGTCAGGTCATAAATCCTTGATGCAGCTTGTATTCCCCTGCGGCTGGAGTCGGAAACAACCAGCAAGAGGTTCACGTCGTTCGTCGTGAGTCTGCTGATGTGCTCCATTCCGGCTTCGTTGTCCATTATCACGTAGGCGTAATTATTTATCAGGCGCTCGAGATAGTTAGTCAGCAGCGTGTTGGCCGCGCAATAGCAGCCTGCCCCCTCCGGACGGCCCATGACAATAAGATCATAACCCTTTGCCTCCACAACTGCCTGTTCGAGTTTCATCTCCATGAAAACGTCTTTCGTCATACCGGCGGCTACGCCCTTTTTCATCTCTTCTCTGGCGTCCCCAAGAGTATCTTCCACATGTAAGCCCAGGACCTCATTTAGATTTGCATTTGCATCTGCGTCCACGGCAAGCACAGGAACTTTCCCCTTCCCAACAAGGTATTTTATGAGCAATCCGGCCACCGTGGTTTTTCCTGTTCCTCCTTTGCCGGCCAAGCCGATTGAATAAGGCATCTTGTCCTCCTCGATAGGAAATTTTTGGTTGCTATTCTAACAAACTTTACCTAATATCCAGGCAAAGTTAAACTCTTTCGCACCTGCCACGAGCATGTCAAAAAAAAAAGAAATATGGGGTCAAGTCATCGGGGCCTTGAGCTCAAAAATCAACAAAGGGGAAATGAGAACATGGTTCTCGCGCACCTCTCTGAGAAAACTTGATTCCAATATGGCCATCATCGATGTACCGAACAAGTTTGTCGCAAATTGGCTCAGTGAACACTATCTGACAGATCTGAAAAAGACTTTCAAGAGAGTGACCAAGAATTCACCCGGCAACGTCCATTTTTCTTTTGTCTCCCAGTCGACCCAGAGCAAACATCAGACTGAAGATAGTGGTCATAACGGAACTTCAGTCCGGCAGAAACTAAATCCGTTTATGACCTTTGAAACATTTCTGACCTCTGAGTCCAATCGCTTCGCATGTACCTTCGCGAAAGCTATTTCGGAACCTTCTCAGGACCAATACTCTCTCCTCTACATATATTCAGACTCAGGCCTAGGCAAGACCCATTTGCTTAATTCCATAGGCAACTACAGGATAAAGAAAGACGCTTATTGCTCTCTTCGGTACCTCTCGTCTGACGTTTTCGGTTCCGATTTCACATACGCCATAAACAACGACAGACTTCAGGAGTTTCGGGCTGAGCATTGCGACATCGATCTTTTATTGTTTGACGACATTCACCTGCTCGGCCGGCGAGAGAAAACGCAAGAGGAATTTGTCTTTCTTTTTAATTCCCTTTATGGGGGCAAGAAGCAAATGGTCGTAACCGGCGATGCACCCCCCAATAAACTGAAAAACATCAGCTCAGAACTCAGATCCCGACTAGGCTGGGGACTGGTTGCCGACATCAAGCTACCCGACAAAAAGATGAAGATGGACATTATAAGGGCGAAGGCGTTGGAGAGCCGAATGGACATTCCTGATGATGTAGCCTTCTTTCTTGCCAACTCCAGCCGCGATATCAATACTCTTGTCAGAAACCTGATGAAACTAGAAACGTATTCTTCCGTAAACGACGGAAAGACAACAATCTCAATGGCTAAGAGCTTGGCCAGAGATACGGAAAAAGGGGGGGTTACCCTGGAAGATATAAAGAATACCACTGCGGGATATTTCAATATCTCCGTGACTGACCTGATATCAGATAATAAGAAGCGCCAGTATGCTTATCCACGGCAATTGGCAATGTACCTTGCAAGGAGTCATACGCCCCTCCCTTTTAAGGAAATAGGCGAATCTTTTGGGAGGAAAGATCACTCGACGGTCATTTATGCCATCAAGAGGATAGAACGGCTGAAGACCATTGAAAAGAAAATAGGCGATGACCTGAAGATGCTGGAAAGCCTACTTGGTTGATCGATTTGTGGCCTTCTCCTGCGATGTTTTGGCATTATTTCGACCTATGAATATGACGGACCGAAATTCGGCGTTTCGAGTTGAAAACAACCGAAAACATTCAAGGTGAATACAGGAAAAATAATCTATATTTTACAGGATATTAGGTCACTTTTCGACAATTCCCGTTCTTAATGATTATTGTTATGGAGGGATCCATGGAAATAAAGTTAGATAAAGAGGAATTCCATCGGGCTGTTTCAAAGGTACAGAGCATCATTGAAAAAAGAAGCAACATGCCGATTCTCTCGATGATTATGGTTGCTGCCTCGGGGTCGGAAATTTCAATCTCGGCTACTGACCTTGAAATAAGCTTCCAGGAGAAAATTCCTGCCCAGGTGATCACACCGGGAAGTGTGACCATTCCGGGGAGGAAAATTTTTGAAATATTGAAGGAAAGCAGGAATCCCACAATCCAGTTGAGGGAAAAGGAGAATAACTGGATTTTTGTCTCCGACGAGCAGGCGAAGTTTAACCTCGCTTCCCTTTCCGCCGACGAATACCCGGTTTTTCTGGAACCCGAGGGCGTGGATATGCTGGAACTGGACGGGGCCGTTCTTAGGGAAATGATTAATAAGACGATCTACGCCGTAACCCTGGAAGAGGCCGGATTCAAACTGTCGGGAATTTACACGGAAAAGGTGGTGCTGGAGGAAAAAGGATTTTTCAGAATGGTGTCTACGGACGGCCACCGCCTTTCGATGATAGACAAGGAAGTAAAAGATATCGATAAACTGAAACTTGACGGTGGGGTTATGATCCCCAAGAAAGGCATGTCCGAACTGAGCAAGCTTGCCGGGGAGGGGGGGTCGATGCTTCTCGGATTCAGGCAAAATAGCTGTGTAGCGAAGAAAGATAACTGCATCATTGTGATCCGCCTCCTCGAAACCAAGTTTCCAGACTATCACACAGTCATTCCGAAAAAGGCTAAGGTGGTTGTCAGTGTAAGTCGGCAGGCGCTGCTCGACGGAATGAAAAAAATGAGTATTCTGGCAAGTGAAACCTACCGCGGTGTTAAGATCACCCTCGAAAAGGGGTATATGGAATTGGTTTCCATCAACCCGGACCTGGGTGATGCTCAGGAAAAACTCGAAGTGGATTTCACGGGTGAAGTTTTGGAAGCCGGGTTCAATTCTCGATATTTCATCGATGCTCTCCAGAGCATGGACAGCGATACTGTTGAACTGGGCCTTATCGATAACGCCAGTCCCTGCATGATCAAGGGAAAAGACGACCCTGGTTTTTTAGGGCTTATCATGCCCATGAGGCTGTAAGATGGTTGCTAGAGATATCACGTATGGAGCTGCGGACATAAAGGTCCTGGAAGGGTTGGCGGCAGTTCGCAAGCGGCCGTCCATGTATATAGGCAACACGGGTTTCGAGGGTCTTCATCACCTCGTTTACGAGGTTGTGGACAACAGCATAGACGAAGCTCTCGTGGAAACCTGTGATTACATTGACGTGCAGATACTGGCCGATAACAGCGTGGTGGTTGTGGACAACGGCAGAGGAATCCCCGTGGATATTCACGAAACTGAAGGAGTGTCCGCTCTTGAAGTAGTCATGACGAAGCTCCATGCAGGGGGAAAGTTCGATAACAAGAGCTATAAGGTCTCGGGTGGGCTCCATGGAGTCGGCGTTTCAGTGGTCAACGCACTGTCGGAGTTTCTGGAGGCCCAGGTTTACAGAGACGGGAAGATTTACAGACAGCGCTTCGAAAGAGGAGAAAAAAAGACCGAGCTTGAAATGGTGGGCAACACCACGAAAAGGGGGACCAGGATTCATTTCAGGCCGGATCCCCAGGTGTTCGAGAACATAGAGTTCGACTTCGATACCCTGGCCAGAAGAATGAGGGAGCTTTCTTTTCTTACAAAGGGCGTAAGAATACTCATTTCCGACGAAAGAACAGGTAAGAAGAGAGACTTCCACTACGAGGGAGGCATCAAATCTTTCGTGGAGTATCTGAACAAGAATCGCGAACCGCTCCACAAAGAACCAATTTATATAAGCGGAGAGAAGAACAACGTCATCATGGAAGTGGCGTTTCAGTACAACGACTCCTACAACGAAATCATTCTTACCTTCGCCAACAACATCAACACCAGGGAAGGAGGGAGTCATCTCATAGGATTTAAGTCGGCTCTTACGAGGAGTATCAATCAATATTTGCAGAACTCACCCCTATCGAAGAACTTCAAGGAAAAACTCACGGGCGATGACGTCAGGGAAGGGTTGACCGCCGTGGTTAGCGTCAAGCTTCCCAATCCCCAGTTCGAGGGGCAGACCAAGACAAAACTGGGCAACAGCGAAGTGAAGGGCTTTGTCGAAAACCTGGTGAACGAAGGACTCTCCAGCTTCTTTGAGGAGAACCCGGCGGTTGTTAAGGCTGTTTTGTCCAAGGTGATTGACGCGGCAAGGGCGCGGGAAGCGGCGAGGAAGGCAAAAGAACTTGCCAGGCGCAAAGGCGTGCTCGCAGATTTCTCCCTGCCTGGAAAACTGGCTGACTGCCAGGAAAGAGATCCGGAGAAGAGCGAGGTTTTTATCGTCGAGGGGGACTCTGCGGGTGGATCGGCCAAACAGGGAAGGGACAGGCGATTTCAGGCAATCCTGCCGCTGAAAGGCAAGATCCTGAACGTGGAGAAATCCCGTTTCGACAGGATGATGTCTAGTGAGGAAATCAGGATAATGATATCCGCACTCGGCACGGGAATTGGGGACAAGGAATACGATGTCAAGCGGCTGAGATACCACAAGGTGATCATAATGACCGATGCCGATGTGGATGGAGCTCACATAAGGACACTGCTTCTGACCTTTTTCTTCAGGCAAATGCCGGACCTGATAGAAAGAGGGTACCTGTATGTGGCTCAGCCTCCCCTCTACCGCATTGCGGACGGCAAGAAGGAACTTTATGTAAAAGAAGAGCAAGGCTTCAACGAGTACATCATCCGGAAAATATCCGACAAAGAGAAAGTCGAAACAGACGACGGGAGCGTGCTCTCAGGAAAGAAACTCGCCATAGCGCTGAGCGGACTTATCAGGTACCATGACAACATGGCTAAACTCGTGAAAAAAGGCTACGGCGAAAGGTTCGTCGAGTTTCTCGTTTCCTGCGGCGTCAAAGAAAAGGATGCTTTCAAGGACAAGGCTTTCATGGAGCAACTGTTCCGTAAACTCCAGGAAAACGGCTTCCAGGTTTCGGACGTCCGCCTGTCGGAGACAGACCAGGATTATTACGAATTCGTGGTGTTGGAAACCAGAAACGGCGGCCAGGACTTCTTCGTGGACTGGGAGATGTTCACGTCCCCTGAGCTGAAGCGCCTCTTGGAGATATCCGGCCAACTCAAAGATATAAGGGGCAGGACCTTCAAAGTCGGCGGTGAGGGTGAGGCCAAGGTTGTCGATAACTGGCAGGACCTTCTTGAAGAGTTGATGAACCGGGGCAAGAGCGGCCTCACCATCCAGAGGTATAAGGGACTTGGAGAAATGAATCCGGGCCAGCTCTGGGAAACCACCATGGATCCGGCCAAGCGGAGTCTTCTGCAGGTGAAGGTGGAAGACGTAGTGGAAGCCGATGAAATCTTCAGCATTCTCATGGGCGACAAGGTGGAGCCGAGGAGGGAGTTCATCTATTCGAATGCCCTGGAAGTGAAAGAGCTGGACATATGATCGGACCCGGCAAAACCAGATATTTCGGAGAAACAAAGTGGCTGATAACGTGATGCTCAACGCGGTCAACATCGAAGACGAGATGAAGAAGTCTTATCTCGAATATTCGATGAGCGTCATAGTGGGAAGGGCGTTGCCCGACATCCGGGACGGGCTCAAGCCGGTGCATCGCCGGGTGCTCTTCGCAATGCACGAGATGAAGAACTACTTCAACCGTCCCTACAAGAAGTCTGCGAGAGTGGTGGGAGACGTGATTGGGAAATACCACCCCCACGGCGATGCTGCGGTATATGACACAATGGTCAGGCTCGCGCAAGACTTCTCCATGCGCTACCCACTGGTTGACGGACAAGGCAACTTCGGCTCCGTGGACGGCGATCCCCCTGCGGCCATGCGATACACGGAAGTTAGAATGACGCGGCTGGCTCAGAACTTCCTCAACGACATCGACAAAGAGACCGTGGATTTCATACCAAACTACGATGGCTCACTCGAAGAGCCGTTGATTCTTCCCACCTCTATCCCCAGTCTCCTCGTAAACGGCTCCTCCGGCATTGCCGTTGGCATGGCCACGAATATTCCCCCTCACAATTTGAGTGAAGTTTGCGATGCCGTCGCTCTACTGATCGATCGACCTGATGCCGCCCTCGATGATTTGATAAAGATCATACGGGGCCCGGATTTTCCAACCTCCGGCTTCATTCTCGCCACAAAGGGAATTCGTGAAGCCTATGAGACAGGCAGGGGAGTGATCAGGATTCGGGCAAGGGCTTTTATCGAAAAGGCCGGCCAGGGCAAAGAAAGGATCATTATCTCCGAGATCCCCTACCAGGTGAACAAGGCCAAGCTACTCGAAAAAATCGCCGAACTGGTGAAGGACAGAAAAATCGAGGGCATAGCCGACATCCGGGATGAATCCGACAGGGACGGGATGCGGGTGGCTATCGATGTGCGGAGAGACGGAAAAGCCCTGGTGATCCTGAATCGACTCTATAAGTTCACGCAAATGGAGATCTCCTTCGGGATCATCCTTCTGGCCATTGTGAAGGGTAGACCTCAGGTTCTCAACCTAAAAGACATTCTCGAAAAATTCATAGAACACCGGCGAGAGATCATCGTCAGGAGAACCATTTACGAACTCAGAAAGGCCGAAGAAAGAGCTCACATTCTCGAGGGTCTCAAGAAAGCTCTGGACTTTTTGGATGAAGTCATAGAGGTGATTCGATCCTCGGCGGACCCGAAAGAAGCGAAAAGCAGGCTGATGGCCGACTTCACCCTGACGGAGATTCAGGCCCAGGCGATCCTCGACATGAGGCTTCAAAGGCTTACGGGACTGGAAAGGGAAAAAATCACGGCGGAATACCAGGACCTGATCAAGAGCATCGCTCATTACAAGGCCGTTCTCGAAAGCCCCGCCATGGTTCTCCAAATCATCAAGGACGAGACGAAGGAGATCAAGGAAAGGCACGGTGACGAGAGGCGAACGGAGTTCCTTTATGAATCGGGTGACATCGATGTGGAAGACCTCATCGCAGAGGAAGACATGGTGGTCACTGTCAGCCACGAAGGCTATATAAAGAGAAATCCCATCAGCCTTTACAGGGCCCAGCGCCGGGGCGGCAAGGGACTGACGGGGGTCAGGCCAAAAGAAGAGGATTTCGTGGAACTCCTCTTTGTGGCTTCTTCCCACGACTACCTTCTCTTTTTTACCAACAAGGGACGCGTGCACTGGAAAAAGGTGCACGAAGTCCCTGAAGCGGGCCGGATGTCACGCGGCAAGGCCATCGTCAACCTGCTCGAATTGCAGAGGGGAGAGAGGGTGGCCACCACCCTGGCTTTCAGGGATTTTTCAGCGGGCAAGTACGTGGTGATGGCCACCAAGCAAGGGCTGGTGAAGAAGACCGAGCTCAGCGCATACAGCAACCCCAGAAGCGGCGGCATCGTGGCCATCAGGATCAATGAAGAGGATGAGCTCATCGGTGTCAGGGTTTCCGGCGGATCCCAGGACATCTTTCTCACCACGCGACAGGGAAAGTCCATCCGGTTCAACGAGTCCGAAATCCGTGAAATGGGGCGGGTCGCCGCGGGAAACATCGGGATCAGAATGGAGCCGGGGGACGAAGTGGTGGGCATGGAGGTCCTCGATGAGGGCGCCACCATCCTGACGGTAACGGAGAACGGCTACGGAAAGCGCACCAGGACGGAGGAGTACAGGATCCAGGGAAGGGGCGGCAAAGGCATTCTGACCATAAAGACGACCCAGCGCAACGGACCCGTCGTCTATGCCTACCAGGTTACGGATCAAGATCAGCTCATGATCATCACGGAACAGGGCAAGATCATTCGCCTCAGGGCCGCGGACATTTCTGTCATCGGCCGTAACACCCAGGGTGTGAAGCTCATCGACCTGGGTGAAGGGGAAAAGGTGGTCGCTGTGGCCAAGGTGATCGAGGACTAAGAAAAAAACAGGAGTCAGAAAACAGAATCCAGCAGGGATACACAGTGCATGAGCTTATTCAGCCTGAGCTTTTGAAGAAGCGCTTGGCGGAATCTTTTTTTTCATCCCACATCCATTATTACCCATCCGTCGATTCTACCAATGCCCTGGTCAAAACGCTGGCAAACCAGGGGGCGTCTGAAGGGACCATCGTCATCGCCGAAGAGCAGACCGCCGGTCGCGGGAGAAGGGGTAAATCCTGGGTTTCCCCCGCAGGGGCGAATCTGCTTTTTTCCGTGCTTTTGAGGCCGCCCATGGAAGGAGACCGGGTCTTTGCACTGACCATGGTGCTCTCGCTGGCCGCGCTCAAAGCCATCAAAAAAATTTGCGGCGTCAAGGCCATGATCAAGTGGCCGAACGATCTCTACGTGGGAGCGAAAAAACTGGCCGGCATCCTCACAGAATTCGCGGTCACAGAAAAGAGGGTGGACTGGGCTGTGCTGGGCATGGGCATCAACGTAGGCTGGCGTCCTGATGACCCGGAGGAGGGCGGGGCTCCCGCCACCAGCCTTGTGGAAGAAACAGAACGATCGATTTCAAGAAATGAGTTGCTCTTGGAACTTCTGCCGGGGTTTGAGGCTTTTTACAAGGAGGTGGTCCGCGGACGCCTGGAAGCACTCTATGAGCAATGGAATCGGCATTGCCTGGTCCTGGGAAAAGCCGTTGTCATTGAATCAGAGATGGAACGGATCGAGGGAAGAGCGCTGCGCATCGACGACTGCGGGGCGCTGATAATCGAGGACAGCATGGGGAATGAACGGAGAATCATCACCGGCGAGGTGTCGCTGCGCCTCGCGTCGCCCTGACCCGGACGAGCCGAAACCAGGAGTCTGCTACAAAGGCACGAAGACACGAAGAAAACCAGTTGATCGCTTTGCGAACTTCGTCTCTTCGTGCCTCTTACCTCTCGAAAAACCTAACCAAGATCTAACACGATCCCAACGAAAACCAAACGGGCCAGCCTAAGATTATTTTTAATGTAGTGAAGGAGAATGCAAATGGCGACAGAACGATAAAGATTGTAAACGGAGTGAAGCAAGGCTTCATTCCGGTTACAATTGTGTTGAACTGAGCCGCTTCGCGCCACTATGGGGATTCAACTGGGACTGTCTTTAGCGGCGATTTTAG
>Ga0068714_10003302_pt1 | contig 19339 bp, 22 predicted proteins | sample MTBNYHSulfiMetaG_FD_62988 | JGI IMG/M metagenome (GOLD analysis project Ga0068714, IMG submission 62988) | Enrichment culture microbial communities from rom New York Harbor, USA that are MTBE-degrading - MTBE-NYH (New York Harbor Sulfidogenic)... | ecosystem: Environmental > Aquatic > Marine >... | reverse complement strand
AGGAGACAGATTTCGTCGCCGTGCCCCTCCATGATCAATTTCTCGAAGAGGCCGGGGTCCTTGCGGTCGAGTTCCCTTCCCAGTTCCTGAACCCTGTCGATGCCGATGAGGTAATCCTGAGTGTAGTTCCGCATGCCCTTGGGATCATCCCAGATGATCTTCTCCATCTTGGGGCACGCGTCCCTGATGGAGATGGCCTTGTCCACCTCTTCCTGGGTCTCGCCCACGAAAAATTTCGCATCCGAATGGTCAATGATGTACTTGACCTCCTCCATCATGCAGTCCTGGAAGAGCCACACCCCGATGCCGCCCGCGCAGAGGGCGGCCATTTCGGCCCACAGACCTTCAGGCCGGTTGTCCCCGATCATGGCCACCTTGTCTCCCCGCTTGAGGCCCATACTCACCATGCCCAAAGCAAGGTTCTTCACGTTCTCATAGTAGTCCTGCCAGGTGTAAGGGCGCCAGATGCCGAACTCCTTTTCCCGCATCGCCACTTTCCCCTCGCCGTATTTTCGGCACTGCTGGAGAAAAAGTTTCGGGATGGTGAGATCCTTGGTAATCTCTATTTGGGATCCGCTCATCTTGTCCCCTACCTCCTCGTAGCGTAAAGCTCTTCTTCACCCAGGTAGGCCTTGATCACCTCCGGGTTGTTTTGCACCTGGTCGGGTGTGCCGTCCATGATCTGGTTGCCGAAGTTGAGGACGAAGACCCTGTTGGAGATATCCATGACCACACCCATGTCGTGTTCGACGAGGATGCAGGTCACCCTCCATCGCTTTTCCTCGTTGATGTCGAGGATGAAGCGGGCCATATCCTCGACCTCTTCGAGGTTGAGTCCTGCCAGGGGCTCGTCGAGCAGGAGGAGTTCGGGATTCAGGGCGAGGGCCCTTCCCAGTTCGACACGCTTCTGCAACCCATAGGGCAGCATTTCGACGGTTTTGCTCCGGATGCTCTCGATTTCAAGAAGGTCGATGATCTCCTCCTCAATGAACTTTCTCGACTCGAGTTCCTCCTGCTTCGTTTTACCGACGTAAATGGAACCGCTGATGATTCCGGACTTGAGGTGAATGTGGCGGCCCAGGCGGATATTGTCGAGCACCGTCATCCCGCCGAAGAGTTCGATCTTCTGAAACGTTCTCGCGATACCAAGGGAGGCCCGTTCGTGGGGTTTGAGGGGCGTGATATCCAAGCCCTTGTACGAGATCTTTCCCCGTTGAGGCCGGTAAAGCCCGTTGATGCAGTTCATCATCACGGTCTTACCGGCGCCGTTGGGGCCGATGATGGAGTGGATCTCGCCTTTTTTCACCTCGAGGTCGACGCCCGCAAGTGCTGCAACTCGGCCAAAATACATGTGAACATTCTCGAGCTTGAGGATCGTGTCCCCCTCGCGTAGTTCACTGGCTTCAACCATAGTTCTAAGCCTCCGTCGGTAGAGATCGTTTCCGTTGCTATCGTCTGGGGAAGAATTTGGAAGGGCAAACGTTCATAGCCAAAACGCTCTCGTTTTTACTTTTTTCGACGTCCGGTTGTCAATCTTATTTTTATCAAGGAATTAGCCCAGGACCGAAGGAGCGACAATGTAGTTACGACGTAGCTAGAATCCGGTGGCAAGCACCTGAGGAATGAGGTGTTTGCGGCACTGAGACAGAAAGTAGTCGTCCGTCATGCCTGCGATGAAGTCCCGTACCACTTCGGCGGGCAGGGTGCAGGCCGTGTACTCCGAAGTCATGCCCTCCAGGAATTCCGTGTAGATGTCCGAATCCTCGTTCCCCGTTTCGAGATCCTGAAGATACTTCTCGAAGAGGAGCCGGAACATGATTTTGATCTTCGGGGTTTGCCGCTTGACCTTTTCATTCATGTAGATCCGCTCGTGGTTGAATGCCTTCAGCTTCTTGAGAGCCTCCGCCACCTCTTCGCTGAAGCAGATGTGGTCTTTGCCGAGGCTTTCAGCGACGAGATCCTCCACCAGAATGTAGACGATGGTGCCGTTGGTGTCGCCGAGAATTCGGCGGCACTCCCCGGGGATGTCCTCTCTCTTCACGATCCCGAGGCGGATGGCGTCCTCGATATCCCGCCCCACGTAACTGACGGTGTCCGCCATGCGAACCACGCAACCTTCCATGGTGGCGGGCCAGATCTCCCTCCGGGGGTCACCTTCCTTTTCTTTGATTTCCCGTTCCATCCGGGCGAAGGTTTTGCCCAGCCGAGGTCTCAAGTCCCGAGTGTGCACCTCGCCGTCGTGGCAAAGGATGCCGTCCAGGACTTGAAGAGAGAGGTTCCAGCCCCGTCCCTTTCTTTCGATCTGCTCGAGAAAGCGGACGCCCTGGAGGTTGTGAAAAAAATGTCCCAGACCGTGCTCCAGGGAAAGCTCCGAGAGGAACCTCTCCCCGTCGTGGCCGAAGGGGCTGTGCCCGATATCGTGGCCCAGAGCGATGGCCTCGATGAGGTCCTCGTTCAGCGTCAGCAGGCGGCCGCAGGTTCTCGCGATTTTCGAGACAAGCTGGACGTGGAGAACCCGGTGGGTAATGTGGTCGTTCTTGATCAGGTAGAACACCTGGGTTTTGTCGATGTAGCGGGAGTAAGCGTGGGAATGGAGAATCCGGTCTGCGTCGAGAGAAAAACTCTGCCTGTGACCCTGGGTGATGCTCGTCTCCTCTTTCTTTCGCACCGCGTCCCGGCTCCTGCATGCCCAGGGCGAAAGGCGCCGATCTTCCGCCTCATCCAGCCGGGACCTGATCTGCCGCAGCCGTTCTCCCTTGCTCACGATCCCTCCCCGCGTCGATAGACCTTCTTCACCTCATCCCAGATTCTCTTGCCCCTTTGATGAAGAATCCGGCGAGCCTCGTCCCTGACCTGCTCAGATTGACGTTCGATGACGTCGCCTTCCGGAATCGACTTGCCCTCTTTCTTGTACTTCCAGCGCAGAATGGACTCGGTCAGTTTTTTTTCCGCGTGACGGGCCATTTTTTTGAGGTCATGATCCATGAAGTGAATATAAGAAAAGGATAGGGGAAAGGTCAATGCTTTAGAGACGCACTTTTTTGCTTGAAAAACAAGAAAAAGGAGTTTAAATATTTAAGTTTACCGTTTTTTGTCTGTTCTATTTCAGCGCATTTTTCCGGAAAAGCAGGAAAATACGCACGCTCGGGTTCCCCGGTGATGGAATGGAGGCGCAACATCCCGAGCGGAGGAACAAACCGTGGGAGAGGCCCCCGGAGGGTCTCGAAAAAAAGAAGGAGGAATGAATGGCGGCATCAGTCAGCATGAAGGAACTCTTGGAAGCAGGTGTGCATTTCGGGCACCAGACGAGACGGTGGAACCCTAAGATGAAGCCTTACATCTTCGGGTCCCGAAACGGAATTCATATCATAGATCTTCAGAAGACGGTATCCCTTTTCGCAACCGCTTATGATTTTCTGGTACGGACGGTGGCGGACGGATACCCGGTTCTCTTCGTGGGCACGAAAAAGCAGGCCCATGACGCCATCGTGGAAGAGAGCGAACGGTGCGGCATGTTCTACGTGGTGAACCGCTGGCTGGGCGGCACGATGACCAACTTCCAGACGATCCGCAAGAGCGTGAGCCGGTTGAAGGAACTGGAAACCATGAAGAACGACGGCACGATCAACCGCTACACCAAGAAAGAGGCCATGAGGCTTGAAAAGGAACTGGTGAAACTCGAAAAGAACCTGGGCGGCATCAAGAACATGGACGAACTGCCCGGCGCCGTCTTCATCGTGGACCCGAAAAAGGAACACATCGCCGTCAGCGAGACGAGAAAACTGGGAATCCCCCTCGTCGCCATCGCCGACACGAACTGCGATCCGGACGACATCGACTACATCATTCCCGGAAACGACGACGCGATCCGGGCCATCCGGCTCATCTGCTCCAAGATGGCCGATGCCTGCATTGAGGGTCACAACCTGGCGGAGGAAAGGCTGAGGGCGGAAGCGGACCAGGAAAAAGAAGCCGAAGCTGAAAAGCCGGAACCCGTCGAGGCGAAGGACGAGGACAAGAAAGGACCTGAAGTGATCGTTCTTTCGAAAAAGGAAACCACGGACGATATGGATCTAGCCACGGAGGATTAATCCCTTGGATATCAGTGCGGCTCTTGTAAAGGAATTGAGAGAGAAGACCGGCGCGGGGATGATGGACTGCAAGAAAGCCCTCGCAGAAGCGGGAGGGGATATCCAGCGCGCCGTCGACTACCTGAGAAAAAAAGGCATTGCCACAGCCAAGAAGCGGGGCGGTCGAGCCACGTCGGAAGGCCAGATTGCCTCTTACATCCACGCGGGGGGCAAGATCGGGGTCCTGGTGGAAGTGAACTCCGAAACGGACTTTTCGGCGAAAACACAGGATTTCACGGACTTCGTGCGAAACATCGCCATGCAGATTGCGGCCTCCAACCCGCTGTCTGTGGACCGGGAGGGAATCCCGGCCGATGTCTTGGAGAAGGAAAGAGAGATCTATGCCACCCAGGCCAAGGAATCGGGAAAGCCCGAAAAGGTGATCGAGAAAATGGTTGAGGGGAAGATGAAAAAATTCTACTCCGAAGCCTGTCTCTTGGAGCAGCCTTATGTGAAGAACCCCGACATCACGGTCCAGGACTTGCTGAATGAACTGATCGCCAAGACCGGCGAAAACATCGTGATCCGGCGCTTTGCCCGCTACCAGCTCGGAGAGTCGGATGAGCGGTAGTCGCCGAGGCTATCGCCGTATTCTTCTCAAACTGAGCGGGGAAGCCCTTTTGGGCCGCACCCCGTTCGGCATAGATCCCGAGATCCTCAACGCGACGGCCAAAGAAATCCACGATGTTCATGCGCTCGGCGTGGAAATGGCTGTGGTCATCGGAGGAGGAAATATCTTCAGGGGGCTTCGTGCTTCCGAATACGGCATGGGCCGTGTGGCGGCGGATCACATGGGAATGCTGGCCACGGTCATCAACGCCATCGCCATGGGAGAGGCCCTCAACCATGCCGGATCGGAAACACGCATCATGTCCGCCGTAGAAATGGACAAGGTGGCGGAGCCCTACATCCGGGCCAGGGCGGTGAGACATCTGGAAAAGGGGAGGATCATTCTCCTGGCGGCCGGGACCGGGAACCCCTATTTCAGCTCGGACACCGCGGCGGCGCTGAGGGCCATGGAAACGGGCGCGGAGGTTCTCCTCAAAGCCACGAAAGTCGAAGGGGTGTACAGCGCGGATCCGGTCAAGAACCCTTCCGCCACCTTCTATCCCCGTCTGACTTACCGGCAGGTTCTGGAGGAGAATCTGCAGGTTTTGGATCTGGCTGCCGTCGCCCTGGCCATGGGGCAGGGGCTGCCGATTATTGTGTTCAATCTCCTGAAAAGGGGGAACATCAAGAAAGCCAGCGCGGGCAAGCAAGTGGGAACGCTTATCTCAGGGGGAGCGACATGAAAGAGGAAATTCTTTCCGAATGCCGGCAGAAGATGAACAAAACCATCGACTCGCTGAAAAAGGACTTCGGGCGGATCAGGACCGGGCGGGCGTCCACGGCTTTCCTGGACGGCATCCGTGTGAACTGCTATGAAACCCAGATGCCGCTGGATCAGGTGGCCTCCCTCGCTGTCCCCGAAAGCCGACTCATCACCGTGAAACCGTGGGATCCCACCATCATGAGTGAAATCGAGAAGGCCATTCTGAAGTCCGAACTCGGCCTCACGCCCGTCAATGACGGTAAAATCATCCGTATCCCCATTCCTCCCCTTTCCGAAGCGAGAAGAAAGGAACTGGCCAAACTGGCGAAAAAAATGGCCGAGGAAGGAAAAATCGGCGTGCGCAACCATCGGCGAGAAGCCAATGAATGGCTGAAGGAGCTCAAGAACGACAAGGAGATTTCGGAAGACGAGCTGTTCAAAGCGCAGGATGAGGTCCAGAAGGTGACGGACGAATTCATCAAAAAAATCGACGAGCTGACGGCGGAGAAAGAAAAGGAAATCATTGAATTCTAATTGAACATTGGACTGATAAATGACATGTTGGATCCCGCGAAACTTCCAAAGCACGTGGCTATTATCATGGACGGAAACGGGCGGTGGGCCAGGAAACGAGCCCTCAACCGAATCCGCGGCCATGAAGAGGGGGCGGAGTCGGTCCGGATCATCGTGAGGACCAGCCGTGAGATCGGCATACGCTGGCTCACCCTTTACGCCTTTTCGGAGGAGAATTGGAAAAGGCCGAAGTACGAGGTCGAAGCACTCATGAGGCTTCTCAAGCGTTTCATGGTCTCCGAACTCGCGGAGATGCGTGACAACGGAATCCGGCTCCAGGTTATCGGCAGGGTCCATAAACTTCCCGAGGATGTGCAGCGGACGCTGCAGGAGACGATGGAAAAGACCTCTCACAACCGGGACTTGGTGCTGACTCTCGCTCTGAGCTACGGCGGCAGGCAGGAATTAGCCGATGCCGTGTCGGGGATCGTGCGAGGGGTCGAGTCGGGGAGGCTGAGCCCGGGCGACGTGTCGGAGGAACTCATCTCGCGTCACCTGTACACGGCAGACATGCCCGATCCCGACTTCCTGATCAGAACCGGCGGGGAATACCGGGTGAGCAATTTTCTGCTTTGGCAGATCGCTTACACCGAAATTTTCACCACGCTCACCCAGTGGCCTGACTTCCGAAAAGAGGAGTACCTGCAGGCTCTGGAAGCGTACCAAAGGCGGGAGCGAAGGTTCGGAGCTGTCGGGGAGGAGTGAAACCACAGGAAAGGGCCGGAAACCGGCTGCTCGAATGATGCATCTCAAAAGATGGCTGACCAGTATCGTCGCGGTACCCCTGCTCGTGGTCCTGATTTTTTCCGGCCCCAGGTGGATTTTCTACGGGGTGCTTTTCGTCGCCTCGGCGCTGGGACTTCTCGAATTCATCCGTATGACCGCACCCCGGCTTCCCGCTCCCGTGACAGTCCTCAGCCTCCTGATCCAGCTTCTTTTCTTTTACTGCCTGTGGAGAGGCCCCTTTTTCCAGGTCTTCGCGGTTCTGTGTCTCTGGGTCATGATCCCTCTTGCCTATTTTCTGTTTTCCCCTCCGGACCTGAGAAACCGTGCGGCGGACAATGTCGGTAAACTCGCTGTCGGGTTTCTCTATGTGAGCCTTCCCCTCGCCCTGCTCCTGGTCATCGACCGGCACCCGCAAGGAAATCTCTGGATTTTGTTTCTTCTCACGGTTATATTTCTCGGGGATACCGGCGCCTTCTATGTCGGCCGGATCTTCGGAAAACGAAAACTCTACGCGTCGGTGAGTCCGGGGAAGACCTGGGCAGGGGCTTTCGGAGGGCTCGTGGCCAGTGTGTTGTCGGGGCTCCTTTTCTCACGCCTCTTCCACCTGGGCGGATTCCCGCTGGAGGCGGGTCTCCTCGCCGGATTCCTCGGCGTGTGCGGCCAGATCGGGGATCTGGTGGAATCGATGATCAAGCGGAGCGCCGGCGTCAAGGATTCCGGTCACATTCTCCCCGGACACGGAGGGATGCTCGACAGGGTGGACGGATTGCTCTTTGCGAGCCCTGTGCTTTACCTGTTTCTCACGTGGTCGGCATCGTGATCGTCGCCACGCTCCACCGGACGCCCGGCTGTGAGGCTGTGTCGTAATCCTGTACGTAACGGATTTTGTCATTTCGACCGAAGGGAGAAATCCTAAAATCCGGGCGCATTCATCATCAAGATTTCTCGGCTTACGCCTCGAAATGACATTATGACACCGCCTCCGGTGCCGGGATCTTTGACAAGTCCGGGGTCGCTCGCAAGGACGAAAAGGGGTTTCCGGCACAGCCTCCGGTGGGGGAGGAAAGAGCGCACCCCGTCATGCTAACGGGGTGGACGTGAGAGGGGCGCAGGCGGAACATGGGACCGAACTTCTACGACAGAACAAGGGTGCTTGTCACGGGCGGAGCCGGCTTCCTGGGCTCCCACCTCTGCGAGAGGCTGCTTGCGGAAGGACACTTCGTCCTTTGCGTGGACAACTATTTCACGGGGTCCAAACGCAATATTTTGCACCTCATGGACAACAGGAACTTCGAGACCCTCCGGCACGACCTGGTGAACCCCATCTTTCTGGAAGTGGATCAGATTTACAACCTCGCCTGTCCCGCATCCCCCATCCACTATCAGTACAACCCCGTCAAAACGACGAAGACTTCGGTCATGGGCGCGATCAACATGCTGGGACTGGCCAAACGGGTGAAGGCCAAAATCCTCCAGGCCTCGACGAGCGAAATCTACGGAGATCCGGCGATTCATCCCCAGGACGAGAGCTACTGGGGCAACGTGAACACGATCGGGATCCGGGCGTGCTACGATGAAGGGAAGCGGTGCGCGGAAACGCTTTTTTTCGACTACTACCGGCAGAACAAGGTGAACATCCGTGTGGTGAGGATCTTCAACACCTATGGACCTCGCATGCACCCCAACGACGGCCGGGTGGTCAGCAATTTCATCATGCAGGCCCTGAGGGGCGAGCCCATCAGCATTTTCGGCGACGGCCGGCAGACGAGGTCCTTCTGTTACGTGGACGACATGATCGAGGGCCTTGTGAGCATGATGAGCGGCCCGGATGATTTCGTGGGGCCGGTGAACCTGGGAAATCCGGGAGAATTCAGCATCGTGGAATTGGCGGAGGCGGTTATCGAACTGACCGGGTCGAAATCCCGGTTGGAATTCCACCCTTCGCCCATGGACGATCCGAAGCGACGCCGGCCGGACATCTCTCTGGCCCGGGAGAACCTGGGCTGGGAACCGAAAGTCGGGTTGAGAGAAGGATTGGACAAGACCATCAGGTATTTCAAGGAGCTCGTCTCCGGGTCATGAAACGATTGACCATTCTCGGCTCCACCGGCTCCATCGGCGCGAACGCCGTCAAGGTCGTTGAAAACCACCCGGAATCCTACCGGGTCGTCGGGCTGGCGGCCGGGAGAAACATCGAGCTCCTTGCGGCACAGATCGAGCGCTTTCAGCCTGCCGCCGTCGCCATCAGCGATGAGCGACAGGCCGGCGCATTGAGAAGCCGCCTGGGGAAGAGAACCAGGACCAGGGTCTACTCCGGCGTGGAAGGTTTCATTCGGGTGGCCACACTGGATGAAGCGGACGCGGTGCTTTCGGCCGTGACGGGATCGGCCGGACTGGTGCCGACCTATGCGGCCATTCAGGCCGGGAAGGAGATCGCCCTGGCGAACAAGGAGACCATGGTCATGGCAGGCTCGCTCGTGATGGAGGAGGCCAGGAAACGAAAGGTCCCGATCCTTCCCGTGGACAGCGAGCACAGCGCCATTCTTCAGTCCCTCCAGGGGCATCCCAGGGAGGACGTGAAGCGGGTGATCCTGACGGCTTCGGGAGGTCCCTTCCGAGACCTGCCTCTCGAAACCCTGGGTTCCGTCACCCCGGAACAGGCGCTGAAGCATCCGAACTGGAACATGGGCCGGAAGATCACGATCGACTCTGCAACGCTCATGAACAAGGGACTCGAAGTGATCGAGGCCAAGTGGCTGTTCGGTCTGTCCATGGATCAGATCGCGGTGCTCGTTCATCCTCAGAGCGTCGTTCACTCCATGGTCGAGTACCGGGACGGCTCCATCATGGCTCAACTGGGGATTCCCGACATGATGACCCCCATCTCTTACGCCCTCTCCTATCCCCGACACGCGGAGACCTTTCTGCCTTCGCTGAAGCTCGAAGAGGTGGGCGCCCTCACCTTCAACCTGCCGGACCGCGAAAAATTCAAGTGCCTCGACCTTGCCTTCGAGGCGGGGCACATCGGCGGGAGCATGCCCGCCGTCTTGAATGCAGCCAATGAGGAGGCGGTGGAGCTCTTCCTCGAGGGGCGTATCGGGTTTTTGGATATCCCGGTCCTGATCAGGAAGACCATGGAGGCCCATCAACCGTTTTCGATTGACAGCATCGAAAAGGTGATGGAGGCTGATACCTGGGCCAGACAGGCGGCCAGACAGGTTTGGCAGAAGCATACTGAACGAGGCGGATGATGCATTTTTTTCTGTATTACCTTCTTCCTTTTATCGTCGTCCTGGGAATTCTCATCTTCTTCCACGAGCTGGGGCATTTCCTTGTCGCCAAGTACTTCGGCGTCAAGGTGCTCAAGTTTTCCCTGGGCTTCGGATACAAAGTGGTGGGAAAAAAGATCGGCGAGACGGAATATGTCATATCCTCCGTTCCCCTCGGCGGATATGTGAAGCTCCTCGGCGAAAACGACGACGAGCAAGAGAAGATTCCTCCTTCGGAGGCGGTCAGAGCGTTCAGCAACCAGCACGTTCTCAAACGGATGGCCATCGTACTTGCGGGGCCGCTCTTCAACCTGTTCCTTGCTCTGTTCATTTTTTGCTGCCTCTATCTCGTTTCCGGTGTCACGGTCATGACCACAGAGGTTGCCCAGGTCAGGGAAAACTCTCCTGCCGACAAAGCGGGGATCAGGAAGGGGGACCTGATTGTCGCCGTTCAGGGACAGGCAACGGAGAGCTGGAATGAGGTCAAGGAGATTATCCAGGTCTCGGCAGACAAGCCTCTGACGGTGACCGTGGACAGGGAAGGCAACCTGGTCAGCATGACCGTGGTGCCCGAGGAGGCTGTGGAGAAGAACCTCTTCGGCGAGGACGTGAAGTCGGCCCTCATCGGCGTCGTGGCCGCCGCTAAATTCAAGAAAGTCCAAAAAGGCCCGTGGGCAGCGATCAAGGAAGGCTTCGGCCAGACGTGGTACGTGACCAAGCTCACCGTCCTGACCATCGTGAAGCTCTTTCAAGGGGTCGTGTCCATCAAAACCATCGGGGGCCCCATCATGATCGGCCAGCTGACCGGGCAGGTCGCGCAGGAAGGCCTGGACAATCTCGTGCCCCTGCTGGCCGTGATCAGCATCAACCTGGGGATCCTCAACCTGCTCCCCGTGCCGATTCTGGACGGCGGATTGATTCTCTTCCTTCTCATGGAGCTGGTTTTGCGCAGACCCATCAGCCTCAAGAAGCGCGACGTGGCGCAGAAGGCCGGGCTCTTTCTGCTGGCGATTCTCATCGTGGTGGTGACCATCAACGACCTGGCCAGGATCGAGGCGGTGAAGAGCCTCTTTGAAAAGATCTTCGGGTGACGGCCGGTTGATCCTCTCCATCAACACATCCACCTCTCCTTTCAGCGTGGCGGTCTCGAAAGAGGACGGATCGCTCGTTGCAGAAACGCTCTTGACGCCGCCCGCAAGGGGTTTCGGGCTTTTCATGCCCACGCTGCACCGGCTGCTCGGGTCGGCCGGGGTGACGTTCACGGACCTGAAGGCCGTGGCCGTCGCCAGGGGACCGGGCAGCTTCACCGGCATTCGGGTGGGCCTGGCGGCCGCCAAGGGGATTTGCCATGGCTTGGCCATCCCTGCCGTGGCGGTGTCCAGCCTGGAAGCCCTGGCGGCGCAATGTCCGGCCACGGCCTTTCCCATTTGTCCCATCATCGATTCGAGGAGAGGGGAGGTTTTCACGGCGCTCTTTCGGTCCGACCAGGGCAAAGGGGTGGCCAGGGTCGGGGAGGAGACCTGCCTCAGCCTTGACACCTTGAACGACTTTGTGGAAAACCGCGCCCTCTTCCTGGGCCATGATTATGCCCGACAGGCCGCTCCCCTGCGGAAAGCCCTGGGAGATAAGGCCCTTCTCGCCCCGGTTCCGCTCTGGAACCTGCGAGCCGCCGCCGTGGCCGCGGTCGGCGTCGAGCAGGCCGAAAAAGCGGGGTTTGACGACTTGAAGAGCCTGGTCCCTTCCTACATGAGACCGCCGGATATCAGGAAGGAATGATGGAGTGCTGGAACGATGGAAAAATGGAGGCGGAGAGCGGGAGCCAAAAGGAGTATGGCCTTCTGCCCATCGCTGAATGCTTGTATGAAACTTCAACGAAGGGTACAATTATTGCGTCATTCCCCGGCATGACCGGGGAATCCAGGAAAAGCCGGCAGTGTTGAATCCTGGTGCCTGTCCCGGCCCCCGGCTTTCGCCGGGGTGACGGTCTGGCCGTCCCCGCCGGCCAACCGGCTACGCTGATCGCTGACTGCCCAGAGCTAATCGATGGGGGGAAGACATTGACAAGGCCACGGCCGGGAGATAATAATGTATTCTGAGTACACGGGTCCACGGCCCGAGTAAACCGATATGCAAGGAGCCGCTCCGACGACCACTGCCGAGAACAAGAGAATCAACAACACCTTGCCCGTCGCCCGAGAAGGGTTTCCCTTCATCCTGTCGGGAATTGTCCTGACAGGCCTCTTTTTCATTTTCCAGGTGCCTGTTCCGGGTGCCCTGTTCTGCGCCTTGACGCTTTTTACGGTCTATTTTTTTCGGGATCCCCCTCGGAGCGCACAAGTCCAGGAAAAAGCGGTGCTTGCCCCGGCGGATGGAAAAGTTCTGGACGTGACGCCCATAGAGTCTTCCGCCGAAGAGGCGGGTGAACAGGCGGTGAAAATCAGCATTTTCATGTCCCTTTTCGACGTTCACGTGAACCGGATCCCCACGGCCGGAAAAATTTCGGAAATCGCCTACCATCCCGGGAAATTCCTGGCGGCCAATTTGGACAAGGCTTCCGAGGTGAACGAGCGCAACACCGTCACGCTGCAAACCGGTGACGGCCGGAAGGTCGTCTTTGTCCAGGTGGCGGGTCTGATCGCCCGGCGAATTGCCTGCTGGGTCGGGCAAGGAGATGCGGTCCGGGCGGGTCAGCGCTTCGGGCTCATCCGTTTCGGGTCCAGGGTGGACCTCTTCCTCCCCGGGGACAGCCGAGTCGTCGCCGCTCCCGGCGACAAGGTCAAGGCCGGGCAAACGATCATAGGATATCTGCCATGAAGAAGAAAAAAAGAACCAAGCGAAGGCGAGGGATCTATGTCCTGCCCAACCTGTTCACTTCGGCAAGCCTTTTCAGCGGGTTCTATGCCATCGTGGCGGCCATGGAGGGGAGGTTCGAGCCGGCCGCGGTGGCCGTCATGATCTCGGCGGTCCTCGACGGACTGGACGGACGGATTGCACGGCTGACCAACACGACCAGCCATTTCGGCGTGGAGTATGACTCCCTGGCCGACGTCATCGCTTTCGGTGTGGCCCCAAGCATTCTCGCCTTCCAGTGGGCCTTGAAACCTTTCGGCCGCTTGGGGTGGCTTGCCGCCTTCATGTTCGTCATCTGCGGGGCCCTGCGCCTGGCCAGGTTCAACGTGCAGAAGAGCAACGAGGACGTGAGCCATTTCAAAGGCCTTCCGATCCCCGCTGCAGCCTTCTTCATCGCGGCCCTGATTCTTTTTGTCGAGTCCTGGGAAGGCAGCCTGGAGATACGATCGGTCATGATCATTATCATGATCTACACTCTGTCTTTTCTCATGGTGAGCACGCTTCACTTCTTCAGCTTCAAGAAATTCGACGTCCGCAACAGAAAGCCCTTCAATCTGCTCCTGTCTCTCATCCTCATCGCGATGATCATTGCCTACAAACCCAAGGTGATGCTCTTCATCCTGATCTCGGCCTATGTAGTCTCAGGCCCGGCCGTCACCTTTTACCGGTTGTATCGGAGAATCCCTTTCAAGAAATCGCTGAAATCCGGCGCAAAGGAAAAGGATCAAGGGGAAGAGGAGAGCACGGAGGGAACTGAAAAGGCCTAAGGGAGCGAGAGCGTCTCCGGTCTGGGCAGAGGGTCAACCGAACCGTGATCAGGGTTACAGGGGGCAGCATCCGGGGCAGACGGCTGGCCACGCTCCGAGGGAAGGACATCAGGCCGACGTCCGATTTTGTCAGAGAAGCCGTCTTCGACCTTCTCGGACAGGATCTGTCCGGAGCGCGGGTGCTCGACCTTTTCGCAGGAACAGGCAGCCTGGGGATCGAGGCCCTGAGCCGCGGCGCAGTGAAGGCGGTGTTCATCGATGATTCCCTCAAGGCGATCGAGCTGATTCGCAAGAATCTGAACCTCTGCGGCCTGAAGGAGTCGGGAGTCGTCCTGAAGAAGAACCTGAGCCGGGGGCTCCTTTTTCCAAGGGAACCGGCTCTGGCCGGCACCTTTGATCTCGTTTTTCTGGACCCTCCCTATGAACAAGGGCTCATTGTACCCCTCCTGGAAGACCTCGACCGGGGAGGCGTCCTGGAAAAGGTGTCGCGGGTCGTTGCCCAGAGCGAAAAACAGGATGACCTGCCAGAGATCGTTGGGAAACTCACAACGGCCAAGGTGAGAACGTATGGAGCGACGCGAATAACCGTGTACGAGAATGAGGAGGACTCATGAAGGAGAAAGTGGTCATCTATCCCGGCACCTTTGATCCTATCACCAACGGCCACCTCAGCATCATCACCAGGGCGCTGAAGATCTTCGACAAGCTGGTCATCGCCATCTTGAACAATCCCCAGAAAGTGCCCCTTTTCCCGCTCAAGGAAAGGACGGCGATGATCCGGGAGGTCCTCAAGCATCAGTCGAGGGTGGAACTGGATTCCTTCAACGGGCTTCTGGTGGATTATGTGGTCAAGAAAAAGACCAACGTGGTGATTCGAGGGTTGCGAGCCCTCTCAGACTTCGAATACGAGTTTCAAATGGCCCTGATGAACCGCAAGCTCAACAGGGAAGTCCAGTCCATCTTTCTCATGACGGACTATAAGTGGTTCTATACCAGTTCCACCATCATCAAGGAGGCCGCAAGCCTGGGTGGGGATGTGAGCGGACTGGTTCCGCCCGTGGTGTGCAGGAAACTCAAGGAAAAATTCGGGTACGCGTGAGAAAGACTGGAGTAATGGAGGATTGGAGTAATGGAGTGATGGTAAAGTCCGGGATGGCGGCAGCAAAACCGCCTTTCGGTTTTGTGCCTCATGATTCCAGTATTCCATCATTCCAATATTCCTTTTGAGTCAGTACTCCACTACTCCATCACTCCAACACTCCGATCCTTTACATTCTCACTTTGAAGGCATCGGGAAAGCCCATGTCTTCGAGTTTCCTCTCCATCCTTTCCGCCTCGGTCAGGGTCTCGGATTTGGAGACGTGAACCCGGTAAAAAACCCTCCCTGCGCCGTCTTCGTAAACAAGGACATTGACGTAGTCGAAAATCTGCTTGAATCGATCGGCGAGGTTCGAGGCGTTTGAAAGGCTTTCAAACGCCCCCACCTGCACGGTGAACTCGCCTCTGGCAAAGTCCTGCCACTCAAGCACAGGCACGTTGCCGGCTTCCGTCTCCATCCGGCCTACCTCCCTCGCCAGTGCTTCAACCTTGACGTCCACAACACCCGGACCGAGCATGTCCAGTTCTCTGGCTGCGCCGTAGGACAAATCGATTACCCTTCCCTTCACAAAAGGCCCCCGGTCGTTGACCGGAACGACGACGGATTTGTTGTTGGACAGATTCACGACTTTGACCCAGGTGTTCAGGGGAAGCGTCTTGTGGGCGGCGCTTTTGCCGTGCATGTCGTAGGGGATGCCGCTTGCCGTAGGCCGGCCGTGAAAATCCTTGCCGTACCAGGAAGCTTTGCCGTGTTCGACAAAGCCCTCGGCGTTGGGAAGGGGGTGGTAGCGAACGCCGTTCACCTCGTAGGGCCGCGCGCCGGGCACCCATTTTTTCTCCGGGAAGGACCTCACGGGGCGAGGCTCAGGGGCGCAGGCGCTCAGAAGCATCAAAAAGCCGACAATTAGAAAGGGAAGACGTCTCATCGGGTCGAGAAACCGGAAATTTGAGGGTATCGTATCAGAATTTTTGTATTTTTCAACCGCATTTCGGCCTCGCCAAAACCGAATCCAGCCTGTTCGTTTTTCTCTTGACATGGTTCGGCGCTTTCTCTAAAGTGCGCGAAGTAACTATATTGTAACTATAATGTGATTACTCGAGGCTTGCCCCGGGACGCGATTTCAGGGGCGACCCGTACGGACAGAAGGGGTGGACTATGAGACTTTCAGGCAAGATCGCGTTGGTGACAGGCAGCAGCCGCGGCGTGGGCAGATCCATTGCCGTCGCCTATGCCCGGGAAGGGGCTAAGGTGATGGTGAACTACACGTCCAACGAAAAAGCCGCCAAGGACGTGGCCGAGGAGATTCAAAAGCTGGGCGGAAAAGCCGAGATTTTCAAGGCCGACGTGAGCAAGAAGGCGGAGGCCGAGGGCATCGTCCAGGCCACCGTGGATGCCTTCGGCGGGATCGACATCCTGGTCAACAACGCCGGGTTCACCCGGCCCGCCATGATGCTCAAGATGGCCGAGGAGCAGTGGGACGCGGTGGTAGATATTCACATGAAGGGCCCCTTCCTCTGCGCCCAGGCGGCGGCCCAGCACATGAGCAAAAAAAACAGCGGCAAAATCATCAACGTCACCTCGGTGGCGGGCATCGTAGGCACGGTGGGTCAGATCAATTACAGCGCGGCCAAGGGGGGCGTCATCAGTATGACCAAGTCCATGGCCAGGGAACTGGCCAGGTACAACATCTGTGTGAATGTGATCTCGCTGGGCATCGTCACCACCGACATGACGGAAAAAATCACCACCGACGAGAAGCTGAAGGAGATTTACATGAACCGGATTCTCCTCAAGCGCTTCGGCGAGCCTGGAGACATCTCGCCGGCCTTCGTGTTCCTCGCCTCGGACGAAAGCAGTTACATCACGGGGCAGCTTCTCTGCGTGGACGGTGGGTATGGGATGATCTAGAAGGTGGAGTCATGGAGTTATAGAAACGCCTAACAACGGGAGTGATCGGGAGGTAGAGTGACCTCCATCGCTCCAAAAGCCACGAAGGAGGATGATATGGGAGCAGTACCGGACAAGATTTGGACATGGCAAATGGTTCAGCCTACGACCTTCAACAAGGAAACCAAGGAATCCACACCCGGGAAGCTCGAGAAAAAGCAGATTCCCGTGCCGGAACTTCAGCCCGGGGAGGTCCTCGTGGAAGTCGCCGGTTGCGGGGTTTGCCACACGGACCTCGGATATTTCTACGACGGCGTTCCCACGGTGTCGAAGCCTCCCCTCACGCTGGGGCACGAGATCTCCGGAACGGTGGTGGCCGGCGACCAGGCGTGGATGGGGAAGGAAGTCATCATCCCCGCCGTGATGCCGTGCCGAAAGTGCATTCTTTGCAAGACGGGCCGCGGAAACCGGTGCCTGGACCAGAAAATGCCGGGAAACAGCCTGGGAATCTACGGCGGCTTTTCGAGCCACATCCCGGTGCCGAGCATCGACCTTTGTGAAGTGAAGAACCGGGGCAGCATTCCCCTGTCCCACCTGGCGGTGGTGGCCGACGCCGCGACAACTCCCTATCAGGCCGCCAAAAGGGCCGACCTGCAGCCCGGCGACAATGTGGTCGTCATCGGGATCACGGGAGGTGTGGGGCAGTACATGGGGCAGATGGCCAAGGCCCTCGGCGCCAACACGGTCCTCGGAATCGCACGCAACGAGGAGAAACTGCAAAGAGCCTTGAAGTTCGGAGCGGATTTCGTCATCAACTCCACCGGCAAGGATGCGGGGGCTGTCTCCAAGGAGTTTCGGGGGATCTGCAAGGAGAAAGGGCTTCCGAGCACGGGGTGGAAGATCTTTGAAGTCACCGGGGCCAAACCCGGGCAGGAAATCGCCCTGGCCCTTCTCAGCTTCACGGGCAAGCTGATCGTGGTCGGGTTCAGCCTGGCCAAGACGGAGTACGCCATCGGCCGGCTCATGGCCTTTGATGCGGAAATCATCGGCACATGGGGATGTCTGCCGGAATATTATCCCATTGTCCTGAACATGGTGCTGAACGGCAAAATCAACATGCAGGAGTTTGTGGTAACGCGACCCATGAGCACGATCGCGGAAACTTTTGCGGAGGCGCACAAGACCCCGCCGATGAAGAGAATCGTCCTGACACCGGACTTCTAGCCTGAGAACGGATGCAGTAGAGTCCTATTGCGAGGGATACACATCAAAAAAAAAGGAGGAAAAGAGTATGGCACTAGATTGGTTGAAAAGAGATAACGAACTTAAGGATCATCAGCTAATAGGCGATGAGCACTTCGGCAAGGAGCCGCCTTGCACGGTGTACGAAAAGAAGCCTTTGGTCAATCCCCAAACCGGGGAAAGCGTGGACGGTCTTTATACGGCATGGATCACGCTTAACAATCCGGCTCAATTCAATTCGTATACCACGGACATGGTCAAGGGTGTCATCGCGGGAATGAAGAAGGCCGGTGCGGATAGATCCGTTGTGGCCATCGTTTTCACGGGCGCCGGCGATCAGGCCTTTTGCACCGGCGGCAACACCAAGGAATATGCAGAGTATTACACAAAGAGGCCGAGAGAATACAGGGACTACATCAATCTGTTTTCCGGAATGGTAGACGCCATCCTTGATGCCGGGGCACCGGTTATCTGCCGTGTGAACGGAATGAGGGTTGCCGGAGGACAGGAAATCGGCATGGCCGCTGATCTCGCCATTGCCGCGGATACCGCCCTTTTGGGACAGGCCGGCACCGGAGTCGGTTCAACCCCGGACGGGGGATCCACGGATTTCCTCCCCTGGCAGCTGCCCACCACGGAGCTGGCCCTGTGGAATTGCGTGTCCAACGAACTGTGGAGCGCTTACAAAATGCACCGGTTGGGTTTGGTAACCGACGTGGTGCCGATCAAGAAGCTCAACGGCGAGTGGATCAGGAATCCCCAGGTAATCACCGACAAGTATATCGAGGATGGTAAAATCGTCTATGGAGAAATGAAGACCGGCAACGAGGCAAAGGAAGCAAAGGCGCTCCTTAAACAGGCCCAAACCGATTTCTCTCTCCTGGACCAGAGGGTGAACGAGATTGCCTGGACCTTTGCCAACCTCATGCCCATGTGCTTGATGAAGGCCATTGAGACGATCAGGCTGAAGAAGAAGTTCTTCTGGGATTCCAACAAAATAAGCGCAAAATACTGGCTCGGTGCGAACATGAACATGGAAGCCTATATCGGGTTCAACACCTTTAATACCCAAAAAGAGACAGGACAACGCAGGATAGACTTCATTAAATACCGCCAGCTGGTTGCACAGGGGCATGCATTTGATGATGATCTTGCAGAGCAGGTCATGCCGAAACCGAAAAAGTGATCTTTTCGCTACCCCGGCAAGCGGTAGACTTGCGGCAGTGAGCAAGAACACGAGGATTTTCGCGGCAGGCAGGGCCCGAACACCGGGCTTGCCTGCCATTTTATTGACCTCGCAACATCCGGCAGGAGCGGATATTGCCGGACCAGAGGAAAGGAGGACCAGGAAAGATGGCCTACCAACACATCATCGCGGAGTTCAAAGATGGCCTCGGGACCGTGACCTTCAACCGGCCCCCCGTCAACGTGCTGAACATTGCCATGATGGATGAAATCAATGACGCCCTGACATCCTGGCAGGG
>Ga0068714_10003300_pt1 | contig 19346 bp, 15 predicted proteins | sample MTBNYHSulfiMetaG_FD_62988 | JGI IMG/M metagenome (GOLD analysis project Ga0068714, IMG submission 62988) | Enrichment culture microbial communities from rom New York Harbor, USA that are MTBE-degrading - MTBE-NYH (New York Harbor Sulfidogenic)... | ecosystem: Environmental > Aquatic > Marine >... | reverse complement strand
TAAACGAAAAACCTGCACCGCAAGGGAGATACATCATGTCGAACCAAACGACTAAAAACCTGCACGAAGCTTTCGCCGGCGAGTCGCAAGCCAACCGCCGATATCTCGCCTTTGCCAAGAAGGCCGAAGAAGACGGTTTCCCGGGCATCGCCAGGCTTTTCCGGGCCGTGGCCGAATCGGAGACCTTTCACGCGCACAATCATCTGAAGGTTTTGGGAGCTATCAAGTCTACTACCGAAAACCTGGAAGATGCGTGGAGAGGGGAAAAGGACGAATACACCGGCATGTATCCCATGTTCATGGATCAGGCTAGACGCGACGGCGACAGCGACGCGCTGGCTTCGTTTTTCTGGGCCAACGAAGCAGAAAAGGCCCATGCGGAACTCTACGATAAGGCCGTCCGGGCCGCCAAAAAGGGAGAGGACGTGGAACTCGGGGACCTCTATCTGTGCCAATATTGCGGTTATACGGTCGAGGGAACCCCACCGGACAAATGCCCGGCGTGCGGCAAGGGCAAGGAGGTGTTCAAGCGTATGGAATAGCTTTCAACCTTGGTTGAATACGGCAATGCACATGAATGGACCGGCCCGGAGGATCGGTTGCCGGACAGATCAGCTATCGGAACCGAAAGGTCAGCTCACACTCTCCTCGGTCGAAGGTACATGATGGACGAACACCTCGAGAAAGAATGGAAAGCATTAAGGAGCATCAAAGAAAGAGACCGGATCGGAGTCTGGGGATTCGGTAACGTTTCCAGGGACGTGGTGCTCTATCTGCTGGAACAGGGCCTGGGCAAGGAGATCGTGTTTTATGGAAGGCCCAAAGATGCCTATAAAAACAGGGCCGGCGCCTGGATAGACGATCTCAAGGCCAACACGCTTCGTGGTCCCCGCATCATGGGTACCAATCGTGTGGAAGACATGGCCGGACTCGACGTCATTTTTTTCGGCGTGGGCGTCCCTCGGAAAGAAGGCCAGACGAGAAGGGACCTTTTATCCGTCAACACCGGTGTCCTTGCCAAAACGTGCAGGCAGGTTCGTGACCTCTACCGGGACTGTCCACGCGAGGATCTCCCCATACTGGTGTTCCTGGGAAACCCGGTCACGGCGATGACGTGGGTGGCGTACAAGGTCACCGGTTTTCCAAAAAGCCATGTGATGGGCCAGGCGGGAAATCTGGATTCGAGACGCATCTGCCACTCGATTGCCCTCGAGCTGGGACTTTCCGGTAATGATATGCAAGGCATTGTCTTCGGAGATCACGGCGACTCGATGGTCGTCAGTCCGAATTATTTTACGGTCGGCGGGGTGCCCTTGCCTGTTCTCATTGAATCCCAGGGCATCGATCCCGCGGTCATCCAAGACATCATCGAAGACGCCAAGAAAGGCGGAACGCATTTTGTGAACGAAACGGGACAGAGCGCTTCCGCCGGACCTGCGAAAGCCGTGGGCCGGATGCTCCAATGTATCATATCCGGGAACCCTGAAGTGCAGCCCGTGGTGGCCATTATCGAACACGAATATGGTATCCTGAAACAAGAGGATAAACTGGACTCCATGAGTTTCGGTGTCCCGGCGCGAATCGGATCCCACGGCGTGGAAGTGGTGTACGAGTTGCCCGTGGAAGACGTGAGAGAAGCCCTCGAGATCTCCGCCGGAATTGTCAAAGAAGATATCCGGCAGGCGGCCGCTATCTTGAACGAACGAAACGCGCCCGTATAACCGAATTGTTCGCTATGCAGCACCTGTACAAGGGGCGGGTTTCAAACCCGCCCTTGTTGTTTGTGCCGATGATTTGTGAAGTGATCCGCAAATTCGGTATCTTTCCAAAGTCCGCTCACAACAAGGGTCCCTTCGAATCCCATCATTTTTCAAAGTCTTTCGAGAACCCTCCGTGCCCTGTCGGGCATTGTCAGGAAATGGAACGAGTGGATTGATTAATGATCCGGGCGAAGTCACAACGAAATTGAACCGATAGGCTCCCCCTCGCCACTCTTCTACAGATACGGTTCTTTGTTGCTCAAGCTCCACACGTTGCATTATTCAGAAATCAAGAGACCGCGTCAGTCCTTCTGCCCTATATCCTTTGATAATAGGCAACAGATACGCCGGACTATTGGCTTGGTGCGGAGTTTGCTATAATCAAAAAAGTTTAGTATCATACATAAGCTATTCTCTCAGAATTCGCTTTAAATCGACAGAAGGAACGGCATGTTTGAAATAACCGGCGAACACATCAAGGAACTTAGCGACAGCGATCTGCGCGCATTGGTGGCGTTGCTCTGTGAGGATGAGCTTCGTTCAAAGCGTTTGCCGCCGGCAGGCGTGACATGCGGCGGTCATCAAAACGCAAAAGATGGCGGGCTTGACGTGCGGGTTGAACTTGAAGCCGCGCCTGATCCTGATGGGTTTATCCCAAGATCCACTACCGGCTACCAAGTCAAGAAATCGGATATGCCGCACCATGAGATTTTGGAGGAAATGTGCCCCAAGGGCAAGCTAAGACAGGTCATACGGGATCTTGCGAATGTAAGAGGCGCGTATATTATTGTGAGCGGCGCCGGTTCCACATCGGATTCAGCCCTTGAAGACCGTAGAAAAGCGATGGCGGAGGCTGTAGCGAAACTCGAGAATGCCGCAAATCTAAAGCTTGACTTCTACGATCGAACTCGTCTCGCTACTTGGGTACGTTCTTATCCGTCACTTGTCCTTTGGGTTAGAGAGAAAATAGGAAAGCCGATACCAGGGTGGAAACCGTATGAGAATTGGGCAAATACGAAGGTCGGACTCGATGAAGAGTATTTGCTAGACGAACAAGTTCGCATACACGATGGGACCGGTCAAAGACCCAAAGGCATGACGGCGGTTGAAGGCATAAATCGCCTACGCGAAATTCTGTCCCACACCGCATCTTCAGGCCGTCTCGTAGGTCTTTCAGGTGTCGGAAAGACGCGATTGGCTCAAGCTTTGTTTGACAACCGAGTTGGAGAACATTCTTTAAACCCATCCTGGGCTGTTTACACCGATACCGCAAACAGTCCTTCCCCGGATCCTCGAACCTGCGCTGAATCGTTAATCGCGAAGCAAAGACGTGCAATTCTTGTGGTGGACAATTGCTCTCCAGGTTTACATAGGCGCTTGACCTCAGTATGCACCGCCTCGGGTAGTTGTGTGAGTCTATTGACCATAGAGTACGATGTTCGCGAGGATCAGCCGGAGGACACGGATGTATTTCGGCTTGAGCCTTGTTCAGTGAAACTCGTGGAAAAAATCATACGACATCGATTTGAACATATCGGACAGGTGGACGCCCGCACTATAGCCGATTTCTCAGGGGGTAACGCGCGCTTGGCTATAGCTCTGGCAAATACAGTACACAGAGGGGAAACCGTAATAGACTTAAAAGATGAGGATCTTTTTGAACGCCTCTTTCTACAGCGCAATGAGCGCAATAATACTCTTCTTCGGTCGGCGGAAGTGTGTTCTCTTGTTTACTCCTTTAATTCTCAAACGATAGATGCGTCGAACTCAGAGTTGGGTCTCCTGGGATCTCTTATCGATAGAAACGCAAATGAGATGTTCAGTGATACTGCAGAGCTTAAGAGACGAGATTTGCTTCAACAGAGAGGTGATTGGCGTGCGGTGTTGCCGCAGGCCATTGCGAACAGGCTAGCCAAAAGGGCGCTTGAAAACATTCCGACCAACCAAATCATCTCTGTACTGGTAGATGGGGGCAATGATCGTCTTCTAAAGTCTTTTACCAGACGGCTGGGGTACCTTCACGATTCCGACATCGCAGTTGAAATTGCAGAGGAGTGGCTGGCAAAAGAGGGCAAGTTAGGCGATGTCATGAAGCTAGGTGATCTTGAGATAACCCTTTTGTGTAATGTCGCTCCTTTGTCGCCGAAAGCTACTCTCGCCGCAATTGAACGCGCTGCGAGCGGCGCGCAAGGTCAACAGTTCACTTCTCGGGAAAACCCCCAATTTTACAGACTCGCGCAACTGCTCCGCTCGTTGGCCTACGATCCTGAGTTGTTTGAAAGGTGCGTCGATTTGCTTTGCCGTTTTGTTCTTTCGGAAGCTCCAAATGAGAACCATAACTCCGTACGCGACATATTACGATCCCTCTTTTATCCATATCTCTCTGGAACGAATGCGTCGGCGGATCAACGCTTAACAGTAATTCGCCGTTTAGCGCGCTCCGAAATCGAAAACGAACAAGAACTGGGGTTAGAACTGCTTAATGTGACATTGGAAGCTTCTCATTTCAGCTCCCATTATGGGTTTGACTTCGGTGCGCGCCCCAGGGGTTATGGCTATGCTCCTGAATCCGGGGACCAAATCAAACAATGGTATGCTCGATTCTTGGGATTCGCGGTGGATCTGGCAACGTCAAACTGGGCCATAGCAACGCGCGCGAAACAAATATTATCGGATAGGTTTCATGAATTGTGGGCGAGAGCCGTTGTCTTTGACGAACTGGAAAGCGCGGCAACGTCCATCCGGAGCAAGGGATTTTGGAGTGAGGGGTGGGTGGCGGTTAGAAAGACCGTTGTCTCGGACCATAAAGCTATGGGGCCTGAGATTCTTCAACGCATCAAACGACTGGACCAGTTATTGGCGCCGGTCAATTTGATCGATGAGGCAAGAACTTACGCTCTTTCAACACACACTAACTTGTGGGACTTGATTGATACTGAAGATGAAATCGAAAGTGCAAAGGCTCGTTATGAACGTGTTGGAAGAAGGATCCGTGAAATTGGCAGAAAGGTCGCTTGCGACCAATATGTCTTCAGAAGATTGTTGCCTGAAATTGTAATGGGTGACGCACATGGACTATATAGTTTTGGTCAAGGCTTGGCAGAGGGGAGTCTTGATCAGTTAACGATTTGGAATGAATTGAGTCTACAGCTCAGAGTAACATCAAAAGACCAACGTAGCTATAATGCAATGCGTGGCTTTCTTAACATGCTTTATCAGATTCAGCGAAAAAAATGTAATGATATTCTTGATGAGGCATTAACTGACGGTGTATTTGTGTCTTCTTTCCCTTTGTTACAAATGTGTGTCGATATCGATGAGCGTGGTGTGTAAAGATTGAAACAGTCTCTCGAGGATGGCCTTCCACCAATTGGGCTATACCGAAATTTGGCCTATGGCGGAACCCATGAAAGCATGAATGATATCGATCTTTCACGTCTTCTCAGAATCATAGCATCGAAGGATGGTGGTCTTGATGTTGCCATCGAGATTTTGGTCGCACGGCTGTTTGCCAACAAATCCGAAAAACGAGAGCATAGTTATAGTATCATCTCGCTTGGAAAGAGCCTGATTTCTCAAATTAGCTTTACTGACGCAGCCAATGGCCAAGGTCGTATGGATTTTAGATTGAGCGAAATAGTTAATATTTGTCTCTCTGATGACGATTCGGCAGAAGCGGCAGCGATAATCTCAAGAAAGCTTGCAACAGCATTTTCGAAATATGATGCTCACCCAATTCATTATCCTCTTCTTCTTAAAAGCCTATCAATCAATCAACCTTTAGTCTTCTTAGACGAGTTTCTTGGAAATAGTGATGCATATATTCCAAATATATCGATAAATGATTTGGATTCAAAGAACGATCCCGTATCGAATATAGAGATAGATATTATTTTAAAATGGTGCAATGCGGATCCAATCGTACGTTATCCATTGGTGGCTGGCTCTATTTCGCCATATCGGCATAACTCTGACGAAACTAAGTTAGAGTGGACCCCTATAGCTATGTCTATTATTAACAATGCTCCGGATAGTTATACCGTTCTCAACGAGCTAAGGCGGTGTTTTAGACCAATCTCATGGAGTGGTTCTCGCTCTGATACTATGAAGAAGCGATTAAGTCTAATTGCTGATCTCAAGGATCGCAGGAATCCTTTAGTTAGGGAGTGGGGATACAGCGAAGAAAGAAGGTTCATGGAGGAAATTAACCTGGAGCGAGAACAGGAACAAGAAAGAAATCGATCGAGGGTAGAAGGATTCGAATGATTGGAAACCATCGGCGAGTTGCGCATTTCAGCGTACCCAAACGGGGCGGAGTCTCTTCGATTAATGTGGCCGCGCCATTAAGATATACGTCATCATGTCTTCCGTATCTTTCCGAAAACGCCGTCCCAAACCCAAGACGGTAACCTGCCTCACTCTGTATTGGCTACTTACCCGTGTCCCGCAAACCTCGGTATATTCCGCTGCTTAGCCTTTGTTCCCTTTCGACCCCCAAAACGCGGGTTGCAGCCATCCCCGAAACTATTGTATGCTCTTATCTGAGTTTACCTTTCCCCTCCGATTTGCATCGTCGGCTCAGAAACAGAAACCGACGTACAAAGACGCATGCTACAATTTTCAGGATTCTAAACACGCGCCATGAAGTACGAACAGGACGGAAAAACAGACGATCACCGGCTCGTTCGGGAAGAGCTGCGTGTCTACGAATGCCGGACGGAAGGCAGGTTGGCGCGGGGCCGGAAGCGGTTTCGCCTGATTGATGCCTTCTCCGGAGCCGGGGGAATGACGCTCGGGTTTTCGGAAAGGTTCGGTCACCCGTTTGAATCGGTATGGGCCAATGACTTTAACCACTATTGTGTCGAAACCTATAATGCCAATTTTGGCGAGCATTGTCTCCCGGGAGACATCGTAGACATCCTCAACGACCCGTGCGTCACGATTCCAAAGGCCGATGTGGTCATCGGCGGCCCCCCGTGTCAAGGGTTCAGCCTGTTGAACAAGCTGCGCGAAGGCGATCCGCGAAAGCAGCTCTGGCGACCTTACTTGGAGATCGTCGACCGGTCCGAGGCGAACGTTTTTGTCATGGAAAACGTTCCTCAGCTTCTGAATTCATTCGAGCACGGCGAGATCATGGGGATGGCGGAAGCGATGGGGTTCAAGGTGTGGGGGGCCGTGTTGTGCGCCGCCGACTACGGCGTGCCGCAGACAAGGCGCCGGGCCATCATTATCGGGTGCAGACGCCTGGACCCGGCTCTCGTATTTCCGCCTCGAAAGACCCACTTCGATCCGACGAAAGGAGGAGCACCCACTTCATTCCTGCCGTCGGACGGCAACGGATATATTCCGGGCGCCGTTAAATGGCGGACCGTGAGAGACGCCATTGCCGATTTGCCGACTCCCACCGGGACGGAGATCAGAGACGAAGTACCCCCCTTCGATTTGCACTTCGGACGTTCACCGACCGCCAAAAGCATAGCCCGATATAAAGCGATCCCCGAGGAGGGGATGAACCGTTTCGATCTTCAACAGCGCGCTCCGGAACTAACTCCGGATTGCTGGATTCGAAAAAAGAGCGGCGGCACGGATCTTTTCGGTCGTCTGTGGTGGGACCGACCCGCGTTCACCATACGTACGGAGTTCTTCAAACCGGAGAAAGGACGTTACCTGCATCCACGCCAACACCGCCCGATCACGCACCGCGAAGCCGCGCGTTTGCAGTCCTTCCCCGACGACTTTGTTTTCAAAGGATCAAAGGTCGAGATTGCGAAGCAGATCGGCAATGCCGTTCCGCCGGTCCTCGGGGCGCGAATAGCCGATGTTGTTTATATGCTTCTGACGATGGACAGCCGATGAAATGACGGACGTGTTCTCCAAGGAGAAGCGAAGTTGGATCATGAGCCGTGTCAAGGGACACGACACCAAACCGGAGATCATCGTACGATCGATGGTTCACCGCATGGGGTTTCGATTTCGACTTCACCGCCGCGATCTGCCCGGCAATCCGGACGTCGTTTTGCCGAGGCACGGCAAGGTTATCTTTGTTCACGGGTGCTTCTGGCACGGACATAAAGGGTGCCCGAGGTCCAGCCGTCCGAGAACGAACAGGGAATTTTGGAATCGGAAACTCGACGGAAACATCGAACGGGACAAACGATTCTGCGAGACATTGAGGTGTATGGGTTGGAAAGTGCTTGTCGTTTGGGAGTGCGAAACCCGGAAAAATGAGGCGCTGCTGAAGAAGTTGGAGAGGTTCCTATTTGAGCACTGAGATAGACATCCGAAAGCAAGCGGACCCCGAGGCTATACGACGCAGGGTCGAGGAGTTGATTCGAAACTTCGAAGCGGAACTTCTATCGGGAGAGCTTCGGACCAAAGTGCTCGCCCTGATTCCAATATTTCATGGATTGCGGGAGTTGGGAAAGGCGGTAATGCCGGTTAAATATGACTCTTCGGCCAAAGACCGAATTCTTTGCTACTTTCAGAAATAATTACATCACGTGCGGCACCACGCCAAAGGTGGAAAGAACATTGTGGAGAACCTGAAGACTCTTTGCACGGTGTGTCACGATAAACTTCACAGAAAGGAGAAATAGGCTCGTGCCGGCCTATGGGCCCTTCGCCGCCGCCTCGGCCTCCTTGCTATCCTGGATCCCCCTGATGTGCCGGACTATCGTGCAATTTTTACGAATGTCGTAAGCAACTCTCTTACGGGTGTTTCCTGAAAATACGAGTCCGCCGGTAGCGTTTGAAAAGAGGGCGCCCAAAGCTCTCCTCCGGTGAATTTTTGCCGGACAAACCTCGCCTTGTTACTCCCCTTCAACATATTTTTTTGACAGGAAAACACCCTTGTGGTATTTTTCCCAAGTTTATGCGACGTTGCCCTTTTAACACCTCGATAGCGTGAGATGAACATGGATTGGATACCCAGAGTTACCATTTTTCACTGTATCAACTCATTGGAGGATATAGAGTCACTGAACATCAACATCGACTATCCGTTCGAAATCCGGTCGGTGAAAATGCCCTGTTCGGGAATGACCAAGGAGGTCTACCTCTTAAAGGCTTTCGAGGCCGGAGCGGATGCAGTCATTGTCCTGATGTGCCCGGAAGGGGAGTGCCGCTTCGTAGAGGGCAACATCCGAGCGAGAAAACGGATCGAAAGAGCCCGGCGTCTTTTGGACGAGATCGGCATTCAAGGCGACCGTTTATCCGCGGTGAGCCTCGAACCGGGAAATGAAGCTGAAATCGTTCAGATGATTCTACGGACCGTTGCCGCCGTCCGGGAGTTGGGGCCCAATCCTGCCGCCGACCCGGCGAGTGCAGCCGGACCCATTACCGAGAATTCCGATCAGGACCAACACTCACTCACGTTTGCGGAGAAAACGGATGATTGTAGGAGAGCAAAAACCGTTTGCGGAAATCAAAAAACTCGTATGGCCGTATGAACGGCTCCTCATCCTCGGCTGCGGCACCTGTGTGAAAACCTGTTTCGCAGGCGGAGAGGATGAGGTGGCGGTTTTGGCGTCCGCAATACGTCTGGCGTTCAAAAAGGAAAGAAAACCCATCTCGGTCGAGGAACTCACCATCGAGCGCCAATGCGAAAATGGTTTTATCGGAGCATCCGCACCATCTGTCGCCCGCAACCAGGCGGTGCTGTCTCTGGCATGCGGCGCCGGAGTCCAGGCCGTAGCCCGCCGGTTTGCCAATATTCCCGTATTGCCGGGAGTCAATACCGGTTTTATCGGCGTATTGGAAAAGCAGGGCCTCTTTACGGAAGAATGTTCCGGTTGCGGCAATTGCAGACTGGCCGTGTTCGGCGGTGTCTGTCCCATCACCCGATGTGCGAAGAAACTGCTCAACGGCCCCTGCGGGGGTTCTCGAAGCGGGAAATGCGAAGTGAATCCGGAAACCGATTGCGCGTGGCAGCTCATCATCGACCGACTGACCGCGCTGGGACAACTCGACAACCTGAAGGCCTACTTTCCTCCCACGGATTGGCGTTCCGGCAGCGCCCGAGGGCCGCGAAAACTGTTCAGGGAGGATCACGTCATATGAGCGCTGAAACCCCGACCCGTCTCCAGCGCATCCTGAACAGCGGCGGCTTTGCAGTAACAGCGGAATGCGGTCCGCCCCGTGGGGCCGATGTCGAGGCCATACAGAGAAAGATCGCCGTCTTGAACGGCTATGCGGACGCCGTGAATGTGCCGGACAATCAAACAGCCGTGGTAAGGATGTCCAGCATGGCCGGATGCATGCATCTCCTGAATGCGGGTATCGAGCCGGTTATGCAGATGGTTTGCCGGGATCGAAACCGGATCGCGCTGCAATCGGACGTTTTTGGCGCGTATTCCCTGGGCATCAAAAACCTGTTGTGCCTGTCCGGAGATCATCAGTCTTTTGGAAGCCAGCCCGACGCCATGAACGTATTCGATATCGATTCCATGCAACTGATCCGAACCGTTCGGGAAATGCGGGAAAACGGTCACGACATGAGTGGTACTCGGCTGAAGACGGCGCCGAAGATGTTTATCGGGGCGGCCGCCAACCCATTTGCCGACCCGTTCGAGTTTCGAGTGCTTCGGCTGGCCAAAAAGATCGAAGCAGGGGCGGACTTTATTCAGACGCAATGCGTATTCAATCTCGAACGCTTCCGGGAATGGATGCAACGGTCCCGCGACGAGGGCTTGACGGAAAAAGTCCACATCCTTGCCGGTGTGACTCCTCTCAAGTCCGTATCCGCGGCGAAGTATATGGCTGGGAAAGTTCCGGGCATGGACGTGCCGGAGAACGTGATCCAGCGACTGGCGGGCGTGCCGGCCAAAGACGTTCCCCGGGAAGGCATCCGGATGTGCGTCGAGACGATTGCCGAACTCCGGGAAATCGAAGGCGTTCATGGAATCCACATCATGGCCATCGAGTGGGAAGAGAAAGTCGGAGAAATCGTAGAAGCCGCCAATCTCTATCCACGCCCGGCATAGGATAGCGGCCGGGTAGAAACCGCGCCCTCGCAACTCTTGTGCGGGCCGCCTCCCGGTATTCACTCTGTCTCCGGTTGCGACGCCAAAGCGGCGCAACCCACTTAAAAAGATTTGGAAGGGGTCCGGGGAAACCTATTTCAAAAGGTTTCCCCGGAAAGCCATCTAAGGTTCCCTTCGAAGGTACCTACATGCCCAAGAAATATCACGTTCACACACAAACGGCTCCGCCCCGTTTCAAGCCGGTGGGCAAATACGCCACCTTGGAATTCCGGGAGGACTGCGCAGGCAGTTGCCTCAACTGCGTCAAGAAGGCCTGCGTGTATGACATTTTCGGGGAAACTCGTCTGCACGAACGATCCATGGGCGAACCCGAATATCTTTATGCGTGCAAGAGCTGTTTCCGCTGCATCCAACAGTGCACCAAAGGGATTTTTTCGAGAGTGGTCAATCCGGAATACCGCGGACTCGGAGACCGGTATTACAAGCCGGACGTCATCCTGAGGACCTGGTTCCAGGCGCACACGGGTAAGATCCCGGTTTCCGGAGCCGGGTATCGTGGCCCATTCGTAGGAGAGGATTTCGACACGCTTTGGACGGACATGTCGGAGATCGTGCGTCCGACTCGGGACGGCATCCACGGCCGCGAGTATATCAGCACCTGCATCGAGCTCTCCCGCAGGCAAACGCAATTGAGGTTCGGCAAGGACCTGTCTCTGCTTTCCGATGTACCGCCTCTGCTGGAGCTTCCCCTGCCCCTTCTCTTTCAAGAACCCACCCTCGGTTTTCCGGGAGAAAACGTACTGCTTTCAGCGGTAGCAGCGGCCCACGCTCTGGAAACCATGATGTTCCTGAAAGCGGATACGTTCACGCAGGCCCTCGAACCTTACAAAGATGCTCTTATTCCATGTTTGAAAAGAGGCACACCTCCAAATCATTCCGATCTTATCCGCGAGAGCCGAATGGTGGAACTCGAGGACGGGCCTGAAATGGAACGGGATCTGGAAGCGGTTCGATCCATACGTTCGGACGTATGCATTGCCGTGGGCCTACCTCTGGACAACAGAGCGGCTTCACGGGCGCCCGAACTCGCCCGCGAAGGCGTGGACACGCTGCACTTCTACGCGGACGATCACGGCAACGAGCGTGGCGCGGAAAACCCCCGCTTTCTGAAAGAGACGATTACCGAAATTCATAACCGCCTGGTGGACGACTTGGTCCGGCAAAAAGTGAATCTGCTTTTTTCCGGAGGCATCGCCATGGCCGAGCATATGGCCAAAGCGATTATCTGCGGCGCCGACGGCGTTACCGTGGACTATCCGTTGCTGATCGCCCTCGAATGCCGCCTGTGTGGCAGATGCGGACAAGGATTGTCATGCCCCGTAAAGATGGATCAGGTGGAACCGGAATGGGGACGGCAGCGAATATTGAATCTCATGGGAGCTTGGCGGAATCAGTTGATCGAAGTGATGGGCGCCATGGGCATCCGGGAGGTTCGAAGGATGCGGGGCGAAGCCGGTCGATCCATGTCCTTCGAGGATCTCGAGCGGGAAAACTTCGGGCCGCTGTTCGGCGAGCGAAAAGTATCCGGACTGGGAATTTAGATGAGCAACCAAAAAACGACATATCGATTTCCCGAAGCGGTGGAAACCGTTTCCCGATTCAGGAACACTATCGCTAAATATACGATCCGAAGAAACTCGAAGTGCATCTCCTGCGGCACGTGCTCGGAGGTTTGTCCTTACGGAGTACATCCGCGATACGAGGCATATTCAAATGCGCTGCGCCCAAGAGAACACAAATGCATCGGATTCGCCTGCCGGACACGCGAATATTTCTGCGTGGATCGCTGCCCCGAAAAGGCGTTGACGCTAAGGCTCAATCCGGTTCTCGAGACACTGGGTGATTACCGTTGGACTCCCGAAATGCTGATTGCCCATTGGGAGATGGCTGAGACGGGCAAGCCGCCGATTCCCGATCTTGAATACGACCTCGGCTGTTCGGGGGGAGGATTCGACAAGATGCGGTTCAGAACGCCGCTTCCGGACGAGCAGGTGGATATCCCGGACGAGGACATCGACACCGGCATCACCCTCAACAAACGCCGGGACGGAGCATCTGAGAGAGTCCTTTCCATTCCTTGTTACGGGGGCGGCATGTCCTTCGGTTCCACGGCCTTGCCCGTTATGGTGGGCAGAGCCCGAGCGGCCAAAGCATTGAACACCCTTACCTGCACCGGAGAGGGCGGATACCCTCTGGACCTGGTCCCCTATTCAGAGCACGTGATCACTCAGGTCGCTACGGGCCTTTTCGGGGTACGAGAGGAAACCGTGCTCTACGCACCCATGGTGGAATTCAAGTACGCTCAGGGCGCCAAACCGGGACTGGGAGGGCATCTGCTGGGCGACAAGGTGACCCCCGAGGTGGCTGCCATACGGGAAACCGTGGTGGGAAACGCCCTGTTTTCACCCTTTCCATTTCACAGTGTCTATTCCGTGGAAGACCACAAGAAACATGTGGACTGGGTCAAAGCCATTAACCCAAAAGCCCTGGTCTCCGTTAAGGTATCGACACCCACGGACGTGGATATGGTGGCTGTGGGCAGCTACTATGCCGGCGCCCATGTGATTCATCTGGACGGAAGCTATGGGGGAACCGGAGCTGCGCCGGACATCGCCAAAAAGAATATCGCCATGCCCATCGAGTACGCCATTCCCAAAGTGCATCGGTTCTTGATCGAGGAAGGCGTCCGGGATCGGATCTGCCTCATTGCCAGCGGCGGCATACGCAATGCCATGGACGTTGCGAAAGCCATCGCCCTGGGGGCCGATGGCGCGGTCATCGGCACGGCGGAACTGGTCGCCCTCGAGTGCGTCCGCTGCGGCAACTGCGAGAGCGGACGCGGCTGCGCCCGGGGGATCGCCTCAACGGACCCCGAGTTGGGCCATATGATTACCGCCAAATGGGCCGAGCAGCGCATTGTCAATATGTACCTGGCCTGGCGAACACAATGGTGCAACCTGCTCAGGACCTACGGTTTGACGAGTATACGGGAACTGGTGGGCCGTACCGACCTGCTGGCGCATATGGATTACCTGGAGGAAGCGGAACGGGCAAAATACAAACGCGCTCCTGAAACACCCCCCGTAATCTAATATTGATATGTATTCTGAGGGAAACTTTAAAAAGTTTCCCTCAGACACCCTTCAAATTTCTCGATCATGGCCGCACCGCTTTCAGCGGAGCGGGTGAATATACGGAGAGAGCACAAAGCACGTTATGGGTCGAAATCACCAAGCCGTGTCTGAACGAATCGTCACATCGAGGGGTACGCTGCCGAACGACAGGACCGTTCGGGGAAAATCCGCCGAGGAAGGCGGCTGCGGGGTCACCGGATTTATCTCGTCCATTCCCGTCAGCGGCCGGCACATTTTCGAGCCTTCGGTCCAGATGCACAACCGGGGCAACGGCAAGGGCGGAGGAATCGCGGCAGTGGGGTTGTTCCCGGACCATCTGGGAGTCAGCCGGGACGTATTGGAATCCCACTATCTGCTGCAGGTCGCTCTCCTGGATCCCGAAAGTCGGCCCGAGGTCGAGGCGTCGTTCATCATGCCTCATCTCGAGGTGCACAAAGCCGAACGTATTCCCACTGTGGACGATTACAGGGATGTCGAGGGGTTGGAAGTTCGTCCTCCGGACGTGTGGCGCTATTTCGTGAGGGTCAAACCGGAGGCGCTGGATCGCTTTGTTTCAGACCATCGGCTCGGGGATCTGGATCCCCGAAAAGCGGAAGATGAATTCATCTATCAGAACTCGTTCCGCCTGAACCAGCAGTTTTACGCTTCGCTGGGCCGGCAGCGGGCCTTTGTCCTGTCCCACGGCCGCAACATCATGATTCTCAAGATCGTCGGCTATGCGGAACAGGTGGCCCAATACTATCTTTTAGACGATTTTAAAGCTCACGGCTGGATCGCGCATCAGCGCTATCCCACTAAAGGCCGCGTCTGGCATCCGGGCGGCGCGCATCCCTTCGCCGGTATGGACGAGGCACTGGTGCACAACGGCGACTTCGCCAACTATCACGCCGTGTGTCAATACTTGCGGCAGCACAACATCTTTCCCCAGTTCCTTACGGACACCGAGGTTTCGATCCTCTTGTTCGATCTATGGAACCGTGTGCTCGAGTATCCCATGGAAGCCATTATCGAGGCCATGGCGCCCACGACCGAGCACGACTTCGACCTGCTGCCTCCCGATAAACAGCGCATCTACAAAGCCATCCAATCGGCCCACATGCACGGATCCCCGGACGGACCCTGGTTTTTCATCATTGCCCGAAACGATCCTTATAAGAAACGCCTCCAGCTTATCGGCATCACGGATACGGCCATGCTGCGGCCCCAGGTCTTCGCCATTCAGGAAGGCGAGGTCCAGATCGGCCTCGTGTGCTCGGAAAAGCAGGCCATTGACGCCACCTTGCAGAGTCTTTCCAAAGAAGATTCCCGCTTTGGCCCCATAGCGGATAAATATTGGAACGCCAGAGGCGGCAGCGCCACGGATGGAGGCACGTTTATCTTCACCATCGAGGATGAGGGCAACGGGGACGGAACAAAAAAACTGGTGTGCACCAATAAATTCGGAGACGTGGTTCAAACTCCCGCTCAAACCTCGTCCGAAGTGTATGAATTCGGCGCGTCTTCACCAGACCTCGGTTGGATCGACCGGACCGTTGCGGACGCACGGATCGCCTCGGATCTTTCCGCCCTGAAAAAATCGTTGCATCCGCACCTCGCAACGTGGAGCTTTGAATCCATACGTCATCTGTGTGAGAGCCTGGTTAACGAGTCCCTCGAGGGGGACGACCGCAGAGCAGGAGCCATCGAGATCCTCACGTATTTGAATGACCGGCGAATCGATACCGGCTCCAAGAAGCGTAGTTCCCTTCTGTGCATCATCCGGGAAGCCTTATCCCGGGTCTTTGCCTCCTGCCCGAAACTCAACGAAAACAGTTCCAGTTCGTACAGATCTCTGGATTGGGCTACTCGATCCACCTTACGCAGCCCTCTAAACGGTGAAAACGTACTGGTCATAAACGCCCATGATTTCCCTCCGGAGGGACCCGACTGCGACGCCATGTGGCTTCGCAAAGCCAAGGAACTGGGTTGGCAGCGGTTCATCTGTTACGGATACAAGGGCCAACGTTTTTGCGGCTGCGGCCTCACCAGCTCCGATGGTATCCGCATCGACGTGTACGGAAGCTCCGGAGATTATCTGGCTTCCGGTATCGACGGTCTGGAAATATACGTGCACGACAGCGCCCAGGATCAGCTCGGACAGATCATGAAACGGGGCAAACTAGTGGTCTACGGAGACGTGGGACAAACTTTCATGTACGGCTCCAAAGGCGGAAATGTCTATGTCCTGGGCAACGCGGCGGGCAGACCGCTGATCAATGCCGTTGGCCGGCCCCGGGTGGTGATCAACGGCACCTGCCTGGACTATCTGGCCGAATCCTTCATGGCCGGAGATCCCTTAAAAGGCGGGGGATTCGTTGTTTTAAACGGCATCGAGTTCGACGACCATGGAAACATCCGGGATCAGGCCACACCCTACCCGGGATCCAATCTCTTTTCGTTGGCCTCCGGCGGCGCTATCTACATGAGGGATCCCTACGTCAAAGTGGTGAAGGATCAGCTCAACGGCGGCGAATTTGTGGATATGAAGCCTGATGACTGGGACCTGATCCTGCCGTACCTCAAAGAAAACCAGGCGCTTTTTGGTATATCCGTGGAAGACCATTTGCTCACCGTGGACGGCCAACAAAGGGATTACGGGGCTGTGTATCGAAAAATACAGGCCGTGAAACTCGACGTGCTGGCCAAGGAATCCCAGGTCGTTGAAGAATACGACGAGGACTGGGAAGAGGAAAAATAGTGGAACAACCGTGGGGGGCACCGTTCCCCCACACCCTCTCTGCAGCGATCCCGACCGGACTGCTGGGGCGCATATGCAATACGCACCCGCATCCCATTCCAAAAGACTTCCCCAAGGACTCCCCTTCATTATGTGTCAAATCATTTTACCATGTGTAAAAAATATTGACATTAAACGGGCTGTATGTTCTTGTAAAATGAAGTCCCGGCGCGCGTACACTGCGTGATCGAGCGAGTTTCCGGCTCCAGCCGCTTAGTCGCCTGATGGCATGACCCTTGCTCCTTCGAGTCCGAGACCTACCCTCTTCGCCGCATGGGAAGTGACTGTACATTTATGGAACCAAAAGATACGTTTCAGCAGGAGAGCGAATTCCTGAATGCCGTCCTTGATACGGCCGGCGCCATGATCCTGGTACTGGACCCCAAAGGACGCGTTGTTCGTTTTAACAGCGCATGCGAGCAGTTGATGGCATGCACCTATCCTGAAGTTCGAGGAAAACCGGTTTGGACGCTCTTCCCCAATCAAGAGGACGCCGAGTTCCTTAAAACGGCTTTTGACGATCCGGGAGAAAACGAGTTTCCTATCGAGTTCGAACAACACTGGTATCTGCCGGAGGGACGCCACCGCCGGATCCTATGGTCCAACCGGACCTTGAGAAACGGAAACGGTGAAATTGAATTTATCGTAGGTACCGGGTGGGACATTACGGACCGCCGTCGCGTGGAAAAGGACTTATCGCGAGCCAATCGGGCCCTGAGAACCCTCAGCAAATGTAATCGGGCACTGTTTAGAGGTACCGACGAGCAGGATTTCCTCAGGCAGGTCTGCGATATCATTGTAAACGACGGCGGCTACCGTATGGCGTGGGTGGGATACGCGGAACACGACGAGAAAAAGACGGTTCGACCCATGGCTCAGGCGGGCTATGAAGACGGCTTTCTCGAATCGATCAGTGTGACGTGGGCGGATACGGCCCTGGGACAAGGTCCTACCGGAAAAGCCATTCGACAGGGGAAACCGTACGTTCGGCGCAATATCATCATCGATCCGGACGGCTCTCCGTGGAGAGAGGAAGTCCTGCAAAGGGGATACGCCTCATCCATTTCTCTCCCGCTCAGAGCGGACGGAAAGACGTGTGGCGCTTTGGGCATTTACGCAAAAGACCCCGACGCCTTTGATAGAGAAGAGCTGAAACTGCTCACGGTGCTCGCGGACAGCCTCTCTTTCGGCGTAGTGGCCATTCGTAATCGCGCCCAGCGGAGGCAGGCCGAAGCGGAGCTGCGACAACGCACAAAAGAGCTCGAGCGCACGGTCGGAGAACTGAATTGCTTCTACGCCATTTCGAATCTGGTGGAGGAAAACGATGTCTTCGTGGACAAAATTCTCCAGGGTACGGCGGAGTTGATTCCAACGGCGCTGCGTTTCCCTGAATATGCGTGCGCCAAGATCACGGTGAGGGGACAATCTTTTCAGACGCCCGGGTTTAAGGACACCCCTTGGAAACATACGGAAGAGCTACTGGTTAATTTCGAGAGGGTGGGAACACTCGAGCTTGCCTATCGGGAGGGCATACCCGAGATTCAGGACGAGCCTTATTCGATTTTCGAGAAAAACCTGATCAGAGCCATTGCGCAGCGACTGGTGAAGATCATAGAGCGAGCACAGAGCGCGTTCGTGCTCAGAAGGTCGGAAAAATGGGCATCCGCCGGCAAACTTGCAGCCGGAGTGGCGCACAGCGTCCTCAATCCCCTGACTTCCGTGAAGATGAGACTCTTTTCTCTGACCGAGTCGTTGAATGTCAGCCCGTCTCAAAAAGAGGATTTCGAGGTAATTTCCGAGGAGATTCGGAGGATCGACACGATCATGAAAAACTTCCTCGAGTTTTCGCGTACCCCCAAACCGCAACCTCAAATGCTCAGTCCCTCCACCGTAGTGGACAAAGCCATCGAGCTGCTCCGGCACCGCTTCGAGTCCGGAGGTGTGGAAGTCCGTATCCGCCGTGAAAAACCGCTCCCTCCCATGCTCATCGATCCGGACCAGCTCAAGGAAGTATTGGTGAACCTGCTCATCAACGCTCTCGAGGCTCTGGTGGGGGGCGGTAGAATCGACATCCGCGAGTTGGAGAACGTTCACGACAAGATGGGACGTGTGGCTGTCATCGAGGTGAACGACAACGGACCGGGTGTCCCTGAATCGGTTCGGGGAAAAATATTTCAGCCTTTTTTCAGCACCAAGGAAGAAGGAACCGGATTAGGGCTGAGCATACTCTCCCGCATCATCGAGGAACACGGCGGAACAGTGGACCTGGACTCGAGGGAAGGAGAAGGCGCCTCTTTCCGTGTGACGCTCCCGTTCAACGAGGGCATCTATTGATGGAGCCATCCGGGGAACCCATCCGTCAGCGGCCCCTGGACCGTTTTCGGCATTTATAGAGATACTTGGGAGATTGCCGTTTCGCTTCGGGGCCGGCGCAAGCTCGGGAACGAAAAGAGAGCTTGATCAAGATTGAGAGCTTCAAACCGCAAGAGTCCGGCGCTCGCGGGAATCCGGGCCGAGCCGCGGGCATCGGGTGCACATCGCAGAGGAAGCGAGTTTCCAACGTTCGGGAGGGGAGTTCGAGGGGCTTTTTGTTAAGGTTCTCACTCGCCAAGGAGGAGCCTCTTGGGAACGATTC
>Ga0068714_10003299_pt1 | contig 19346 bp, 25 predicted proteins | sample MTBNYHSulfiMetaG_FD_62988 | JGI IMG/M metagenome (GOLD analysis project Ga0068714, IMG submission 62988) | Enrichment culture microbial communities from rom New York Harbor, USA that are MTBE-degrading - MTBE-NYH (New York Harbor Sulfidogenic)... | ecosystem: Environmental > Aquatic > Marine >... | reverse complement strand
GATCAGGGAGAGCCTGCAGTAACCGCGGAAGGTACTTACGCAGTTTCCACTGAGGAAACACACACGTGGTCCAATGTTACACCCGGAACACATACCTTCGCTGTGCAACTGGTAGCTAACGACCATACTCCGCTTGAACCGCCGGTGGTGGGCCAGGTTTCAGTGACAGTGGAGCGTGATACGGCGCCGGTTCCGGTAGTAGTAGAGCTTTCTTCCATTGAGGCACAAGAGCAACTTGCTAGACGTGTAGACGAAATGAGGGCACGGGGGTTTATTGGTTCGGTAGATAGCGGTTTAGACGTGGTAGATGGTAGTTACCTGAAGCAGTTAGCCATAGACGGCTTTGAAATCATGGGTCCAGTTCCCTGGCAGGAGGATGATACTTATGAACAGCAGCTGCAGCGTACTCTTCAGATAAAACAGTCTCTAGAGGCAGCAATTGGACAGGACGTGGTAGGTTTTAGCCCCGACGGCAGCAGATTTAATCGTGGCAATGTACATACTTATCCCGTCTTACAGGAGATAGGGGCAAAGTATATTCTGCAATCGGCCAGGTACGAAAAGCTAACCTGTTATGCTCTGGAGCCTTATAAGGCGTCTGATTATGACTTTTTTATTGTACCTATGCAGAGCCGATGTGTTTACAATGTTGGGGAGAATGAGTTCGATCAGACAACCCTGGCTATGAGCGGATCGATATGAGATAACTCTGCGCAAAGGGACCTGGATGGTCCCCAGTGGGTAGAGTTTATTAAATACACGCTTGACCAGAGAATAAGAGATGGCAAACCGCTTACCATTACCTTTCACGGCAGAATGGATGAAACTGGTACCGAACCAACTGAACAGTGGTTTCAGGCCTTTGTTGATATACTGGATTACATGGAAACAAAAGGCGACCAGATTCAATTAGTCACATATTCTCAGCTTGTTGACCTTTTTCCGGAAAATACTGCTCCGGAACCACCCCCTCCAGCCCCCTCTCCTGCACCTGAGACCTCTCCAGAACCACCTGGTGGCTGATAACATTAAATGTGGCGGAGTTACCGCCACCCATCTATTCCACGGCGGTGCATAGCGTATCGGATAATAATAAATCCAATGATGCCCAGGAAAAAGACTGCAGCGAATACTCCTGGCGCTCGTATTCTTCTATCGGTTATCACCTCGATGCCCTTACCAAATTGCCACAGCCAGGCATAGCTGGCAAAAGGAGCAAAATAAACCCAGTTGGTTGGTAACTGTATTTCCCTGGATTGCATCTGCTCTAAAGGCTGGGTAATACACCAGTCCCACAGTCTACCAAACGCCCCGGCAACTAAACCGACAGGGACAACAATAATAGCCAGAATGAAGAACAGAGCTTCGTCTTCCCAAAAACCAGGGCCAAATAACAAAATACCCATGCCGTAAGCCGCATTATGTATTACAACATCGAGAATAAAAGCCTGTCCTGATAGCCAAAGAAGTAACAAGAAGTGCTTCGGCGTATACTTCCGCGGGATTTCAATCTGGCTAAGAGCGATTCGCGTGCGTGGTATAGCTACTATAATAAAGAAGGTAACGATGATGCCAATTAGAGGCAACATGAAGTAAGGAATGCCATAAAATACAAGAGGTGTTGTAGGCGGTAATACCTCATTCGGTATAACAAAGCCAGCGATTATTGAGCCTGCACTTAAAAAATAAAGTAATAGAAAAAATCGCTTAGGCGAAAAAGTTTTCATTATTTCACACCTCCATTTGACTGAAGCTTAAGCCTGAATAATTATAAAAATGATAAACCGACCTTTCGAGGCCGGTTTCACTATTGGCTCCCCGTCATCCAAGTGCCCAGCTAAAGGTGGCGGTTCAATGCTCCCTCTTCTGCCACATTAACGTATATTATTCTATTTTATAATTTTAAAATACTACTGCCAATGGCAGTTGTCAATGGCGTTTAACATATTATTCTTAAATTACATTATTCAGTCGCATGAGCAATTAACTGGTAGTCGGGGTAAATAATATATATATGGGCAGCGGCAGTTGCAGGAATCCAGTCCCTCTTCGTAGCCGGCAATTTTCCCTTCTTCAAAACCGGATAGCTTGCCGCGGTCATATCCTGCTTTTTCACCCTCCAGGTAGCCAGCCTCTTTACCCTCTGAGAATCCGACACCTTTTCCCCTTTCAAAACCAGCGTCCTCCCCTTCTCTATAGCCAGTTTCTTTCCCCTCACTGTACCCCACATCCCTGCCCTGGTCGTATCCCTGGGCATAGCCAAGGCTTCTACCCTCTACAATCCCGGAACTATATCCTTGTTTTAAGCCGACTGTTTGCCCTGCTTCGTAACCCTCATTCTTTCCCCAAGCGTATCCTCCGAATAATCCCCCTAAAGCAACAGCTACGATGATCGCTATGCTTGCCCCTAAGGGCCACGGTTTACCAAAATTGAGTTGTTTCATATCTGTCTCCCACAAGCGCTAAAGTTATATAATTTACCAAACTGTATTCTTTTAATGCCTGTTACCTATTATACTACCGAGACAACTATTTTCCTGTTTTCTTTTGGCTAATCGATAGAGTTTGAGAGGATGTATTTTTAGCAAAAATAAGGGTGTTATTCTTTAAGCAATGTACAGAATTGCAAATGATGGCGGCCTTTTAAAAAGACTCCTGGATAATGTGAATTAGATTCTTGAGGGAAACCTGGAGCATACAGCGGATGAGTAGATAAGATCAATGATGATCAAACGTTATAGAGAAAAATAAAACAGTTTCAGTCAGGTTCGTAATGGCATTGCTGGCATAACTCGTCTTTTTCATCTCTAAAACAAAAGTTTGCCGGCAAAGCACACCTCTTTAATTTTCGAGTATTGGTATTTTCCTCCAGATCATCAGAAACGTATGAATCTTCCATCTCTATTTCTTCATTCATTCTTCTTTGTGTACAAATGCCTTAGTATAATTATTGGTAGCAGTCTATCACGGGTTTTTACTTAATGCAAGACTTATCCAGTATTTTTATGCAAATTCCACCCGTATTAATATTTGGTTTAAGAGTTCGTGTTGCCCTTTAGGTGCTTTTTTGTCGTACCATAGCGGTGGCGATATTTGTGGCCAATATCAGGCAGGCTGTATTTAGTATCCCGGCTGTCATATCTGCATTTAAAAAGCTCCCGTAAGCAAGAACGGCGGAACCTGCTCCATATAATATGAGAAAGATCGGATTTAACCTTTGATCACGTTTAACAAGAATTCAATAAGTTTGAAAAGACCAGCCTACTACGATTATAGTAAGACCCACTAAAAATATCACATTTAACCCTCCTATATATTTAATCAACACCTCCTTTAGAAGGCGAAATTGAGACAGGATATGTCCTTATCCAACACACCTTCTTCTACAAGTACGTGGCCGTTCGTTTTAGCGCAGACTGCCAGGATCTTTCCGACCGAGCACTTAACACCTGATGATTTACCCTGCCAGCCCATGATGCACTCGGCGTTAAAGATCCCCTTATCGACATCGTCAATTACTAGCGCTATCTCCTCGCCCATGGCCAACATCTGCTTTAGATCATCATCCAGGTCAATAAGAGAGTTACTTCCTTTCAGCACCCTGCCCAAAAGATCGGCAGAATTCTTGTCCACATATACTGGCAAACAGCGCTGGCCATCTTTTTCCTTAAGCAGTATTAGCCACTCGTCTCTGTACTTGGCAACCCTAACGGAGTCGATTTTCATTTCGACATAGGCCATATCAAATGCCCCTTTTCTTGCAGTTAGTTGGTTCGCAGGGCATGTATTTTAACATATAATGTGTATTTTACGAATAGTCTGGATAGAGTAATTTCTATGATTGGAAGAAATATAGAATAGTAAGATTATGCAATATAGTGTTGTAATTGACAGAGCTAGGTCTTAGCTTGCCTGTAACTCTGCCCAATACCTAATTTATTTTACTTTCCAGTTTCCGGTAGCCTTGAAGCGACGACGATTAATGCCGAGGATACGATTATCAGCATTATAAGTGACAGACGGATGTCACCCGTACTATCCAGAATATACCCGCCCGCAAGAGGCCCAATGAACCCTCCAACGTGACCTAGTGTCCACAGGACGCCCGTTGCAATTCCGACCTGTCTTGAATTGGTTATCTCAACTATCATTGTTAATAGCGTAACGAACAGCACAGCATCAGCAAAGCCAAACAGTGCCATGGGTAACCAACCAAGCGTTGGACTGATATTAATGGCAAGCAACATGGCAACCACGAATCCGATAGCGGGCCCCCATATAAGTGGCTTTCTCAGCCTTACCTTAGAGCTAATTTTGGGCATTAACAATACCACCGGTATGCTTGTCCAAATGGTAATTGAGGAGATGAAACCAGCCTGGCTGGCACTTGCCCCCTTTAACATGAGCAAAGTTGGAGACCAACCGGTCCAGGTATAGAAAACGAAGAAGTGAAGTAGGGCCACTGTAGATAGTAACCACAGATTTTTGTTTCTGAATATTGCACGAAAGTTGACACCACCCTTGTTTGCATTGTCGTGAATAAGTTTCTGCCGCCCTGGCTCTCTCACAAAGATCCACCACATTGCAGAAGCTATAATGGCCGGGATGCTCCAAACAAGGAAAATGCCCTGATAGGTGCCGGTCATTGGCAGTACCAGGGCTACAGTGAGAGCTAGAGCCAGTGCAGGTCCGCAGTACAAACCTGCTGTATATAGACTGGTAACTGCCCCGACCCTTTCTCTGGGTGTCCAAAGGCTTACCAATTTGGGCAAGTTGGGAAATACCCATCCCAGCCCAACACCATATACGAAAGTAAATGTCAGCAGGCTTATAGAATCGGTGGCGGTTGCTCTTAACGCGCTTCCTGCCGCCAATATGATAGCCCCGATGCCCGCAGCTTTTCTCACCCCAATTCGATCGGTAAGCAGGCCAGCCGGGATCGATGTCGCCGCTATAACCAGAATTGGACCTGAGTAGAGGAGGCTGGCTTGAGCATGGCTCAGAGATAATTCCTCCTTAAGGATGTGTTCAATCGGAGGAATACAGTACATAGGTGTCCACATTGCAAAGGCCATAACTGTGGCGGTTACTATTATGGCCCAGGGTATTTGCGATTCAATTTTTTGCTTCAAAGAGCATACCTGAATTGGATAATCGTTAGTTCAGGGGGTCAAACAATTTCGGTTGAAGCAGGGTAAAACGTTCACGTAAGAATAACAAATTGCAGCGTATCATTCAACGCTGTAATACTTGCAATTTTGCTCCATAACCTCATGTCAGCTTAGCCTTGGATAAAAATGCTCGCTTATGACATAATTCCTTGAAGTGTTTGATGACATCCTCACCATTGTTCCGATAGCTTTTGCTCTTTCAGCAGACTGCTTCGCAGTTGCTGTCAGTCGTAGCATATTCATTGGCTCCCCATCCAGGATACAGGTAATACGTACAGCTGCTTCTTTTGGATCGTTTCAGGCTGTCATGGCATTCCTTGGCTGGCTTGCTGGTTCTCAAGTAGAGAAAATAATCGGTGGATTTGACCACTGGCTGTCTTTCGCCCTGCTGGTCTTTGTCGGAAGCAGAATGATCTGGGAATCGATACAGAGTAACGCTCACGTGAAATCAAGTCATGGACATGATTCAACTGCCACCTTACTCGTTTTGTCCATTGCGACCAGCCTGGATGCCCTGGCGGTTGGGTTTGGACTCGGATTTCTTCACGTAAATATTGTTTTGAGCAGTACCGTCATCGGTATCGCAGCTTTCGGCATCACGATTTTAGGTTTCTTACTGGGCACGAGGCTCGGTAAACGGGCTGGTAAACGGGCAGAGATAATTGGAGGTATCATCCTGATAGCTATCGGGTTAAGGATTCTGATTTCTCATTTATTTTAATGCTTTCTATCTACTATCTGGTCCGGTCCGTAAACGGAAGAAACAGATTTTCTAGCCACCACCTATGGGTGGTACTATGGAAACTATGTCTCCGTCAAGAAGTATTGTCTCTTTTTCTTGTACAAGCAGAACTTTTTGGCCTCTTTTGAGGGTTATATATGCGTTACCATTTAGTTTACCAGCATCATCATAAATTTCCTGGATCAGTTCATCGGAATTGCATAAAGACGCAAACAGTTCTTGAATGGTAGATCCGTCAGGTAAATCAATAACTTTTGAATGAGCACCAAACAAGTCTTTAAATACTGAATAGAAAAGAATTTTAATTTTTATCATCTGTCATGTTAAATTGGCGTTCATTCGTGTTGAATATATTTATTCGAATATTTACTAATCCAGTCCAGTATAGTATTTAATGTTTCAGGATCCAGGTGAGACGCTGCACTATTATAATTTTGTATCGCACTCTTAGCTGAAAGCTCGTTCCTGGGCTTCGGTTCAAATTTGAGGACGTGGTTAGCGTTTTCGGGATAATAAAAGGATATGTTTCTCTTCCCATTAGCCGCTTTTTCTAAAAGCTCCCCATCAAGCCTCCAGTCTGTTTGAAGGTCTTTTTTACCGATAACGATTAAAACCGGAACATTTATGAGTTTAATGTAATCAGCCGAATTAAAGGACCAGAATTCCCTGGAGAACGGCTGGTTAACAGGGGAACTCAAGGCACACAGGAGATTGTTGACCCATTCGGGCAATTTAGGGTCTGTAATAAAAGGCAGGCTGTCTTCAAATCTTTTTATCAGCTGCCTGTATCGAGAGATTAGATCTGCCCTGTCAGGCAGGTGTGTTAACTGCGATATGACTTGATGGTTAGTGATCTCATTTAAAGGGCGTCCAGGAGCGCCAGTTAAAACCATAGCTCTGAATTTTGTTACCCCGGTATGTGTCTGGTAATATAGGGCATGGATGGCACCTTCACTGTTAGTGAGCACAAATATCCGCTCCGGGTCTATTTCCGATCGCGCCAGTAGGCAAGAAACAGCACTACGGAGCTCTTCAAAGTGGCTTTCTAAGCTGATCTCTCCGCTAATTATCGATAGATTATGTTTCCCGTGTGGACCTGTACCACGCTTATCGTACCTTAAAGTGATATAACCAAACGAAGTGAGATTTTGGGCAAGTAGACGTGCGCTACCATTTGATCCGGATAAAAGTGGGGACTCCCAATTTCTATCAGTTGGGCCTGAGCCAGCAATAAAAACAATGCAAGGTCGTTTACCCGCTCCATCGGGGAGTGTTACGGTACCCCCAATAACGGTTTTACCAATTTCCAGAGTGATCTCTTCAGAATACATTTTTAAGCTATATTTGCTTTGATCCTCACTTTAAAATGAATATTACACTAAATCAATACATAATAATAGCTATGGCTATAGCTCTTTACGAGCGGAATGACTGGATTAATATCCATGATTGGGTAGGTGTTGCACTTATAGCAATTGTCGTGGTACACATTGCTGTGCACTATAAATGGATTATTTATATGACGCGCAAACTCCTTAAATCTAAAAAAGAATGAATTTATTAAATAAATATTCATATTATGGCCTTTCGTTTTACCGCTCATTGTCTATTTCATAAGCGATTGAATTTGGTTGTTCAATACATTTGATTTATGAGAAATACCGCAAAACTTGTGTAAAAATTGCATTATATGCCTAGTTGGAATATTGTAGATTTAGAAAGGCTATTATCTCCTGTATAATCTTCCTAATTAACGATAAAGCAGTTAAATCAACAAGAGAGTCTAAGTCTATGAGAGTAAAAGCCGAACTTATCGCCTTGATGTTACTTTCTATTGCGCCTGTTTCACTTACGGGTTGTACTGAACTTGCCGCTCCGGTAGCACCACCGGGAGAAGGCGAGGCCCTGGAATATATGAGTACCAGACTTACCCCTATAGATGAACAAGGAAACAATTCACTTGAAGGAACTCAGGTGATAGATGAAGAAACTTATCGACTTACCGTAGACGGTATGGTAGAAAATCCTCTCGGTCTCTCTTACAAGGATTTAAACGAATATCCCCAGGAGTCCAGGCTGATCGAGCTGAACTGTGTGGGAGGATGGAGCTTTACTGCCAAGTGGACGGGCCCAGAACTGGATGCAATCCTGGAAGACGCAGTTATAGACCCTGGAAGCAAGATCCTTATCTTTTATACCGCCGATGCCACCAATGGGTATACGTCACTTGATATAAATTATATCCGTGAAAAGGATATAATTATCGCGCTGAAAATTAACGATGTAGTTCTCCCTCCGGAGAGAGGTTTCCCTTTCCAGGTAGTAGCTGAAGGGAAGTATGGGTACAAGTGGGCTAAGTGGGTCACCCGTATAGAGGTATCCGACGATGAGGATTTCAGAGGCTACTGGGAAAGGAACGGCTATAGCAATAGCGCCGATATTGGCGGCCCCGCTTTTGAGGGCACCCCCTGAGCTCTTTTATGCGTAAAATAGGATGATATGCATTCTTTGTCGCTTTCTTGATTTTTAAAGGTGGGTTGTCCAGTCGTATTATTTGTTACAGGCTATCAGCACTGCATCCATTTCTTGCTCAAGAGCCTGTATTCTACGTATATCATCTTCGGATAGCTTTGCCAGTTTAGACTCCCCTTTCTCAAGTGCGACAACTGGTTTTCCTATATCTCCTTCCAATGATTTGAGTTTGGCCAGTTCTCCCTCACTTAGGTGCTTATAGTTAAACGCCAGACACATTTTAGACACCTCCCATAACGCTGTTGTAAAGCTTAACATACAACTGTTTGGAGGTGATGTCAACAGTTTTTATTTAAAGCATTTATTAAACACAAGAGCTACAGGGCAACTTTTGAGATATTTAAAAGATCCTCATGCCAACTTTAAATACTTAACAATATATTAACAATTGTAGGATAGATTATTTATAGAGAGGTGAAAGAATATGTCTAAATATACAATAAGCTACGAAAGGGCCGATGAGCTGGGCACATTTGTTACCGAAGTGAAGGCCAAAACAGATGAGGAAGCCAGGGAGAAGTTTGAAAAACAGTACCCGAGTTGCACTGTCGTAGATATTAATAAGAAGTAAAGTCTAATAAAATCCCTTGGAAATTTCAAAAGGTAAGAGCAGTTCATGAAAAAAGCAGAACCTGAGATAAAATATTTGGAAAATCACTGTAACCGTCCAGGGTCGTGCCCGAAATGCGGGAAAAGCCTTTTTATATATCACGAGGATGGCTGGCAGTGCTTTAACTGTATGAAGGTTATATACAAATATCCTATCGCCGTCAAGCCCTAAAGTGTGTTTATAAATTTACAGGCTACGCTTGTAGGATACAGAGATTTTCGCCTAAAGACCGGTCACATCTCTTCCTCGGCCACTTTATTCGTGTGCGTCATTAAGGCTGTGTAGACATCGCCACTATTTATGCTGTGATGTGAACTATAAACGATGTCCACAACATACCGGTTGGTGTTTTCCGAGATCCAGGAGTTTATAAGATTCTCTAAATTTTCAGGTGAAGGGCTCTTGAATATTTTCACAAGTATTTCATCTCCTGACTGGTATGTAACCATTATAAACCTCCCTATAATTTAACGTCATTTACTAAGTTCCTTTTGGCGCATGGGACAGATAATATCTCAAAGCGCGAACATCAGCATCATTATAGTCACATTAATCAATTTATTCCATAAGTACCTGTAAGCAGGATATATTTGGTAAAGACAGAAGGGTAGTAAAAAGGTATTGATATATTCCGAATCTATGTAGATTGATACTACCTGTTTGTGTAGGTTAAAACCACCCGAATACACGTGGTCTGATTAAACGTAGTAGCCTATTATAAGTTGACAGGGTCTATATTACTTATATCGTTACTTATATCGAAGATGATGTCTTAAGGCAAATAGGTGATTTACAGAAAATACAGTAGAAGATAAGGTATATATAGGCGATAAAAAGAAAGGTGGAGTGTTATGAAAAAAATGATATTTTCAACCCCGGCCATTATTGTGGTAGTGATAACCTGTCTAATCGGAACAGCGGTATATGCTGCACCTGGCATAGATATTACAAAATGGATTTCTAGTGATGGAGAGGATTGGATACAGACCGATAACCCAGCAGATCTTGTCATGGAAGAAGGTGATACAGTTTATTATAAATACGATGTCACTAATACTGGACAAGAGGGAGACCCAACCCTTTCATATGAAGTGAACGACTCTGATTTCACGGATCCAGTGGGTAGTGGAGACCTTGCCTATGGTGAAACTGATACATTTGAAGAAACCAGTACAGTAGTTTCGGGAGAGCATGAAAACACAGCTATGGTTACCGCTTCGTATACCGACGAAGAAACATCCGCGATAATACCTTTATTTGCAGATGATGTAGCTTACTATTACGGAATAGTTGCACCCGACACAATGACGATAGATATAAAACCCGGTAGTGAACCCAACAGCATTAATCTGCGGTCAAAAGGTGTTGTTCCTGTAGCGATAATATGTACATCAGAGGGTGAAGCAAGTGGCCTTCTCGGAGATGGAGATATTTACTTTGCAGGAGCTCTCGCTTTACGTGTTAATGTGGAAGATGTGGACGGAGATGGTATTGATGATGTTATTTGTCACTTCAAGACCCAGGAATTGGATTTAGGTGAGGATAGCACGATTGGAGAAATGGAAGTTGGAAGCTATGACGAAGTAGTTGATGATATAGTACCTAGCCTCGTTGGAGAGGATACAGTTAACATAGTACCCAAGGGAAAAGCTGTGGGTCACAGCAAAACGAATGCATCCCAGAATAGTAGTAATAGCAATAATAAGAGCAATAACGGGAAGGCCAAAGGGAAAAATAGGTAAGTTACCGAAATAGCTAAGCAGGCGTGTTTATGAAGCCGCATATGAAAACACCAGGCAAGATAATTTAGTGCCTGGTGTTTTCAACATTATAGATTTAAATTGAAGTAAATATTCCATATAAAGAAAAAAGTATTGACAAGCGTCATATTCAGGTATATAGTTAGCGTCGAATAAAAGGAGGTGACAACATGGATATTACATTACCCTTCATAGGAGCAATATCTGTTCCGCAGTTCATTCTTGCCATCATTGCCATAGTATTCGGTATTATAATGATCGTCATACCCCGGGTGGTTGCTTATCTGGTGGGCATATACCTGATCATATGGGGGGTACTGTTCTTCGTACGTTGCTAATAAAAGATTCAAATAAAAAAATATATAAAGGAGTTAACGTAATGCAGGCATACTGTGTGAAATGTAGAACGAAACGTGAAATCAAGGATCCCAGGCAGATTACCATGAAGAATGGAAGGCCCGCCACCCAGGGGACCTGCCCCGTTTGCGGTACGAAGGTATTCAGAATCGGTAAGGCCTAACAATTCTCATATTATGGAGGTAAAAATATGGGTAAAATAGGCACTATACTTGGCCTTATTGGTGCTATCCTCGTTATAGCGGGCGGATTCTCCCATACCATGAATGTTGTGGGAGGTGGTGGAATACTGCTCATGATATTTTTCATATTCATGTTGATGGGTAAGAAGTAGGGAATAAATTACGTAAGCTGAGAGCCATCGGGTTGGCCGTATCTGGGTATCGGACCAGAAGCGGCTAACCCGGTTTTTAATGAACTTGCTGCTTATTTAATGGAAAGTGAAGGTTCTTTCGGACCTGCATAGCCTTCGTTAGTAAGTGGCTTTGTCAAAATCAAGGTATTTATTAAATTTCTGGAATTGGAGATGTAATCATATAATGTAAGGGTTATGTCTTTATTCTCTTAGTAACATTACATAGCTCTGTTTTTAGTGCATCTATGAACCCCGTTCTAATAGCCTCCTTGGTTTGCAGTATGGTTGCTGCAACATGTTGAGCACGACTGGAACCTTGTACTTTACGAACGATGCCATTTATTCCAAAAATAATACCCCCACCCTGTTTGTTTCCCGACGTTGCGGCTACATCTTTGAATAAACCGACGGACCCGCAGAACTTAAATATTACGTTACCAATAAAGCCATCACATACAAGAACGTTAGCGACCCCATCCATCATTTGGTTACCTTCAATATTGCCGACGAAGTTTAATCCGCTTTTGTCCAGAAGTTGATAAGCTTCTTTGGTTAATAGATTTCCTTTATCTTTTTCAGCTCCGATGTTTAATAATCCTATTTTTGGCCTATCGATGCCAAGAAATTTTCTACAAAAAACGTGTCCAATAATCGCAAAAGTAAGAAGATGATATGGCTTGCAGTCAATGTTGACCCCGCAGTCAAACACAACAGTATCAGGGGCTTTGTCAAAAATCGCGCCTCCAATTACCGGGCGATCTATCCCATCTATCATACCCAGGTACTGGAGCGCGGCAGTGACCACAGATCCGGTTGGCCCGGCGCTAACGAAACCGTCTGCTTCCCGATCTCTCACCATACGGGCTGCTAATGCAATAGATGAGTTCGGCATCTTGCGGACAGAAAGTGCAGGGTTAATTCCTTCTGGAACAACTTCTTCCGCATGGACCAGGCAAATCGACAAATCTGACGTATCGTACTTTAGCATCTCGGCCATGACGGCATCGGATGGGCCGACCAAATAAATATCGATATCTCCCTTTTCGGTGGCCATGACGGCACCTTGTACGATATCAGCCGGAGCATAATCCCCACCCATCGCATCCAAGGCAATCCGGATATTTTGAACTTTTCCTGTCATTTAAAAAACCCTTACGAATTATAATTTTTTCAAAATAATTACAGAATTTATGTTATATGTCAACGTTAAGATTTTTATAAGGTGCTTCACAAAGAAGTACATTTATATTATCATGGACGAATAAAGGTGGTTTGCACCTTGAGTACTTTGTGAGGTTTGGAATTGTGAAAGACATTGCTATCATGACGGATACTGTTAGCTATATTACTCAGGATCTCGCCGATGAATACGATATAAAGATTATACCCATGAATGTTCTGATAGAAGGCAAAAATTATGCCGAGAACCAGGTAGACCTTGCCAGGTACTATGACGACTTTCCAAGATGGAGAAAAGAGGGGAAACTTCCTACAACATCCGGCGTACCCTTAGGCACAATATTACAGACATTCCGTGATTTAAGTAAAGAGGCAAAAGCCATTATCTTTATAGGACATAGCAATAAACTTGGCATGACGGTGAATGTTGCAATGCAGGCAAAGCAGCAGGCTGCATCGGAGCTGCCCGAAACCAGGATAGAAGTAATCGATTCTTTAAGCGCATGCGGGGCTCAAACACTAATTGTACTCGAAGCTGCTCGTGCTGCCTCAGCGGGAAAGGATTTTTCCCAGGTAGTCAATTTATGCAACGAAATGGTGAAGCGGGTTAAACTAATAGTCCTGTATGACGACTTATACTATATTGCAAGAAGCGGTAGAATCGCAAAGGGTAAACCATGGGCTGCCTCAAAGATTAGCAACACGGCGATTATGGAAATGGATGCCTCTACGGGCGGTGAGCATAAGCCGATAACCAGATGCAAGACAAAAGGGCAGACACTGGAAGCGCTATTTGACATAATAATAAAGGAGAGCGCTGAAAAGAAATTACATATCATATTGAACCATAGCAATATGCCCTCAGAGGCTGAAGATATTAAAAACAAATTGCTGTCACGATTCTCGTGTGCGGAAATGCATGTAAGCCAGATCGGCCCGGTTGTAACGGCACATATCGGCCTGGGTGTACGCCTGATCAATTGGTGGAGTGAATGATGAGCCATTGCTATTGAATAATATTTGCTTGTATAGTATTATGCCGTTTGTATTTAGCCTAATGATGAAAGGAAGGCTGGTGTTTTATTATGACTAAAAAATGGATTCTCGTTTTATTGGTAGCAGCTCTCGTGAGTATCGGACTTGTTTCATGCAAGACGGGAGAGGTTACTTCTTACAGAATAGGGGTGCTTGTCTCACAGACCGGTAACTACGCCGGCCTTGGCACGCAGGCAATGGAAGGTATACAACTTGTGGTCGATGATATTAACGATTCGGGTGGAATCAACGGAAATCTTCTTGAACTCATAATCTACGACGATAAGGGTGAAGCCACGGAATCTGCCTTGGCGGCCAAGAAATTGATAGAAGTTGATAAAGTTCATGTACTGCTTGCTTGCACCACGACGTCTACATCGATGGCCGTTGTCCCCGTGTGTAACGATTTAGAGGTACCAGCGGTTATTCTGACAGGAACCTCACTTTTCGATAGCGAACTCGGCAATTGGGTGTTCCGACCAGCTGGAGCCGAATCTGACTATATCGTTACTACGCTCGACTATATGAAAGAGAATTCACCAATATCCGATTATGCCATATTGATAGAAAATAGTGGCTACGGGCAAGGCGGAAAAATATTCTTGCCTCAAATAAGCCCCAGCTATGATATGAACATAGTTGCAGAACAATATTTTGATCCAGGTGCCACGGATCTGTCGCCACAGCTAACGAATATCGAAAATTCTGATGCGGAGGCCATCTATATCTGGGGTAGCAGTCCCAGCGCAGCCATGGCAGTCAAGCAGGCAAGAGAAATGGGCATAGCACTGCCAATAATTGTGACGCCTCCTCAACTTGCTCCGAGTCTGCTAGAATCGTTCGGAACCTATTACGAAATGGAACCTCCGATTATTTCAGTTGCCCCCAAGATGGATGTTTGGCAAGAGTTACCGGATGACGATCCCGACAAATCTATCTGTCGTGAATTTTCTGAGCCCTTTTCAGAAGAGTATGGCCGTCCACCAACAACCTGGAATACATTCGGGGGCGGTTTCATTTATTTCGTTGAGGATGGACTAAAAAGGGCGAATGCGGATCCCAACAACCTTTCGGACTCCAGAGAGAAAATTAGGGAAGCCTTTGAAAGTACAAGTGATCTCGATGTGCTTTATGGTGTCTATACCATGTCACCGGAGGACCATTTTGGGTTCGTATACGAGAAGACGAAAATGATAATGGTCACTATCGAGGATGGAAAATTGGTGCCGTTGCAATAGCTTTAAGGCATTACTTGCCAAGTTATTCCCGGCACTTAAATACAAGTATCGGGGTTCTATTAAGAACATTAAGAAAAGGTTGCCATTTAAGGGCGGATTAGAATTGTTTTGTAATTCGTAATTATATGCTATATACTATAGCTGGTGGTTTTAGTTCAGGTTATTACAAGTTAAGATAAATCTCTTCGAATTTTTCAATACATTGGATGACCGAAAACGGTAACCAACTAATAAAAAAGGAGGTCATCCAATGAGTTTTCAGGACAGATCCATTCAGTGTTGCGACTGTGGAGCTACCTTCACATTCAGTGCTGACGAGCAGGAACTCTTTGCTTCACGTGGTTACACCAACGACCCCAAACGCTGTATTCCATGTCGCCAGGCAAGGAAATCGACGCGTTACGAGAACAGCGGCTATGGATCCCGGCGCCAGATGTTTTCGGTAGTATGTGCTGACTGTGGCAAGGATACCGAAGTACCATTTGAACCGCGTGGTGATAAGCCAGTCTACTGTAGCGACTGCTACCGTAAAGTAAGAACCAGCCGGTAATCGGGCTTTCTTAAGATGCTTTATAGGCGTACATAGGCTAAGTTTAGATCCTGTGTACGCCTATAAATAAGTAAAAATAGCCAATAACAAGAGGTGGCACATTTATCGGAATGGGAAAAAGCATTAAAGTAATAGCCATCGCTTTTTATTGTAGAAATTATAAGAGTAAGGAGAACACAATGAAAATATATGTGGGTAATTTACCGTATGACGTGAGCGAGCAAGAATTAAGACAAGAATTCGAGGCTTTTGGTGAGGTGACTTCCGTAGACATTATTACAGATAGGTATAGTGGCCGACCCAAGGGATTTGCCTTCGTTGAAATGGCTACAAAATCGGAAGGCGAAGCTGCGATTACCGGTCTGAACGGAAAAACGATGAAAGATAGGACTATCGTAGTCAATGAGTCTCGCCCGCGTACAGATAGTAGGGGTGGTAGTGGTTCGTACAGGGATAAAAGGGGTGGCAATTATGGAAAAGGTAGAGATGGTGGGTACGGAAGAGGAAAGCCCAGAAGATATTAAATTTTAATCAGTGACATTACACCAGGCTTATTTACGTTGTGGGATATTTAGAGGTATTGAAATATGGCCTGTACCAGATATAGGCGATTCTCGGAGTTTCGGCCCAACCGTACTGTGAGTAATAAATGTAATCCTTGGCCAGTAGGGCGGCTCGATGTGCCGCATGGAATTCCTTCATACCCAGCCACCAGGGATAGATAATATCGCACCCTTTAAGATCATATAGTTCCAGATTGTTTTTGTAACCGCGGCGGATCCATTCCTCAACAATTGCGTTTGAATATAGCTTAAGGGCGTCCTCAAATCCTGTCCACATTTTGACGATTGGGTGGTTTGCCCAACCATTGCCTGTCTTTATGGCTTTAAGGATTTGATATGCTTCAACCCTTTGTTTGCCAAGCCGCTTCCGGTCAATAACAGCTGCCGATCTCTCGAATTCCGGGTAAGGCAAGAAAGTCTGCATGGCTAAATCCCCGCTACTTATATTATACCTGTTATACCGGGATCAGCACCATAAATAAATACTCCAATTGTGGAAATTTGTTCGATGTTCAAATTAAATATGACTAAATTGCAGCGCCTTTTCATTTTAGTGCTATAAGTCGTTATTGATAGAACGAATACAAAACCTGTAATATAAATTATCTTGGAGAGAAACACCGGGCTTTCTCGCCGCTGATTGTATAGTTAATCCACGCCTTTGTGCCGGAGATAGATGATGCCCAGCGCAACCAGGATAAAAACTGTAGAAGTCCTCAAAGCCATACTTCCCCTCGCTGGGGTAATTATAGTTTTTCAGTTTACCCCTCTCCAGATGCCGCTCCATACCTTTTATCAGTTTCTGATTGGTGTTGGTATGGTAATCGCAGGAATGGTTCTCTTTTTAGTGGGAATTGATGTCGGTATACTTCCCGTTGGAGAGGCGGTTGGTGGTGAGCTTCCCAAGCGAGGTTCGATACCCCTTGTCATCGGCATCGCTTTTTTAGTCGGCTTCACTGCTACGGTTGCCGAACCCGATGTGATGGTACTCACCCAGCAGATCGATATCGTTTCCGGTGGTACTATTTCTGAAAATCTTCTCATATACGTTATTGCAATCGGTGTAGCCTTTTTCGTGTCCATGGCTATGATACGTATAGTGCGTGGTTTTCCTATGAAGTATCTACTCACCATAGGTTACGCTACTGTTATAGTGCTATCCTTTTTCACTCCTCAGGAGTTTGTGCCGGTTGCTTTTGACTCCGGAGGTGTTACCACCGGGCCAATGGCGGTACCTATTATTCTGGCATTAGGATTGGGTTTCAGTTCTGTACTTTCCAACAGGTCGGCCTTATCAGATGGCTTCGGGTTGATCGGTTTAGCCTCCGTAGGGCCGATAATAGGTGTAATGACAATGGGAATAATATTACATTGAACGCATCTACCATTTTCGCAGGTATAGGTGAGACTTCTATAGGGGTGTTAGAGTCAATTGCGCCCCTGGTGGGGCTATTCGTCGTGTTCCAGTTTCGGGTTCTAAAACTGCCTAGAAGCTATGTTCTCAACCTGATAAAGGGTGCTGCTCTTGCCTCAGCAGGTCTTATACTTTTCTTGCAGGGTGTCCGTGTCGGTTTTTTGCCTGCTGGGGAAGCCCTTGCTGATGTATTTGTTTCAATCAGGATTAAACAATATCTCATTCCCCTAGGTTTTTCCCTGGGTTTTCTCACCATACTGGGAGAGCCGGCGGTACGGGTACTCAGTGCACAGGTTGATAAAGCTTCAGCGGGCTCTATTCGAAAAAATATCGTTCTACTGACCATTGCCTTCGGAGTCGCTTCGTTTGTTGCTCTGGGAATGGCTAGAATAATCTATGGTATTCCTCTAATCTACATCATAATTCCGGGCTATAGTCTGGCAATCGGTATGATGTGGTTCAGTGACAAAGAATACCTATCAATAGCTTTTGATGCAGGCGGGGTTGCCACAGGCCCCCTGGCAGTTACCTTTTTAATGGCTTTTGCCGTCGGCATTGCATCAGCTATTCAGGGGCGTGATCCGATCGTTGACGGCTTTGGCCTAATAGCCCTGATAGCGCTGGCTCCAATTCTCTCTGTACTGATACTGGGGCTTATTTATAAAAGTGGAATAAGGAAAATACTTGTACTAAAATATCGAGAATACAGGCAGAGAAAGGAGTAGTATACATATGGCTGAAGATATTTCCCTAATAATGACCATTGTCGGTAAGGGCTGGGGTGAAACGGTTTTAGAGGCTTCTATTAAGGCTGGTGCCGAGGGGGGTACAATAATGCTGGGGCGTGGTATCGGCATTCGTGAAACACAAAAAATCCTGGGGATATCCATTGAACCAGAGAAGGAGATTGTATTATCGGTCACCTACCCCGATAAGAAGGATGCCATACTGGATGCCATCGTTTGTGCCGCTGAACTTGGCAAACCCGGAAAAGGTATAGCTTTTGTTATACCTATCGAGAAAGTTGTCGGCGTTTGTCATCTCGAAGCCATCAACGAAAGCGTAAATCCTCGCGAGATTTCCAGTGATGATTAAGGGTTAAAATAAACTGGCCAGTCTCGGGTTGTTGCTATACATCATCGAAGCTCTCTAGTTCGGTTTTATCCCTAAACAGGAAAAAAAAGGATGATTTACCAAGGAGTCCAAAATGTATGGGAAAATGCTTGTACCCTTAGATGGCTCAGGACTTGCAGAAACCGCTCTTGTGCACGTTGAGATATTGCTCGATAAGCAAGTAGCGAAGGAAGCTATATTCCTGAGAGTGATTAATACGGCCGCAGAATCACTTTACAACCTGGAAAAAAGCATCAAAGAGAGAATAGAAAAGGAAACCAGGGAGTATCTGGATAATGTCGCTGATGCATTCCGTAAGCGGGGAGTAAATACTCAGATTGTCGTATTATATGGCGACATTGCAGAGACAATACTTCAATACACTGAGCGGAATGGTGTGGAGATTATCGTTATGAGTACTCATGGGAGGACGGGCATATTCCGCTTTTTTGCAGGGAGCGTTGCAGAAAAGGTTATGCGTTATTCAGCGGTACCTGTGTTGATAGTTCCGCCTTTGGGGGCTAGAAGAGACAAATAGGTTATACTGCCATTAGTATACCGGTGAATCCGGGTAAATAGTCACTCCTCATGCTTTAGCGGCGATACCAGCTTTTTCTAAAACATGTTCCTCTGCGAGTATGCGGCCACTGGTCTTTGCGCAGATAGCCAAAACCTTCCCGATAGAGCATTTTACCCCAGCTACTTTCCCCTGCCAGCCTACAATGCA
>Ga0068714_10003298_pt1 | contig 19349 bp, 18 predicted proteins | sample MTBNYHSulfiMetaG_FD_62988 | JGI IMG/M metagenome (GOLD analysis project Ga0068714, IMG submission 62988) | Enrichment culture microbial communities from rom New York Harbor, USA that are MTBE-degrading - MTBE-NYH (New York Harbor Sulfidogenic)... | ecosystem: Environmental > Aquatic > Marine >... | reverse complement strand
GGTCTGCCCACTGCAAGTAGGTGTAGGTGCGCTTGGTCAGCCGCGGGTGCTCTACGTAAAACGAGGCGTCCTTGACCCAGCAGGTCCGCCGCTCCAGGGCAAAGCCGTGATGGTGGGTAGAGAGCTCGTTGAGCACCATGAACGGTTCTGACTCGAGCGGAATCACCACGGCGACGGGTCGCTCCCACGGGGCCACGTCGAGCGAGAAACCTGTCGTGTAGATAACGTAATCGCTCGAAAAGACCAGAGCCGCGGAGCAGCCCGCCTCGTTGAGGCGCGAGCGGATCTTCGCCGCACGGTCCTCGTACACTGAGAGGCTCAGAAACATGTGCAAACCTCCTCCTCGCGTTGCCCGGCTAGACCGGGATGGTCTGCTCTTTCAGGCTGGTAGGCGTGGTAATCACGTCTTCAGCCTTGCCCGGCTTGACTATCACGGTATCGTCGTGACGGAAGCCGCCCACACCGTAGATGTAAACGCCGGGCTCAACGGAGTAAAGCTCGTTGGTTTCCAGGGGCCTGCAGTTAAAGGCCATGTCCTCGGGGAAACCGTGCCCGGCGATGCCCATGCCGTGCCCTGTCCGGTGGACGATGTTGTCTCCAAACCCGGCGTCTTCGATGACCTTCTGAGCGGCCGCGTCTATTGCCGAAACCGGGTTCCCGGTGACCGCCGCCCCGACGCCCGCCGCCGTGGCCGCGGTCGCCGTGTTGAACGCCTTGACGATCAAATCGGACTTCGGCTCGCCGACAATCCAGGTACGCTCGTTCTCCACTGCAACGCCGTTGAAACGCAGGCACGGGAGGTTGATGATCACGTCGCCCACTTCGATCTTGCGGCCGAAACGGCCCGGCGCCCCGTGCGGAGCGCATGAAGACGCGCCGTTCCAGCTGTGGAACCGGCCGATCTCGACCCGTTCGCCCGGGAACCTGCGGGCGGCCTCGGCGGTCATCTGCATCCAGGTTTCCGCGTCAACCTCGGTGAGGTACCGGCCCGGCCTGACGTTCTCCTTGAAACGGGCCTGGCCATAGTCGGTGATCTGGGCGCCCATGCGGACGAACTCCAGCTCCTCCTCCGTCTTGACCCTGCGCAGCTTGACAAACAGAGGTCCCGCGTCCTCGAAGGTCAACTTGGGCAGCAACTGGTTCACAGGTTTGATCGTGCCGGCCGGGCCGTCTACCCCGAGGCGGCCGCGGACTATCCCGCGCTCCGTGAACTTCTCAGCCAGCAGATTGGTCCACTGCGGAGTCGTCCAACGCCGGTTTGTCTGGCGCGGGTGCTCGACGTAGAAGGTCCAATCGGTGATCCAGAGCATCCCCATCTCCTGGGACATGCGCAAGTGGTTTTGCGACAGCTCGCACATCACCAGGAAGGGCTCGGCGTTGAGCGGCAGAACGGCGGCCACGGGCCTCTCCCACGGGGCCACGTCCAAGAAGAAGTTGGCGACGAAGTAGAAGTTGTCCGGGGTGAGAACAACCATCGCTTCCAGCTTGTTGCGGTCCAGGTACTCGCGGATCTTCGCCAGCCGGTCCTCGTAAACAGTCTTGGGCAGGTACTTCATCTCTTCTTCACCTCCAAGCCTAGACCGGAATTGTTTGCTCGGCCAGACTCCGCGGCGTCGTGGTGACAACCTCGGGCTTGCCCGGCTTGACGATTACCGAGTCGTCGTGGCGGAAGCCGCCCACACCGTAGATGTAGATCCCGGGTTCGGCCGAGTAGACTTCGTTGGTCTCCAACGGACGGCAGTTGAACGCCGTATCCTCGGGGAACTCGTGCCCGGCCGTTCCCATTCCGTGGCCGGTGCGATGGATGATGTTGTCGCCGAAGCCCGCGTCCTCGATGACCTTCTGGGCGGCTCCGTCGATATTGGCGACGGTATTGCCCGTGACCATCTGCCCGACGGCGGCCCAGCTGGCTTTGGCAGCGGCCTCAAAAGCGCGGGCGACCAGGTCCGAGGCCGGCTCCCCGACGACGTAGGTCCTTTCGTTTTCGCAGACAATCCCGTTGAAGCGGACGACGGTGATGTTTACGATGACGTCCTTGACCTCGACCTTCCGGCCGATGTCCCCCGGGATCCCATGCGGCGCGGCGGAGGAGACTCCGGTCAGGCTGCGTCCGCGGATCTGGATGGCCTCGTCGGGGTACAGCCTGCAGGCCTCGGCCGTCATCTGCATCCAGGTTTCCACGTCAACCACCGAAATCGGGCGGCCCGGCTTGACGTTCTCCCGGAAACGAGCCTGTCCGAAATTGGTAAGCCCCGCGGCGGCCCTCAGGAAGTCCAGTTCCTGCTCGCACTTGACCCGCCGCATGCGACGCATGAACGGCTCGGCGTTCTCAAACTCCAGGAAGGGAAGATCCTGCTTGACGGCCTGTATCTGCTTCGCCGAGCCATCGATGCCGATCGTGCCGCGATAGATCCCCCGGCTCTCCAGCTTCTCTGCCAGCAGTCTCGTCCACTGAGGGGTCAGGTAATGGCGGTTTACCTGCCGCGGATGCTCAGTGTAGAAACTCCAGTCCGGAATCCACAGCTTACCGATCTCCTGGGCCATGCGCAGATGGTTCTGCGATAGCTCGCACATGACCATGAATGGTTCGGCGTCCCTGGGGATGACCGCCGCCACGGGGCGCTCCCAGGGCGCCACGTCGAGGAAGAAGTTGCTCACGAAGTAGAAGTTGTCGGGCGTCAGCACCGCCAGGGCCTCCAGCTCGTTCTCCGCGAGGTACTCGCGGATGGTCGCGACCCTGTTTTCGAACACCGTCCTGGGTAGATAGTTCAACCGGCCACACCTCCACTTTTCGGGCCAAATCCAGGCCAAATCTAAGCTCGGTGTCGAGCCCTTCTGGGCGTTCACCCTGGGGTGCAGCCGTACCTTTGTGAAGGACTGCCTCAAATAGGAGCCGGGGTTGTGAGCGCGCAACACCCTGTTTCGGTTCCCTAAGGAAATCCCTCGGACCGGCTTGAGTTCAGCCCGGAAGCGCATCTGCGCGGGGCCCGAGCGCTCCACGGAGAAGCAGCCGGCCTATACTTTCCGCGAGGTAATCGGGTACAGGCTTGCGACGTGAACGCAGAGCGAAAGGTCAAGGCTTGAAACGGGGTGCGAGAAATCCGCTCCGACCAATTCCTCTATTCGGTGCAGGCGGTGCCGCAAGGTGTTGTAGTGCACAAACAGCCGGCGCGCGGTTTCAACCCGGTTGCCGCCGCACTCCACGAACGCGACGAGCGTACGGTAGAGGTCCGTACCCTCTCGTTCATCGTAGGCAAGTAGCGGCTGGAGGCGCGACTTTACGTACTCCTGAGGGGCCGACTCGGGCACGTGATCCAGCAGGGCCCCCAGCATTCCGAGCATGTCGTAGCTCACGACCGCATCGCGTCCGACAAAGACCTCGCCCCAGCAGAGCACGTCGTAGGCCCGCTTCCAGAACGAAGGCACACTGCACAACGAGTCGGCCGTCCCGCCTATCCCGATGGTGACCCTGCCGCTGGCAAACGCACACAGATCCTGGTGAATCCCGGCGGCGACCTGCCCGATTTCCTCCGAATCCTCAGGCTTGACCGCAACAAAGACCGCAAACAGGTCCTGCCGGGCAAAGACCAGCCTGCGCCCCTGCCCTCCCAGGACGTCGGAGTGATCAGTCCAGTGTTCGTCCTCGGCTCTCTCGTCCAGATCCCGGGGAGCCGTGTTGGAGGCCTTGGGCGCACGCAGGGAAGCCTCCGGCCTGGCGGCGAAAACGCTGATCCTGCAGACCGGCGGCCATCCACGCAGGGTGAACACGCGCTGTACTTCGCCGGAACTCACCTGACCGCAGTTGAGTATCGCATCCCACGTCTTGCCGGTCGGCTCCTGCTCCCATAGGCAGGCAGCGAGCACCCTGCCTGCCAGGACCAGCAGGCCCATGTCGGCTTGGCTCAGGTGCGTGGCGTCCACGATGAGGTAGCCCCGCACGACGTCACGCATTTTCACGGGTATGAAGACCTGGGCCGCGTCTGGCTGGCGGATCTCCTTGAGGTCGTTCTCAGAACAGGCCCGCGCGCTCTCCACGAACCTGACCGGCTGCTTAAGGCTTTCCTCCAGGAGGGACAGGACCTCATGCGGAGCAAGCGCCGAGCCAAGGTCGGCCAGCACATTCCCCAGCGCCCTGTCCCCACGCGGGACTTCGACGTGGTTACCGATCAGGTTCTTTGCCCGGGACAGCGAAAGAGCCACTGTTACCCTCCCCTCGCCTAAGAGGATTGCCTGCCAACTGCCACCTCTCGAACATCTCTCTGCCGTGCCTGAGGTGGACCCGGATGGCCTCGGCCGCCCTATCCGGGTCGCCGCTGGCGATCGCCTCGCTGATTGTCGTGTGTTCTTCGAACATCGCGGCCCGCGCGCCGGGTGCCGCCGGGAACATGTACCTGACTTGCCGCAGCCGGTTGATCAGCTCCTGGACCTGAACGATCGCCAGATTGTGCGTCGCCCGGGCGATCAAGAGGTGGTACCGCATGTCCGCGGCCTGGATGAGCTCGTCGCCCGGACCTTCCGGGACCACCGACTCAAGGGCGCGGAGGTCGGATTCGGTCCTTCTCTCGGCCGCCAGCCTCGCCACCTGCGCCTCGAAGACGACCCGCAGTTCCCCGACCTCCTGCTGGACGACGCGCTCCGCCCCCAACAGGCTTGAGATCGGACTCGCGGATACCAACACCCGGCGCTTGCCCTGCTTGGTTCTCACCATGCCGGCGTACTCCAGAATCCTGAAGGCCTCCCGGATGATGATCGGACTGACCTGGAGGTCACTGGCCAGCGACCGTTCGGACGGGAACCTGTCTCCGGGTTTGATCTCGCCTGAGCGAACCAGCTCGAGCATCCGGTCCAAGACCGCTTCGTGGAGGCGCGGCACGGCGATAGCACCGGGATTGTTTATCATTCACACATCTGCCTTCCAAAAACTGCTTAACTGAGTTATGCAGATTGACGGCTAAATGTCTTCGTCATGTCGCTCTGAATCCCCTCCTGCAGCAAAGTCGGGAACCCCTGTTTGGCAGCCAGCTACTGGCTATTCTGTTCCCGGTGGTCTCCCTGAAAGAAGTATGAGTGTCTGTATAGCTGGCCCAGAAGCTTGTTCGGCCGGTGAGATTGTAGAGGTTTGACACAGGTGACATGGATTCGCAGCGTCGAACGGCTACACGGCCAATTGTACCCGGACCTTCGCTTTAGTCCTGCCAGTGATTGCCCCCAGTGCCGCTCCTGTACCGCTCAGACCAGCGTCTAGTCGCCGGGAAGGGGGTGCCGGCAGTCGTCGCCGCCCAACGAAAGGACAACCTGCTGAAGGACGCGGTCCGCTACGTTGATTCGAATCTGCCGACATTCCTGGACGAGCTGTTTGAGCTTGTCCGCCAGCCGAGCGTGAGCGCAACCGGAGAGGGCATACCGGAATGTGCCGGGCTGGTCTGCCGGACGATGCAGCAGGCGGGCATCGAAGCGCGGGTTCTTGACGGGGACCCCTACCCTTTTGTTTACGGCCACGTGGGGACTCAGGACAGGCAGGCCCCGACTCTCTTAATCTACGGTCACTACGACGTTCAGCCGCCTGAGCCGTTGGACAAGTGGGTCACTCCGCCCTACGCCCCGGAAATCCGCGACGGCCGCATCTACGGGCGCGGAAGCGGCGACAACAAGGGCCAGTTCTTTGCACATCTGAAGGCGGTTGAGTTCTGGCTGCGCAAGGTCGGCAGCATGCCCTTGGGCTTGAAGTTTCTCTTCGAAGGCGGCGAGGAGGCCGGAAGCCCGGGCCTTGAGGAGTTTGCCGTACGGCACCGCGATCTGCTTCAGGCCGACGCCTGTTACGCGGCAGACGGGCCGCAGCATGAAAGTGGGCGCCCGACGCTGTTCTTTGGTGTGCGGGGCGCTCTCTACCTTCGCCTGGGGCTGAGGGTATCGCGTCGTGACGCCCACTCGGCGTACGCCGCGGTGCTGCCCAACGCTGCCCTGGAGCTCTCCCATATGCTGGCGGCGCTTGTCGACCGGCAGGGATACGTGCACGCACCCGGGTTTTACTCGGGCGTCCGTCCGCCCGGCGCGCGGGAGAGAGAGGCCCTGGGCCGCATTCCGCCGGTCGAGAAGGAGGTGCTGCGGGAATTCGGCATCAGCAGCATAGCCGGCGACCGGTCCGCGGGCTACTACGAGAAGCTGATGTTCACGCCGGTGGTCAGCATCGAGGCCTTCCATGCCGGCTACATGGGACGCGGGCACAAGGCATCGGTTCCAAGCACGGCACGGGCAACGCTGAACGTTCGTCTGGTGGCCGACCAGGATCCTGACGAAATCCACCGGTGCCTCATGGACCGGCTGACGGAGCTCAAGGGTGATTGGGACCTGGAGGTCGAGCGGATGGGCGGGTCTCCGCCCACGCGCACGTCCCTCGATCATCCTGCCGTGCAGCCGTTAGTCGAGGCCCTCCGGACCGCGTACGGCGAGGACCCCGTGCTCCTCCCCTGCATCGGAGCAATGTGCCACGCCAACTACGTCATGACCCGGGTCTTGGGCATCCCGATGGTCTGGGCCTGCTACGCGCAACCTGACGAGTCCAATCACGCCCCAAACGAGAACCTGAGCCTCGACCACTTCAAGAACGGTGTCCTGGCAACCGTGTCAACAATCGATGCCTTTGGGCGCTGGCGGCCGTGACGCCGCCCGGCCCACCAGAATGACCGGAGGTGCTGACGTGGAGGACGTTGCTGGGGACGTTTCTGGCAGGTCATATTCCCGTCTGGTGATACGCGACGCGACGATGATAAGCGGTATTGCGACGCCGGCCGAGGGGCCGGTGGATCTGGTGATCGAAGGCGACCGGATAAAGCAAGTGATAAGGGTGGACCCGGTATCGCTGGCCAGATACCCAAGAGACTGGCGGCGCCCGGAGGGCGAGCGCGTCATCGATGCCGGCGGGATGTGCGTGATGCCGGGCCTGGTCGACATGCACGCCCACGTGCCCACAGACCCGGCCCACTGCGGACCCGGGGGGCGGGACTACTCGTTTTGGCTGTGGCTCGGCCACGGCGTAACCACTCTGCGCGTCGCAGGGGTCCACACAAAGGAGCTGTATGAACAGCGCCGCCTCGGTGAGGAGCATCCCGAGCTGCCCATTCCGCGGATGGTCATCCTGCATCACTGGCCTCCTCAGGCCCCCTTCACGTCGGCCGAGGCCCGGGCCGAGGTTCGCCGGCTCCGAGACATGGGTGCCAACGGGTTAAAGCTACACACCAGGCACCTCATCATGGACGTCCCACTGCTGGAGGCAATCTGCGATGAGGGACGCAAGGTGGGAATGGAGGCCGGGGCTGCCATTCACCTCGCCCTGAACACCAAGGTGAACGCCCTGGAGGCCTCAAACGCCGGCGTCTGCTCGATAGAGCACACCTACGGTATCCCCGAGGCGGCCATACCCGGCGTGCAGAGCTTCCCACTGGGGTACAACGAGATGGACGAGCTGGCCCGCTTCCGGGAGTCCGCCTACGATTGGCCCGAGGCCGAACGCTACCATGACCGTGTGCTGGCTGTCCTGGAGCAAATGGTCAGGAACGGTACGGTCTGGAATCCGACCATGGCGACCTACGAAGCCAACCGCGACCTGATGCGCGCGCAGACCAAGGTGTGGATGGAGAGATACGTGACGCCGCCGCTGCTCAAACGTTGGACTCCGACGCCCGGTGTGCACGCGTCTTTCCACTTTGACTGGCGGACGGCAGACGAGGTCGCGTGGCGCGACAAGTTCAGGATCTGGATGAAGTACCTCAAGACGTTCTTCGGGCTGGGCGGCACCATTACCGGCGGCTCCGACGCCGGCTCGCTGTACACGCTGTACGGTTTCTCCATGGTCAGGGAGGCCGAGTTGCTTCAGGAGGCCGGCCTGCACCCGCTGGACGTCGTGCGTATTGTCACCACAAACAGCAAGCGGGTCCTAAGACTTGGGGACATGGCCTTGGGGATTCGGGCCGGCGCCCCCGCCGACCTGGCGATCGTTGACGGCAACCCGATCGAGAACTTCAAGACCATGTACGGCACCGGCGTCGAGCGGTTCCTTCCGGACCGGGTGACCAAGGTGAAGGGCGGCGGCGTGAAGTGGACCATTCGAGGAGGCGTCGTGTTTGACGCAAAGGACCTGCTAAAGGAGGTTGAGAGGCACGTCGAGAGGCTCAAGGCAAGCTGAACGGTCGGCAGTCGAGCGTCGTACGAGAGCAACAAGACAGGAGGTGTTACGATGCTGAACCCGGGAACAGTGGCAAAGCTGATCTTCTTTCTAGCGTTCTCGGCCATTTTCTACTGGGGGGTCAAGACTGTCCAGAAGGGGGCCAACGTCCCCACCAAGCGGCTCCCGGGCCTGGATGCCATTGAGGAAGCGGTAGGAAGGGCAACCGAGCTTGGCAGGCCGTTTCTAGCCAACATCCAGGCTTCCGGCCCGCACCTCGAAGACCAGGTCCTCGCCAGCTGCGAGCTCCTCAGGTTCGCGGCAGAGACCGCCGTGAGGTATGAAGCCCCGTTCCTCGTCGTCAGCAACTCACCGGACGGGCACCCGCTGTTTGAGGAGATCCTCTCCTCGAGCTACGCAGCGGCCGGAAAGCCCGAGATGTACAACCCGTCCATGGTCCGCTTCATCGGCGGGTTCTCCAGCGGTACCCACGTCCAGATCATGCAGCTGATGAAGGACGAGAAAATCGCGGCCCAGCTGATCACCGGCAACCTCATGAACCAGACCATGTTCTTCGCTGAAACCGGAGCAGCGCTGGGCGCGATCCAGATCGGCGCCACGAAGAACACCCACCAGATGCCGTTCCTTGCCATGCAGTGCGACTACTCTCTGTTGGGCGACGACCTCTACGCGGCGGCGGCGATCATCAGCCGCGACCCGCTCAGGATGGGGGTCCTTATTGCGCAGGAGGTCGGCAAGGTCTTCTGCCTGGTGGTCATCTTGCTGGGGGTAGCGTGGAGGCTTGCGGGCTCCAATGCTCTCGCTACCTTCTTGGGCAAATAGGGAGGGAGGATAATGAGAAAGGAAATCCCCCTTGCGGTAACGTTCATTTCTGGTGCGCTCGTGATCGTGGGCTATTTCCTCAACGTCCCGTTTTTCAAGAACGTCGCGACCAGCCAGATGCTCAACTGGGCGGTGATCGTCGCGGCGTTCGCGATGGCCCTGGGCGCGGGCAGCATGACCAGGGTTCACGTCCACAACATAGCCAGGCGGCAGAAATACTGGCAGTACAGCATCATACTTCTCGTGTGCCTCTACGGGTATCTCCTCTGGGGGATCTTCATGGGAGCGAACGACAGCCGCTATAAGTGGCTCTTCAACAACGCTTTAGTGCCCGGCAACGCCACCGTTTTCTCGCTCAACGGCTTCTTCATCATCTCCGCTGCCTATCGGACCTGGCGGTTGCGTAACTGGCGGGCGGCTCTCCTCGTCTTCACGGCTCTGTTCGTCGTACTCGGCCGGGTCGGCATCGGGCAGGCCATATGGCCGGCCCTCGGCCCGATAAGCGACTGGATCATGACCTATCCGAACGCCGCAGGGATGAGAGGCATCATCATCGGAGCAGCCGTCGGCACGGTCTCGCTTGGTCTGAGGATCATCCTTGGCATCGAGCGCGGCCACCTGGGAATCGGAGCCGAAGGCTAGGCCGCTGTGGAAGGAGGGAATAGGATGGAATCCAAGCCAGGGTTGGCATACCGCATACAGAACATCGATACGCGCATTATCCATACGCTGATCATCGTCCTGATCCTGATACCTCTGATCAAGCCCATAGGTCTGCCCGTGCAGATCAGCCGCGGCACCCAGATGGCGTATGACCGTATCGATCAACTCAAGTCGGGAGACACCGTCCTGTACGTTTTCGACCTTGCGGCCTCGATAGAAGCCGAGATCTATCCGACCGCAATCGCATGGCTGCACCATCTGATGGGCAGAGGGGTCCGCGTCGTGACGGTCGCCGTGTATACCGTCGAGGGCCCGATGTATGCAGATAGGGCGTTCGATACCCTCGGCCCGCAGTACGGCTACGAGTACGGCAAGGATTTTGTCAATCTCGGGTATGCTGCGGGCTTTGAGACCGCCGCGGCAGCCATAGGCCGCGACATCCGCAGCGTGTATCCCGAGGACTTCTACGGTACACCGATAACGAGCCTGGATCTAATGAACGAGATTGAGGACATTAACGATTTCGATCTGCTATTGATGAGCGCCAACTGGGGACCCGACATCTGGGTGCGGCAGCTGGTTACGCTCTACAACGTGCCGATGGTCCACAACTGCACCGGGATCGTGGCGCCGGGCGCACAGGCCTACCTGAGCGCGGGGCAGATCCAGGGGCTGGTTGGCGCCCTTTCCGGTGGTGCAGAGTATGAGGTCCTCTTGGGAAAGCCCGGTGCCGCCGCGGCCGCCATGGACGCCCAGTCAACCACCCACGGACTCACGGTGCTTCTGGTCGTGCTGGCCAACATAGCCTTCTATGCTTCCCGGGGCAAGTCCAAGAGCGAGGGAGGTCGGTAGACGATGTCAACAGATCCTGGAGCCTGGTTGGCGGCGTTCATCACAATCGGGATCTACACCTTCCTCTATAAGGAGAACCCGGCCCAGAAGATCGGTGAATACATGATCGTGGGACTGGGACTGGCCCACTCCATCGTCCTGGCGTATCAGAACGTGAGGACGATGGCCTGGGGCCCGATGGTCAACTCCGGTCAGTGGTACATGGCGGTTCCGATTATTCTGGGGTTCCTGCTCTGGACCAGGTTTTTCAAGCAGTACTCCTACATCAGCCGGACAGCGATGGCCCTGATCGTCGGGGTCGGCGCGGCAGTGGCTCTCCGCGGTTCGCTTGATGCCGACCTCTTCGGGCAGTTGCTTGCCACGATCCGTCTCCCGCTCGATAACCCCTCGAACTGGCTTGTCGTGGTCGGGGTTTTCGGGACGCTGGCGCAGTTCATGTACATCACCACGGCAGTGGGCACTATGGGCGGCCGGAGGAACTACCTTTCGGAGGCCCTGCACTGGATCGGGACGTACATCGGGCAAGCCACCATCATGATGGCCCTCGGGGCCGCCTTCGCGTATACGATCATGGGCCGTGTATCGACGGTCATCGGCAGGCTGCAATTCCTCTTCAGAGACTGGATATACCTGATTCCACGCTAAGCATCATCGACGGCCGGGGCCCGGCCTGCAGGCCGGGCCCCCGAGGCCGGGTTCTCCACAAGAAGGACGCGAGAAATGATGACGGTAGGGGCAAATCCTTCGGTATGCGAAATTCTAAGCATCGGACGCCGGTCCGATGGAAAGGAGATGGTCTGATGCCGGGCTTCCTGCCGCTCAGCGTGTTTGAGAAGCGGGCCGAGGACATCAGGAGGTATCTTGCGGAGGAGGGCCTTTCCGCCCTGGCGGTTTTCAGCCCCGAGAACTTGACCTACGTCAGCGGCTTCTTCCTCGACGTGGCCCCGTGGGAACGGCCGGTCGTCGCGGTCATCCCTCTTGAGGCGGATCCATTCATGGTCCTGTGCGAGCTGTCCACAAACCACGTGCTCGGGGTCATCGAGGACGGGCTCTGCTACATCAAGGACGTGCGGCTATACACGGAGCACCCGCGCCTGACGGACCGCGTCTATACGGTTGTCCAGTGGAACGATCTTGTGAAGTCGGTGTTCAGAGAGAAGCGCATCACCCGCGGCAAGGTGGCCGTCGATTCTCTGTCTTCCTGGGCGCGCCTGCAGTCCAGCTTCCCTGACGTCAAGGCGGTACCGACCGACATCGTCCGCGAGTTGCGCTACGTGAAATGCCCCGAAGAACTCGAGCTCATCCGGCTCTCGGGGGAGCTGTCGGACTGGGGTCAGGAACGCTTCCTGGAGGCGCTAGGCGCCGGCGAGGTGGCCTTGGAAGTCGGGGCCCGGGTCACGCACCAGCTCACAGTCGAAGCCATCAAACGCTGGCCGGAAGCCAACATCCAGGTTATCCGGGCGGGTGGGCACGCCGGCCGGAGCTCCGGGTGCCCGCATCGCCTTCCCACCAATCTGGGCCGCAAGATCGAGAAGGGCGATTCGCTCGTCAACGGGGTCGTAGTGCGGATTAACGGCTATGGAGTCGAGAACGAGCGGACATTCATCTTTGGCGAGCCGACCAAGGAGCAGGAGCGGCTGTTCCGGGTAATGACCGAGGCCCAGGAGGCCGCCGTCGAGGTGTGCGTCGAGGGACGCAAGGTCTCGGACATAGACTCCGTCGCCCAGGCCGTCATCGAGAAGGCGGGCTACGGAGGGTACATCATGCACCGCACCGGACACGGCATCGGCCTCGGGGGGCATGAGTACCCCGATGACACGGCCTTCAACCCGCGTCCGCTGCTGGCCGGCGTGGTCATGTCTGTGGAACCCGGGCTGTACGTGAAAGACATGGGTGGTTTCCGCCACTCGGATACAGTCATAGTCGGCAAGACAAGCCCTGAGAACACGACCAACTTCACTAAGAGGCTCGAGGACCTGGTTGTTCCGGGCTAGGCCCCGGACGGCCGCCGGTGCAAACGAGCAACGGGAGGAGATGCCAGGATGAGGGGCGTTGTTGTGGCTCCGCAGCCGATGGCCGCCGACGCCGGCGCCACTGTACTGGAACAGGGCGGAAACGCCTTTGACGCTGCGGTCGCCACGGCTTTCATGCAGATGGCCGTGGATCCTTTCATGTGCGGTATAGGCGGCTACGGGATTGCGCACCTGTATGACGCGCGGACGGGCAAGACAGTCATCGTAGACTTCTTCGGGACGGCCGGTTCAAGGGCTAGGCCGGACATGTGGGTGGACCTGATCCGCCGTTCACCCGAGGGTCACGAGTACGTGGAGGGCATCCCGAACGAGATCGGCCACGCATCCGCCACCACCCCGGGGACTGTGGCGGGAATGACCGAGATACACCGGCGATGGGGTTCGCTCCCGTGGGCAACGCTGCTCCAACCGGCGGTTGAAACCCTGTACGGCGGCTTGCCGGTTCCTGCCTACGTCGAGGACTACTTCGACTACCCGTTCCCTGCCCACCGGCCCGGTTTCGCCGACTGGCTGAGGACGACGCCCTCGATGGCAGCGCTGTGGTTCAAGGAGGACGGGAGCCTGCGCCGCACGGGCAACCTCTGGCGCAATGCAGATTACGCCAAGACGCTGGCGGTTCTGGCGGAGGAAGGCGGAGATGCCTTTTACAGCGGCAGCGTGGCCCGCCGGATAGCCGGTGACATGGCCGCAAACGGCGGCCACATCACAGCCGACGACCTGAAGGGGTACAGGCCTGTCATTCGCGAGTCGCTGTCCGCCACCTACCGCGGATACCAGGTTCTCTCCGCGCCCCCTCCAGCCAGCGGCGCCATTATGCTGCAGATGCTGAAGATCCTCGAGGGCTTTGACGTCAAGGCGCTGGAGCCCTACTCGGGTGACTACCTGGCGCTCTTGTCCAAGGTGATGGACTGGGGACTGGCGAACCAGCCGCTCATAGGTGACCCGGCGTTCGTCGAGAACCCTGTGGCCAGCATGCTGAGCCCGGAAACCACACAGATCATCCGCGAGAGGATCAAGAGCGGGGAAAGACCGGTTCCGGCGCCCAGGATAGCGGATTCGGGCACAACCCATCTGACCGTGTGGGACGCGGAGGGCAACATAGCCGCGATCACGCACAGCCTGGGCATAGGTTCGGGAGTGGTTACTCCAGGTCTCGGTTTCCAGTACAACAGCGCCATCGCGAATTTCGACCCCCGACCAGGCAGGCCCGCCTCGCTGGCGCCGGGCAAACGTGAGTGGCGGGGGCACACGCCGACGATCGTCATGTCCCGGGGAAAGCCCTTCATGGCTCTGGGCAGCCCAGGCGGACACAAGATCATCACCGCGGTCCTCCAGGTCATCCTCAACGTCGTTGACTATCACATGACCCCGGTGGAGGCTGTCTCGGCGCCGCGGCTGTACTCGGAGAACGGCAAGGTCCGCCTGGAGAGCCGGGTCCGGCGCTCCGCAGTGGAATTCCTGAAGTCGCAGGGCCTGGAGGTCACCGTGGTTCCCTTTGGCTACGACACCATCCAGGGGCGCATTCAGCTGGTCTTGAATGGTAGGGACGGGCTCGTCCGCGGGGCCTCCGACCCGCGGAGAGACGGCGGGATCGCTGCTTACAGCGCTGTTTAGTTCGATAACTCAGCAACTGAAGATCCCCGGTTCGCCTGCAGAGCGCCGCCGCAGGGTGGCGCTCTACAGGCGGTGTGGTCGGCTGGTGCTCGGTTCGGTTGCGCGTGCAGAGGTCGGCCTCATGTGGTCTCCGATCAAGACCGTCAACCAGTGAGAGACTACCTACTGCAAGCCTCCTGTCAAGCTTGGGGAACCGCCGCGAACGCTCGTGCGGCTCCATTGCCTTCGGAAACCTGTCTCGTACGAATGTAAGCGTCAAACAGCTCCCACCTTACGGACAAAGCAACCCTTATGAATCAGGGCAGATGGTTCAGGCCTGTTTGCCGTGCGGCAGGCTTCCGGCAGTGACGGGGACCATGGCAGCAACTCGTCCGGGTCGCCGTCGCCCAGGTTCGGAAGCCTCTCAAAGAGGTAGCGGAGGTATTCGAAAGGGATCAGCCCGTTCTCCCCGGCCATCTCGACGATGCTGTATACAATGGCACTAGCCCTCGCCCAGATCGTTGATGGAACGCACCGCGGGGCTTTTGTGTGTGACCTGGCCGCGTGCAGTAAGCTGTGACACTTCAGATGTGTAACCACCCGCGTCGGAGCCTGAACGCTGGAGATCAGACCTGTCCGCTATAGCTTTGAGGAGCCTCTTGGTCTATTCCATTGGAATGAAAATCGCATCATTTATTACCATAAACGGAAGGAATGACCGATAATGTGGCTAATCCCCAGTTTGATGGATTTGGAAGGAGGTGTCGAGGAGATGCGAATCCGGGACAAGCAAGCTTTGCTGAGTATTCGTATTGAGAAGGATCGATTCGCTGTCAGCAGTTGTGGTACCAAGAAAACCCGTTGTGCTGGTGATAGCTGCGGCGGGGAGAACTAGCTGATTGACGACGGGCTGGTGGAGGCCCTACGCTTCCTTGTGGCGGCTGTGGGGCCTCGGTCATATCTCCCATAGGAGGCTGGACGTAGTGATCTATCCGGCCATTTGTGATGGGGTCCGAATGCACCTGTTTGGCACACAGTGTATCCTGTTGAGGGGCACGGATGACAAGCGGATGGGATACACAGAGGTCGAAACCTCTTTTTACCGGCACGTGGATGGCCGTACTAGTTTCGATAGGTTGGTTGACATCGTTGCTGAGCAGCATGAGATTCGGGAGGAGGATCGCAGCTTACTGCATGACCGTCTAACGCAGTTCACTGAGGTTGAATTGGGTGCTGGGTTGCTGCAGTTCAAAGAACAACCCACCTTCTGCCGTCCGTTCACGACAGGTGTGTTGGGCAGCTTCTTCCCGCACATGGTGAACCTTGAAATCACGGGTGTCTGCAACCAGCGCTGCCTCCACTGTTACAGAGAGTGTGGAACAGGAATCCAGGTTCATATGTCTTATGACCACGTTAGAGAACTCTTGAGTAAATGGACGGATCTGATTCCTTGGCTACATATTACGGGTGGCGAACCCACGTGCCATCCAGAGTTTTGTCGGATAGTTCAAGTGGCTAAAGAGCATTTCCACAAGGTCAGTATTGTGTCCAACGGAGCAGGAATTGACAAGCTAAGCGTCAACGTACTTGAAGGGGTTGACTTTGTCCAGATATCGCTTTTCGGAACAAGCCCTAAAGAGCATGACGCTGTAACCATGTGCAATGGTTCTTTTGATCGAGCCTGCCGGGCTGTCGGACTCCTGTCTGAAGCCGGAATACCCCATGTCGTATCAGTGGTCCTAGATAGAGAGCGCGCTCAGCATGTTGAGCAGTTCATAGCTTTCGCCTGCACTTTGGGAGCTGAAGCAATCAGTTTTGGTCAGCTCTCCCCTGTAGGCAGGGGTAAGGATCTGGACTGGGTTCTTGACCGGGATGTGGAACAGCGAGTGACTGAGAAGCTATTCGCCCTAAAGGATCGCTACTCGGACAGAATACGAGTGGGAACCTGGGTAGACAAAGATGAGTTCATTGGACCTCTTCTTCCTGGAGGTAGACTCGGCTGTGGGGCGGGAGAGCTCTCTGTGGCAGTATCAGAACAGGGAGACGTACGACCCTGCGAAATGCTACCACGTGGTGTGTTCCTCATGGGAAATGTGTTTCAAGAGAGTATCGACAGAATCATTGAGCGCAATCTGACAGGACCTTTCGATGAGTGGCTTGCGATCCTAGACATCTCTCTGCATCGTTCCGGGAAGGCCGCTCGCAACGTGTGCGAACCAATAGGGATTTACTTGAACTCTCAGGAGCAGTGAGTTCTCAATGAGCCCTACAGGCACAGCCGTTGCGGCATTCCAGGTATCCAAGACGTATAGCGGTCGCTCCGGCCCAATCGAAGCCGTCAAAAACGTAACACTCGGGCTGACGCAAGGAACTATCACCGCACTGCTGGGGCCAAACGGTGCAGGTAAGACCACACTAGTCAAGATGATGTGCGGTTTGCTGCTGCCCGATAGTGGCAGGATCGAGCTGATGGGCACTAATGTAGCCACGCAGCGTCAAAAGGCCATCCGTAACGTCGGCGTAGTCCTGGAGGGTACCCGCAACTTCTATCACTACCTGACCGTCACAGACAACCTCCGCTATTTCGGGCTACTCTGCGGCCTCCCTTCACGGGAGCTCGGCACCCGTATAGACCATCTCCTCCAACTACTGGATCTTGGCCACAAGAGGCGCGAGTACGGTTTCAGCCTATCTAGGGGTATGCAACAGAAAATGGCCTTGGCGATTGCGCTACTGAAAGACCCTGCCCTTCTGTTGCTGGACGAACCGACACTGGGGCTTGATATCGAATCTTCCGAAACATTAGTCGCTGTTCTTCGTCAGATGGCAGCGCAAGGACGTACAATCCTACTGACCACGCACAATATGGCCCTAGCCGAGGAGCTAAGCGAAAGGGTGATATTCCTCCACGATGGCCGGACGGTGATGGATGGAGCTTTGGATGAGCTGTTGCGACACGGCCTGAAGGAGGCCTACCTACGTGTCATCGGCCAGGCAAGGGATGATGCCGCTCGTTTGGGCGCTCAAGGCTAACTACCTGCGCAACTGGGCGTTGCTCCGCCGGTACATAGTAAACCATGTGGGGTACTTGACGTCAGAAGTCATTTTCACCTACGGCGTTCTGTTTGCTGCCCTATATGGAGAAACGCCTTCGGGCGATCGAGTTTTCATCCTGATGGCCGGACTCCTTGTTTGGCATATTGGCGCACGCTTTGTGTCTCAGTTCAGCAGTGACTTGCGTTCTGAGATGTCTCAGGGGACTCTAGAGCAGAACTGCGTGACTGGAGTACCTTTGGCCACAATCCTGATCACCAGGGCGTGGACCGCCATGGCCCTTAATGCCATCTGGGGCTTGCTGGTCATTATCCCAGCGTATGCCCTCTTGCTCTGGACTAAGGGAATGCCCACAGCAATCAGTCTGCAGGGGCGGGATTCGACCGCAATCCTGCTGACCCTTGTCCTGATTCTATTGGGGTTGCAGGGAATCGGCTTGACGTTGGCAGCAGTCGTGTTGAGGGCCAAGAGCGTTGGGTTAGTTTCCACCGTCTTAGGCTGGGCTCTCCTATTCTTCACTGGGGTACTCTCTTCACCTGATAGTTACCCTGCCCCCTTCTGGTACCTCGGTCAACTGCTGCCCGTTACCCATGGGTTGGGAGCTTTACGGTACATAACCCTTGAGGGCATGTCGTTCGCTTCTTGCACCCTACGGGTAGCATGGTTCCGCTTGGCGATCTGCTCCGGGTGCCACCTCTTGTTGGGAATCGCCCTGTTTTCGGAAAGCGACCGCCAAGTCAGGACGAAGGGGATTCTCTCCCATTTCTAGAAAGGTAGGTGGATTCGCCGCTGCTGTCCGCGCTGAAGGCCGAAGTCACCAAGCAGTATGGTGAACTGCACCGGTACTGGCTCGATTACCTGGCCGTGCCCGTTGAGTTCGGGTTTGTCTTCTACGGCCTGCTGCTACTTATGATCCGTCCCGGGGCAACGGCTACGCCTGAAGGCGTCTACCAACTTGTGCTCGGCTTAGTGCTTTGGTTTCTGGGCAGCATGGCGTTGCGGGATTTCTCATTGTTCGTTATGGAAGACGCAGCAAATGGCACGCTGGAGCAGGTGCTGCTAGGGCGCTGCCCTTTGTGGGCTGTGTTCGTGGCGCGCTCAGTAGTGAACTTCGGGATATGGCTCGGCTTCGCCCTCCCGTTAGCGGCAGCCACGTGTTTCTTTGTGCCTTCGGAGAAGCTCGGCACCGCACTCAGGCTTCCGTGGGGCGCCGTCATAGTTGTTCTGATAGCGACCCTCATTGGGGCCTACGCGTTCGGACTGGCTGTTGGTGCCCTGACGATGATCTATAAGAGGATCACAGGGTGCATCGACGTCCTGCATTATCTGCTGCTGTTCCTGACCGGCATCCTCTACCCGATCAGCGAGTATCCGGTCGCCCTGGAACGGTTCAGTTACCTGTTGCCGATTACGTCTGGGGTCAAGACGTTGCGGGCACTAGTTGTCGAACGTAACCCGCCTACCCAAGTGGTTAGTGAGGGGGCCCTCTGGTCGCTCTTGTTCAGTACTGCGGGCCACCTGCTACTCGCATATGTAACGTACTCGTGGGCTTTCCGGCAATTGCTGAAGCGCGGTAGCACCCGCCACTGGTAAGTGGTAGTTTCAGCCATTGTCTTGCCTATTCATGATTTCTCAAACTCCCGTGGGACAATAGACGCATATCCTGATGAAACCTCCTGGTAGAGGGAGTGGTCCCAACTACCGTTCGACAGTAGACACGCCCAACGTCCACCCCTGCACTCTGGGTAGCAGGGAGCTTGTCTTTAGCGGGTGGTCAAAACACCGGAAAGCCGTGGTGTGGTGACAACAGGGGCTTCGGCCGGGAGGACCGGCTGGATCTGGACGCCCTGCGGCGCACTCTGGCCGGTCTGAAGGTCGGGATCCACCGCACCAAGTCGGGCGAGGTTCGGCAGACCAACCCGCTCACCCGGCCAAAAGGAGCTCCTCGAAAAGCTCAACCTGGAGTCTCCGCCGAGGTGTATCTTCATGAACGCCCCTGCTAGACGCGCTGTGTAGTAACAACCGAGAACTGCTCCGCGCACCCTCAAAAGCTATCTTGTGCTGGCCTTTTCCCGGCTTGCTGTCACTATCTCCTATTCAATGCCAGCCGGGCAAAGAGCTCCGCAGCCCACCCCCGAGGGTTCCCGACC